>Ga0207667_10008505_pt1 | contig 12187 bp, 7 predicted proteins | sample KBSCornC52_FD_184301 | JGI IMG/M metagenome (GOLD analysis project Ga0207667, IMG submission 184301) | Corn rhizosphere microbial communities from Kellogg Biological Station, Michigan, USA - KBS Corn C5-2 (SPAdes) (version 2) | ecosystem: Host-associated > Plants > Roots > Rhizosphere > Soil ...
CGCTGCGGCGCGCGTGTGATCTGGCCCCGAACCTCGCGAGCGGCTGGTTCAATCTCGGCCGTGCGCTGAAGCTGCAGGTACGCACCGACGAAGCGATCGAAGCGTTGCGACGGGCCTTGCAGCTGGAGCCATCGCACGTCTCCGCGCGGCTGACGCTCGCCGATGCCTTGGCCAGCATCGGCGAGATCGATGCAGCGGTCGCCGAGTTGCGGCGCGTGTTGAAGGCGCATCCAGGTGAAGCCCGCGCGTGGTTTGCGCTGGCCAACCTGAAAGTCGTTCCGCTGTCTGCCAGCGATGTGGGTACATTGCGCGCGCAGTTCGAACAGGCGGGTGCGTCCCCGGAAGCGCGCGTACTGTTCGGCTTTGTGCTGGCGCGCGCGCTGGAGGATCAGGGCGACTACGCGCGCTCGTTCGAGGTCTTGAGGAAGGCCAACCGTTTGCAACGGCAGCGCGTCCGCTGGAATGCTGCCGGACATCGCGCGCACATCGGTGCGATCGAACGCGCGTTCGCGGCGGAATTGCCCGCGCCGATCGATCCTCGGCGGGGCAGCGAGGTGATTTTCATCGCGAGCATCCCGCGTTCGGGGTCCACGTTGATCGAGCAGATCCTTGCGTCGCATCCCGAGGTTGAGGGTGCGAACGAAATCAATGATTTGCCGATCATCCTGGATGAGGAATCGCGACAGCGCGGGCGCGCATACCCCGCGTGGGTGCCCCACGCAACGCCCGTCGACTGGCAGCGGTTGGGAACGGATTACCTCGCGCGTACTGCGCGCTGGCGCCAACGCAAACTGCGCTTCACCGACAAGAACCTGGCGACATGGAAGTACGTCGGCGCTGTGGTCGCGATGCTGCCGGCTGCGCGGGTGGTGGTGGTGCGCCGCGATCCCGTTGAGGCCTGCCTTGCCTGCTATCGCCAGTGGTTCGCCAGCGACACCGATTTCGCCTACGACCTCGATGAAATGGCGGATTACTGCATCGATTTCATCCGCCTGACCCGGTTCTGGTTGCAGCAATATCCCGATCGGGTATTCGATCTCGAATATGAAGTGCTGCTGGCCGACCCGGAAACGGTGACACGACGCTTGCTCGACTTCTGCGGACTGCCTTTCGATCCCGCGTGCGTGGCTTTTCACCAGACGCAGCGTACCGTCATCAGCGCAGCCAGTGCCGGACAGGTGCGCCAACCCTTGCGACGCGATGCCGCGCGCACGGCGCGCTACGGTCATTTGCTGGACGAGTTGCGCCAGCGGCTGCGCGATGCGGGGTTGGCAACGGAAGCTTGATCCTGATTCGCCCGAAAGAATTTCGACGGGTTCATGTCTTTTCGCCGGCGCGTTTGTGAATGGGGACTTGCAGTTTCATTAATTTGGGATTACGGTCCCACTCGCACTGTTACGAGGGACAGCGCAGACCGCTTCCGGCGACCTTGGGTCGCTGAAAGTTTGTGAGTGCGGTTTGCCGCAAATCGTTCCGGGGAGAAACGAGGCGGCGCCGCGCGGGCTGCTACCTTCGGGGAGTGCACCTCTCATGAATCGCAAGTCTCGGCGTGTTTCGCGCAATCGTTTGTTCCAGCGCAAGGCGCTGGCTCTGGCAATCGGGGGTTCCATCGCGTTGGGGTTCGCAGGTGGCGCGTTCGCGCAAGCCACCACGGGCACCATCTACGGCACGGTCCCGGTCGCTTCCGGCGAAACCATCCAGATCACGGGTGGCGCGGGTTTCAACCGCACCATCAGCGTCGGTCCCTCGGGCCGCTATTCGATCACGCTGCCGGTTGGCACCTATACCGTTTCCTTGTTGCAGGACGGCAAGGTCGTGCAGTCGCGCACTGAGGTGAGTCCTGTCGCGGCCGGCGCTGTGGTCGTGGATTTCACATCCTCCTCGTCGGCTGCGAACGCGCAAACACTTGCCACCGTCAACGTTACGGCCAATGCGATTCCACCGATCGACGTGACCACCACCAATCAGGTCACCACGATCACGGCCAAGCAGTTGCAGCAGCTGCCGCTGCAGCACAGCGCCGAGAATATCGCATTGCTGGCGCCAGGCGTGACCCCGGGTGGCGCCGCGGTGGGAACTGCCAATCCAACGGCACTGGGCACTCCGCTGCTGGTCTTCGGCGGCGCCTCGGTCGCGGAAAATGCTTACTACATGGATGGCATGAACACCACGGATCAAATCACGGGCCAAGGCGGCATCAGCTTGCCGTACGGCGCCATCGAGCAACAGCAGACCTACACCACCGGCTACGGGGCAAAGTACGGGCGCTCGGTTGGTGGTGTGATCAACCAGATCGGCAAGAGCGGTTCCAATGAGTGGCACTTCGGTGTGCGAGCCTCGTGGGCTCCGGCCACGCTGCAGGCGAGTCCCGTCAATTCATATTGGAACAACCCACGCTATACGGGAGCATTGGCCTCGAACCCGAGCGAGGCTTACGGCCAGCTCTATCAATATCGCAAGGGCAATTCGGGCACCTTGAATGCCACGGAAATCGGCATTCCTGTCGGTCAGCCGGGAGCGGAGACCATCTACGACGCCTATGTCAGCGGACCGATCGTCAAGGACAAACTGTTCTTCTTCCTGGGCGTCGAGCAGGACAACGCTCATTCCAACTCGATCACGCCCAATACTGGTGCTGCCTACAACATCTTTTACACCACGCACTCTCCGAAGCTTTACGCCAAGCTGAACTGGAACATCAACGACAGCAATTTCGTGACGTTGACGGGTGTACAAAATTCCTACAAGTCATGGGGCACTGGTTACAACTTCGATTACGGCGCACTAAAGACGGACGGCTTCGCCAATCTTGCCCAGACGACCAAGAACAGCTTCCGCACATGGGTGCTCAACTACACGTCTTACATCACCGACAACCTGACCTTGAACGCGATGTTCGGCAAGACGCACGGTGAGTATTACACCCAGCAACCCCTGTTCCCGGGGTTGACGGCGGACCTGGCAAACATCAGTGGCTCCTCCAGTCAGAACCCTGCCTTTCTGCCGCCGGGATCGACCGGAATTTCGAACGCACAGGTCAACTCGAACATCGCGCGGCCGGACCATCGCAGCAGCATCATGAACTACCGGCTGAGCCTGGACTGGAAGTTGCCCTGGAACCTCTGGGGAACCCATGACATCCAGGTCGGTATCGACAACATCACGACCCAGGATATCGACGACGGTACGGACATGACCGGGCCCGGGTTTCAATGGATTTACGGGGTGGGTGATCCGGGCACGCCGATCATCGGCGGCTGCTGCAACAACATCAACGATCCGCCTTATGTCGGGCCGCCCAACTCCAACCCGGACGGTGCTGGCGGCTATTACGTATTCAAGAACATTTTCATCAATCAGGCCAGCGTGCGCGTGGCGCAACGTGCCCAGTACATCGAGGACAATTGGCAAATCACGCCCGATTTCCTGCTGAACTTGGGTATCCGCAACGATCAGTTCACCAATTACAACCCGATCGGATTGCCCTACATTCGTCTGACCAAGCCGCAGTGGCAGCCCCGTATCGGCTTCAGTTGGAACGTGTTCGGCGACTCATCGATGAAAGTGTTCGGCAATGCCGGCCGTTACTATCTAGCATTGCCAGCGGGGGTAGCCTTGCGTGGTGCTGGTGCGTCAACGTTTACAGGGCAGTACTACACCTACTCGGGCATTGATCCGACGACTGGCGAACCGACGGGCACAACCCCGATTCCGGAAAATCCGGTAAATGGCGTGTCAGCCAACAACGAATACGGCGAAACGCTGGATCCCCGTACCGTGGCTGCAACGAATGTCAAAGCGGAGTACTCAGACAACTTCGTGTTGGGTATGCAGAAGCTGTTCCGCCTCAGGGACATTCCGCTGGTGTTCGATGCCACCGGCGTTTACCAGAAGCTGGGCCGAATCGTGGATGACTGGGACGACCAGCAGCGGACGTGTGCGGCGGGTTTGTCCGAAGGCCTGACCTGGTTGACCCCCGATGCATGCACGAACTACACGCTCGGCGCCGTGCTGATCAACCCAGGCGAAAACCAGACGATCCTGGTGCACAATCCGAGTGGCGGCCTCTCACCGGTTACCGTATCCATGGCCCAGCAGGGCTTCGAGCGTAAACCGATACGCAAGTACTACGCGCTCAACTTGTCGTTGGAGCATCCCTGGGACGGCAAGTGGTTCGCCAAGATCATGTACACGTTCTCGAAAGATTACGGCAACACCGAAGGGCCGGTGGACTCGACCATCGGCCAAGGTGGTTCTTCGGTATCGATCACCGAGCAGTGGGACTTCGCGCAGTTGATGGAATGGTCGTACGGCGAGCAATTCAACAGTCAGCGGCACCAGTTGAAGATCTACGGCGCCTATGGGATCACGCCCGAATGGACCTTGGGCGCCAACGCATTCATCGCCTCGGGCCACCCCACGATCTGCCTGGGCCATTACGGAACCGCCGAAAACGATCCGCTGGGATACGGCAATGCCTATCACTGGTGCGGCGGCCAGCCCGCGCCTCCCGGCTCTACCGGGCACACTCCGTGGGAACACCAATTGGACCTTAGCGTCGATTACCGGCCCAAATGGGCAGACGAAAAGCTGGGTTTCACGCTTGCGGTGTTCAATGTGTTCGATAACCAAACGCCGCTGCAGTTTTCTTCAGGCTACGGTACCACCAGTACGCCACGAGCGACGTACAACCGGGTGCTGGGCTGGCAGGCGCCGCGTTCCGTAAGGTTCACGGTGTCGTACGATTGGTAAATATCTTTGCAGCATCGTGGGACGCCGCCGGACTCACGTCCGGCGGCTTTTTTATGGTCGGTTCGAATCCGTGTAGTCTTCGAACAAGCGGTTCTGCGTTGTTGAATGGAAATGGCAGGTACTGAGGCTGAATCGCCAACACCGATGCGGGCGGGCTACCTTTCGCCCGTGGCGTCACGGTTGCTGGCGCGCGCGCAAAACGAATTGCAAAGCGGTGATGCCGAGGCCGCGACGCGAACCTTGTCCAACGTGCTGTCGCTCGCACCCGATAACGTCGAAGCGATGCGCTGGATGGCCATCGCGGCGCAGAACCAGGGGGATCACACACGGGCCGTCGAATACTTCCGGCGTGCGCTTGCGGCATGTCGCGACGATGCCGATCTGCTTGTCGGGTACGGTGTCGCGTTGTACCAGACGGGCGCCGTGAACGAGGCCATTTCCAACCTCAGGCGCGCCTGTGAACTGGAACCGGAATCTGCATCGGCCTGGTACAACCTCGCCGAAGCCCTCAAACCGCAGGTCCACACCGAAGAGGCGATCGAGGCGTTGCAGCGTACGCTTGCACTGGATCCGGCGCACGCCCCGGCGCGGCTCGCATTGGCGCGAGCGTGGGCGAGCCTGGGGCGAATCGAGGCGGCGGCTTCCGAACTGCGCGAGGTTCTTCGAAGGGAGCCGGGGCATGCCGAGGCGTGGTATGCGCTGTCCAACTTGAAAACGGTCGCCCTCGATGCGCGGGATGTGCAGTTGCTGGAAAGAGCGTTGGCGCAGGCGGACATTGCGCCGGAGTCGCGCATCTGGCTCGGGTTCGCGCTCGCGAAGGCGCTGGAGGACCAAGGTGATTACGCGTGTGCTTTCGATGTGCTGCAGAAGGCCAACGCCCTGCAACGCAGTCGGGGCAGGTGGGACTCTGCCGGTGAGCGTGCCCGCGTGGATGCGATCATGCGGGTGTTTGCCGGTCCTGCACCCGAACCGCCGGACGCGGATATGGGCCATGAAGCAATCCTGATTGCGAGCATTCCACGTTCCGGCTCGACATTGCTGGAGCAGATCCTCGCGTCGCATCCGGAAGTCGAAGGCGCCAACGAGATCAAGGATCTGCCGCGCCTGATCGAATCGGAGACCCATCGCCGAGGAAGCAATTTCCCGCTATGGGTGCCGGATGTATCGCCGATGGAGTGGCAGGATCTCGGCACGCAGTACCTCGAGCGTACCGCGCGATGGCGTCAGCGCAAGCCGCGCTTCACCGACAAGAACCTGCTGAATTGGGTGCTGGTGGGTGCTGCGTTGGCGATGTTGCCGGGCGCGCGTGTGGTGGTCTGTCGCCGCAATCCACTGGAAACCTGCCTGGCGTGTTATCGGCAATGGTTCGGCAACGAGGCGGTCTTCAGCTGTGACCTGGATGAAATGGCGGATTTCTGCATCGGCTTCATGCGCCTCACGCGTTTCTGGCTTGAGAAATTTCCGGGCCGTGTATTTGATCTGGAATACGAGATGCTGGTGGCCGAACCGGAACCGACGATTCGCCGCCTGCTCGACTTCTGCGGATTGTCCTTCGATCCCGCATGCCTGGAGTTTCACCGTACGGAACGGACAGTGTTGAGCGCGCCCAGCGCGGCACAGGTCCGCCAGCCGTTGCGTCGTGACACCGCGCGCGCGGACCGCTATGGCGACAAGCTGGACGGCTTGCGCAAGCGGCTGAAAGACGCCGGGCTGTGATCATGAAGGTCTTGCGACGCCTTTGTTTGATCGAGCGGCGCCGGGGATTCATCTCGAAGGGTTTTACGACGCGGACTGTTCACGGTTTCGTACGACTGATAATTAAGACAAGCTGCACTCTCCGCCGCCGGGCCTCGCGCCCGGCGATTTTTTGACGCCGGCTGCTGGAGCTTGTACCCGGCGTTCATCCGCGAAAAGGCCGTATCGCCGCGGGAATGGCGCATTATCATCCGCGTGACTCATGGAGCCACGCATGGCGCAGATCGAAGCCCGTCTCGTCGAACTGGGGTTGACACTGCCACCTGCGGTGAAACCACCGCCGGGCGTGGTGTTGCCGTTCCGCTTCGTGCGGGTGCTTGGCAACCGCGCGCTGGTTTCCGGACACAGCCCGCAGGCCGCCGATGGTTCCGTTGCGGGGCCGTTCGGAAAAGTGGGTCGCGAGCTGACGGTGGACCAGGGTTACGCCGCCGCAAGGCTCACCGCGCTATCGATGCTCGGCAGCCTGCAACGCGAACTGGGCGATCTCGATCGCGTGAAGCATTGGGTGCGGCTGTTCGGCATGGTCAATTCCGCGCCAGGGTTCGATCGCCAGCCGGCGGTGATCAACGGCTGCTCGGACCTGATCCTGCAATTGTGGGGCGACGATGCCGGCGCGCACGCGCGCAGCGCGGTCGGCATGGCCGAATTGCCGTTCGGGATTCCGGTGGAGATCGAGGGCGAAGTGGAACTCGTAGGTTGTGGGTGACCCGGATTTGATCCGGGGGAGCCCCAACATCATGCGCCCCATGATTCACGTTGGGGTTCGCTGCGCTCACCACCAACCTACACCGAGTGTGCGGTTTGCGCATGCATGCGCAGGCTCTGGTTCGCGAGATGCTCGCAATGCGCTGCATGCGTCGGCAAGGTGTTGTTGGAAGGCGGTGAGCTTGTCGTTGCGCGAGGACAGGCCGCCGTCGTGCGCGTGCAGGCCTCCCCACACGCCGTCGCCCAGCACGTAGCCCGCAACGAAAACGGAGACTTTGGCCTCGTAGCGAGCGACCCCGGCTCCTGTCGGAACCTGCGCTCAGGACGAACGGTTTTCTGGTTATGAAGTTGTCCAGGTTTCCTTGAATGCACGGCTGAAGTTCAGGCCGAGCACCTTTTCCGCGGCACGCGCGGAATAGCCGTGCTTCAGCAGCGCGTCGGCGACGCGTTCGAGTTTGCGCGGGGTATTGATGTCAGGAATCCAGGGCGGACGATTTTCGCCCGGCGCGCCGACGCCTTGCTGGCGGCGGTCTTCCGCCTCCTGCTTCAAGGCCTTCAGTTCGACGTCGGTGACGGTGAAGAATGCCGTGTCCGTGCCGATGCCGACATGATCCTCGCCGCATATCTTCAACGCGTGGATCATGTGCTGCATGAAATCGACCAGCATTGGCTGGCGATTTTCCGGCGTGAGGAACGGCAGCATGTAGATGCCCATCACGCCGCCCTTGTCGGCCAGCGCTTTCATCTCTTCGTCGCGCTTGTTGCGCGGGTGCATGAACACCGCCCGGCAACCGGCATGGGTGATCAGCGGTGGCTTGCGCGATAGCGCGATGGCCTCGATGGTGGTGCGGGTGTTGGAATGGCTGAGGTCCAGCGCCACGCCCAGCTCGTGCATGCGCGCGAGGGCCTGGCGGCCGAGCTCGGTGACGCCACCGGTTTCGCCGTCGAGGCAGCCGTGGCCCAAGGGCGTGTCGTGGTTGTAGCTCAACTGCATGACCAGCACGCCGAGTTTTCGAAACAAGTCGATGCGTTCTAGCTGGTCTTCCAGCATCGAGGCCGCCTCGAACGAGAAGATCACGGCCAGCTTGTTCTCCGGCTTGGCGCGTTCGAAATCGGCGTGGGAGCGCACCTTGATGAAGCGGTCCGGATGCGCTTCGATCAGATCCTGCGCGGCGGCTATGTCGGCGACGGTTTCCTCGAACGTGCCGTTGGCGCCGCCCAACGTGGTCTTCAGCGCGGTGATGCCTGAGCTGGCGAGCGCATCGAATCGCACGGCGTCCCCGAACTGGTGCCCGATGGATTCGAGCGCGTTGCAATCGAGCACAAAGGCATTGCGATAAAGATCGGCGCTGTTCATCAACGTGGGTGCCTTCGATGCGTGCAGCCGCACCCGCTGTCGGGGCAACGTTCGGCAACGTACCACGAATCGGATGTGCGCACGATCTGCCGAGGATCATGATCGCGTCGACACGGTGTGTGAGTCGCGCCGGTCGTCGCGCTTGCATCGATCTCCGCCATTGAACCCGCGCCCGCTGCCCACATTGAAGTTCGAACAACCATCACCGGGGAACAACCCATGTTGCTGGAAGCCATCAAGCTGGGCACGCTGGCATTGCGCAATCGCATCGTGGTGTCGCCGATGTGCCAGTACTCCTCGCCGGGCGGCGTACCGACCGAGTGGCACCTGGTGCATCTGGGCAGTCGCGCGGTGGGCGGCGCGGCGCTGGTGTTCACCGAGGCAAGTTCGGTTTCACCCGAAGGACGCATTTCGCCGGACGACGCCGGTATCTGGGACGACGCGCAGGGCGAAGCATGGTCGCGCATCGTGCAATTCATCCGCGGACAGGGCGCGGCGGCGGGTGTCCAGCTTGCGCACGCCGGGCGCAAGGCCAGCACCGATGCGCCCTGGCGCGGCGGTGGTCCGGTTAATGTGGCGCACGGCGGCTGGACGCCGGTCGCGCCCAGTGCGATTCCGTTCGATGAAGGCTATCCGTTGCCGACCGCACTGGATACGACAGGCATCGCCAAGGTGATCGCGGATTTTCGCGCGGCCGCGCAACGCGCGCACGACGCCGGATTCGACGTCATCGAACTGCACGCCGCGCACGGTTATTTGCTGCACCAGTTCCTGTCGCCGCTTTCGAACACGCGCACCGACGAGTACGGTGGCCCACTGGAAAACCGCGCGCGGCTGCTGCGTGAAGTGATCGCTGCGGTGCGTGAGGCCTGGCCGGCGCCGATGCCGTTGTGGGTGCGTCTGTCCGCGACCGACTGGGCCGAAGGCGGCTGGGACGTCGACGAGTGCGTGCAGCTCGCGCGCCTGTTGCGCGAGGACGGCATTGACGTGATCGATGTTTCGTCGGGCGGCACCGTGCCGCATCCGAAGATTCCGGGCGGCCCGGGCTACCAGGTGCCGTTCGCGGCGCGCATCCGTCGCGAAGCCGGCATCGCCACCGCGACGGTCGGCCTGATCACCGATGCAAGGCAAGCCGAAGAAATTCTCCAACGCGGCGATGCCGACCTGATCGAGATGGCGCGCGAATTCCTGCGCGACCCTTACTTCCCGCGTCGCGCGGCGAAGGAACTCGGTGCAACGGTCCGAGTGCCCGAACAATACGAACGCGCGTGGTGATCAAGATCGTGGGTCAATTCATCCCGATCTGGCCCTGCATGGATTTGAATATCGCGGCGGTGTCGTAGCCGACGCCGTCCTTGAACACCAATGGCATGCGCTCGACCGCGCTGACGTCCTTCATCGGATCGCCGTCGATCACCACGATGTCCGCGCGCTTGCCGACGCGGAGCGAACCGATGTCCTTGTCACGGCCCTCGAACTTCGCGGCGTTCAGCGACATGATTCTCACCGCCTGCGGAAACGTGAAACCGTCCGCCTGCACCAGCAGCTCGATCTGGCGTTTGGAAGAAAAACCCGGAATCACGCCGCCGTAGCCGGTGGGATCGCTGCCGCCCATCAGCAGGCCGCCGGCTTCGACGAAGCGTTTTTCGAGTTTGGTGGCGTTCGCGAAATCGTCCTGCATCATCTTCGCGCGAGGCGCGGGCATCGCCTGCACTTTTTTCCAGGTGGTCTCGTAGAGGTCGCGCAGCGCCGGATTCAGCAATGCGAGCGCGGCGGATGATGCTTCGGGGCGGCCCGGCACGGAGGCCTCGAACACACCGATGGTTGAGGTAAGCGCCACGTGCTTGTCGACCAGCAGCCTGATCAGCGATGTCACTTCGGGCGAGTCCAGATCCAGCGACGCGATGGATTCAGTGCCACCCTTGGGGCATTGGTCCGGCTGCTTGTCCTTGACGAAATCCGTGGCCACGAAGAAGCCATGTTCCAGATTGTCGATGCCGAGGTCAGCCGCCTCGCGAAAGGTGACCGAGCACAGGTGGCCAGTGATCTTGTCGTGGTGCGCGTGCGCGGCGTCGATGGCGGCCTTCAATTCGGCACGGGTGATCTGCATGTAGGCCTTGAACGAGGTGACGCCTTCGTCGGCCCAGTAGTTGACCGTGCGCGTGGCATCGGCCGGGCCAGAGAGGCGGGCCAGGTCCTCGGTGAATCCACCCTTCCCGTTGAGGTAAGGACCGGTGACATCGATGTCCGGCCCGATGCGCTTGCCGGCGTTGATGTCGTCGCGCACATTCAGATCGACATACGGCGTCATCGAGCCGGTGGTGCGGATGGTGGTCTCACCGCCGGCGAGATACAACGGCGGAAAGCTGTAGGACATCGGGGTGATGAAGTAGGGGCTGAGGCGGGTCGTGTAGAACAGATGTTCGTGCATCATCACGAAACCCGGCAGCAAGGTCTTGCCGTGGGCGTCGATCACGGTCGCGCCGGTTGGAACTTTTGTGGTGGCTGTCGGACCGAGTGCGGCGATGCGGCCCTTCTCGATCACCAGCGTCTGGTCGACTATCGGTGCGGCGCCGGTGCCATCGATGATCATGGTGTGGGTGAAGGCGATGACGGGTTGTTTGTACGCGATCCAGTCCTTTGGGTCCGCGTGCGCGACGGACAGTGATGCAAGCAGCACGACCAGCAAAACGAGAGTGCGTTTCACGACAGCCCCTTTGCAATGTGAGCCGGTCGCGTTGCGCGCCCGGTGGCAGGTCAGCCGCCCGGATCGTACACCTTGACGGCGCGCTGTCGTCGCGGACGAACGTGGGCATCAATGGGCGGGATCGGTCGCCGCAATGATGGCGTGACTGTGGGCAATGGCCTTGTGCACACGGGACCATGAGACGAAACCCGTTCCCCACAGGGCAATCGCACAGGCCAGATCGGCGACGCCATTGGCTGCCGTCGCGGAACTGCCGGTTGCCATGGCCACGGCCGCCAGGATGCCCGCCAGCGTCATCGCGGCCGCCGTGGCGACGAAGTGGGGGGAACGAAATATTTTCGCGAGCGGCAGGAAGTGCAGTCCAACGACGACTGCGACGGCCGGCGCGAGGTACTGAGCCGCGTGATGGCCGATCAGAAAATACGCGGCTACGTTCAGGACCACGATTTCCGCGATCAGCACCTGTTTGAACCCGCTGCGCATGTGATGCGGTGCCGTGTCGCCGATGCCGGTAACCCGCGACAAGCGCCGCCCTCGACGAATCATGGATACGCCGGCGATCAGCAGCGCACCGCTGGTCACTGCGACGGTGACGGCGGCACCCCAAGCCCAGGCCGCTGGCGAGTCCGTCAACAATGGACGTGCCCAGTTTGCCCACAGCGCCGCGAAGATCGCGCAGACGACCAGTCCGGTGCCATGCACGCGCAGCGCGGATGGCGTGGCGGCCGGTGTTGCGTGCTCGTTCATGCAGATGCCTTGGCGGTCACGGGATTGCGTGACCGCAATATTTGCAAGCACTATGCATGCCCGAAAGTAGGGTCTGTCAGCGTCTCGAAGTGACAGCCATCATTTGCCGTGCCTCTGGCGAAAAGCATTATGCGGGTATGCGGCCCCTGCAACCGCGCATCAAG
>Ga0207667_10008506_pt1 | contig 12187 bp, 11 predicted proteins | sample KBSCornC52_FD_184301 | JGI IMG/M metagenome (GOLD analysis project Ga0207667, IMG submission 184301) | Corn rhizosphere microbial communities from Kellogg Biological Station, Michigan, USA - KBS Corn C5-2 (SPAdes) (version 2) | ecosystem: Host-associated > Plants > Roots > Rhizosphere > Soil ...
GCATTATATGTTTGACTCCGAGCAATCTCCATTCCGATTGGATTCTTTTTGAGGCAGGAGCTTTATCCAAAACTCTGAAGAATACGTTCGTCTGTCCATTTCTCATCGGATTGGAGCCCTCGGATGTCAAACCGCCATTAGCACAATTTCAAGCGACCAGAGCAGTTAAAGAAGATGTTTTGAAATTGCTGAAGACCTTAAACGGTGCCTTAGGGGATAGTGCACTTCCTGAAACACATATCGATGAAGCGTTTGATGTTTGGTGGCCGAAACTGGAGTCTCTGCTCAAGAAGCTTCCACTGGACGAATCAAGCGCTAACCCACACAGGCCAGACCGCGAATTGCTGGAAGAAATTCTTGCACTTGTAAGGAATCAACGCCGACTCGTAGAAAGTGTTCCTTCAACTACAAAAGCTTCCCCACTTCCTTTTGAATTAAAGCGCGGTAATCTCTATCGGCAAACGATCACGCAAAAAGCAGAAGAGCACGGAATTGGTGTTATTCGCGTGATGCGAGTCGCCCCCGAAAAACCTGGAAATCGAAAGTTTGTTACAGAGTTGAAGTCCGGGCAGGTTATTTCGGTGGAAATGCCTTTTGAGGATACAGTGCCCAGCACTGCTGCTCGCTTAGGATCTGAGTTTGAGAATGCTATTAAGAACTTGGATCAAATTAAGTAGAAACGATAAAGAAATCAACCCAAATTTTCCTCGTTTACAATATCCCTGTGGACATCTATGAAGAGATAACCCGGCTGCGGCGGGAAGGCCGTCGCGGAGCGCTGGCGACCATCATCAATGTGCGCGGGTCCATTCCCTCGTTTGAGTCGGCCAAGATGCTGGTGCGCGATGACGGCACTATCGTGGGGACAATTGGCGGCGGCTGCGTAGAAGCCGAGGTCTGGGAAGCAGCGCGCGAGTCCATGAAGACGGAAAAACCGCAGACGCTGCACTTTGACCTGAACAACAATCCCAAGTACGATACCGGCCTGGTTTGCGGCGGGACACTGGAAGTTTTTGTCGAACCCGTTCTGGCCATCTCTACCCTCTATATTTTTGGCGCAGGACACGTGGCCTGGAGCCTCTATAAAGTCGCGCGAATGGCTGGCTTTGACGTCGTCGTGACCGACGATCGCGAAAGCTATGCCAATCGCGAGCGCTTTCCCGACGCCCGCGATATTTATGCCGACGAATATGAACGCGTCACGGCACAGCTTGCCCCGAATGACGCTTCTTACATCGTGATCGTGACCCGCGGCCATCGCGATGATATGCGCGTGCTGCGCTGGGCCGCCGAAACACCGGCGCGCTATGTCGGCATGATCGGCTCGCAGCGCAAGACCATTGCCATTTACAAAGAGCTGGAAAAAGAAGGCATCGCCGCCGAGAAATTGGCGCGCGTCTATGCACCTGTGGGCATCGATATTGGGGCGATCACGCCGGAAGAAATTGCCGTGGCGATTGTGGCTGAGCTGATCGCCATTCGCCGCCATTCTGCCACGCCACTACCGCATATGAAGAGCGCCAAGGCCGCGGAAATCCTGAAGCAGTTGTAAGGTTCACCGCAACGGACGCAAAGATCGTAAAGGGATCTCGGTCCAATCTTCCTTTGATTTGCGTCCTTCGCGCCCTTTGCGGTGAACAATTTCCCATAACCAATTAAGATATAGTTTCACCATGGCCCTTTCACCATCATTTGCGGGCGTCATTCTGGCTGCCGGGGCCTCCTCGCGCATGGGCCGCGATAAGGCGCTGCTACCCTGGCGTGACGGCACATTTCTTTCGGCGGCCATACGCGCGCTGCAACCGGCAACGGAGCTGGTGATCGTGGTAGCGGGAGCAAACGCTGCCAGCCTGGCCCCGATTGCTGACTCGCAGGCGGCGTTTCTGGCGGTGAATCCAAATCCACAGCAAGGCCAGTTCAGCTCTCTATTGGTTGGCCTGCAAGATGTGCTGAACCGGGGGCGGGACGCGGCAATCGTTACGCTCGTAGACCGTCCGCCGGCGGAAGTGGAAACCATTGAGCAGATCAAGGCGGCATTTCTCTCCAGCGATGAAAACATCTGGGCGGTGGTGCCGGAATACCAGGGCAGGCATGGCCATCCCATTGTGATCGGACGTGAAATGATTGAGGCTTTTTTGCGCGCGCCTGTCGGCAGTTCCGCGCGAGAAGTCGAGCATGCGAACCAGTCGCACATCCGTTATTTCCCGGTAAAGGATCCGCTGGTAGTCGCCAACGTGGACACGCCGGAAGACTTTGAGAGACTTCGCACAGGTACCGCCATTTGAGGACCGATATCTCCGCCAGCCAGAAATTTGCTGACTCCATCCTGGCCTTGCGCCCGCGCGTTGCCGTGTTTGATTGCGATGGCACATTGTGGAGCGGCGACTCCGGCGCGGATTTTTTTTACTGGCAGGTGGATCGCGGCATGTTCCCGCACGGCGTGGCGGAGCGCGCGGCTGCCCGCTATGCCGACTACAAACAAGGCAAAGTGGATGAAACCCAGATGTGCGGCGAGATGGTAACCATCAACGCCGGCAACTCTGTGCAGACGCTGGAGGAAGCGGCGGAAGAGTTTTTCTCAAGCATCGTGGAGAAGCGGATATTTCCTGAAATGCTGCGCCTGACGCGCGAACTCGAGTCCATCGGCTGCGAAGTTTGGGCCGTTTCATCCACCAATGACTGGGTGGTGCGTGAGGGCGTAAAGCGCTTTGGCATTCCCGGCCGGCGCGTGCTCGCCGCCAACGTCCATATTGAAGACGGGAAAATCACTGACCGGCTTATTCGCGTGCCCAGCGGCCCAGGCAAAGCCACCGCTATCACGGAAGTGGTGAAGAAGCAGGTGGACGCATGCTTTGGCAACTCAATCCATGACGCGGCCATGCTGGAAGTTGCGCGCCATGCTTTTGCCGTGAATCCCAATCCCGACCTGGAAGAAATTGCGCAGGAAAAAGGGTGGCAGATTTACTGGCCTTCAGGAACGCGCAGGCATTAATCGCAAGCGAGACGCGGTTCGCACCCATCAGTTGCACTCGCCCGTTTTAACTATTTGCTGACGGCCATTTGCTGCTGGGCCGCCTGGTATTCCTCATACGTCCCCTTGAAATCCTCAATCGTATGATTGTCAAAGTGCCAGATGCGCGTGGCAACTTCATCGATCAGATCGTGGTCATGCGTCACCAGGAACACCGTGCCCTGATAGCGTTGCAGCGCAATATTCAGCGCGTTAATCGATTCAAGGTCAAGGTGGTTGGTGGGTTCGTCCAGCACCAGCACGTTGGGCTTTTGCAGCATGAGCTTGCAGAAGAGGATGCGTGCCGCCTCGCCGCCGGAAAGCACGTCAGTTTTTTTGGTGGCTTCATCGCGGACAAAGAGCATCTGGCCCAGCAGCCCGCGGATCTCTTCATTGGAAACCGAAGGGTCCCATTGGAAGATCCAATCGAGAATGGTGCTGCCTTTTTCAATCAGGCTGCGATGGTCCTGGGGAAAATAGCCGATGGCGGCTTCGTGTCCCCAGGTGGTCTTGCCGCCGTCGATAAACGGACCGCTGTAGCCTGACGTCTGGCGCAATTCGCTCTCAGGCGTGTTGGGCGAGTTGGCCAGTAGAGCGTTGAGCAGCGTTGTCTTACCTGCGCCGTTACGGCCCATCAGCGCAATTTTTTCTCCGCGCGTCACGCTGGCGGTAAAGTCCTGGATGACATGGTTATCACCGTAGGATTTCGTCACGCCCTCAATCTCAAGAATGTGTTTGCCGGACGGGCGTTTCATTTCAAACTTGATGAACGGGCGGGCAATGTTCGAACGCGCCAGTTCCGTCAACTGCAAACGCTCAACTTCTTTTCTACGCGACTGTACTTGGCTGCTGCGCGTTCCGGCGGCAAAGCGCTGGATGAACTCATTCAATTGCGCGATCTTTTTCTCGCGCTGCGCGTTCTGCGCTTCTATCTGTGAGCGCACCTGAGTCTTGGTCATCACCATATCGTCGTAGCCGCCCGTATAAGTGATGATGGTTTCGTAATCGATATCGGCAATGTGCGTGCAGATGCTGTTCAAGAAATGGCGATCGTGCGAGATGGTGATCAGCACGCCGTCATAGCGGTTGAGAAAATCCTGCAGCCAGTGAATCGAGTCAAGATCGAGATGGTTCGTCGGTTCGTCCAGCAGCAGCGCCTGAGGATTTCCAAAGAGCGCCTGCGCCAGCAGCACGCGCATTTTCTGTCCGCTGGGCAGCTCGCCCATCTTGCGCTCATGCACTGTGTCAGGGATATCAAGTCCTTGCAGCAAAATGGCCGCGTCACTTTCGGCTGAGTATCCGTCCTCTTCGCCGACCACGCCCTCAAGTTCGCCCAGGCGCATGCCGTCTTCATTGGACATCTCAGGCTTTTCATAGATGTGGTTGCGTTCTTCCATGGCGGCCCAAAGCCGTTTGTTGCCCATAATGACGGTGTCGATGACGCGATATGCGTCAAACGCGAACTGGTCCTGGCTGAGCACGCTGAGCTTTTTGGGGCGGACAACGCTGCCCTTCTGCGGCTCAAGCTCGCCGGAAAGCAGATTCATAAAGGTCGTCTTGCCTGCGCCGTTGGGACCGGTAAGGCCATAGCGCTTCCCTGGCGTAAACGCCGTGGAGACCTCATCAAACAATATTTTTGCGCCGTAGCGCATGGAGACGTTACTGACTGAAATCATTAGTTTTACTGGAACTGCGAAGGGAATTCCGGCTTGCGAGGCGGGACCGCAGCTGCGTCTTTAATTTTAGCATGCTTCGCGTGGTGAAACTGCTCCGCCATCTTGCCCTGACCATCAACGTTCTGGGGCCCCCGGCAGCGACGCCCGGTGAAAAGACTTGGCAACTTAAGCGCCAATGCCGGCCGGGTAAAATGGGTAATGCCTTTTAGCCCGCAGCAAATTGTGTTGGATGCCAATACCCGTATAGCTGACTATTGGTTGAGAAAACCCAGTGCACTGCTGCTGGAAGCCTTTTTGCGTCGCACAAACGGCAAATTAGTGATACCGCGTATTGTCATCGAAGAAGTGAAGAACAAGCACAACCAGCATATTGCTGAAGCAACCGAAATATTTAGAATAGCCGCTAAGAAAATTGCTGAAGCTGACAAAAAGCTTTCGGGTCTATTGGATGTGGAATCGGAAGTCAATTTAAATGAGCCTCAATCGGATAAGTCATACAGCGCCTTTCTTGACAACAAACTGAAGGCGTTACAGGCAACCATTGATGACTACGCCGACGTCAAGCACGAATCTGTTGTAAAAAGGGCTATAACCAAAAAGAGACCATTTCGAAGTGACGATAAGGGCTATAGAGACACCTTGCTTTGGGAGTCTGCGCTCAAGGTATGTGATCCAGGTGTGTCAACCGCATTCATATCCAATGATGGCGAAGCCTTCTGGAAGGATGATGATCTGCATCCAGATTTGAAAGAGGATCTCAATGCTAAGGGCGTGCCATCAGACCAATTCCGAATTTTTAAGAGTTTATCGGCTTTCACTGATGAATGCGTCCTACCGTTGCTGACGCAAGAGCGCGATTATCTAACCCTGATTAAATCTCACAAATTTGAAGACTTAGATATTGCGGAGGAGATCGCTCTTAATGATGATGTCATATCTGAAGCATTAGACAGTAGACCAAAAATGATGCGAGACGATGCTGAATACTCTGAACCAACCGTAACCGGCGTTTATCAAGCGAAAGATATCAAAGTAACTGAGGCATCAGAGGCCTCGGATAAGATTTTAGTGGTGTCTCTTGAATTCACCGTCGAAGTTAACTATTCATTTTTTCTCAATCACGCGGATGCGGTTTCTTTAGAAGAAGATGAGCACGTGGTCGATTGGGAATGGAATGAACATACGGCTCGAGTTGAAACAACACGTCCGTTTTTCGTAAGCGCCCTCATTGCATTCAATTTGGAAGATCGGGATGTAGAGTCATTTGAAATAGAAGAGATAAAAAGAGAATGGCGCAGTTGGCAGGATTATTGATGTCTTTAAAAAGGAAATCGGCAGAGGGTCACAGATTTTTTTGTTGCAGCACAGTAAAGTTGTGCTAATCTAGTTTCGTATTTTGTTTGCAGATACAAGAAAAAGACAATCGCAGGCGAGGGCGCCTGCGGTCCACAAGCTATTCTTAATTTTGATTTTTTAACACCCGGCTTAGATTGCCGGGTTTTGACATTTTAGGACAGCAACCCTCTGCCGATCCTTGGGTGTATTGGGTGACCTTGGGTGAAATTGGGTGGAAGCCGGGGGGCAGGGGGGTGGGGTGGTTGGAATTGCCAGCATTGCCAACATTGCCAAAGATCGCCGGAAATTGGGACCACAGGGATTTGCGGCCCGACTGGCGGTTGACGATTATCGGACCAAAAACACGAAAGAAGGTGGAAGATGAGCGAAAACGGAATGAATGGCGCAGGAATTGGTTTAAACCAAGCAGCCACGGAAATTGACGAGGCCCGGAAGAAGAAATTTCGGCAGGAGTGGGAGCAGACCGGGGGAGGCCAATTGTGTCTGGCCTTTTACGACGCCTTTAAAAAATATAAGCAATACCTGGAGATACACGACGGCGAAACATTGCGGCCGAGTGGCCCGATCAGCAACAAGTACGACGAGCACACAGTGTTCAAAGAATGCTTATCTACGCTGGAGAGCTACAAACGTGAGCGGGAGGAGACGCTGCGGAGGAACCTGGAAAAGGCGCAGAGCGCAGCGCGATGCGAGCACGAATTTTTGACCGGCGAGCGGTGCCGCGCACCCAGAGTGACAGGCAAGCAGCTGTGCCGGATGCACGAGGGCATGGAAGAAGCGAAGGCGGTGAAGCTGGACCTGGGCCCGATGGAAGACCCCGACAGCATTCAGGCGGGAATCAGGAAATTGCAAGCAGCAATTATCGATGGGAAGCTGGACTCAAAACAGATTGGACACCTGTTGTACACGATCCAGCTAGCGGCGTGGAACGTGACGAGGACGAGGACAGTGCAGTCCGGGGCGAAATGACCCGGGGTCAGCTGCACCCAATGAAATGTTATATTTAGGATTACTCATGCACGAGCGCGGACACTCTTGACGAATCCGATCCAGACTATCAAAGACCTAACCCAATCGGCCCTGGGCGACATCAACTCCGCCGCCACGCTGGCCGATCTGGAAAAGGTCCGCGTCGCCGTGCTGGGGCGCAAAGGCGAACTTGCAGGCATCAGCAAAACGTTTGGCACGATGGCGCCAGAAGATCGCGCCAAGGCAGGCCAGCTACTCAATGAAGCAAAAGCCACGCTGGAAAAGTCGATCGAAGATCGCAAGGCGTCGCTTGAAGGATCGGAATCTGACCAACGATTCAAAGCCGAATGGATTGACCTGACAGTTCCGCCGCAGGGGATTACGCCGGGGCATATTCATCCTGTAACTCAGGTGCAGGATGAGATTGAGCAGCTTTTCACATCGATGGGATTCCGCGTGCTCGATGGGCCTGAAGTGGAGACCGACTATTACAACTTTGACGCGCTGAACATTCCGCCGGACCATCCCGCGCGCGACATGCAGGACACGTTCTGGATGACCGACGGCCACCTGCTGCGCACACATACGTCGCCGGTGCAGGTGCGCGCGTTGCAGAAATACGGCGCGCCCATGCGGATGATTGCGCCGGGGCGCGTTTTCCGCAATGAAGAAGTGGACGCATCCCACGAGCACACGTTCTACCAGGTTGAGGGCATGATGGTGGACCGCGATGTTTCCGTGAGCCACCTGATTTACTTCATGCAGACGCTGCTCAGCTCAGTCTTTGGCCGCAAGGTCACGGTGCGGCTGCGGCCCGGCTACTTCCCTTTTGTGGAACCCGGCTTTGAGCTTGATATCCAATGCCTGATCTGTGGCGGCAACGGCTGCGCCGTGTGCAAGCAGAGCGGATGGGTGGAGCTGCTGCCATGCGGGCTGGTGCATCCCAACGTGATCAGCAATTGCGGCCTTGATCCGCAGGAGTGGAACGGATTTGCTTTTGGCCTGGGCCTCACGCGGCTGGCCATGATGCGCTATGCCATTGACGATATACGCCTGCTGCAGAGCGGCGATCTGCGTTTTCTGAATCAATTTTGAACCTATGAAGTTTTCTTACAACTGGCTTCGCGAGCTTGTCCCCGGCCTGAAAATGGACGTGACCTCGCTCGCCCAGCAGATCACCATGAAGACCGCCGAGTGCGAAGGCGTGCATGATCCCGGCGCGTTCCCCGGCGCCAGCGTTGCGGACGTTGCCAGCGCGGAAAACTCCGAGCCCGATTCCATCATTGAGATTGACAACAAATCTCTTACGAACCGGCCTGATCTCTGGGGACATCTTGGAATGGCGCGTGAAGTCGCTGCCATCGCCGGGTTGAGCGTTGCCGATCCCGTGGCCGATCTGCCCGCGGCCACAAACAAAGGCGATCTCTCCATCACGATTGAAGATGCCGCTCTCTGCGCGCGCTTCAGCGGACAGCGGGTGGAGAACGTAAAGGTCGCGCCTTCTCCGCTGTGGATGCAGTATCGCCTCAACTCGCTGGGTGTGAACCCGATCAACAATCTTGTCGATGTCACGAACTATGTTCTATGCGAACTGGGCCAGCCCATGCACGCCTATGACGCTGAGTTGCTGGGTGACACAATCATCGTCCGCGCGGCACGCAAAGGCGAATCGATTCTGGCTTTGAATGGCGAGAAATATTCTTTGAGCCCGGAAGACATTGTGATCGCCGATGCCAGCAAGCCAGTGGGCATTGCCGGCATCATTGGCGGCAATGATACGGCGATTCGCCTGACGACCAAGCGCATTGTCCTGGAAGCCGCATCTTTCCCTGCTGCGCCGGTACGCAAATCTTCTTCGCGGCTCAAGTTGCGCACAGACGCTTCCATGCGGTTTGAAAAAGGTCAGGACCCGGAAAATACAGTTCGCGCGCTGGCCCGCGCCGTGGAGTTGCTGAAACAGATCTCGCCGGGCTGCCAGGCCGCGCCGCCTATTGACGTTTACGCGCGCAAGTCGACTCCGCCCAAAATCCAGCTCGATATCGATTGGGCCGAGCGGAAGCTGGGCCGCAAGCTCTCGACGGAAGAAGTTGTCAACATCTTCAAGTCGCTCGTTTTCGGCGTGGACCTGGTCGATCAGCGCAAGCTGCTGCTTACGGTCCCAAGCTGGAGGGCGACAAAAGATATTTCCATCCCTGAAGATCTGGTGGAAGAAATCGGCCGCATGGTTGGCTACGCTTCCATCATTCCGCAAGCACCTGCTGTCTTGGCCTCGCCCACGCCGCGCAATTTAGACCACGAGCAGCACCGCGCGATTCGCGCCGCCATGGTTGGACAGGGATTTACTGAGGTGAGTAACTACTCTTTCATCTCTGACGCCGATGCAGTCATGTTCGGCTACTCTACAGAGAAGCTGTTGCAGGTGGCGAACCCGATCATCGCCGAGCAGAAGTATATGCGTCCCGCGCTGCTGCCGGGAATCCGCCGCAACTTGGCGGACAATAGCCGCTACTTCACTGACTTTCGTCTGTTCGAAATCGGCCGCGCCTATAGCAAAGGCGCTGACGGCGCACCGAAAGAACGTACGCATCTAATGGCCGCGATTTATGGCCGCGAGACGAACGGGGCAAACCTGCTGGAGATGAAGCGCGTGGTCCAATATGTCGCGTCGGGAGCAAAGATCGTGCCGGTGAAGGCGCATGGCAAGACCATGCATCCTGAGCGCGCCGCGCATATTGAAGTCGGCGGCCAGAGGGTGGGCGATCTTTATGAGCTGCATCCTGGGCTGCTGGACCGCGGACGCGCAGCCATTCTTGACCTTGATCTTGACGCGCTGCAAGCTCTGCCGTCGCAGCGTGCGCCGTATCGTCCGCTGCGTCGATTCCCCACCAGCAGCTTTGATCTTTCGATTGTCGCGCCGACGCACACGCTTGTGGCGGACTTGGAAAACAAGCTGCGTCAATTTGCAGGAGAAAACCTGGTCGCTCTCCAGTTCCTGCTGATATTTCCGCTACCGCCGGACAAGAAGAGTGTTTCATTCCGGTTAACTCTTGGCGCTGACGATCGTACGCTTACGGCTGAGGAGGTCACGCGGATGCGCGACCGCGTAGTGGAAGGAATCAAAGCGGGTGGGTATGAGCTGCGCGAGTAACGCAAAATGATTACCGCGGATTTTCGCGGATGAGCGCGGATAAAGCATTTCTAAGATTGCTGCATCCCGAATCACCACCTCTATCCCCTTGAATGTGCCATCCTGAGCCGAGCACACGATGCTCTACTCCTGCACCATGCTTTGGACGCGAGGCGAAGGATCTGCCCCGCTGCTCTTCAGGGCAGCCGAGCATCCAAGCAGCCTTAGATAGCCCTGCGGTGCAGCAGAGCCGATCCTTCGGCTTCCCACCCCAACATGCGAAAACCGCGCCTCTTGGGGGCGCGGCTTCGCGAAAACCGTGTTGAACCACTTTGCAGTTCGCGTAGCTCGCCTCAGGATGGCGCCATGCGGGGATGAGATGGATCGCTAGTCACGCCGTGTGTGTTGGATACGGCAACTCAGGAAACACCCTCTAAAATCTTGTTGTGCATTCTTTGATCCGGCTTTGATCCGTGTTGATCGGCGTTAATCCGCAGTAAAGATTTGTTTCTAGTGAACACGCCTGGCAATCGCCTCGGCAAATCTCTCGGCTGCGCCTTCCGCCAATCCCAGAAACAATTCCGGCTCGATCAACTCAAGTTCCATCAGCACCAGATTGCCGTCTCGGGCAACAGCATCTATCCGGCAATAGAGCGCATTGCGCACCTGCGGAACCGTTGCGACGATCCTGTTCGCTTGATCGAGCAGCGCAGCCGATGGATGGAACAACTCCGCTGAGCCGCCGTGCTCTTTCTGCACGCGAAAATCGCCGGTAGCTGGACGCTTGAGAGCAGCGTGACTAAACACGCCATCGATATAAATAAATGAGATCTCGCCCTCAGTTTGGATCTCATGAATGAACTGCTGTATAAGGAACGGCTCTCCGCCCATCTGCTGCGTCAACTCTGCATCGGTGGGCAACGCCGCGCCATCGATGAGCCAAGTCTTATAGGCGGAAGCCGAGACGGCGGGTTTGACTACGATCTTCGGCCAGCTCTCGATCTGCGAGCGATCCGCTGCGGCAATGGCCGCTTTGCCGCTTACGAATATTGTCGGCGCAATCCCAATGCCCAGAGCCTCGACTTCACGCAAATAAAACTTGTTGTGGTTCCAGAGCACGGTCTCGACGACATTCAGCACTGGAACAGCCTTCGCAGTCCGTTGAAGCCATGCTGTGAATTCTTTGGGCTTTAAGTGATAGTCCCAGCATGTTCGGAGAACGAGCAGGTCGAATCGTTCGAAGCTGCAAGCCGAGGCGCGCCAGTCCACGAACTCTCCAAGAACTCCTTCAGCCGCGAGATGCGGCAATATCAGCCGTTCGCTCTCCGCGCCTTGCGGGAGGCCGCTCCAGGTGATCAACGCAAGCCGCTTTCTCATCGATGAAGAACGGTGTGGTAGCTGCTCATATTCTCTGCAAGTCAGCTACGGTGCGCTCATTCTGCACGTTGCCGGTGTTGAGCGTGCCGGCCGGCTCAAACAGGATGATGTGCGTTTCCTCCAGCGTATAAGGCATGTGTTCGGTGCCATGCGGAACAATGATGAACTCGCCGGGCCGAATCGGATCATCGTGCTCGGTGCCTTCGGCATCGCGCCACTTCATGTGCAGTTCGCCCCTGGTCACCATAAACAGTTCGTCTTCCGCGTCATGGTGGTGCCACATAAATTCGCCCTGCACCTTTACCAGCTTCACCTGAAAGTTGTTCAGCTCGCCCACAATCTTAGGATTGAAATAATCCTGAAAAGCGGCAAACTTCTGCACCAGATTGACTACCTGCATGGTTCCATCCCTCCATCACAAACGAACGCAAACAGCCCGCAACATCCTACTTTTGTTGGATTGCTTTGCTTTGCAGATCGATTCATTAGCGGGAGAACTTTGAGATGATTCGAGGCCAGCACAAAATTAATCGCAAAGAAAAGCCCTTAAATCCTGTCGCGCAACAAACTAATTACGTCATCCGCCGTGATGATGCCGGTAAGCCGCTGCTCTTCGTCCACTACTGGAAGCGTGAGCAGGTTGTATTTATCGAACATTTCTGCCACATCTTT
>Ga0207667_10008508_pt1 | contig 12186 bp, 12 predicted proteins | sample KBSCornC52_FD_184301 | JGI IMG/M metagenome (GOLD analysis project Ga0207667, IMG submission 184301) | Corn rhizosphere microbial communities from Kellogg Biological Station, Michigan, USA - KBS Corn C5-2 (SPAdes) (version 2) | ecosystem: Host-associated > Plants > Roots > Rhizosphere > Soil ...
TCTGGTATTCAAGCGCCGCGCGCAATAAGTACCGCGGGCCGGACGGCGGCGTAGAGAACGACGAGGACGCACCCAGCGACAAATAACCTAAGCGCCCCAGTTCAGCGCATCGCCGTAGCCGATCACGAGCACGACCATCCCGAACGCAATCCGATACCACGCGAATGCCGTGAAATCGTGCGTGGCCAGATAGCGCAACAGCCAACGCACGCAAATGAACGCGCTGACGAAGGCCGCGACCGTGCCGACGGTAAACATCTCAACCATGTCGACGAGGCCCGTACCACGGTACTTAGCGAGTTCGTAGAGCGTCGCGCCCGCAATCACGGGAATGGCGAGAAAAAACGAGAATTCGGTCGCCACGCGCCTTTCCACACCGAGCAGCATCGCGCCGATGATCGTCGATCCCGAGCGCGACACCCCCGGAATCAAGGCGCAGCACTGCGCACATCCGACCTTTAACGCATCCAGCGGCCGCAATTCGTCGAGGGTGCGAATGCGAGCCGGCGCGCTGCCGCGGTGGCGCTCGCGCGCTTGCACCCATAGGATCACGAGCCCCCCGACCACCAGCGCGAGCGCCACGGGCAGCGGCGCGAATAGCCTGCTCTTGATCGCGGCTTCGAACGAAAGCCCGAGCACGACGGCCGGGATCGTTGCAATCACGACGTTCAGCGCGAAGCGGCGTTGTGTCCCGTCGGTCCATACGCCGGCGGCCACGCGGCCGATGCGCAGCCGATACTCCCAGCAGACGGCAAGAATGGCACCGAATTGAATGACGACGTGAAACGTCTTCGCCGCATCGCCGCCGAAATCGAGCAAGCTGCCGACGACGATCAAATGCCCCGTGCTGGAGACGGGAAGAAACTCGGTCAGCCCCTCGACGACACCCAGAATCAGCGCCTTGCCGATCAATGCCCAGTCCATCGATGCCCTCTCTCTCGAAACGCGAGCCGCCGGGCGCGGGACGCATGCTCGGCCTCTCGCGGCCGTGCACGCGTCATTTTTCGACGATCTGCACGCGTATGCCGTTTGTAAGGATCGTGATTGTACCGGGTTCGAAGCTCACGCCGGCAAATTGCAACTGCTCGGGCTTGAATGTGTAGATCGGATACCCGTCGAGCCACTGCGCGGCGGCGAGTGCGCCGGCCGCCTCGATCTGCTGGCGGTAAGCGCGCGCCTGCCCGTCCAGTTCGACCTGCTGGACGCTAGGCGAGCGCAGCACCACCGAATGGCTCGCGTCGTCGTACTGAAGCTGGCTCGACAGCATGAATGCGCCGTCCACGGGTTGCTGCAGGAATGGGCTCTCCATGTGCGCGTCGACGTGGACCGTCACGCGGTTCGCCCCTGGGTCGAAGCCGACGACGGGGTTCGTCAGCGCGACGTCGAATAGCTGCGAGACCGTATGCCGATACGGGAATTTGCGCGCGACGGCCACCTGCACCTGCTCGCGAGAAAACGTGTAGTGATCGGGAATGAACGGAAAGGTCGGGCTCGCACATGCCGACAGCGACACGCCAAGGCCCGCAGCGGCAAGCGCCGCGCAGGCCCAGCCCAACAATTTGCGCCGACGCGGCGCGACAGCATCTGTCATACAAGATTCTCCTACTTCCTACGGGAGTGAGTCCCGTCTGATCGCAATGGAGACCCATCATTGGGATCCGCCATCGGCTCGCCCGGAGCAATGAACGCGTCGCTCAAGGTCTATCGGTCCGTTCGGGCTTGTGCTCGTCAAGCTGCACGCACCGCAGGCCGCCGGCTTGCGCATGGAATGACCCGACAGCATAAGCCGCAGAATTTCACCACTTCCACGGCATTTCCGGAAGCTCAAGGAAATCCGGTGCCTCGCATTACGCGGGTTCAGAAGACGACCGCGATAGAATCGCCCGGCCCCCATAAGGATGGCTATCCCATCGCGAGAGATTTACACCATCCAGTTCCCGGACTCCGAAGTACCCACGAATACATTCCTCATTGCGGATACAAATCTGCATATGGTTTTTGTCGGTAACGCCAGCATCGTCGTACAGGTCGTTACCTTCCCAGAGCGCTCCAACCACGGTGTCATAGGCAGGCAAATTCGCGTCCATGCGAATTTGGTGCGGATATTCCAGCACAGTGCAGTCCAGCGCTCGCACAAGGTAGGCGCCGCTCTTGTCCTTAAAGCTGTTGACTGGAAGCTGTTTGCCTTCCGCTTCGGCCAGGGATCGGAGCATCTGGTGAGCGGCTCGCATTTCCATCAAGCCGGAGTGGTCCAGCAAGTTCAAGCAATTGCCCAATTCAATAACCGCACCTACGACATAGGGATACCGGATCTTTCCCCGAGAAATTTTTTTATGCCCTTTTGCGGCGCGAACAAACTGGAGACCCCGCTCAGGACTTGCTTCCCAGAAATATATGCCATGCCCGAGCCGGTCGTAGTCGTTCCCACTGAATTTGAGATGCTCGATATGGCTTGCTCAATATGTCTCACAAACACCGTTCGCACAAGGAACGACGCCTTGGCTACGGCGATGTGCGTCATATTTGGCCGAGTCTAGCACATCAAAGTCCGCCTCTCGGCAGTGCCGTTGCTACCCCGGTACACGGATGAGTGTCTGATTCAAGCTTCTGTCCGCTAGCGCCTTCGACAAGGTGAGAAGCAACCAGCACCGGTTCAAGCCGGTGCAGTTTTGCGCTCCAGTTCGTCAAGCCAGCGGATCGCCTGTTCGGCGCTATTTCCACACATTTCGTCAGATGGTTGCAAGCCTCCGCAGACGGCTGGCCGCTCCGGTTTGCCAAACACGCGGCACCGATTATCCTCGTCAAGCTGAGCACACCGGACACCCGCGGGTTTTCCTCCGGGCATTCCCAGTATCGGGCTAGAAATGGACGGCGCAATGCAACATGCGCCGCAGCCGACACGGCAAGCGTGCTCGCTCATGATAGAAGAACCCGAATCATTCACTGCGTTTTGCGCTTTTGCACGACGAAAACCCGAAGGGCAAGCCGTACGTCACCGTGCGACTTGGTAAAGTAGATGTTTCAACCGTGATTTTACGAGGATCGAGCATGCGCAGTACGCGCGCCATTTTCGCCGTGGAAAAGTTGAAGGATCGCACCGGCAATCCGCACTACGCCGCCATCGGTCTGCCGGGCGGCCTATTCCGCTTGGTCGATCGGGCAAGCGGTATCGAGCTGCCGCTCTCGGAGCCGTTGCCGCTCGACCCGTTCGTCGCCTTCGTCGACACGATTGCTCCGGCCAAGCCCAAACGAATCAGCAAGCTCGACGCCGCATTCGAGGCACAGATCAAGCGCAGCAAGCGCTAGGTACCGCGGCGCCCATGCGCGCTTTGGTACAATCTCGGCGTTTCTCTCCCGTCGTTGACGAAACGCCACGTCCTAGTCCGTAAAGTCCCGTTAAGTCGCCATGAACATCGAGCAAGCCCGTTTCAACATGATCGAACAACAAATTCGCCCCTGGGATGTGCTGGACCAGGACGTGCTGAATCTGCTGGCGATCGTCAAGCGCGAAAACTTCGTCCCTGCCATCTATCGCGACATCGCGTTCGCCGATTTGGAAGTGCCGCTGCCCGAAGGCGAGCACATGCTCGCGCCGCGCATCGAAGCGCGCGTGTTGCAGGAACTGGCCGTCAAGAAGCATGAATCCGTGCTCGAAATCGGCGCCGGTTCGGGCTATATGGCGGCGCTGCTCGCCCATCGCGCTCGTCATGTGCTGACCCTCGACATCAAGCCCGAATTGGTCGAACTGGCCAAGCACAACCTCGCCGAAAACGGCGTGATCAACGTGCAAGCTGAACTCGGTGACGGCGCCCGCGGGTGGCCCGTCGCCGCGCCGTACGACGTTATCTGCGTGTCGGGCGGCCTGCCCGTGCTGCCGCAAGAACTGCTCGAGCAACTGAAAATCGGCGGCCGGCTTGCGGCTTTCGTCGGAAGCGCGCCCGTCATGAAGGCACAAATCATTACGCGCATTGACGACAAGCAATTTCGCGTGGCCGATGTGTTCGAAACGTATATCGAGCCGCTGGCCAACGCCGTTCAGCCGTCGCGCTTCAAGTTCTAAAGTTATCGATCACCCGCCATGCAAAATCTGACCGCGTCCGCACTTGCCGAGTGGCTGGCCGACCCTTCGCGCCCGGCCCCCGTTCTGCTCGACGTCCGCGAGCCGTGGGAAGTCGCCACCGCACACATCGCCGGCTGCGTCGAGATTCCGATGCGCGATATTCCCGCGCGCAGCGAGGAGCTCGACGACGAAGCGCAAGTCGTTTGCATCTGCCATCACGGCGCACGCAGCGCCAATGTCGGTATGTTTCTCGAAGGGCGCGGCTTCAAGCAGGTATTCAACCTGCAAGGCGGAATCGACGCTTGGTCCCGCCACGTCGATCCGACAGTGCCGCTTTACTGACGCTTTACTAACGCGCCACTAAAATACCGCGCGCATCCGGCGGCGACACGCAGCGTGTCGCCGTTGCCGCATCGGTCGTCCCTTTCGGGCCGAGCGAGGAGCCACCCATTCCCCAACATCGCGCACGCCGCTCGCTCTCGGCGCGTCGCGCACCAAGTTGGCTGCATCGATCGGTGCAGTCGACCCTCGCCTCAGCCGCAACTCCCGCGCGAACTCGCGCCGCGCCTCATGACGACCCGCTTGGCATACCCCTTGCAACGTAGGGCCGTCCGCGCATCGGCATCTGCCTCTTCACGATGCATGCCTTTAGCGGACTACTCCAATAAACGCTGTCTAAGCACCGGCAAGGGGATGCAAATGAAACGTCGTAGTCTGTTGAAGCTCGGTTCGCTCTCCGGCGCACTCGCGCTCGCAGGACAAAGCCCGTTCGTTCGCGCGCAATCGGCGAGCGGCCCCATCAAGGTGGGCATCCTGCATTCGCTGTCGGGAACGATGGCTATTTCGGAGACTTCACTCAAAGACACGGCGCTCATGACGATCGCCGACATCAACAAGAAGGGCGGCGTCATGGGACGACAGCTTCAGCCCGTCGTCGTCGATCCCGCATCGAATTGGCCACTGTTCGCGGAAAAAGCGCGGCAACTGCTGACGCAAGATAAAGTGGCCTGCGTATTCGGCTGCTGGACATCCGTTTCGCGCAAATCGGTTTTGCCCGTATTCGAAGAACTCAATGGTCTGCTCTACTACCCGGTTCAATACGAAGGCGAAGAGATGTCGCGCAACGTGTTCTATACGGGCGCGGCACCGAATCAACAGGCCATTCCGGCTGTCGAATATTTGATGAGTGCCGAAGGCGGCGGTGCGAAGCGCTTCTTCCTGCTCGGCACCGATTACGTCTATCCGCGCACGACCAATAAGATCCTGCGCGCATTCCTGCATGCGAAAGGCGTCAAAGACGCCGACATCCAAGAGGTCTACACGCCGTTCGGGCACAGCGATTATCAAACCATCGTCGCCAACATCAAGGCGTTCGCGCAAGGAGGCAAGACCACCGTCGTCTCGACCATCAACGGCGATTCGAACGTGCCTTTCTACAAGGAGCTCGGCAATCAAGGGCTTAAAGCAACGGACGTCCCCGTCGTCGCATTTTCGGTAGGTGAGGAAGAGTTGCGCGGCATCGACACGAAGCCGCTCGTCGGCCATCTCGCTGCCTGGAACTACTTCATGTCAGTCAAGGGCCCGGCCAATACGAAATTCAAGACGCAATGGGCCGAATGGGTCCAATCGCAAAACTTGCCCGGCGGCGCTAAGCGCGTCACCAACGATCCGATGGAAGCCACGTTCGTCGGCATCCATATGTGGAAGCAAGCGGTCGAAAAAGCCAAGAGCACCGACGTCGACAAGGTGCGCGCGGCGATGATCGGACAAAGCGTGGCCGCGCCTTCGGGCTTTACGCTATCGATGGACGGCAACCATCATCTGCACAAGCCCGTGATGATCGGCGAAATTCGCGGCGACGGCCAATTCAACGTCGTCTGGAAAACGAAGACGGCCATTCGCGCGCAGCCTTGGAGCCCGTTCATCGCAGGCAATGAAGGCAAGCCCGATATCGTCAGCGCAATTCCGGAGTTCTTGCGCCGACGCAGAGTCGCCTAAGCGCAAGCCGTACGCGATCGAGCGGCACCCGAGCCAGTGCATCGCGGGGCGTTCGATCGCGCCCGCGATGCCGTTTCGAGGTCGCCCCAGTCCGTTTTGCTCGTAGCCACCCACATGAATCGATCCTTACGCCGATGGCTGGCCGTCGCCGCGTTGTCATGCTCGCTCGCCGCGCCTGCGGCCTTAGCCTTCACAGCAGCCGAGGTTGCGCCGCTCGCGAACGACGACTTCGACGCGAAAGCGGCAGTCGTCGATAAGCTCGCCGCTGAGCACGATGCGGCAGCGCTGACGCTGCTCCAAGCACTCGCCGACGATCGAGTGTTGGCAACCGGTTCGGGCCACATCCTGATTCAAGCGGAAGGCGATGACGCGCATGCGCGGGACGCCGCATCGGGGCAGCTCGTCGCAATCGGCGACGCCCAGGCGATCACGCTCAATAACCTGCTCCGCGGCAAGGTCGCGCATACGCTCGCCGGCGTGAGGCTCGGCTCGCCCGACCCCGCGATCCGCCGCGCCGCCGTCGATACACTGCTCGCGAGCCCCGATCCGTCGTTGAAGCCGCTCGTGGACGCGGCCCGCGCGAAGGAAACGGACCCGGCGCTCAAGCGCCGCCTCGATGCACTATGGGCGACGACCGCCCTCACCGATCCGGATCCGGCCAAGCGCCTCGAAGCGGTCGAACTCGTCGCCGCGCGCCACGATCTCGATCTGTACCCGCTGCTGCGGCCGCTCGTCGCCAAACGTTCCGACGGCACCTTCGCCGAGCCCGATGCGCGCGTGCGCGCGGCCGCCCAACAAGGCATCGCGGCGCTCGATGCGCTCGAGCGCAACAGCCGCATCGTCGGCACGCTGTTCGCCGGTATTTCGCTAGGCAGCGTCCTGCTGCTGGCCGCACTGGGGCTCGCGATCACCTACGGCGTCATCGGCGTCATCAACATGGCGCACGGCGAATTTCTGATGATCGGCGCCTACGCGACCTACGTCGTGCAAAATCTGTTTCGCAACTACCTGCCCAATGCATTCGATTGGTATCCGCTCGCCGCGGTGCCGGCGTCGTTCATCGCAGCAGCCGGCGTAGGCATCGTATTGGAGCGTCTCGTGCTCAAGCGCCTTTACGGCCGGCCGCTCGAAACGCTGCTGACGACATTCGGCGCGAGCCTCGTACTGATGCAGGCCACGCGCACCGTATTCGGCGCGCAAAACGTTCAGGTGACCAATCCTACCTGGATGACCGGCGGCGTCACCGTCATGCAGAACCTGATTCTGCCGTACAACCGCATCGTCATTCTCGCGTTCTCGCTGGCCGTCGTCGCCATCGCCTGGGGCGTGCTCACGCGCACCCGTCTCGGCCTATTCGTGCGTGCCGTCACGCAAAACCGGGGAATGGCGGCCTGCGTCGGCGTCAAAACCGCATTCGTCGATTCGTACGCCTTCGCTTTCGGCGCCGGCATCGCAGGCCTCGGCGGCTGCGCGCTCTCGCAAATCGGCAACGTCGGACCCGATCTCGGTCAGAGCTACATCGTCGATTCGTTCATGGTCGTCGTGCTGGGCGGCGTCGGACAACTGGCCGGCACCGTGCTGGGCAGCTTCGGCCTCGGCATTCTCATGAAGGCGATCGAGCCGCTGTGGGGCGCGGTGCTGGCGAAGATCGCCGTCCTCGTGCTGATCGTCTTGTTCATTCAAAAGCGCCCACAAGGCTTGTTCGCCCTAAAAGGACGCAGCGTATGAGGCCCACGATGCATTCGCTCACTCCCGCGTCGGCGGCCGCGCCCGACGCCCAGGCAGCCAGTCCCGATGCGTCGCACGATTCCCAAGCGGTGCCCACCCGTACGGCGGCATCGGCCCCCTCCACGGTGCCGAGCCGGCTCGCCCTGCCCGAACGGCGCGCATTACTTTCTCGCCCGGCATGGACCGCGCTCATCGCGCTGGTCCTCGCGGTAGGCATCGGTGCTCCGATCGCGGCGCTCGTGCTGCCCGAATCGAGCGCCTTTCATCTATCGGCCTATGCACTGACGATCGGCGGCAAATTCATGTGCTACGCCATCGCGGCGCTCGCACTCGATCTGGTCTGGGGATATTGCGGGATTCTAAGCTTGGGGCATGGTTTGTTCTTCGCCCTCGGCGGCTACGGAATCGGCATGTATCTCATGCGCGCCATCGGACATGACGGCGTGTATGGCGCCGATCTGCCCGATTTCATGGTGTTCTTGAACTGGCATACCCTGCCGTGGTTTTGGCGCGGCACGGAGCATCTCTGGTACGCACTCGCACTGGTCATCGTCGTGCCGGCACTGCTGGCATGGGCGTTCGGCTTTTTCGCGTTCCGCTCACGCGTGCAAGGGGTCTACCTCTCGATCATCACGCAAGCACTCACGTATGCCGCGATGCTGCTTTTCTATCGAAACGAGACCGGCTTCGGCGGCAACAACGGCTTCACCGATTTCAAGCGCATTGCGGGATTCCCCATCGCGCAACCGCATACGCGCGTCACGCTGTTTCTGATGACGTTCGCCGCGCTCGTGCTCGCATTTATCGGTGCGCGCGCGATCGTCACGTCCAAGCTCGGACGTATCGTCACGGCCATGCGCGACAGCGAAACACGCTTGATGTTTCTCGGCTATAGCCCGCTCGCGTACAAGCTCTTCATCTGGACGCTATCGGCCATGCTCTGTGCCATCGCAGGCGCGTTGTACGTGCCGCAAGTGGGGATCATCAACCCGAGCGAGATGTCGCCCGCTAATTCCATCGAGATGGCGATCTGGGTCGCGGTCGGCGGACGGGGCACGCTCGTCGGGCCGATCGCGGGCGCCGTCGTCGTCAACGCGGCGCGCAGCATCTTCACCGCGCGCCTGCCCGAATACTGGCTGTTCTTTCTCGGCGCGCTGTTCGTCATCGTCCCGCTCGCGCTGCCCCGCGGCCTCGCGGGGCTCGCCGCCTCGCTCATCGAACGGAGCAAGCGTAAATGATCGGCGGTTCTCACGAAGCACAAGCAGTCCTGTCGGAAGCGTCGCCGGCCGGCGACGCGCCGATGGCTCATATCCTCACGCCCGGCACCATCGATGTCACGCACGGAACGATTCTGTATCTCGAAGATGTGACCGTCAGCTTCGACGGCTTTCGCGCGCTCAATGGCCTATCGCTGACGCTCGACGTGGGCGAACTGCGCTGCGTGATCGGCCCGAACGGCGCAGGGAAGACGACGATGATGGATGTCATCACAGGCCGCACGCGCCCCGATACCGGCCGCGCTTTTCTTGGGCAAACGCTCGATCTCACGCGTATGGACGAGCCCTCCATTGCACGTGCCGGCATCGGGCGTAAGTTTCAGAAGCCGACGGTGTTCGAGCAGCATCCGGTATGGGAGAACCTTGAGCTTGCGATGAAGACCGACAAGCGCTGGCATGCCTCGTTACGGGCGCGGCTCACCGCGAGCGCGCAGCTTCGCATCGAAGAGACGCTCGCCACCATCGGCCTGGAGCACGAAGCCCGGCGCGCGGCCGGCGAACTGTCGCATGGGCAAAAGCAACGGCTCGAGATCGGCATGCTGCTGATGCAGCAGCCGGCACTGTTACTGCTCGATGAGCCGGCCGCCGGCATGACCGACGACGAAACGATGGCGCTGGCCGCACTGCTCGACCGCCTGCGGGGGACGTGCTCGATGATCGTCGTCGAACATGACATGGAGTTCGTCGCCGCGCTCGCGGGCACGCAGTCGCGCGTCACGGTGATGGCCGAAGGACGGGTACTCGCGCAAGGCACGCTCGATGAAGTGAAGCGCGACGAGGCCGTCGTCGAATCGTATCTAGGCCGCTAAGCCGAGAACCGAATCGCATCGCATCCCATGGCATCGGATTCATCGATACAACGCCCAACCGCACGGCATAGACGAGGAAAGCTTCAATGCTCGATGTGACAGGACTCAATCAGTTCTATGGCGGCAGCCATATCTTGCGCGACGTAACGATGCAAGTGCCGCCAGGCTCGCTCACTGTGCTGCTCGGGCGCAACGGCGTGGGCAAGACAACGCTGATGCGCTGCCTGATGGGCGTCGTGCGCGCGAAAAGCGGCACCATCACCTGGGGCGGCGAAACGCTCGATGCGCTTGCGACCCCTGCGCGCGTAGCGCGCGGCATCGCCTATGTGCCGCAAGGACGCGATATCTTTGCGCGGCTGACGGTCGAGGAGAATCTGCTCGTCGGCGCGGCCAGCAAGCGCGCCGTCTCGCAGGTCCCGGAGCGCATCTATGCGCTATTCCCCGTGCTCAAGGACATGCGCAAACGGCGCGGCGGCGACTTATCGGGCGGCCAGCAACAGCAACTGGCGATCGGTCGCGCGCTGATGAGCGAGCCACGACTCTTGATTCTCGACGAACCCACCGAAGGCATTCAACCGTCGATCATTCAAGAGATCGGCCGCACGCTGCGCAAGCTTGTCGATGAAACGGGGATGACGGTGCTGCTCGTCGAGCAGTATTACGAGTTTGCCAAGGCCATTGCCGATCACTACTGGGTCATGCGGCGCGGCGAAATCGTCGCGAGCGGCGCAGGGCGCGACATGGACGCGTGCGGCGTACGCGAAATGATCGCTGTGTGACGTGAGGACCGCGACGCTCACTTCGTTGTGCCTCCACGGGGGGCCGCAGCCCGCCGGGGGCGGCCCAGCGGGCATCGAAGTGCTATGCTCGCCTCCATTGACACGCCGCGTGGGCTCCCCACGCGGGCCCGCCCGACGCCTGACGCATTTCATGTCTTCTCCCGTATTCGACCCAGCCTCGTCACCGCAAGTCGAAGCCGATGCCGTTGTGCCGCCTGTGCACGCTCGCGACGGCTGGCAGGCCCATCTCTCACTCGGTTTCGAAAAGCGCGGGGCACGCACGACGCTCGTTCATCGTCGGCATATGGGCCCCTTGCGCGTGCAAAAGCCGCTCTACCCCGAGGGCGAAGCGATGTGCCATGCGGTGATCGTGCATCCGCCCGGTGGCATCGCGGGCGGCGATGCCTTGACGCTCGACGTCTCACTCGGTGCGGGCGCGCATGCCGTGCTGACAACACCCGGCGCCGCGAAATGGTACAAATCGAACGGCCGCTTGGCGCGTCAGCGCATCGACATCTCAGCCGGCCCCGACGCCAAGCTCGATTGGCTCCCGCAAAACAACATCGTGTTCGATCGCGCGCAGATTGCGCTCGACTTTACGCTGACGCTCGCGCAAGGTGCGACGGCGCTCGGCTGGGACGCGACGCAGCTTGGGCGTATCGCCGCCGGCGAGCGTTGGGCGGACGGCGCCCTATCGAGCACGGCGCGCATCGTGGGTCCGGCGGGCAAGCTGCTTTGGTTCGAGCGTGCGATGCTAACGGCCGGCGATCCCCTTCGCATCGCGCGTCAAGGCCTCGCGGGTTATCCCGCCTATGGCACGCTGTGGGCCGTCGGCCCCGCGTGCAACGACGCGCTCGCCGAAACGCTCGCGCGGCAGTTGCCCTTCGACGAGTCGCAACGCGCGGGGGTCTCGTGCGTCACGGAAGGCGTGCTGATCGTGCGCGCACTCGCGCATTCGATGGAGGCGCTGCAGCACACGTTGACTCAGTGTTGGCTCACATTGCGCCCGCTCGTGCATCGCGTCGACGCTCGGCCGCTGCGGTTGTGGTGCACGTGAGCGCCTTCGGATTCGCGCATATTGAAGTCCCTACCGGGAGTCTCCCGGTTTCCGGTCCGTTTTTGCTGGGGGCCGATGCGCAACGTTGCACCGCTATGTTCAGGGTACGTAACGTGTTGCTCGACCGTTTCCTCGTGCGGCGGCACAGTGCTAGGATAGTCGCGCACTTCGCCGCCCCTTCTTTCAACGCCATTAAGTTTGACCGCCGCGCGCAATGAAACTGACGCCCAGAGAAAAAGACAAGCTGCTGATCTTCACCGCCGCGCTGCTTGCCGAACGTCGCCGCGCACGCGGCCTGAAATTGAATTATCCCGAAGCCGTCGCGTTCATTTCCGCGGCGCTGATGGAAGCAGCGCGCGACGGCAAAACCGTTGCCGACGTCATGCACTACGGCACGACACTGCTCACGCGCGAGGACGTCATGGACGGCGTGCCCGAAATGATCGCCGATATCCAGATCGAAGCCACGTTCCCCGAC
>Ga0207667_10008509_pt1 | contig 12185 bp, 10 predicted proteins | sample KBSCornC52_FD_184301 | JGI IMG/M metagenome (GOLD analysis project Ga0207667, IMG submission 184301) | Corn rhizosphere microbial communities from Kellogg Biological Station, Michigan, USA - KBS Corn C5-2 (SPAdes) (version 2) | ecosystem: Host-associated > Plants > Roots > Rhizosphere > Soil ...
CGCGCGCAGGCACTCCGCAACACTCTCGCGCCCGGCCAATTATCGACCAATTGTTTGACACTGCATCGCCCATCTCGATAGTCCAGTTGCCCGGGTCGGCGGGAACAGGAACGGAGAGGTTGCGATGGGTGAACACGGGCCCGAGACGCTGGCGCGCGATGCCCCGCTGCAAACCCGTTTCACGCGAGCGCTGGGTATTCGCCACCCGATCGTCCAGGGCGGCATGCAGTGGGTGGGGCGGGCTGAACTCGCCTCGGCGGTGTCCAATGCCGGGGGCCTCGGCATCCTGACCGGCCTGACCCAGCCTTCCCCCGATGCGCTGGCCGCCGAGATCGATCGCTGCCGCGCGATGACCGACCAGCCGTTCGGCGTGAACCTCACGATCCTGCCCACCCTGAAGCCAATCTCCTACGACGATTACTTCGCGGCCATCATCGAAAGCGGCATCAAGATCGTCGAAACGGCGGGACGCAATCCCGAACCCTATATGCCAAGGCTGCTGCGCGCCGGGATCAAGGTGATCCACAAGTGCACCTCGGTCCGCCATGCGGTGAAGGCCGAGGCCGTCGGCTGTGCCGCGCTCAGCGTCGATGGGTTCGAGTGTGCCGGCCACCCCGGCGAAGATGACGTGCCAGGCCTAGTCCTCCTGCCGGTCGCCGCGGAGCAGCTGACCGTGCCGTTCATCGCCTCGGGCGGGATCGGCAATGCCCGCGGCCTCGCCGCCGCGCTGGCGCTGGGGGCCGATGGGGTGAACATGGGGACCCGCTTCGTTGCCACGGTCGAGGCGCCGGTCCATCCCGCGATCAAGCAGCGCATGGTCGAATTGACCGAGCGCGATACCGCCCTGCTGCTGCGCCAGCTCAGCAACACCTCCCGCGTGGCGCGCAATTCCGTGGCCGAACAGGCCCGGCAGATCGAGGCGGAGAAGGGCCGCGCCCTCCAGATCGGTGATGTCGCCGAACTCGTGGCGGGCGCGCGCGGTCGGCAGGTATGGGAAAACGGCGATCCCGAATTTGGCGTCTGGCCCGCCGGCCAGGTCCTCGGCCTGATCCACGACGTGCCCACCTGTGCCGAACTGATCGACCGCATGGTGCGCGGCGCCGTCGAGATCATCGATCAGCGCCTCGCCGCCATGACCCGGCGCGCGGCTGCGGTGCCTGCCTGATCATGGGCGACATCGCCCTGCCCGGCGCGGACGAGGTTGCCGCCTATCGGGCCGGGGTTGTCGCCGGCCTCACTCCCGTGCGCACCGCGGTCGTCGAGCGCGGCAGGGTGGCCGATTTCCTCCTGGCGATGGACGAACCCGCCGACCCGGCCGACGGCCAAGTGCCCCCGCTGTTCCTGCTCACCCTTGGCCGCATCAGGCGGCCCGGCGGGGCTGAGGGCGGCGGCAGCGTCAAGGCCGGCGACGACTACCGGTTTTTCGTGCCCCTTCGCATCGGTGACGAGATTACCATTCACTACGCGCTGATCGAGTGCATGGCGAAGTTGGGGAAACGCGGCCCGATGTACGAACTTCACTTCGAACGCCGGTTCGTCCGCGCCGATGGTGTGCTGGTCGCGCGGGCGATCGACAAGGTCCTGCGGTGGGCGCGATGAGCGGGCCGGCGCCGGGGAGCGAGCCACTGGACCTGACCCCCGGGCAGGCGCTTCCGATTTGGCGCCAGGGGCCGATCACCCAGCAGCAGCTGGTGGAGTGGTGCGCGGCGGAGAACGACTACAACCCGATCCATTTCGAGGAGGGCAGGGCCCACGCCATCGGCCTGCCCGGTCGGCCCATCCAGGGAACCTTCCGGTTCGCCCTGCTGGCCCAGTACCTCCGCCGGTACTTGCCCGGCTGGCGGCTGGAGCGGATCGCCTGCCGCTACGCCGGCCTCGCCCTGGTTGGCGACACGCTCGAGATGAGCGGCTCCGTCACCATGCGCGAGGGCGGCCGTCTCGTCCTGGCGCTGCACTCCCGCAATCAGTCCGGAATTCTGGTTGCCACCGGCGAGGCCGAGCTGGTGGCATCGGCGCGCGAATAGCCGCGCGGGGGCGCGGTCACCCCGCCCCGCTGAACGAAGGGCCCCGCCGCACGGCCTTGTTCGCGCGGGCCTGAGCATAACTGTCGAGGATCTTGCGCATCTCGGCGATCGCCTTTTCCCGCGCGGCTTCGTCGCGGATCGCTTCCAGGCGGTGCTTGAGGCTGCTGGCAAGGTCGGCATAGGCATTCTGCCAGTCCCGCCCGACGGCCCGCGCGACCTGCGGCGGACCGGTGCGCAGGCGCTTGGCCGCGGCGCCGGGCGCCAGTTCCCACACGTCGCCGATCTCCGGCACGCGCACCACCGGCGCATCGGGACCCTGCCCGACCAGCGCCGCCAGGGCATCCACCGCCTCGCCCTCGCCGTGATCCAGCAGCAGGCTGCCGCGGATCGGCTCGCGCCCCCTGATCCAGGCCAGCAGTTCGCTCTGATCGGCATGGGCCGAATAGGAATCGATCCGCCGGATCGCGGCCCGTACCAGCACGTCGCGCCCGGAGATGCGCACCCGCTGCGCGCCGTCGAGGATCACCCGGCCGAGCGAGCCCTGCGCCTGGAAGCCGACGAACAGCACGGTCGAATCCCGCCGGGCGAGGTTGTGGAACAGGTGGTGGCGGATGCGCCCGGCCTCGCACATGCCCGAGGCGGCGATGATGATCGCGCCCGAGATGGTGTTGAGCCGCATCGATTCGGCGACGTCGGAGGTATAGTGGATCGCCGGGTGCCGGAACGGGTTGATCCCCTCGGTGTCCTCGAGGTCGCTTGCGTGCCGGGCGAACACGTCGGTCGCATGGTTCGCCAGCGGGCTGTCGACGAAGACCATGGCATTGCCGATCGCCCCGCCGCGCGACAGCATGGCGATATCCAGCAGAAGTTCCTGCGTCCGCTCCAGCGCGAAGGCGGGGATCACGAGGTTGCCGCCCTTGGCCCGCGCTTCGTTGATTACCCCGGCCAGCGCCTCGCGCCGTTGGCCGATGGTCTGCCGTTCGCGCACGCGGTTGCCGTAGGTGCTCTCGCAGATCACGTGGTCGAAGCCGGCCGGCCCTTCCGGGTCGGGGTAAAAGGCCTTGTTCTCCGGCCCGATATCGCCCGAGCACATTACCCGCACGCCCCCGGCCTCGATCTCCACCGAAACCGCGCCAAGGATGTGCCCGGCGTTCCATAACCGCGCGCGAAAGCCTGGCGCCGGCTCGAACCACTCCTCCAGCGCAACGGCCCGCGCCGCTCGCCACGCCCTGAGTGCGTCGTCTTCGGTGTAGAGCGGCCCGGCCAGGTCTTCGCGCCGCCGGTCCCGCCGCCGGGCTGCGCGTTCGGCCTCGCCTTCCTGGATGCGGCCGGAATCGGCCAGCATGAACTCGAGCAGGTCCGCCGTCTCGGTCGTGCAGAAGATGTCGCCGCCGTAGCCGTCCTTGACCAGCCGGGGGAGCAGGCCGGAATGATCGATATGGGCGTGGGTGAGGATCACCCCGGCGATTTCCCCGGGTCGCTCGATCCCGTTGGCGCGGTTGAGTGCCTCCAGCGTGCGCGAACCCTGGAACATGCCGCAATCGACCAGGAGCCGGGTGCCATCGAGCGCGAATTCGAGGCACGACCCGGTCACCGTTCGCGCGGCGCCATGCAGTGTCAGGGTCAGAGGCATCGGCGTTCTCCCTCCCGCCTTGCTAGGGTGCGGACCCTAACCCGGTTGCGCGGGAGAAGAAATTGATTTGCCGCAGCTTTCGCCGCGCCCCCCCTCAGGGTGGGTTGTGCTTCGTCACGAAGCCGACCGCTGCCTCCAGCATGGCCTGGCGCGCGGCGCCGGTCGAGAGCCAATGGTCCTCCCCCGGGAGGGTCACGAACTCCACCGGCTTGCCGGCCCTGCGCAGGGCGCCGGCCATCGCCTGGCTCTGCCGTGGGCTGACGACGGTATCATCCTTGCCGTGGATCAACAGCACGGGGACGGCCACCTTGTCGGCAAAGTGCACCGGCGAAACCGCCGCGAGATCGCGCCCCTTGCCCAGCTCTTCGCGCAATGCGCGGCGCAACAGGCCGTCGCCGCCTGATTCGGTCATCTCCGTGTTCACCAGCATCGCCAGGTCGCTCACCCCGGCGATCGACACCGCGCATCGATAGAGGCCCTGCTGAAGGGTCACGCCGGCCAGCGCGGCATAGCCGCCATAGCTCGCGCCGACGATGCAGACCCTGGCTGGATCGACGATCCCCTGGCGCACCAGCTCGGCCAGTCCGTCCGAAACGTCCGTCTGCATCTTGCGTCCCCACTCGCCGTTGCCGGCGAGCTGGAACTCCAGGCCATAGCCGGTCGAACCGCGGAAGTTGGGTTGGAACACCGCGTACCCGCGCGAGGCGAAGGCCTGGGCGATCCAGTCGAATCCCGGAACGTCGCGGGCGGTGGGCCCGCCGTGGGGCAGGATCACGGCCGGCAGCCCCTTGGCCGCGCGCCCTGGCGGCAGCGTCAGCATGCCTTCCATGGCCAGTCCATCGGCTGCCTTGTAGGGCACGATGCGGAAGGGGGCCACCTGTGCCGGCGGGATCGTGTAGGACGTGCCGAGCGAGGTCGCCGCCCCCGTTGCGATATCGACCAGCCACCACGCCTGGGCATCCCCGCCCCCTTCGGTCCGCACGACCAGCCGCCGGAAGTCGGCGCTCTGATCGGCCAGGACCATGCGCTGGTCGGGAAAGGCCTTCTGGCTTGCCCGGTAGATCTTCTCGTGCCGGGGATCGAAGAAGTGGGCCGAGGACGTGGCCAGATCGTCCAGATAGCCGATCATCCGGCGGCCGGGTCCGTAGATGGCGCGGTCGATCTTCGCGTCGTCCATGAACGGCTGCGGCGTTCCACCCGCCAGGGGCACGCTGAACCAGCGGTCGCGCGGCTGGTCCTTGTCGCGCACGCGGTAGATTACACTGGCGCCGTCCGCGGTGAACCCGATCAGGTTCACGTTCCCCATGATGTCCGAGCCGCCGGCCAGCCGCGTCCGGTCCTTGCCGGTCAGCGTCCAGGCGCCGGTGACGCGGTCGTGGTCGAGCATGGCGGCGAGTATCCCCTGACCGTCGATCAGCCAGTCCCGGTCGATGGATTCGCTGGGCGGCCGCGCCGAGACGCGGTGCTGCTTGTGGGTGGCAAGGTCCACCTCGTAGAGATCGGGCAGAATCCGGCCCGCGGGCAAGGAATAGTCCCCCGTCGATGACAGCCGCTGCATTGTCACGCCGCCGAAATAGCCGAGCCATTGGCCGTCGCGCTGGGCAAGGCCATATTGCCCCCGAACACCCCCGGTAATCGAAGATTCGCCCGAAAACACGCCCCACGGCGTTCCGCCGTTCACCGGCAGGACCAGGACCGAGCCCAGTTCGGCCTTGTCCGATGTGAACGTCATGTCCAGGCTCACGGTCTTGCTGAACGAGACCAGCAGATCGTCGTCACCGGCCCATTCCAGCCAGCGGACCTTCAGGTCGCCGACGGGCGTGGTGGCGACGAGGTGCTGCTTGCCATCCATGATCAGGATCCGGCGCGCACCGTCAATCTCGGCCAGCAGCGCGATGTGTTCGCCCGATGGGGAAATCGTCGCTATCTCGAGCGAGGGCAGCCGGCCGTAGACCGAAAGCGGCACCGGAGCCTCCTGGGCCCGCAGCGCCGCGGGGCACCCGCCTGCCATCAGCAGCGCGGCAAGCGCCAGACTCCGCCCCAGCCCCGCGCGGCTGCCCTTGCCAGCGCGCCGGACCCTCCCCCTCGAAAGCTCGACCATCTGCGATCAGTACCCCTGTCCGCCGCCCCCGCGCGGCGCCACTTGTCGGCCGGTTGCCCGGTCAAGGAAGCCGTCGTCGGCGGCGGGCGGGGCGCCGTTGTCCTGGGGCGGCTGCCCGTCGTCTTCCGGCCGTCCGGCCGGCGCATTGGGCGCAGCGCCGGGCTGGCGGTTGGGATCGATCAGGTTGCCCTTCTCATCCACGTAGTAATAGTCCTCGGGGTTGTTGCCGAGGTTGGCCTCGTCATCGGGCTCCAGTGAATATTCCGGCAACTTGAGTTGGGTATCGAACTGCTCGACCGGGCGCCGGGCCGTCGCCAGCCGCATATACTGGGCGAAGGCGCGGGCCGGCGCCGTGCCGCCCATCAGGCCGGGCACGGGTCTGGCATCGTCGCGGCCCATCCATACGCCGGTGGTGATCCCGCTGGAGAAGCCGATGAACCAGCCGTCCTTGTTGGAAGTGGTCGTCCCGGTCTTGCCCGCCACCGGCCGGCCGATCTGCGCGGCGCGGCCCGTACCGATGTTGACCGCGGTCTGGAGGAGGTCGGTGATTCCGGCGGCGACATAGTCGGCAACCAGCTGGGTCCCGCCGCTCGGCTTGTGTTCGTAGAGCACCTGGCCGTCGGTCGTCGTCACCTTGGCGATGCCGTAGGGCTCGACCTGGGTGCCCTTGGCCGAAACCGCGGCGAAGGCCCGGGTCATGTCGATCAGCCGCACGTCCGAGGTGCCCAGGACCATCGAAGGCATGGTGTTGATCGGCGTGGTGATCCCGAAGCGCCGGGCCATGCCGGCCACGGTGCCGAAGCCCACCTCGTTGCCCAGCTGCGCGGCCACGGTGTTTTTGGAATAGGCAAAGGCGGTGCGAACATCGATCTTGCCGGCGTAGTTGCGCGCGTCGTTGTGGGGGGACCAGCCCTGGATCGTCACCGGCTCGTCCACCACGGTGTCGTCGGGCTTGTAGCCGGCTTCCAGCGCGGCAAGGTAGACGAACAGCTTCCATGCCGAGCCCGGCTGGCGCACCGCGTTGGTCGCGCGGTTGTAGTTCGAGGTGACGTAGTCGGTGCCCCCCACCATGGCGAGAATTCCGCCATCGCGGTCCATCGAGATCAGCGCGCCCTGCGCGCCGTTCGGAGCGTTCTTGGCCACGGCATCGGTCGCGGCGCGCTGGGCGGCGGGATCGAGCGTGGTCCAGACCTCGATCGGCTGGTTGTTCTCGGGCACCAGCAGGTCAAGCTGGGGCAGGGCCCAGTCGGTGAAGTAGCGGACCGAGTTCTGGCCCGCTTCCTGCGCGAAGCTCACGCGCGCGAAATCCGCCTCGGCCGCTTCGCCCGCGCTGAGCGTGCCGGCATCCTGCATTGTGGTCACCACCACCTTGGCGCGGTCCACCGCGGCAACCTTGTCGGCCGTGGGCGAATAGCGCGAGGGGGCCTTGACGAGGCCGGCGATGATCGCCGCCTCGGGCAGGGACAGCTGGGTGCCGGGATGGCCGAAGAACTTACGGCTCGCGCTGTCGATGCCATAGGCGCCGCCGCCGAAATAGACCTTGTTGAGGTAGAGTTCGAGGATCTGCTGCTTGGAGAACTTGGTCTCCAGCGCAATCGAGAGGATCGCCTCGCGCGCCTTGCGGGCGAAGGTGCGGTTGTTGTTGAGGAAGACGTTGCGCGCGAGCTGCTGGGTGATGGTCGATCCGCCCTGCCGCCACTTGCCGCTTTCCACCCTCACGAACAGGGAACGCAGGATGCCGATCGGGTCAACCCCGAAGTGATCGTAGAACCGCCGATCCTCGACCGAGATCATCGCATCCTTCATCACCGCCGGGATCTGTGTCACGGGGATCCACTTGCCGTAGCTTGGGCCCATGGTGACCAGTTCGGATCCGTCGCGCGCGCGCACGACGATCATCTGCCCCTGCTGCTGCGATTTGAGCGCCTGATAGCCCGGGAGCGAGGAGGCGGCGACCATGACCGCGGCAGCGATCGCCAGCACCCCGGCGAGCGCGAGGGCAAAGCCCCAGATCAGCAGCTTGCGCAGGAAGCCGCGAAAGCCGCGGGGCTTGCGGCCACCCGGGCCGCGTCCGCCCGGGCCCCCGCTGTTGCGCGGCGGTGGGGGCGGGGGTGGTGACGGCTGCTCGGACAAGCTGCGCCGGATGGCGGATCGGGCCATGAAACTGTTGAATTCCCTCCGCGGGCACGAATAGCCCGCCACGTTCCGGGGCCATGCATAGGCCAACCGGAACGCAGCGTTAACAGCAAAATGCGGTGGCCCGACAGCCCACGCCGGCCGTGCGGGGCAGTCAGCCCTTCGGCTTGAACTCCAGCGAGGCGCTGTTGATGCAGTAGCGCAGGCCGTTTTCGCCGGGCCCGTCGGGGAACACATGGCCCAGATGCCCCTCGCACCTGGAGCAGCGCACTTCGGTCCGCACCATGCCGTGGGAACGGTCGGTCAGTTCGTCCACCGCGCTGGCGTCCACCGGGGCGGTATAGCTCGGCCAGCCCGAACCTGAATTGTACTTGGCGTCAGAGGTGAACAACGGCGTGCCGCAACCGGCGCAGGCATACATGCCGGCGGCCTTGTTCTGCTCGTACTTGCCGGTAAAGGCCCGCTCGGTCCCGCCGTGGCGCAGCACGTGGTATTGCTCGGGCGAAAGCCGCTCGCGCCATTCTTCGTCGGTAAGGTTGAGCTTGTCGATCATCGGGCTATCACTCCTTCGCGCCCCATATGGGGCGGCGGGGCGGCCAGTGCGAGAGGGTGCCGGTCAGAGGGTGGCGAACAGTGCCGCCATTCGTCCCCAGGCGCGCTCTGCCTCGGCCTCGTTGTAGGAAGGGCTGTCAGGCACGGTCCAGCCATGGTCCGCCGCATAGACCTCCACCTCGGCCTTGCGGGCAGCCGCCGCCGCGGCGGCCTTCAGCGCATCCTTGTCCCCGGGCGCGCGGGCATCGTCGTTGCGAGCGATGGCGAAAAGGAAGGCGGCCTGCGTCAGGCCGAGCAGCCGGTGCGGGCTGTCCGGCGCGTCGGTTACCAGGCTGGCGCCATGCAGCGAGGCCGCCGCCTTCACCCGCCCCGGCGCGGCGAGCGCCGTGCGCACGGCGAACGGCCCGCCCATGCAGTAGCCGTTGCTGCCGATCCCGCGGCTCTTGTCCACCTGGGGCTGCTTGTCGAGCCAGGCAACGAACGCACCCCCGTCGCGCGCGGTCGCCTGCGGGTTGATCGCCGCGATCATCGGCTTCAGCTTCGCCTGCCCCTCCGGTGTGCGCCATTCGGCGAAGGAGGCAAGGACCGGCGCCTTGCCCGTGCGATAGTACTGGTTGACCAGCAGTACGGCATGGCCAGCCGCCGCCAGCCGCCGCGCCATGGCCTTGTTGGCATCGCGCACGCCGGCGATGTCCGGCCACATCACGATCCCGGGATGCTTGCCGCTGCCTGGATGAAAGAACTGGCAATCGGCCGTCCCGTCCGGCGTGGGCAGGGCCACGGCCCGCTCCTTCACCGCCGCGCCGGCACCCGAAACCCCGCTGCCGCTGCACGCCGCGATTGCCGCGGCGCCGCCTGCCAAGGCAAACCCGCGTCGCGAAATGCCGTCCGAACGATCGGCCTCGGCCATGTCTGCCAGGATGCTGTCGTCACACATGGTCGGTCCTCGCTGTTCATCGCTTGCCGAAGTGCGGCCCGATCGCCGGAACGGTTGGGCCGTTCCGCCAGGGAGGATGCCATGGCCGGCGGGGCCGGTCCAGCGTCAGCGCCGGGCCAGCTCCGTCTCGCACTGGGTGAGCAGTTCGGCGAAGATGTCGGCCACCGGCTCTTCCTTCGTGACCATGCCGACCGATTGCCCCGCCATCAGCGAGCCGTTCTCGACGTCGCCGTCGATCACCGCACGGCGCAGGGCTCCCGCCCAGAAGTGTTCGATCTGGAGCTGCGCCTCGCCCATCGCGACCGTTCCGCCGTCGAGCAACTGCGCCACTTCGCGCTGCTTGGCGGTGAATTCCTCGGTCCCGGCGTTCTTCAGCGCGCGCACCGGGATGACCGGCAGGCGCGGATCGACCTGAACGCTGGCCACGGCATCGCGGGCGTTGGCGCGGAAGAACGCTTTCTTGAAGGCCGGATGGGCGATCGATTCGGTGGCGCAGGCGAACCGCGTGCCGAGCTGGACCCCCGATGCGCCCATTTCCAGATAGGCGGCGATCATTTCGCCCCGGCCGATCCCGCCCGCCACGAACACCACGAACTCCTCGGCCAGCGCGGGCAGGAATTCCTGCGCCAGCACGCTGGTCGAAACCGGGCCGATGTGCCCGCCCGCCTCGGAACCCTCGATCACCAGCGCGTCGGCGCCGGCCCCGTCCCGCTGGCGCAGGAGCTTCTTCGCCAACGCCAGGGTGGGCGCGAAGACCAGCACCTTGGCTCCGAAGGCCTTGATCGCCTCGACGCTGCCCTTGGGCGGGATGCCGCCGGCCAGGACCACATGGCCTACGCCATGTTTCGCGCAAACGGCGATAAGGTCGAACAGGGCAGGGTGCATCGTGATCAGGTTCACGCCGAACGGTTTGTCCGTCAGCGCCCTCGTCGCGGCGATCTCCGCATCGAGGAGGTCCGGGGTCATCGCGCCGCAGGCAATCACGCCGAAGCCGCCGGCATTGCTGATTGCGGAAACGAGGTTGCGTTCGGAAACCCAACTCATCGCGCCGCACAGGATTGCATGCTCGGTGCCCAGGAAAGCGGCACCGCGCGACATCCGCGCCCTGGTCTTGTCGTACACGTAACCCCCGATCGTTCCCGCACGCGTGTTCGCGCCGGGCTATAGGGGGAGCGGCCTCGCGGATAAACCCCGCAATGACCAAATCGGCGTAACCGATCACCTCACTCCATTCTGCCGGATCAATCGATCAGACGGTGCGCTGGAACCGGGGCTCAAGCGTGGAGGGGCTCAGGCCACCGGCCTGAACAGTTGGGCCACGAAGAACACCAGCCCCACGGCAAAGACCAGCCCGGCGAGGGTTTGGGTCGCGGTGCGGACCGCTCGTTGGCGTGAAAGAGGGGCAAGGATCAGCACGGCAATGCCGGCCAGCATCACGAGAATATAAGCCATCATGGTTCGGTACTCTTTCCGGTGGGTGCGACGTCTTTATCCCGGGGTTGGTTGCCGCATCATACAACAGCTTCGATCAACGCGGTCTTAACCAATCCTCTCGGGAAAACTTGCAGTTCGCCGCCGGTCGCGATGGCCATGCGCACAACAGCGTATCAACAAACGCGCCGCTCCGGCCGACCTTTCGCCATGGAAAGGCCCGCGCCCGCGCGGCTTTTCGCGGAGGGCATTCGATGACGCAGCAGTCCGGCTTGCCGATGAGCAAGCGCGACCTTTTGACCCTGATCGGCCGCACTGCCGGGGCTTCGGCGATGTACATGGCGATGACCAGCCTTGGCCATGCCCAGGAATCGCCGTTCAAGGGGCCGGTCAAGCTTCAGGGCGATGCCAAGGGCGCCACGGTCCTCGTGCTAGGCGCCGGCGTGGCGGGCATGACCAGCGCGCTCGAACTCAGCCGCGCCGGCTACAAGGTCCAGGTGCTGGAATTCAACGGCCGGGTCGGCGGCCGCTCGTGGACGCTCAAGGGCGGCGATACCTACACCGAGCTTGGCGGCGCCACCCAGCACTGCACCTTCGAGAACGGCGGCTACATCAATCCCGGCCCCTGGCGGATCCCGTGGAACCACTTTGGCCTGATGCACTATTGCAATGAACTGGGCGTGCCGCTGGAAACCTTCCAGCAGACCAACACCAACGCCTATGTCCATTCGACCAAGGCCTTCGGGGGCAAGCCCCAGCGCTACCGCCACATCCAGGCCGACCTTTACGGCTATGTCGGCGAACTGCTCGCCAAGTCGGTCAAGAAGGGCGCGCTGACCGACAGCGTCACCGCCGAGGACAGCGCGATCCTGCTCGATGCGCTCAAGTCGTGGGGCGCGCTCGACAAGGACTACAAATACGTCAAGGGCCGGGAAAGCTCGGGCCGGCGCGGCTGGGACAAGATGCCCGGCGGTGGCCTTTCCGCCGAGCCGATCCCGTCCCAGCCGTTCGATCTCTCCACCGTGCTCCAGTCGGGGCTGTGGCGCTCGATCGGCGGCAATCTCTCGTTCGATCACCAGTACGCGATCTTCCAGCCCGTCGGCGGGATGGAGCAGGTCGCCAAGGGGTTCGAACGCGCGGTCGGCCATCTCGTCCGGCTCAACTCGAAGGTGACGGAGATCAAGCAGGACGAGACCGGCGTAACGGTCAACTATGTAGACACAAGGTCGGGCGAGAAGCTCACCGCCCGGGCGGACTATTGCATCTGCACCATCCCGCTCTCGATCCTGTCGCAGATTCCGGTGAACGTCGGGCCGGAACTCGATGCGGCGATCCATGCCGTGCCCTATCTCCCCGGCCTCAAGGTAGGGC
>Ga0207667_10008511_pt1 | contig 12184 bp, 13 predicted proteins | sample KBSCornC52_FD_184301 | JGI IMG/M metagenome (GOLD analysis project Ga0207667, IMG submission 184301) | Corn rhizosphere microbial communities from Kellogg Biological Station, Michigan, USA - KBS Corn C5-2 (SPAdes) (version 2) | ecosystem: Host-associated > Plants > Roots > Rhizosphere > Soil ...
GGGCGGGTTCGCCAGCCGCCAAAGCATCGCCGCAACAATCAGCACCAGCAGGACGATCGGGGTGAAGCGGAGCCAACCAGTCATCGCACGCCCGCTTTGCGCCAGCCTCGCCAGGCGCGTCCGAGCAGCGCCAACGCGCCGCCAATCGCGATCAGCGCTCCGCCGAGCCAGATCAGAGTTACCATCGGCTTCCACCACAACCGCAGTTGCCAGCGATCTCCGACCTGCTGACCGACCACCGTGTAAAGCTGACCGGTAAGTGTCGTCAGGATGGCGCTCTGCGTCGTCTCGGTCGGCGGGTCGGTGTAGAAGCGTGCCTGCGGCTTTAGCGTTTCGATTGCGCCGCCTCGCGTGGCGTAAAGAGTCGCCTCCAGCGCGGTCCAGTTCGGCCCTGCAATCGGTCGGATCGAATCGAAACGGATCGACCACGGACCGACGCTGACGATCTCCCCCGGTTTGGCGGCGATTAGCGTCTCGCTTGTGGTCAGGCTGCTGATCGACATGCCGGCCACTGCTGTCGCGACGCCGAAATGCGCGAGCACCATCGCATAGGTGGTCAGCGGGGTCCGCCCTAGCTTGCGGGCGAGCAGCGGCAGCAAGCTTGCCGGAAAAAGCGCAACGGCAAAGCCGAAGCCGAGCTTCGCTAGCAGCCCATCTTGAGGCACCGCCATCAGCAGGATGATGAATGCGCCAAGCCCTAGCAGCGCCGGGATGATCAGCCGCTTCAGCCGTTCGCCGGAGTCGCGTCGCCAATTCAGCAGAGGCCCGATCGTAATCAGCGCCATCAGCGCCAGCGCGATGGGCCCGACCACGGCGTCGAAATACGGCGCTCCGACCGACAGCTTGGCGCCGGTCAGCGCCTCGACGAACAGTGGATACAGTGTGCCGATGAAGACGACACCGAGGATGACGCTCAGCAGCAGATTGTTGCCGACCAGCGCCGCTTCCCGGCTGACGAGCTCGAACTCAGGACCCTCGCTGAGCCTGCCCGAGCGAAGCGCGAACAGCAGCAAGGCTGCGCCAACGTAGAAGGCCAACAGGATAAGCAGGAACACGCCGCGCTTAGGATCGACGGCAAAAGCGTGGACCGAGGTCAGCACACCGGAGCGGACCAGGAATGTGCCCACCATCGACATCGAAAAGGCGATCATCGCCAGCATGATCGTCCACGCGCGAAGCGACTCTCGCGACGCCAGCACGTTCAGCGAGTGCAGCAGCGCGGTCGCGGCTAGCCACGGCATCAGCGAAGCATTCTCGACCGGGTCCCAGAACCACCAGCCGCCCCAGCCGAGGTCGTAATAGGCCCAATAGCTTCCGGCGGTAATTCCAAGTGTCAAAAAGACCCAGGCGCCCAGCACCCACGGCCGCATCGCCCGTGCAAGTTCGCGGTCAACTCTGCCGGTAACCAGCGCGCCGACCGCGAGGCTGAACGCCACCGACAGCCCGACATAGCCGAGATAAAGCGTCGGAGGGTGGAAGGCGAGGCCCGGATCCTGGAGGATCGGGTTAAGCCCCCTTCCCTCCAGCGCCGGCGGATCGAGCCGGGCGAATGGGTTGGACGCGAACAGCAGGAAGATGAAAAAGCCGAGGGCCAGAGCGCCTTGTGCGCCAAGTGCGGCAACAAATGTCCGCTCCTCGAGCCGTCGAGAGAAAATCGCCAGCGCTGCTCCGGAAATCCCGAGCACCGTCACCCACAGCAGCATCGAGCCTTCGTGATTTCCCCAAGTGCCCGCGATCTTGTAGAGCAGCGGCTTGGCGCTGTGGCTATTCTCGGCCACCAGGGCGACGGACAGATCCGTGGTCGCGAACACAAGCACAAGCATCGCGAACGCAAACAGCGTCAAGCCACCCTGAAGCACGGCGACCGCTCGAATTGGGGCCGATCCGGATTTCGACATCCCCGGCGCGAAACCGAGCGCCAGTTGGAGCAGCGACAGCGCCGCCGCGAGCCACAGCGCTGCCAGCCCGGTTTCGGCAGTCATTTCGCCACCGTCTTGGCCGTCTGATGCTCCGCCGACTGGTTGCCCATCTGCGGCGGCATATAGCGTTCGTCATGCTTGGCGAGAATGTTGCTGGCATCGAAGGTGCCGCCGGACCCGAGACTCCCCTCAGCGATCGCGCCGCTGCCCTCGCGGAACAGGTCGGGGACGATACCGCGAAACTCTACCGGTACCTTCGCTGCACCGTCGGTGAGGACAAACCGGACCGTCACGCCGTCGGACAGCCGCTGCACACTGCCCTTCTCGACCATGCCACCGAGCCTCACAGATTGACCCGGCTGCGCCTTACCTGCCTCGATATCGGCGGGCGTGTAGAAGTAAGCCGCCCGGTCCCTCAATCCCCACATCGCGAGCAGCACCGCGGCGAGCACCGCAACGAGCGCGATCACGACCAGGACCAGCCGCTGATGCTTGGGCTTGCCGATCATTTGCGATTCTTAAGCTTTTCGGCTTCTGCTTCGGCACGCCGCATCGCCCGAAACGACAGCGCCAGCAACCCCGCGGTCGCGATGATCGCGACCGCATAAGCAGCGATGACAAACGCCCACTGGTTCACGCTCGCGCCTCCCGCCGAATCCGCGCTTCAATCCGAAGCTGCGCCAGTTGGGCGCGCATCAGCATTAGCGATCCCGCCGCGAACAGGCAGGTGAACCCGAGCATCGTCAGCGGCAGCGGCCATAAGATCGATGGCGCGATGGTCGTGCCGGTGAGCGTGATGCTCTCCCCCTGATGGAGCGTGCGCCACCACAGCACTGAATAATGGATGATCGGCAGGTTGATCGCGCCCACAAGCCCGAACAGCGCCGCGAGGCGCCCTTCGCCGCCGCGTTCACGCTCGGATGCCGCCAGAGCGATGTAGCCGAGATAGAGGAAGAACAGGACCAGCATCGAAGTCAGCCGCCCATCCCATTCCCACCAGGTCCCCCACGTCGGGCGGCCCCAGATCGAGCCCGTGATGAGGCAAATCGCTGCGAAGGTGGCGCCGCACGGAGCGAAGGCGCGCCCGGCGACCGTGGCGAGCGGGTGACGCCACACCAGCTGGCTGATCGCCGCGGCCGCGATCCCGGCCCATCCCAACATCCCCAGCCAAGCGGCGGGCACGTGAATGTACATGATCCGCACTGTCTCACCCTGGAGATAATCCGGCGGTGTGAAGGTCAGGCCCGACACAACCCCGACCGCGGTCAAAACGACACCGACACTCAGCAGCCAACCGGTCGCTGGCCGGGCAATTCGAAGGAAACGTGCGGGGTTGGCGAGGAAATGCATGTGCTTCGCCGTCATTGCGAGGAGAAGTGGACGGAAGCAAGGGTGGCCCGGGGGGCTAGGCTCTCCCGATCAGCCGCTGCGCGATGGAATCCGCGACGGCAGCTGGATCGCGCCCCGTCCCGCCGCTTTCCGTCCAGATCTGCTCCAGTCGATCGGGAATTCCATCGATCCGCTCGCGCACGACCGAAGCCTGGGTTTCTCCGAGATATTCGAAACAGACGCTGATGATTCCACCGGCGTTGATCACATAATCCGGGGCGAAGAGGATTCCGCGCTGGTGAAGGCGCTCGCCGTCCGCAGGGGTGGCGAGCTGGTTGTTCGCTCCGCCAGCGACAATCGGAGTGTTTAGCTTGCCGATCGTATCTTCATTGAGAACCGCACCAAGCGCGCAGGGGCTGACAACGTCGGCTTCAAGAAACAGAACCTCCTCCGGAGCCACAGCCGTCGCGCCGACGGCGTCGGCCAGCTTCTTCGCCTTGTGCTGATCGACGTCGGCGATCGACAGCTTCGCGCCTTCGCTGAAGGCATGCATGGCTACTCCGGTGGCAACGCTGCCCGCACCCTGGAGCGCGATGTGCAGCCCCTCGACACTCTCTCTGCCCAGGACCCGGCGCACCGCCGCCTTGATGCCGAGAAATACGCCTAGCGAGGTGTGCGGGCCCGGGTCGCCGCCAACGCCACCTTCCGTAGGAAGGCCGGCGACATAGCGGGTTTGCCGCCGTATCTCGACCATGTCCGAGACGCTCATTCCGACATCCTCGGCGGTGACATAACGGCCGCACAACCCGTCGATCGCTTTGCCTAGGGCTCCCAACATTTCAGGTGACTTGTGCCGGTCCTGCGATGCCAGCAGCACGGCCTTGCCGCCCCCGAACGGCAGCCCCGCCATCGCATTTTTGTAGCTCATGCCCCGCGAGAGCCGAAGCGCATCGGTTAGCGCTTCGGACCGTTCGGCATAGTGCCAGAAGCGGCATCCGCCGGCGGATGGACCAAGGTGCGTGGAATGGACTGCGATGATCGCTCGAAGTCCGTGACGGGGTTCATCGACGAAGTGCACGGATTCGTGCGCGTCAAAATCGGGGTTGCCCCACGGGGTATCCATGTCGTCCAAGAAGATCCTGTTTAGTCAGGCAAATGGGGCGATCGAGGGGACTTGAACCCCCGACCCTCGGTACCACAAACCGATGCTCTAACCAGCTGAGCTACGATCGCCACGTTGCACCCAGAGAAGCGCGCCCGCTCCTTAGGCAGGGCTCCTCGCGAAGGCAAGCGATGCGCCAGTGCCAAAGCGGGATCAATGTTAACAGACTATAGTCTTGCGCGGGATTAACATCAGGATCATTCTTCAGCTCGGGGAGAATTGTTATGCAGACGAGTCGTCGCTCACGAGCCGCGGCCGCTCCACACGTTTCCTTGAGAGAAACGCTCATGGCCGCAGGCCTGGACCAGCACCTGGCTGACGTCGTTGAAAAGATGCCGCATCGCCGAATTCATGTGGACCCCCGCCGGCCGTTTCGCGAGCCGGGCGTCCCGCGCAACGAGGCCATGTTCGTCACCTCCGGGATATTGGCCAAGTTCAAGCCCGATGGCTCCGGCCGCAGGCAGATTGTGGCTCTGCGCTTTCCCGGAGAGACTATTCTTCCTCGGGAAGGCAATGCAAGTTACGGCGTGCAGGCAATCGTCCGCAGCGAAGTGATGGTCGCACGTGCCGAGGACTTCGACCCGGTCATCGATGCAAACCCGCGCCTGCATCGCTTCTTCTGCAGTCTGGTTCAGCGCAACGAATCGATCGGCTACGAATGGCTGGTCAACTGCGGGCGGCGCGATTCCACGGCCCGGGTTGCGCACCTGCTATGCGAAACCGCGGTTCGAGCCGGCGCGAATGTCGACGATGGGGCGATGGTCAATCCGTTTACTCAACAACAGATCGCGGACATCACCGGCCAAACATCCGTCAATGTCAACCGCGTCTTCGCGGACCTGGAACGGCAGGGGCTGATCGACCGCCACGGCCGCGAGATCGAGTTTAAGGATTGGGCCGAGCTTCGCCGCGTCGGCAGTTTCCAACCGGCTTACCTCGAATAGCGGGAGCTAGTCACCGGGTTGGGCGTGGTGGGCGCGGTAGGGATTGAACCTACGACCCCACCCGTGTGAAGGGTGTGCTCTACCACTGAGCTACGCGCCCTGCCCGAGCGCGCAGATAGGGGCTGTAAGAGCGGCTGTCCAGCGCAAGGCTGCGCTACTGAACTGCGTCCTTCAACACCTTGCCGGGGCGAAACTTCGGTTGCGACGTTGCCTTGATCTGCATCGGCTCTCCGGTGCGCGGATTGCGGCCCGTGGAAGGCTTGCGGCGGGTCACGGAGAAATTGCCGAAACCGACCAGCCGGACTTCGTCGCCGCGCTTCAATGTCGAAGTAATCAGCTCCAGCATGGTTTCGATCGCCCGCGACGCGTCGTTGCGGCTAATGCCTGCGCGATCGGCGACGTGACCGATCAATTCCTGCTTGTTCATGCCTCGCTGCTCCCGTCGCCGCGCGGAGACTCGCACGCGCTCAGATGAACATAAGGCAATGTTCGACGGCGAAGTCAAAGGCCAACTCAAAACACGCGGCGCGCATCGATCCCGCACCGGGACATTAGTGCCGGATCGCACCCTCGCCATCAGGCGGCGTCGCCGGAATAACCGGCTCGACCGCATGTTCGTCGGCATCGCTCCATTCGATCGGGGACACCGGTTCGGTAAGCGCCCGTGCCAGCACTTCATCGACATGGCTGACCGGAACGATCTCCAGCCCCTGCTTCACCGTCTCGGGAAGTTCGGTCAGATCCTTCTCGTTCTCCGATGGGATCAGAACAGTCGTGATCCCGCCGCGAAGCGCAGCAAGAAGCTTCTCCTTGAGACCCCCGATCGGAAGCACCCGGCCACGGAGCGTGACCTCGCCAGTCATCGCCACGTCCCGTCGCACCGGAATACCGGTGAGCGTCGAGATTATCGCCGTCACCATGCCGACACCGGCCGATGGGCCGTCCTTCGGGACCGCGCCTTCGGGCAAGTGGACGTGGATATCCTTGCGGGCGAAAATGGAAGGCTTCACGCCATAAGCCGGCGCTCGCGCTTTCACAAAGCTCATCGCCGCCTGGATCGATTCCTGCATCACTTCGCCGAGCTTTCCCGTCGTCTTGATCTGGCCTTTGCCAGGAACCGTGACCGCTTCGATCGTTAGGAGCTCGCCTCCGACTTCCGTCCAGGCAAGCCCGGTGACGGCGCCGATCTGATCCTCTTCCTCGCCGATACCGTAGCGGTATTTGCGAACGCCCAGATATTCATTGAGATTCTCAGGCGTCAGCTCGATCGCTTCTGCTTTACCTTCCAGGATCTGCCGAAGCGACTTGCGGGCGACTTTCGCCAGCTCCCGCTCGAGCGTGCGGACCCCAGCCTCACGCGTATAATGCCGGATCATCGCCTTCAGCGCATCGTAGGTGAAGACAAGTTCTTCCGCCTTCAGCCCGTGCGCTTCAATCTGCTTGGGGATCAGGTGGCGATTTGCGATCTCGACCTTCTCATCCTCTGTGTAGCCTTCCAGCCTGATAATCTCCATCCGGTCGAGCAACGGCTGCGGCATGTCCAGCGAGTTCGCCGTCGTGACGAACATCACGTCAGAAAGGTCGTAATCGAGCTCCAGATAATGGTCCTGGAAGCGGCTGTTCTGCTCGGGATCGAGAACTTCGAGCAATGCCGAGGATGGATCGCCGCGGAAATCCTGCCCAAGCTTGTCGATCTCATCGAGAAGGAACAGCGGATTCGATGTTCCCGCTTTCTTCAGGTTCGAAATGATCTTGCCAGGAAGCGAACCGATGTAAGTGCGCCGGTGACCGCGGATCTCCGCCTCGTCCCGTACCCCGCCAAGCGACTGCCGGGCGAATTCGCGTCCAGTCGCCCGGGCGATGGAGCGGCCGAGCGAAGTCTTTCCAACACCCGGAGGCCCGACCAGGCACAGGATCGGCCCCTTAAGCTTGTTGGTGCGCGCCTGGACCGCGAGATACTCGACGATCCGCTCCTTCACCTTCTCAAGCCCGTAGTGATCCTCGTCGAGGATGTGCTGCGCTTCGGCGATATCCTTCTTAAGCTTCGACTTCTTGCCCCACGGTAGCGACAGCAGAACGTCGAGATAATTGCGAGCGACCGTTGCTTCGGCCGACATTGGAGCCATCGCGCGAAGCTTCTTGAGCTCCGCGTCGGCGCGCGTGCGCGCTTCCTTCGAAAGCTTGGTTTTGCGGATCTTCTGTGCGAGCTCCTGAAGCTCGTCACCGCCCTCTTCACCCTCGTTCCCAAGTTCGCGCTGGATCGCCTTCAATTGCTCATTGAGGTAATATTCGCGCTGGGTCTTCTCCATCTGGCGCTTGACGCGGCTTCGGATCTTCTTCTCGACCTGAAGCACTCCAAGCTCGCCCTCCATGAACGCGAACACCATCTCGAGACGCCGCGCCGGGTTCAATTCCCCGAGCAGCGCCTGCTTGTCGGCAACCTTGATCGAAAGATTCGAAGCGACCGCGTCAGCGAGCAGCGACGGATTGTCGATCTCTGCAAGCTGAATTCCGGTTTCCGGCGGAAGGCGCTTGTTGAGCTTAGCGTAATTTTCGAACTGCTCGATCACCGAGCGCATCAGCGCCTGCGCCTCGGGGCCGCCGGCGATCTCTTCCTCTTCCTCGATCTCCTCGACCTCAGCGGAGATAAAGCCATCGCGCGGCTCCAAATTCACCAGTTTAGCGCGCTTTGCACCCTCCACCAGCACCCGAACAGTGCCATCGGGAAGCTTTAGCAGCTGCATCGCGGTGGCGACGACGCCGAGATCGTAGAGGTCGTCTCGGCCCGGATCGTCCTCGCCCGGATCGAGCTGGGCAACCAGGAACAGTTCCTTATTCGCCGCCATCGCGGCTTCGAGCGCGGCCACGGACTTTTCGCGGCCGACGAACAGGGGAACGATCCGCTGCGGGAAAACGACAATGTCGCGGAGCGGAAGAAGCGGAAGGTGACGAGTCATGGAAGCTATATGGGCGGCACGCTGCTGCAGCGCAATGAACGGAACCTCACGGGCCAAAAGGCGCTGTGGATTAGAGGAGACGAAGCCATGGTCGAAGAGCGCGGGAAGATCAGCGAAGGCCAGAACGATCGGCCGCTCGACGAGACGATCGCGGCCACCGGGCCGGGCATTCCGGACGATAGCCTCGCGCCCGGCGAAACGGAGCTGCCGAAGCCGGCCACCGACGAAGAGGTCGAACGCGCCCGGGAAGCGCTGGGTGCGCCGGAACCCGAGGTCGACACCCTTCCGCTGGAAGGCGAATAGCTAGATCGACACTCCCGTCGCGATCAGAATCCCTGGAAGCAGGTTCTGGAGCGCGTGGACGCAGATCGGCAGCAGGAAGGCTAGCCACAGTGATCGCTTCCGCCACGCCACAAAGAGCGTCGAGAGGATCAGGAACGGCCACCAGACCGCCAATCCCCAGGTCGGCGACAGCGTCGAGTGAGCAATTCCCCATCCAATCGCGCTGACGACGATCGCCACCCACTCCGGAAGGAAGAGAAGCAGGATCAGAAGCACCGCGCCCATGATCAGAGTCTCGACCACGGGAGAGAAAATCACGACAGCAAAGAAGATCAGCCCCGGGCCGCCCTTGAAATCCGGGTGACCCGCTGCGGGAAAGAGCCTGCTTGCGAGCAACGCGAGAACGATGCTGATCGGAAAAGCCGTCAGCCACGCCACCGCGATCGCACGGAACGGCCGGTCCGGAACTCGGATCGCCTTCGGCAGGAACCTTAGCGGACTATCCGATCCTACCGCCCGACAGGCGGCAAGCGCGTCGCTGCTCACGCAGCGTCGCCGGTCTTGCTACCCTTCTTCGTGTAGACACGCACCGGGTCCTTGCGGCCCTCAACGACATCGCCGTCGATGTGCACCTCGTCGACCCCGTCCATCGACGGCAGGTCGAACATGGTATCGAGCAGGATTCCCTCGAGGATCGAGCGCAACCCGCGAGCGCCGGTCTTGCGGTCGATCGCCTTGCGAGCCACGGCGTGAAGCGCGTCGTCGGTGAAGCTCAGCTCCACGTCCTCCATATCGAACAGCTTCGCATATTGCTTCACAAGCGCGTTCTTCGGTTCGACCAGAATCTTGATCAGCGCATCCTCGTCGAGGTCCATCAGGGTCGCGATCACTGGCAGACGGCCGATGAATTCGGGGATCAGCCCGAACTTCAGCAGGTCCTCGGGCTCGCAATGCTGCAGAACTTCGCCGGTCTTGCGCTCGTCGGGAGCAGCGACATGGGCGCCGAAGCCCATCGACTTGCCCTGCATGCGGTCGGAAATGATCTTCTCCAGCCCTGCGAACGCGCCGCCGCAGATGAACAGAATGTTGGTCGTGTCGACCTGAAGGAATTCTTGCTGCGGATGCTTGCGGCCGCCCTGCGGCGGGACGGAGGCGGTGGTGCCTTCCATCAGCTTCAGAAGCGCCTGCTGGACGCCCTCGCCCGATACGTCGCGAGTGATCGATGGATTGTCAGACTTGCGGCTGATCTTGTCGATCTCGTCGATGTAGACGATCCCGCGCTGCGCCTTCTCGACATTGTAGTCGGAGGCCTGGAGCAGCTTCAGAATGATGTTCTCGACGTCCTCGCCGACATAGCCTGCCTCGGTCAGGGTGGTCGCGTCCGCCATCGTGAACGGAACGTCGAGGATCCGAGCCAGCGTCTGCGCCAGCAAAGTCTTGCCGCAGCCGGTCGGGCCGATCAGCAGGATGTTCGACTTGGCGAGCTCGACCTCAGCGCCGTTCTTGGCGCCATGCGCGAGCCGCTTGTAATGGTTATGGACCGCGACCGAGAGGACCCGCTTCGCCCGGTCCTGGCCGATCACATAATCGTCGAGGACCTTGCAGATTTCGGTCGGGGTCGGAACGCCGTCGCGGGTCTTGACCAGCGCCGACTTGCTCTCTTCGCGGATGATGTCGTTACACAGCTCGACGCATTCGTCGCAGATGAACACGGTTGGGCCGGCGATGAGCTTCCTGACCTCGTGCTGCGACTTGCCGCAGAAGGAACAGTAGAGGGTGCTCTTGCCGTCGCTGCCCGATAATTTTGTCATCGCATTCCTAGCTTTGGCCGTACGCTGGCGGCGCCAAAAAGCTCCCGCACCGGCCCACGCTAGCCGGATTTATTCAACACGCAAGCTTGGGTTTCGGTTAACATCCCCGCCAGCTCGGCACTTTGTGTCCCAAATATGGATGGCCGGTTCAATCGCGGCAAGGGGTGGGTCCGGGCGCGCCAAGATATTGTGTTGAAAACTTAAAGGGTTGCGGCGGCGGGGCCGCGCGGGCCAATCCGCGCCGTCGGTCCCGTCGCCTCCGGCGCAGGCCTGCCGCGTCGCGATGTCTCTCCGTTGCCGTCGGCATCGCTCCGGAAATGCGGCAAAATGCCATGTGAGCGGTCCAAAAGGAGGAACGGCGTCCCTCCCCAGGACTTGATTCCGCAAGCACTTGAACGTGCAGGAAACGAAAAGAAGAGGTTTGTGATGCTTAGGAAAATCCTGCTTGCCGGCGCGGCGCTCGCAACGCTCAGCGTCCCGGTTGCCGCGAACGCGCAATATTACCGAACCTACGGCACCTATAGCGGCGGCCGGCACTATTACTGGGACGGCCATCACTATCGCGACCGGAGCAGCAACGCGATCATCGACGCCCTGCTCGGCGGAGTGATCGGCTACGCGCTCGGCGCGACCACCAGCCAAAGCTATGGCTACGGTTATCCGAGCTACGGCTACAGCAACTACGGCTATAGCTACCCGAGCTACGGCTACAGCAGCTATGGCTATAGCTATCCGAGCTATGGCTATAGCACCTACGGCTACAGCTACCCGAGCTATGGCTACAGCTACCCCGGCTACGGGTACAGCTATCCGGGCTATCGCACCCGTTGCTACAACTACGGCTACGGCTGCTAGGCGCAGTGAGCACGAAGTGACGAGAGGCCCTCGGGAGACCGGGGGCCTTTTCTTTTTGTGGGGGTGCGGTGCGGGTGAACGGGCCGTCACTCGAGTGAAGGGCCGGCGCGGGATGAATCCGCGCGGTGGCTTTTGAACGGAAGTTTGCTAAGTTTGCTGACCAACGCGCGCGCACGCGAGTCATTCCTCGTCGTCATCGTCGGTTTCATCGTAATCGATGCAATCAAGGTACCCGTCGAGCCGGATCGCCTCGTCGTCATACTCTTCCGGCTCGGGCGCGAGCATCCGGTCGAGCCATTTGCCGTATCGCTTTGGACGGCGGCTGCGCAGCAGGAACATCGTCAGCCGCTCGTCATAGTAACGCCACTCGCCGACCTGCTCGCCCTTATGGAAAACAGGGCGGGCTACCCCGTTGATCGCGCGCGAGACCGCGCTCTGCTCGAGCCGGTGGATGGTGCAATCGAGCGCCGCGTCCCAGGCCCGGCGGAATTCGCGCCCGCGGTAGCTGGAGCGGAGCTTGTACGCGCTGGTGTCGGACATACCGACGCGGCGGCACGCCTCATCGACGCAGGCGGTTTCGGTCAGCGCCTCGATAAAAGTGATCTGCTTTTCCGCCGTCCAGCCATCGCGGCGCGGGCGGAGTTCGGCGGGGGTGAAGGCGATTTCCCGGGATGCGCTGGCATCGGCAGCGGCTTCGGGGGGAATGGGTGTGAATTCGGTCATTGTCGTCCTCTCTCAGGGCGACGGACCAGCTATTTCATTGAGGGGGCTGTAGGACAGCATTTTTTCCTTGATCGGCCTGTTAGCGCTCACCTTCGGTCGCAAGCAGCTTTTCTTCCCCGAAGTACCGGGCGAGCACCGCTGCATCGCGTCCGTACGGATCGGCCCGAAACACTACCCCGTCCGCACCAGCTTCGGCCGTTAT
>Ga0207667_10008516_pt1 | contig 12182 bp, 10 predicted proteins | sample KBSCornC52_FD_184301 | JGI IMG/M metagenome (GOLD analysis project Ga0207667, IMG submission 184301) | Corn rhizosphere microbial communities from Kellogg Biological Station, Michigan, USA - KBS Corn C5-2 (SPAdes) (version 2) | ecosystem: Host-associated > Plants > Roots > Rhizosphere > Soil ...
GGCACCAGCAGCCTATCTCGGGGTTGCTACAGGGTCAGCTCTTGGAACTCCCTGGCGCCGTCTTCTACGGCCTGCAGCGGTGGGGGGTGGCGCGGCGGGCGTGGCGGTACTCATGGGAATTCCCCTGGTTGGCATCGCCTACATTCTCGAACTAGGACGTCGGCACAACGCTCCTCTCAATGTCGAGCGAGTGACTGCGGCATTGGCAGGTGGAATCGTCGGATGGCTTTTGAACAGCTATCTTGGTGTCAACCTAATTCGCCTGGTTGTTCCCAAGGAACCGCCGCACAGCTTTTATCAAGCGATGATCACGGCACTGCTCGTTGGAGCGCTTTCTGGCTCGATCACCTCAATCTCGGGAGCGGCGATCTATCAAGCGAAGGCTTGGCAGGCCAACCCCGTCGTCCGGCTCGCGCTTGGAGGCTTGGTTTTGGGAGCTGCTGCAGTGATGATTTCGGTGATAGCCGCTCCGTCGGCCGCTGTAGGTCCGGGCGGCGGGGCAATTCAATGGGTTGAGACCGCGACGGGAGCCTCGGTACTTGCCGTGTTCGCGGTTGATATACTCCGCGCAGTCGCCACCGCCGCGTCCTCGGCAGCAGGCGGATGCGGCGGCCTTTTTGTGCCATTTCTGGCAATCGGTGATCTCGCAGGGCGGGTGTTTGCACCGTCGCTTAAAGTGCCGAGTGATCTCGCCGGTGCAGCCGGTGCTGCGGGAGGAATCAGTGGAGGCTATCACTTGCCTTTTACCGCGATTGCCTTGGTACTCAGCCAAGGTGGCCCGCGCCTCGCGGTACTCACCTGCCTGGCGACCGTCGTCGTTGCAAGCTTCGCCGGCACAGGCTCAGCACTCCTGGTGGATCGAATGTGGCCCCGAGGCCTGACTGATGTTGAAAAAAAGCCGGAACGTGACCCGTACAGCTTCTGATGTGCGCCGCTGTGGATCTATCAAATGTGGGACTACATTGTGCACGGCTTCGTCGGGTTACGACGCAAGCTGCCGTCCTGGGCCTCTCTTCCACAGATGATGCGTTTTTGAAGCCCCTCAATCTTCGAGGCGGGGAGATGCAGCTTGTGCCAAAAAATAATTTGGGTCCATTTGGGTCCAATGCAAGAACGGCACTCCCTCGCCGTTTTTGCGTGCCTGTTGGATCAAGTTGGATTTTGAGTTCGAGAGAATCGCGGCGGGCAGAATTGCGTCCACCAGTTTCTCTTGGGCAAGGCGTTTGCTCTTCGAGGTGGCCTGCAGGTACTTGTTTGTGACCACGGTTTCAGCGAACTGGTGAACGCGTGACAACTTACTGGCAATCAAGACTGCGCAGCAATACTGCAAAAAGACTAGAGATCGGTCGCTCTTTTCGCAGGCGATCGGTATCGTCGGCGCTAGTGGCAAGGATGTCCCGAGCAATGCGTTGGCTTTCGTCCAAAATATTTGGAAGTGATGTTGGATTTGGCAATGCCGTCGTCGCAAAGGCTTCCTATCTTGAGAAAAACAGATGCCGAGTTCCCGGATTACAGCGGCCAGGACTTGCCGGATTCTTTGCTGTCAGGGAATGTCCGACCGGACTAGCGAGAGAGGATTCAAGTGAAGCCGCGAAGGGAGGTAGATTGGCAAGGCACGGCCAACATGACTAGGTTTGGATAGTAACACAATGGCCGAAAAACACCCGTTGTACTCCGAACCGGTCACGCAGTCGGATTGGCGGCAACTCCCAATTCAAAGCTGGATCTCTCCATCTGCAACAGGGAACCCACAGTTATTCCTTCTCTGTTTTCTGTCCAATAACTGTCCGATAACGCTTGCGCACGATGCTGAAACCTCTCGTGCGTGCCAGTCGAGTCTGTGCCGTTCGGCTCCAATCAGTTACCGTTTCAATCACCGCTGTCACGGCAGAGGCCGCGGGTTCGAGTCCCGTCGTCCCCGCCATTCCTTCCAAAAGACTTAGGCGGATTTCATTGACCATCGAGGGCGCGAAAAGGGCAGGTTTCGCGCCCTTTTTTTGTCCCTTTGCGGTGATCACTCTTATCCAGCAACGAGTGCGGGTCCATCTAAGCCCGTTCTCCGCCGGCCGTATCTCGTGCGGGACGATCATCAAAATTTCAACATCTTATTTCGCCTTCGCTAGCCCCGCAATAACTGCGGCAACTTTTTCGAGGATCTGATCCCAGCCCTCGAGTTGCCCGCTGTTCTTTGCGTCTTCCATGGTTTCATTGCCAATTATGGTGAGTTTCGTCTGGCCGTTCCCAAAATCCTCAAAAATAACCACGTCGCGCGCATCGTCTATGGCCTCATGTTCGATTCCATACTGCGCAGGCTCAACCTTGTTTCCCTTCGAGTCGGCAAAGTACAGCGAGTAAACGATCTTCTCGTGCGGAACAATCTCGTGGTATTCCCCGCCATTCCAGAACTCCTGCCCATCCGGCGATTTCATGCACCAGAGAAATTTTCCTCCCACGCGAAAATCAATCTTGCAAAACGGCGCTGTAAAACCCTTCGGCCCCCACCACTGCATCACATATTGCGGGTCTGTCCACGCCTTCCAAACCAATGCGCGTGGAGCGTCAAAAACTCTGGTGACCACCATCCGCTCTTTCTCGTTAACGGTGTTTCTTGTCATTTCTGACCTCCGCTTTCTTCATTTGATTCACAACCACATCCAACTTGTCGAAACTCTCTTCCCAGAATCGGCGATAGTTAGTCGCCCAGTCGCTGACCGTCTTGATCGCCTCTGGCCTGAGCGTGCACACGCTCTCTCTTCCACGCTTCGTCTTGATCACAATCCGCGCCCGCACCAGGTAGGCGATATGTTTTGAAATCATCTGCTGCGATAGGGCAAACGGCTCCGTCAATCCATGCACAGAGGCAGGCCCATGGGAGAGTCGTTCGATCATCGCCCGGCGGGTCGAATCAGACAGAGCCGCAAACGTTGTATCTAGCTTATCCACAACCATATGGTAGTGGATTATCCGTCGGTGTCAAGTGTGGATTTCATCGGCCGACTTTCCTTGGTCCGGCGAAACCTGTGTTCCCATTGACGTGCCCCCACCATTAAATATTTGCGCGGGCACAGTCGGCTTTCAGGCTTGGTGGTCCTATAAGAAAAGCCGACCTACAAAAAAGTGAGACTTTCGGGCCCGGCTCCTCGTATAGATTTGCAGGAAGAAGCGCCCGTTTGATCACAGCACTCATGTTGTCACGGTTCGGGAACCAGAAAACTGGTCACGTTTCTGGCGAGACCGCACCAAGGGGACTTAAGCGTGCTACAAATCTCATGTAAAAAAATGGTAGGCAGAGACAAAACGGAGGATGGTGTGAAGCGCGAGCGCACATTGCAGGTCGTTTTGGTGTTGCTGGGCCTGTTTTATTCCTTTTGGGGCTACTTGCTGTTGGACGCTCTGTGGCACTCCAGCTGGCTTAACGGGCATAACGATGTCTTGCCGATGTTCCTGAGCCTTAACACAGTGCTTGGGGTCTTTCTGTTGCTGGCCGTTAAGCAACCGGTGAAGCATCGCTCGCTGATCGCCTATGGGGCGTGGTCAAGCCTTGCCCATGGGTTCACGATGTCAATCCGGCCGCGGCGCACGGGATGCACAGGAAGGATAGTCCCTTGGACATTGTGATCTTTGGCGTGATTGGAGTCGTGCTACTTGTACTCCTTCCGGCAAAACAACCATCACCGGCGCCTATCAGTGAGCCGCGCTTGGCCGAACGCTAGTGCTGGACTCGTGCCGGCAGTGATATTGATGACCGCGTTCCAGCACCAGCAGCCGTGTTTTCTGGATTTTCGGCGATGGCACGATCTGGCGTCAGGCTCACAATGTAACGCAGCAGCCGACGATGGTACTGCTCGATGAGACGGTCCAGCAAGGACTGTTTAAAAATCCAACCCTGCTGAAATGATAACCAGGGAAGTCAATGAGTGTCTCTCACAATGTCGGCTCAGTCAAATTCGTTTTGAGCATCGCATTGGCCGAGCAGGTGGCGATCCATCTATATAATCCTGGGGGTTGGGGGGAAGATAGGCTTCGTACGCAATCAATGGAAATTTCCTGTAACCGATTTTTCCGCAAACTCGAGCATTTGTCGGTTTTGTCATCGTTGCCGAGACCGAGGGAGAGGAGATAGTTTCATCGGCGCTTTCCTCGGCCCGAACTAAGGTGAAGATTCGTTGTCGGGATGACGAAATAGGCGGGGCGGATTGAGCCTGCGGCTTGTGGCTGCGACAGACACTATGTCTTCATCGACATTGTCGCGGCGACCGCTATTGCGGGGGCGACAGGCAGGCGGGTTGAACTCCTAGTGCAGGCTTAAAGAGGCGGAGCATGAGCAATCGATTGGAGCGAAAGGCGTTCAGGTGCGGGTTGGGAGCAGTCACGACCGTATTGTTGGGAATGGCGGCAGTTGCCCAAAGCGGTCCGCTGGTCCTGGAGCGGGATGGCCGTGTGATTTCGCTTGAGCCCTATGCTCCGAATATTCTGCGTGTGACGCTGAGCGTCGACAGGGCTGCGGCCGCGGCTACCCCGGGATTTGGGTTTGCGGCAACGCCATCGGCGGCGGGATGGACGCATGAGCGGGACCCGGAAGGCGGCGACGTCTTCCGCTCGGAGCGACTCGTGGTGCGGGTAGCCCCGGGGGGCCTGCCGAAGGATAAGCTGCCACGCCCGATGCCTTTAGACGATCTTAATACTCAGCTTCGCGAAGTGTACTTCGGAGGTGGAGGAGATCGTGGCCCGTACAGTGATGCCCTGCAGGTGACAACCCTCGCAGGCAAGATGTTGGTGCACATGCGTACTTGGATGATGACGCCAGAGGGTGCAGAAGGGGCACAAGCAGATTCGGGTGCGAAAAGCTATCGGGTTACGGCTACGTTTGATTCGCCATCGGACGAGCACTACTACGGCTTGGGTCAGCAGCAGAAGGGGTGGATGGACCTCCGCAATCACCAGATTCGCTGCTGGCATGACTACGGCGCAATCGGGGGTGAGGACGTCTGTGTCCCGTTCATGGTCTCGACTCGTGGCTATGGACTCATCTGGGACAATCCCTCGAAGACGACCGTGGATCTTGGATTCAACAACCGGAACGTGTGGTCATCCGAAGTGGGAGATCGCGTGTCGTACTTTGTAATCGCAGGCGCGACGAGCGACGAAATTTACCAGGGCTATCGGCTTCTCACGGGTGTGACCCACCTGCTTCCGCGCGCGACATACGGATACATCCAGAGCAAGGCAATCTACCCGACGCAAGAGCAGATTCTTGATGTGGTGAAAGGCTATCGTGAGAGGAAAGTTCCGCTCGACGTCGTTGTGGTGGACTTCCTGAACATGACCAGACAGGGCGAATTGGATCTCGACCCAAAACGCTGGCCCGATCCCGCTGCGATGAATCGTGAACTGCACGAGATGAATGTGACAACCCTGTTGAGTGTATGGCCGCACTTCGCGCCGGGTACCCAGTTTTACGACATGCTGCTCAAGAATGGTTGGCTGATTCATACGCCGGACGGAAAGCCGGACAGAGGATGGACCAAGGAGGTGATCGGGCCGAATCTCGACACGACCAACCCTGAGGCGGCGAAATGGTGGTGGGAGAGAATTCGCGACCGGTACGTAAAACCGTACGGGTTTGATTACCTGTGGCTAGATGAAACTGAGCCCGACATCGATCCTGCAAACGATATGTTCTGGGTCGGTTCGGGAACCCGTTTCTACAACGTCTATCCTCTGTTTCACACCGCGTCTGTCTATGAAGGCTTTCGGCGGGATTTTGGCGGCAGCCGTAGGGTGATGATCCTGGCGCGCGCGGCTTACCTGGGTGCACAGCGGAACGGTACCGTCTTCTGGTCGAGTGACATCGTTTCAACTTGGGACATGCTCAAGCGCTCGATCCCTGCAGGGCTGAACTTCACTGCCAGCGGCATGCCGTATTGGGATACCGATATCGCCGGGTTCTTCTCGCCGGCAATCCCGGCGGACTACCACGCTGAACACAAACCGCTGATCGATGGCTCCGACGTACGAGCCACGATTGGAAACTATGAGGATTACCCAGAGCTGTTTGTACGGTGGTTTGAATGGGGTGCTTTTCACCCGGTGATGCGTGCCCACGGAGAGAGGAATCACAATGAACTGTGGTCTTACGGGAAGCAGGCTGAACCGATTTTAGCGAAATATCTTAAGCTCCGATACCAGCTTCTGCCGTACACATACTCGGTTGCATATTCCAGCTACCAGACCGGCGCTCCCTACATGCGCGCACTGTTCATGGATTTTCCGGGCGATCCAAAGGCATTGGATATTCCCGATGAATTCATGTATGGGCCGGCTTTCCTCGTCGCTCCCGTGACCGAACAGGGGGCGACGCACCGCATGGTATATCTGCCAGCCGGTTGTGACTGGTATAACTACTGGACCAATGAACGATTGCCCGGCGGGCAGACGATTACCGTGAAGGCCCCGATTGATATATTGCCCCTGTTTGTGAGAGCGGGAAGTATCGTGCCGCTTGGATCGGAAGTGCAGAGCGCCCAGCAGCCGCAAACAATCGTCTCGGTACGCGTCTATCCGGGAGCAAATGGAAGCTTCACGCTTTTCGAAGACGATGGAAAATCCTATGTCTATGAGACGAAGGGCGGCCTCGTCACCAAGATGACGTGGGATGACTCGGCACACCAGCTGAAACACGAAGGCGCGTCGGCGTGGAACGGACCGGATCGGTCGGTGGTGACGGTCGTAGGCAAGTGAGCGAAAATGCAGATCTAGCGGTAGGCGAAAGGACGATTGTCCGGCGTTGCCCCTTAGACTATGTACTTGTCTTCGCCGTCGGCATGCCGGAATCGCATCATGCCGCCGGAGCAAGGGTGCTCCTGTAGTCATCCACAAACTTCTTGATCCCTTTGTCCGTGAGCTCGTGTTTCAGGTCAAAGCTCTCCCAGGAAGCATTTAGGTCCAGGTCCTGATAAGGAATCTTCCGAAGTGACCTTTCATTCTTGTCGACAGCTGAATAAACAAAATCGTCTCCGGGCCGAGAAAGATGTCGCGTAGCCCAATCCTCCAAAATCTTCGCTGGTGCCGTAACCAGTCCACAACGGAGTTTAAAGGCGTAGAACAAGTGGTCGAGCTTGCGCAGGCTTGCCACGAGTACCTGCACGTGACCATCGCCCCGGGCATACATCTTCTCAATGTTTTCAACCACCTGCATTCCGTCATCGCCGCGATCATCCAGGCGGCCTACAAACGGCGAGACATAGACCGGGTCTTTACTGCCCTTGGTTGCGGCATATACGGCTGCGGCTTGAGACTGCGAGAAGCAGAGGGTCATGTTCACGCGGATCGATCTCTCTACGGACAGCTTTGCTGCCCGTAGACCTTCGCGAATGCAGGGGTATTTGATATAGGCGTTGGGAACCCATGTGAACATCTCCTCGCCTTGACGGACCATCTGCGCGGCGGTCGTATCGAAGTCAGCAAAGACCTCGATGGAGACACCAGCGGTGCCAACCAGGGGAGAAATTCTTTGGACGATCTGCTTGTATTGTTGCTGCTGTTCTTGCAAGGACAGTTTGTGCCCAGAGGTAATTCGACGCTGAAGATCTGGATTCTTAGCCACAAACGTCGGGTTCGTGGTCTGCCCATCGAGAAATCCCAGGAGGTCTCTGATGTGGCGAGTCTCGTGTGGATCGCCACCGTCTAGCAAAACTCTTGTAGGCACTCTATTGGTAGACATGGTTCGAGCTCCAGAATGGAATGGAGGGCCCTAGGGCCCTCGTCATGCAGCCGGGATGGACGGCCGCGTCGTCTTCGAGATTTCTGCCACAGTCTTGTGCACCCGTTCAGCCTTGTCTTTCAATGCTAGGTCGGCCTGGGCCACAATTCCGAGGACACGGTTTTCCTTGTCCACCACCGGAATGCGTCGAACCTGATGTTCCTGCATCAAGCGTTCGCAACTCTCTACGTTCTCACCATCTCGGCAGATAGCCGGATTGTAAGTAACAAATTCCTGGATCGGCGTGGATGTCGCATTCAAGCCGAGCGCAAGCACACGGCAACACAGATCGCGGTCTGTGATCATGCCCATTAGCGAACGCGACTGACGATCAGCAACAACCGGGATCGAACCCACGTTCAAGTCGCACATCATCTTCGCCACCTGCTGCACAGTGTCGCTGGGCATGCAACAAGTCGGGTTGGCACTCATGACTTCTTTCACCTTCATAGTCACTCCTAAAACTTTATGTCTGTTGCTTTACCTTGATTTTGTCGACCACCTGTCTGTCGCCTGCATTCGACTGGGCGATGCGGACAGCGAGCTGATGCTGTTCCACTGTGTTAACGCTTCCAGTGAGTACGACGGAGTTGTCGTCGACACGTGCGTCAATATTGCTGGTCGAAAGGCTAGGTTCAGCCTTCAATTGATCAAGAATCTGCCCTTGAACCTCATGGCTAGACACCGTCGGAGGGGCCTGTGTATCTGGCGGCATCGGCTCCCTTGGAGCTTTGCCCCCTTCAGGGAACGTTGGCGGAGTAGTTGTTGGTGGAAGCTGCCCCTGTTGTTGGGCCAGAGTGATCGTGACCAGAAACAAGACCGCACAAGATAGCATGTACTTCATGGAAACCTCTTTTCGCTAGCTTGTATGCGTACTACGATGCGCAAAACTCGAGGAGTGGTTTCGCATTCTGCTGACGCCGATAGTCCCTTTGGTTTCAAACCCTTACGCTCTATACAGGTTATGCCAGAGGGGGTGGAAAACCTCACCTGCGGTCCAGGCTATCGAACGGAGACGAGAAAGGAGGAGCATCATGATGATGACAAGAACACTGTTGCTCGCTCTAAGCTTGCTGGTTTCCGCTGCGTGGCTATCAGCCCAAAGTCAATATCCGCAAACGGAGTCGAACCAGACCGGGGCTGCAGCATCGGGGCAAACCACAGTGCGAGGCTGCTTGCAGGGCTCAGACGGGAATTACTCTTTGGTGACCGACAACGGAACAACGTACCGACTTGAAGGTGATACCCCGAAACTCAGTGCACATGTGGGACATGAGGTACAGGTCACGGGATCGTCGATGTCTGAATCCGCAACCAGCAGTCAGGCAGGTACAGCATCTGGAGCGCAACAGGCGACGCTCACCATCGAGAGCTTCAAGCATGTAGCCAAGACCTGCACATCGGTGGGCAAGTCGAACAAATGAAAGGGAAGTGGACTTGTTGATTCAGCGAGCGCCTGGCGCTTTGAAAGTAGTAGGGATAGACGATCCTGAAATCTGCTCATCAGCAGCAGTGAGCTGGAGCTGGCCTGTTCAATGGCGGAAGTTTACATCGAAGAGGCCGGCCTTTTCTCCTCAGGAGCGGCGTATGGCCAGCAGCACGAACCTCGCCAAATCTTGGCGGTAGCTTGCAGCTGAGTAGCTCAAGAAGATGATCCCAAAAAAATGGCCGAACTCACGGATAGGTTGCTAAGCACTCTGGAAATGGAAAAACGACAGGCTAACCCCAACCTTCCTCCTACCAAGAAGTCATCAGAAAAGCTCAGGCTCGGGTAAGATTCCGCGAGCCCACCCAAGGTTGAGCCCAATCATTGGGGCTGCCCGTTTCCGCCCCCACCACCAGGGAAAATGACACGACCGACGGCTCGGGGAGCTGAATCCTTGCCAAAGGTTCACCAGAATTGTCTGCCGTGACCACTTCCCGGGGTCAGCATTGCACCTCGGGCGCGAAAGGCTCTCGAAACGGATCCTAGGCTCTTTGTTTCGGTCCTAACTTGTAGGATAATTTCCCGAAAATTCCTGAAGAGAATCCTATGGCTGAGAAATTGACTTGGGACGACGCTGTCAAGATCGGAGTGCTTCTTTCGAAAAAGTATCCTGAGCTTTACCCGCTCTCGACCGATTTGGAAGAGCTTCAGCGTCGAGTAGCGAGCTTAGCGGGGTTCGCCGACGATTTCACTACTTTCGATAGGGCGAAACTTGAGGCGATCCAAGCGGCTTGGAACGAAGAGTTTCTGGATCGTACACAATAGCTGGGTTTGGCCCACAATCGATCAGGGACTGATGTCCAACGCGGGATTTGTCCGTCCTCAAGGCACAAACCGCCAAAGGACTATCTCATTTCGTGGGCTCGCGTCCTCTTCTCAGCTGGGAGAACGGGCAGTCACCGAGGGATGGCAACCCGCTGCGCTATGTCCTGGAACCTTGAATCCTCTCGTAAGCCGTCCAAGCTCGGATCCTTATCAATATAGATAAGCCAATGGGAATGCTCTGCGTAGCATCTTTCCAAGTACTCAATCGCGCGTTCGTTTTCTCCTAAACCGACGTGAATGCCGGCGAAAAAGTAGGGCGCCACGTATTTTTGTTTGGCTAGTTCCGTCATGTCTTCCAGGATGCGCCGTGCTTCCGTTTTCTTCCCAGCGGCGGCAGGGTGTGCGCCAACGCCCCCCGGAATCAGCGGACTGCCGTTTGACAGCTCTACCCCCTTTTCCCCTTCAGTTATGGCCATTTCGTAGCGTCCGGTCTTCCTGAGCAACACGCCGAGGATCCAGTACGTGACCGGATAGTTAGGGTCCAACTCGACCGTACGCCGCAGTTGTTCAAGGGCCTCGTCGTAACGTCGGTTGAAGTACAGGTGCCATCCCATGGCGACGTTGATAATCAACGACAACGGATCCAGATCATGGCTGTTCTTCATCCTGGCCATGGCTTCTTCGTGTCGCCCCATGGTCATCGCGTATTCGCCGTACCAATGGTTGGCTGTGGGATATGCGGGGCCCAGCTCCAGACTGCGCTTAAATTCGGTTTGAGCGTTGTCCCATTGCCAATCGTGAAGCCACAATACCGCGGCTAACGAAGTGTGGGCTTCGGCGAGATACGGGTCGAGCTCCAGGGCGGCTTTTGCCGCCGTTTTACCTTGGGGAAAGGCCTCCCGTGGCGGGAGATAACTGTTCCACCCCAACAGGACATAGCAATCGGCCAGTCCGGCGTATGCCAGAGCGTAATCGTTATCTCTCTCGATCGCCTGCTGAAAATAGTCGATGCCCTTATAAAAACCCTGTTCGGTCCACTGGTTCCAGTGGTGGCGGCCTTTGAGATAAAGCCGGTACGCCTCTGCACTCTCGGTATGGCGCTTCGTTAATTGTTTTTTCTCGGCTCGGGTCAACTTTATCCGCAACTTCTCAGAAATTTCGTTGGAAATTTCATCCTGGATGACAAAGATGTCGCCAGGTTTGCGATCGTACTCGGCGCCCCAAAGTTGGGAGCCAGTGGCTACATCGACTAATTCAGTCCCAATCCGTAACGAGCCACCGCTTTGCATGATTCTCCCGGCGAGGACGCTGCGAACATTAAGCTCACGACCAACCGCCTGAGCATCAATTTCCCTGGCTTTGAATCTGGAAACCGTGCTCTGCGCCATGACCTTCAATTTCGGGAGCGTAGCCAGGTTATTAATGAGACTGCCGGTGATACCGTCACTGAGGTACTCGTGGTCGGGATCACCACTGGCATTCTTGAAAGGTAGCACCGCAATGGAGTCGATGACCTTGGAGACTCGACGCGGACGCGGGGAGGAATGTTGTGTCGATGACGAGCGGCCAGCCGATCCCGGGATCGATTGTGATTCTAGAACGGCCGCTCTGCCCGAATTCGAATCTCGCTTGAGTCGCTGCAACTCAGCCCGCATTTCAGCCGCGTACTGGTAGCGCAGGTTCCGGTCCTTTTCCAGAGCTCTCCGAATTAGGTCCTGCAGCGCCGGCGGGATATCAGGCTTAACTCGAATGGGTTCCACGGGATCACTATGAAGGATAGCGTCGGTGATGAGACCCGAACTGGGCCCTTGAAACGGCAACTTTCCGGTGGCCATCTGGTAAAGCACAACGCCGAAGGAGAACAAATCCGTGCGCCCGTCCAACTCTTGTGCCCGAACTTGTTCGGGAGACATGTAAGCAGCGGTTCCCACGGTTATACCCACATTCGTGAGCTGTTCTTCGGCTTCGCTGGAGCTCGTGCTAGCATTCTCAGGCTTGAGAAAATACCGTGCAACGCCGAAATCCAGAATCTTGGCGTAACCTCGCGTGGTGACAAAAATATTTGTAGGCTTGATGTCGCGATGAACGATGCCCTTGGCATGGAAGGCGTCCAAAGCATCTGCGATCTGAATGCCGAGATCCAGTAGGGTCTCGATCTCCACAGGCTGG
>Ga0207667_10008517_pt1 | contig 12179 bp, 8 predicted proteins | sample KBSCornC52_FD_184301 | JGI IMG/M metagenome (GOLD analysis project Ga0207667, IMG submission 184301) | Corn rhizosphere microbial communities from Kellogg Biological Station, Michigan, USA - KBS Corn C5-2 (SPAdes) (version 2) | ecosystem: Host-associated > Plants > Roots > Rhizosphere > Soil ...
CGGCGCGTTGAACGAAATCACCCGCGGCCCGACGAGCGAGTTCCAGGGCGAGGTGCGTGCCACCTATGGCAACTATGATCACGTCACACTCGAGGGTGGCTTCTCCGGACCGATCGCGGATGGCTGGGAATACAAGGCCTATGTGAACTGGGACTACCAAAATCAGGGCTATGCCAAGAACATCATTCCCGGCAGAAAATCTGAATACGGCCGTCTGAACGATCTCTATGTCGACGATCAGATCCAGAAGACCTTCTTCGGCGACAAGCTCGACTTCTGGCTGAAGTACCAGACCGCCTGGTGGTATGGCGGCGCCGGCAACGCCGGTTCCCAGTCGGCGGGCTGGAATCGCTACGACACGCCGACCTATGAATTCGGCGCCGCCTCGACGGGATTAAACCCCGGTTACGGCTGCACAGCGCCTGGCTTCACGGACGCGACGCCAAATACGACCGTTGTCAGCGCGACGAGCCCCCTTCCTGCGGCGACGGCCTGTCTCAATCCTGAAGTCAAAACTCCGTGGAAGATCGCGCACCTCGTTTCGTACAACGTCGTGCTGCCATCCTATGACAACGTGAACATGCACTTGACGTGGCACGCCAAGGACTTCGACATCAAATATATCGGCGGCGGTACCTACTACCACTACATCCTGACTGGTGGCACGGATAACGGCGGTGAAGGCAACGGCTCCGACGCACGTGCGCCGATCTCGTCGTACAAGCTCTTTTCGAATTCCGGCGCCAGGTTTGGACTCGGTTCGGTCGTTGGCCTCACCGTCAATCCTGTCGAGTCGTTCAACTACCAGGAACATAATGGCTTCATCAGCAACGAAGTGAACTTCATCTCGACCGGCGACAGCCCGCTGCAATGGGTGGCCGGCGTCTACCAATTCCAGCAGCACTACAGCCAGCCGGTGTTCACCACGAGCCCGGTTCAGCCGCAATGGAATGGCCCGTTTGGGTTGCCAGCCTTCTTCTGCAGCGCCCCCGCCTCGAATGACGGCAACGGCGTCGGCACAAATGGCGTGTGTGCCCCGGAAACCGGCTTCCGCCGCTTCGACAACCAGCCGCGGTTGCACGCGTCATCGGACGCGGTCTATGGCCAGCTTGACTGGAAATACAATGACCAATGGCGACTCACTGGCGGTCTGCGCTACTCCGAAGATCGCAAGTACGGCACGGAGAGCGTTCGCCTGCTTTGCTTCGGTGTGCCGGCCTGCTTCACGGCTCCGGAAAACAATTTCACGGGGGCCTTCAATCTTCCGGCAGTGGATCTGACACAGTTGGGAACCGTCATTGCCAGCGGACTTGCTAACAACGGCACAACGGTCAGTCTCCCGCGCGGAGTGACCAGCGTTACTACCTTCAACCCGGCTACGGGTCTGGCCTCGCGCAACTACCATGCGAGCTGGGGCGCTCTAACAGGTACCGCAAAGGTCGAATGGACGCCCGACGAGTCTGCGTTGGTCTACGCAAGCTACAGCAAAGGCTACAAGTCCGGCGGTTTCAACGTCGGCATCTTTACCGTACTGAGCTTCTCGCCCTGGACCGATAAGGAGAAGGTCGATTCCTTCGAAGTCGGCGCCAAGAAGACGTTCGGCGATTGGCTGACCGTTAACACCGCGTTGTTCCACTATGCTTATCGCAATCTGCAAGTTCCGTTGCTGGAGGTTCAATCAGCTGGCGGCGTCTCGCAAAACGAAACGGCATTCATCAACGTGCCAGGTTCGATCTCGCAGGGCGCCGAACTCGAAGCCATCGTCTCGCCGCTCGAGAATCTGCAGTTTCTTTTCAACTACTCTTATCTCGATGCGCACATTTCGCGAGCCGCGTTCGCAGATCCGGCCGACCCGGGTGCAACTGCACCCGGCGCTACACCGGCGCTGACTGACGCGCAATGTCTGGCAGACTTCACCAAGTTTGGTCCGCCCATCATCAATGCGGCCGGAGGGACAATTCATTCCAGCAACCCGAACGCGATTTGCTCGGTGGACCTTTTCGCATCAGGTAATGCTCCGGGCTTTTCCAACGCTCCCGGTGCTGGACTTGGTTGGAACAAGCCGCAGAACCTGAAGGGTAATCAGTTGCCGAATGCGCCCAAGAACAAGATCGCGCTCAACGTGTTCTACACCTGGGCGACCGACCTTGGTAAATTCTCGCCCTCGGTCAGCTATGTCTGGCGCGACGTCCAGTACGGCAACTTCTTCACCCGTTCGTACAACAAGGCTCCATCCTGGGATCAGGTCGACGCGCGCTTGAGCTGGGATTCGGAGGATGGTGCGTGGGAGGCAATCGTCTTCGGTCGGAACATCTTTGGGACTATAGGCTATGACGGCGGCGCCAATGGCCACCGCCTGGCCGGCACGGTTGATCTTCCGATCTGCGGCGTGAGAACAATCGTTGCGAATGGAAGTGCGGAGTGCAACTTCGTCCAAGGCGTGAACAACCCGGCGGGCTATGGCCGCGTGCGCGGAGAAAACGCGACCGGCCAGGTCACCACCTATTCGGTGACGCCGCCGGCGCTGTTCGGCATCGAGTTGCACTACAAGCTTTAAATCGTTCGATCGACCAGTCGCGAGTGATGCGTGAGGAAGGCGCCGTTGAGGCGGCGTCTTCCGGCAGATCAATAAATCAAGGTTGTCTCGCCAACCTGCAGACAACCGGTGTACCCATCGCTCGGCGCTCTCCCCAGGAGCACGGGCATGGGAAATCCCCCGGTCGAAGCTCCTCCTCGGGCCAGGCCGGGGGATTTCTTCCTTGGCAGCACAGCGAGCGGTATCGGCACCTTGTCGCCGAGACCCGTCAACGCGATTGAGCAGGCAACCGCAATCTGCTTCGATCAAGCGGGCTCGGGAGCAAGGCCTTTTGAACATCCTCTTCATTACGGCCGACCAATGGCGCGCCGAGTGTCTTTCGGTGCTCGGTCATCCGATCGTGCGCACGCCCAATCTCGACCACCTGGCGGGCGAGGGCGTTCTGTTCGCGAGGCACTTCGCCAATGCCGCACCTTGCGGCCCGTCGCGCACCTCTCTCCATACCGGCATGTATTTGCAGAACCATCGCTCGGGAACGAACGGCACGCCGCTCGATGGGCGCCACACCAATTGGGCCAAGGAAGCGCTGGCCCAGGGCTACGATCCCGTCCTGTTCGGCTATACCGACACAAGTCTCGATCCCAGAGAGCTGAAGGACGACGATCCCTGGCTTCGCACCTATGAAGGGCCTTTGCCGGGAATCCGTCCGCTCGTGCTGATGGGCGAGACGCCATACCCCTGGATCGATTTTTTGAAGTCGAAGGGTTATCCCGTTCCCGAACCGATTTCGCGCGCCTACGGCACCCGTGCCGAGGGCACGGAGTACGAAGACGGCGCGGCGGCGCCTAAGCCGCTCGCCTATCCGGCAGAAATTGACGACACCAATTTTCTCGTCGACCGCTGCATCGACTACATCCGAAGCGCGTCCGGACCATTCATCGCGCACCTTTCGATTCTGCGACCGCATCCGCCCTTCATCGCGCCCGAACCCTATAATGCGATGTACGACCCCATGTCGGTCCCCGGCTTCACACGCCTGAAGACGCCCGGCGAAGAGGCGGCACAGCACCCCTGGCTCGCCTATCAGCTCTCCCGGCGCCAATTCCGCGCCACCGCCAACGACAAGAAACTGCGCCGGCTGAAGGCGGTCTATTACGGGCTCATGAGCGAGGTCGATGCCGCGCTTGGCCGCGTGTTCGCCATGCTGAAGGAAACCGGCCGCTGGAACGACACGCTGATCATCTTCACGTCCGACCATGGCGAGCAGATGGGCGATCACTGGCTGCTCGGCAAATGCGGCTATTTCGATCAGTCCTATCGCATCCCGCTGATCATCCGCGACCCGCGCAAAGGCGCCGATGCAGGCCGCGGGACGGTCGTCGAGCGCTTCAGCGAAAATGTCGACATCATGCCGACCATGCTGGAAGCCATCGGCGCGGAGATCCCGCTGCAATGCGATGGCCGTTCGCTGAAGCCCTTCCTCGAGGGGTGGGCAGCACCAGCCAATTGGCGGAGCGAAGCGCATTGGGAATTCGACTTCCGCGATCCGTCCGACGATGCGGCCGAGCGCGAATTGAGCCTGACGCTGCACCAATGCACGATGAATGTGATCCGCGACGAACGCTACAAATATGTCCACTTCACCAAGCTGCCGCCGCTCCTGTTCGACTTGACGAAGGACCCGGACGAGTTCGTCAATCGCGCCATGGATCCCGGCTATCTGCCCATCACGCTCGAATATGCGCAAAAGCTTTTGTCGTGGCGGATGAATCACGACGAACATGCTCTGACGCACATCGCGCTCACGCATGACGGGCCGGTGACGCGCGCCGCGCCGCGCTATTGAGCATCGTTCGTACACGGATGAGTGTCGGCTAGTCCTCCGGCACCATCTTCGCTTCAAGGGCGCCGATCTTGTCGATCTCGACGCGCACCGTGTCGCCTGCCTTCAGAAGCTTCGGCGGCTTCATCGACTGGCCGACGCCGCCCGGCGTGCCGGTGAAGACGATGTCGCCGGGCATCAGTGTCATCGCCTGGCTCAGATACGATATCTGGTCGAAGCAGTTGAACACCAGGTTCTTTGTATTTGAACTTTGTCGCGTTTCGCCATTGACAAGACAGCGGATGGCGAGCGCATGCGGATCGCCGATCTCGTCGGCAGTCACGATCCAGGGTCCGAACGGCGCGTGCGTGTCGAACGATTTGCCCACGATCCATTGCGCGGTATGGAACTGCCAGTCGCGCACGCTGACGTCGTTGCCCGCGGCATAGCCGAAGATCACTTCGTGCGCCTTCTCCTTCGTCACGTGACGGCAACGTTTGCCGATGACGAAGACAAGCTCGGCTTCATAGTCGATGGCGCTCGAAGCCTTCGGAATTTGAATCGGATCACGGGGTCCGTTCACCGCATTCGGCAGCTTGGAAAACCAGATCTGCCGCTCCGGCGTCGCCGCGCCGGTTTCTTCGATGTGATCGGCATAGTTCAAGCCGATCGCGAGAATCTTCTGCGGCCTCGGCACCGGCGCCAGAAGATGCACATCCTTCACGCGATGCCGGGTCTTGCCCTCGCGCGCGAACTTTTCCGCCTTGTCCTTGAAGTGCGGCCAGCCGTCGATCAGGGAGATCATCGTCGATGGCAGTCCCTCGCCGGAGAACTCGACGATCTCCGCGTCCACCACAGCGCCGATTTTTTCGCGGCCGTCGATTTCGAATGTTGCGAGTTTCATGCGCGTGCCGCCTTCGGTTTGGTGCCTTTGACGCTGGTCCGGACCATCTCGCGGCGATGGCCGTGATAATCGTTGAGCGCGAAGTGCTGGGTGCAGCGATTGTCCCAGATGGCAAGCGTTCCCTTCGCCCATCTGAGCCGCCAGGTGAAATTCTCGTTCACCGCATGGCGGTGGATATGCGCCAGGAGCGCGTCGGACTCCGCCTTTGACCAGCCGGCGATGCGCTGCGTATAGACCGGGTTGACATAGAGCGCCGCCTTGCCTGTCTCGGCATGCGCGATGACGGCGGGGTGGGTTTGTTCCTTGTACGCATCCTTCGACGGTTCGATTCTGGTCGAGAGTTGGTGCTTCACGGTGTCGAGATAGCCGCCCGTGCCGTAGGCAGGACCGGCAGAATGCACCGCGTTCAGTCCCAGCAGCGTGTCGCGCAATCCCGCCGACAACGTCTCGAAGGCGAGATACTGGTTGGCCCAAACCGTGTCGCCGCCGACGGGCGGTGTTTCCAGGCAATAGAGAATGGTGAAGCTCGGCGGCGCTTCGAGATAGGAAAGATCGGAGTGCCAGGCATTGGCGAAGTTCAGCTTCTCGTGCGGCTCCTTCAGGATCCGGATGACATGCGGGCGGCCTTCGATGGCTGCGACGAAGGGCGTGATGTCACGCCCGCCGAGCGCATCGGTGAAGCGTTCGAGATCGTCGAGCGAAAGCGTCTGATCGGGAAGCGCGACCACCTGATGGTCGAGGAGCGCCCTGCGTATGCTTGCGATCTCCTCCGCATCGTTCGCCTTTGAGAGATCGACGCCCGTGACATAGGCGCCAGCCGAGCCGCCCGCCGGCGTCACCGTCACGCGCGTCTTGGTGTGAATGGCCGCGGACATCTCCCCTCCTATTTCAGCGCCGACGCGAAGAACGCGACGGCCAGCGCGTGGCTTCGTTTCGTCGCTTCCGGATTAGAGCGCATGATGACCTTGCCACCCTTGCCCTGATTGCCGAAGGGATCCTCCACCTCAATGTCGGCGCCCGGCATGTCGAAACCGTGATGGGCGCCAGTCATGACCTCTAGGCGGATTCTGGCTCGGTCTTTCGCGGCGAGGCCGGCGACCAGCTTGGCGGAAATCTCGGGATCGTTGTCATACTGATCGAGCGCACCGGTCACGAGCAGGAGAGGCGCATCGACGAGATCGCCGAACTCGAAATCCGGAACCCGGTTGTACGTCCAGGTCGCGGGATAGACCGGCATGAAGGCGCGGAAATGATCGTCCTTGAGAAAGCGGTCATTGTACATCTTCGTCGCGGCCAGCATGGTAGCGACGCCGCCAAAGGAAAATCCGCAAATCCCGATGCGCGTGGCATCTACCGCAGGATGCGCGGCGAGGAATGCACGCGCGCCGTAAACGTCGGGCAATGTCTCGATCACGCTGCGCGGCCGGCCCGACGAGCCGCCGGCGAGCCCGCGCGCCGACCATTGATCTGGCTCCAAGGTGACGAAGCCCGCGGCGTTCAAGACGTCGGCATAGCCGCCTTCGCGCGCGCTCGGCCCGGCCGAGCCGTGCAGCAGGATCACGGCCGGATGTTTTTCCTTGCCGTCCCGCGGTACGCGCAGGCGCGCGGCGAGCGAAAGCGGTTGCTCATGCAATGATTTGAATACGACGTAGTGCAAAGCGACCGTCACATCCAACCCCTTGAGATCAAACGATCGGCGTACATTCGAACCGCCCGATTTGCGATTTTAGGCGGGGGTACCCCCGCTCTCGGCATCGTACGTCTTACGCATCGCTTGCGCGATTTCTGATTCATTTTTCGGGATCAATTCGTCTCCTCCAAAGTCGACAGCTGGAGATAGGAAGATTATCTCCAAGCGCAAGAGGTCGACGAAAGTCTTACGCCGTCATTTCCACTTCGTCATGGCCGGGCTTGACCCGGTTCATCAGGATTACGACCTCTCTTTGTCATGGCCCGCCGGAGTGCGGGCCACCCAGACGAAGCCGCGTTCGGTTCTTCAGGAATACATCGGATGTTATCTGGGGTGGCTCGCCTTTTGCTGGCCACGAGAATGGAAGATCAACCTTATCCAATCGCGAAATGTCGAGTGGAATGATCTCTACAGCACGTTGAACAACTGAGACACGTCACCTGGGTGGCGCAATCTGTCAAACTTCCGCCACGCGTTTTGCCGGCGTGAACGTCACCGGCATGACCTGCGGGCCCGAGATGAAGTTCGAGGGCAGCCATTTCGGCTCGCCCGCGAGTGCGAAGTCCTTCATCCGCGTCAGGACTTCGACCAGCATCGCATCGATCTCGATGCGCGCGATGTGCTGGCCAAGGCAGCCATGCGGCCCGGTGCCGAACGCGATGTGCTCGTTGGGCTTGCGCGCCAGATCGAGCGTGTCGGCATGATCGAACTTCGCCGCATCGCGATTGGCGGAGGCGAAATACATCACCGCCTTGTCGCCTTCCTTGAGTTTCTTGCCCGCGATCTCGAGATCGCGGCGCACGCGGCGGCGCATGTAGATGACCGGGCTGCACCAGCGCAGCAATTCCTCGCGCGCGGAAGCGAGGCGGTTCGGCAGATCCTGCATCAGCCAATCGAGTTGATCGCGATTGTCGAGCATCGCGATCATGCCGGACGACAACAAGTTCCGCGTCGTATCGCCGCCGGCATCGATCAGGAGGAGGAAGAAGAGAAGGAATTCGATGTCGTCGAGCTTCTTGCCGTCGACTTCGGCCTGCAACAGCTTGGTCGCGAGGTCGTCCTTCGGCCTGGCGCGTTTCTCGTCGATGACCTTTCGGCCATACTCGAACATCTTGAAGACCGCGGTCACGCCGGCTTCGGTCGGCGAACCGCCGGCGGTCGTGTGGATCGCCTCGGTCAGTTTGTAGAGCTCGCGCCCGTCGTCGAGCGGAATGCCCATCAGCTCCGCGATGACGTAGGAGGGCATTTCGCCAGCCACCTGGCTGACGAAATCGCATTCGCCTTTCTCGATCACCTCGTTGACGATCTGGCGCGCCAATTGCTGCATGCGGGGTGTGCGTCCGGCGGAGACCGGAACCGTGAATTCCTGGCGGATGAGTTTGCGGAACGCCGTGTGCTGCGGCGGGTCCATCATCAGCATCATCTTGTAGCCGCCGAAATTGTTCGTCTGTTCCGGCGAATCCTGAATCATGATCGTCGGTTCGGAGGAGAAGGCCTGGAAGTTGCGGTCGACTTCCCACACATCCTGGTAGCGCGTGATCGCCCAATAACCGGGGCCGTTCGGCTCCTCCTGAAAGTGCACCGGATCGTTGGCGCGCAGCCAATCATATTGGGCGTGCGGATGGCCGTGCGCAAAACTCTCGGGATCCCAAAGATCGATCTTCATGTCGCGAGACCCGTCGGTTTGCCGTCGATGACCTGGTCGAGATATTCGCTCAAGCCGTAACCCGTCATGCCGTTGCACGTATATTCCGTCATGCCCTCGGTGATGCGGGTGTTGAGCTCCTTGCCGTCCGGCGTTTTCCTCCGGTTGCGCAGCGGGATCAGCGACAAGACCTTGCCGCTGACCTCATAGCGTGCGCCGGATTCCGTCTTCACCTTGGCGCGCAAGGCCGTTTGATACCAGTTCTCGTCCCAATCGGTGTCGATGGCGCATTCGGTGATGAGATCGTACTTGCCGTCCTTGAACACCATGCCGCCCTCGCGCGGCTTTCCTTCGCTGCCGGCGACGATGGAGAGCATCATGCCGAAGTCGCGACCGAAATTCATCGGACACCAGCGATACCAGTTGATCGCCTGCCAATAGCGCGGGCCCCAGCTTTTGTCGCGCAAGCCGAATCCTTCGATCACAAACGTTTCGTCGCCGATGACGAAGCTTCCCTTGGCCGCCATATGCTGTTCGTAATGCGCCTTGGCGAAGGATTTCTCCGGATCGATGGCGATGGGCTCACCGTCCTCGCGCACATATTCGCCGCCATACATGGGCGACACGCCTTCATAGTCGAGCTCGACCTTGCAATCGAGCGACGGGTTCTCGCGAAAAGCCTTCGAGGGCTCGGCCATGTCGAAGGGCCGCGCCAGGACACACGCTTTGCCGTCGTAGGTGACCTTCAGCTTCTTGAACGGCTCGACGACGTCGATGCGCATGCCGCCGGCGTTCATCTGTTTGTTGTCGGCGATCCTGGGGCGGCCATACATGAAGGCGACGCGGCCATCGGGAAGGTAAAGGCACGTCGTCATCTCCGCCTGGCCTTCGTTCGGGCGATTGCCGAGGCGAAACCAGCCTCCGATCTTTCGCACCGGATCGAAGACGTTGAAATACATGCTCTCGTTGTAATTGGCGGCGGCATCCGGCGTGTGGGTGTATTCGTCCTTGGGCTCCAGACGCAGCGTGAAACCGGTTCGTGTCGCCATCAGGGCCTCCCTTGTGTTCCCTCGATCTTGTCGCCTTCGCCGCAGCATCTGCAATCGCGTTGTTCGCCGCGCCGACACTTATTAGAGTGAGACAAAAGAACGTTGGGTGGGCTTCCCCAGCGTCAGCCTCGCGCGGGAGACGAACATGGCGTGGAATTTTGGCGACATCCTGGACGCGATCTCGGTCGTGATCCCCGGCGATACGCCGGCTCTGATCCATGGCGACCGCGTGATCGGCTGGGCCGAGACGACGCGCCGCTCCAACAATCTCGCGCGCGCCCTGATCGCCAGGGGCGCCAAGCCGCGCGACAAGGTTGCCTTCTACATGCGCAACCGGCCCGAATATACCGAAGGACTCGCCGCCTGCTTCAAGGCGCGGTTGACGCACGTGAACGTCAACTATCGCTACAAGCCGGAAGAGGTCTTCTACATCTTCGACAATTCCGATGCGCAGACCGTGATCTTCGGCTCGGAATTCCGCGACACCGTCGCCGAGATCAGGCCGCGGCTGACCAAGGTCAAAACCTTCGTCGAAGTGACCGACGGCGGCACGCTGGCCGATTTCGCTGTCGACTACGAGACGCTGGCGGCTGAGGGCGACGGTTCGCCGCTCAAGATCCAGCGTTCGCCCGACGACGAATTCTTCCTCTATACCGGCGGCACCACCGGCATGCCCAAGGGCGTGATCTGGACGCACAACGATCTGCGCGAAACTTCGCTCGTGGCGCTGCGCAAGCTCGGCCCGGTGCCGGAGAACGTCGAACAAGTGGTGGCCGCGATCCGGATGGCGGGTCCCGGAAACCGCCTTGTGCCCGCCTGTCCCTTGATGCACGGCACCGGGCTTTTGATGGCGGTGAACACGATCCTTGCCGGCGGCACGGTCATCACGCTCACGCATCACTCCTTCAATGCGCACGAGATGTGGCGCGCGACCGAGAAGAACAAGGCGATGACGCTGGTGATCGTCGGCGACGCCTTTGCCAAGCCGATGCTCGCAGCACTCGAAGAACAGCCGGGCCGCTACGACACGTCCAGCATCGTCAACATGGTGTCGTCGGGCGTGATGTGGAGCCGCGAAGTGAAGCAGGGGCTCTTGCGCCACATCCCGCAGGCGATCCTGGTCGACAGTTTCGGCTCGTCGGAAGCGGTCGGCTTCGGCACCTCGATGATGACCAAGGACGGCGAAGTGCAGACCGCCAAGTTCCAGATCGGCGAACGCTGCAAGGTTTTCGACGAGAACGACCAGCTGGTCGAGCCCGGCTCGGGCAAGGCCGGCATCATCGCGATGAGCCCGCCGATCCCCGTCGGCTACTACAAGGACGAGAAGAAAACGGCGGAGACCTTCAAGATCATCAACGGCGTGCGCTATTCCATGCCGGGCGACTGGTGCGTGGTGGAGAAGGACGGCACGTTGACGCTGCTCGGCCGCGGCAGCGTCTGCATCAACACGGCGGGCGAAAAAGTCTATCCCGAGGAGATCGAGGAGACGCTGAAGCTCCATCCCACCATCGAAGATGCACTGGTCGTCGGCGTACCGGACGAAAAATGGGGCCAGTCGGTGACGGCGGTGGTGACGGTTTCCTCTCCCGACGATTTCCGCGAGGACGATGTGCGCGCCCATGTCCACCAACGGCTCGCGGGTTACAAGACGCCGAAGCGCGTTCTGATCGCGGGTGTGCCGCTGCGGGCCTCGAACGGCAAGGCCGACTACAAGAGCGCGCTCGACTTCGCCAAGCGCGAGCTCGGCATCGCCTAGGGCAGTTCCTTCCAGGTATCGGCGCCGTCGAAGCGGCGCACGCGCGCCCTTGCCACGACGTCCGGCGGCATCATGCGGGCGTTCACGCCCATGCGGTCATGATCGCGTTTGGTGGCAAGCCAATGCGTGAGCGAGCCGCAGACCTTGCAGCGGTGAAACTCGATCATCCGCTCGTTCCACATGTAGATGTCGGTGGCGCCGGCAGACGTGAAGCGCACCCGTTTCGGAGAATAGTACGCCCAGAGCGCGCCGGAGCGGCGGCAGATGGAACAGTTGCAGTCGGTCACCTCTTCCGGCGCGCCGTCGACCTCGAAGGTGATTGCTCCACAATGACAGGACGCTTCGATCGCGCTCATCTCGTTTCTCCTTATGCGCCGGTTCTCTCCTTGAAAAACTGGATCACGCGCCGCTCGGTCTGGCGCGTCATGCTGTCGGGATCGCTGTCGATGAGGTTCAGCGTCAAGACGGAGTGCGGCCCGAAGCCCGGCGCCGGCTCGGCATGCTCGTCGTCGAGTTCGATGGCTTCGAACTTGTCGCCGAACGCGTTCTTGAACGACTGGAAGCGCTCCTTGGTGACGATCGGATCGCCCTTGAAGCGCAAACCGAGGCACGAGAGATCTTCGTCGATGAAGCGCTTCTTGGCGCATTCAATCTCGTCGGGCGAAATTCCCGTCGCCGCCTTGGCGGCCGCACTGAAGCCGAGCGGTAGAGACGGCTGCGAGAGAACCGGAGCTACGACCGCCGGCTCCGTCATCATCGCCAGCGCGAAGTTGCCCG
>Ga0207667_10008525_pt1 | contig 12170 bp, 8 predicted proteins | sample KBSCornC52_FD_184301 | JGI IMG/M metagenome (GOLD analysis project Ga0207667, IMG submission 184301) | Corn rhizosphere microbial communities from Kellogg Biological Station, Michigan, USA - KBS Corn C5-2 (SPAdes) (version 2) | ecosystem: Host-associated > Plants > Roots > Rhizosphere > Soil ...
AACGAACGAACCGCCGAACTTGCCGACGGCGGTGCGGGCGGCGGCGACGATGACGATGTCTGTGGTCATTGAGTTTCTCCTGCAGGGCGGAATGATACGGTATGGGGTATGACCGGAAATCGTCCGATCAAGGGATTGGTCAGGCTTTCTGTTGCACGTAGCGACCGGGTGCCGGCTCGATGGCCTTGAAGCCGCGGCCGCCCGGCGCCTTGGGCGCCGGCACGTCGCCGCCGCCGAAGCCGGCCAGCCACTGCGACCAGCCCGTCCACCAGCTGCCCGGGTGCTCGGTGGCGCCGGCGAACCAGGCGTCGGCCGAAACCGCGGGCTTCTCGTTCGTCCAGTGGCTGCGCTTGCCGGCCTTGGGCGGATTGATCACGCCGGCGATGTGGCCCGATGCCCCCAGCACGAAGCGCGTCTTGCCACCCAGGATGCGGGTGGACTCCCAGGCCCCCTTCCACGGAACGATGTGATCCTCGCGCGAACCATAGATGAACGCAGGCGCCTTGATTTGCGACAAATCAAGCTTCTCGCCGCAGACCGTCAACGCGCCCGGCTCGCGCAGCCGGTTCTCCAGGTAGGTGTTGCGCAGGTACCAGCAGTACATCGGGCCCGGCATGTTGGTGGCGTCGCTGTTCCAGTACAGCAGGTCGAACGCGGGCGGCTTGTCGCCCTTGAGGTAGTTGCCCACGACGTAGTTCCACACCAGGTCGTTGGGCCGCAGGAAGCTGAACGTGCTGGCCAGCTCGCCGCCCTTGAGCAGCTTCGGACCGGTGGGCGCCTGCGCGCCGATGGTCATCTCGCGCAACTGCACGGAGGCCTCGTCGACGAAGATGTCCAGCACGCCGGTATTGGAGAAATCGAGGAAGGTCGTGAGCAGCGTCAGGCTCTCGGCGGGCTGCCTGCCGCGCGCCGCGAGCACGCCCAGCGCGGTGGCCAGCAGCGTGCCCCCGACGCAGAAGCCGAGCGTGTTGATCGTCCTGGCGCCGGTGATCTCCTGCACCACCTCGATCGCCTTGATCACGGCGTTCTCGATGTAGTCGTCCCAGGTGCGGTCCTGCATCGACTCGTCGGGATTGCGCCAGCTGATGACGAAGGTGCGGTGGCCCTCGGACACCGTGTGGCGGATCAGCGAGTTGGCCGGCTGCAGGTCCAGGATGTAGTACTTGTTGATGCACGGCGGCACGAACAGCATCGGCCGCGCGTGCACCTGCGGCGTCAAGGGCTTGTACTCGATCAGCTGCAGGTACTCGTTCTCGAAGACCACCGCGCCTTCGGTGGTGGCCACGTTGCGGCCCACCTCGAACACCGACTCGTCGGTTTGCGACAGGTGGCCCTGCTGCACGTCGTCCCACAGGTGCTGCAGGCCGTGCGACAGGCTCTCGCCCTGGGTCTCGATCGCCTTGCGCTGGGCCTCGGGGTTCAGCGCGAGGTAGTTGGCCGGGCTCGCGGCGTCGACGAACTGCTGCACGGCGAATCGCACGCGCGCCTTGGTCTTCTCGTCGCCCTGCAGGCTGTCGGCCAGTTGCGTGAGCGTGCGCGCGTTGAGCAGGTACAGCTGCGCGGTGAACGCGGCAGCCGGGTTCTTCGCCCAGTCGTCGCTCGAGAAGCGGCGGTCGCCGATCGCGGCGGGCTCGGCCGGCTTGTCCTGCGTGCCGAACAGCGGCATGCGGTCGACCGCGCCGTTCCACAGCGAGGTCGCGTGGTTCACATACTGCTCCTGCAACTGCGCCAGCGTGGCCTGCGGGACCTGCAGGCCGCTGAGCGAATTGAGGAAGTCGCCGATCGCGGCACCGAAGGCCTCGGGCCCGTGCGGCAGTGCGTGCGCGGGGGGCGCGGCGTGGGCGCGCTCGGCGGCACGCGCGATGTCGGCTTCGACGTCCCTGTCGGCGGGGGCTGCCGCAGCGCGGGCGCGGGGAGCGCGGCGGGCGGGACGCGCGGCCGTGCGGGCGGCCGTCTTGGAAGGGGTACTGCGGGCCATCAAGTCTCCTTTGCCACGCCTCGAGGGCCCCGGCCAGGGGCGCATGTCGAACGCGCCGCCATCGGATCAGGCGTGGACTTGCAGATCATCGGATCGAGTAGGTGCCACCCGAGCTTACCCCAGGCCAGTGACAAACTACCATTGCGCAAGATTGCTTACCGGACCACGAACGATGACCCCTTTCGAAGAAGCACGACCGTGCTGATCGTCGCCGTCGGATGGGCCTACGTCGTCCTCATGATGGTGCTGGCCGAGGCCCTCGGGCCGGGCGGCACGGTGCTGGGCGCGATCGTCACGCTGTGCCTCTACGGCCTGCTGCCGCTGGCGATCGTGCTGTACATCGGCAACACCCGGGCACGCGCCCGCGCCCGCCGCGCAGGCGCAGCGCAGGAAGCCGCTCGCGGCCTGCGCCTAGGTGACGTCGATCCAGGCGGCGGCGGCGAGGCGTCCGGTGACGTGGTCGCGTCGGTACGAGAAGAAGCGTGACGGGTCGCTGACGGTGCATTCGCCGCAGCCGCTGACCTGCGTCAACCCGAGGCGGCGCAGCCGGCCCTCGGCGAGCGCGGGCAGGTCGGCGTGCCATTTCGGGACGCCGTCGCGCGCCGGCGCCGGCACGAAGTGGCGGGCCTCGCCGTCGTGGAATGCGGCCAGCACGTCGGCGCCGACCTCGAACGCCGCCGGCCCGATCGATGCGCCCAGCCACGCGACGATGTCGCCTGCCCCCACGGGCACCGCGGCACGGATCGCGTCGACGGTCGCCTCCAGCACGCCGCCCGCCAGCCCGCGCCAGCCCGCGTGGGCGGCGCCCACGGCACGGCCGTCGCGCGTGGCGAACAGGACGGGCAGGCAGTCGGCCACCATCACCGTGCAGGCGATGCCCGGCACGGTGGTGATGCTCGCGTCGGCCCGCTCGATGGGCGCCTCGGGCCCGAGGTGGCCGGCCGCCAGCCGCACGACGCGGGCGCCGTGCACCTGGTCCAGGAACACCGGCGTCGCGGCGAGCGTGGCCGCGAAGCGGCGGCGATTCTCGGCGACGGCGATCTGGTCCAGCGGGTCGGATGTCTGCGCCTTCAGGTTCAGCGTGTCGAACGGCGCCGCGCTGACGCCGCCCTGGCGCGTGGTCATCAACGCGCCGGTGCCCTTGGGCCAGGACGGGGGCCTGAAGAAGGCGTCCAGCGGCAGGGGTTCGACGATCTCGAGCGGCATGGCAGGCTACTCCGCGTCGGGACAGGCCGAGGGCTGGGTGCGCGCGAACGCGGGCAGCGCCATGCAGGCCGCGTGCACGCGCATGACGTGGGGCACGTGGCCCAGCTCGCACTTGAAGCGTTGCGCGTTGAAGATCTGCGGCACGAGCACGCAGTCGGCCAGGCCCGGCGCCGCGCCGTCGCAGTACATGGCGGGCCGCGCCGCGAGCTGGCGTTCAACCACCTCGAGGCCGCTCTCCACCCAGCGGCGGATCCACGCCGTCTTCGCGTCGTCGCTCGCGCCCAGCGTGCCGGTGAGGTAGCCCAGCACGCGCGTGTTGTTCAGCGGATGGATCTCGCAGGCGATGTCCTGCGCCAGCGCACGCACGCGGGCGCGCCCGGCCGGGTCGCGCGGAAGCAGCGGCGGCTCGGGAACGGTCTCGTCCAGGTATTCGATGATGGCCATCGACTGGTGCAGGCGCAGGCCGTCGTCGGTCACCAGCAACGGCACGAGTCCCGAGGTCGACTTCTCGACGTAGTCGGGCGCCGACTGCTCCTTCTTGAGCAGGTGCACGGCGCGGTAGTCGACGTCCAGGCCCTTGAGTGCCAGCGCGATGCGCACGCGCCAGCTGGCCGACGAGCGGAAGTAGCTGTAGAGCTCCATGCCGTCCTCCTCAGCGCAGGGTGACGACGAGCTCGCCCAGGCCGGCGATGCGGCCGGTGAGCGTCTGGCCGCGCCCCACCGCGGCCACGCCCGCGGGCGTGCCGGTGAAGATGAGATCCCCGGGCTTGAGCGTCCAGGCACGGCTGAGCCAGGCGATCGTCTCGCGCACGTTCCAGATCAGGTCGGACAGGTCGCCCTCCTGGCGCGGCGTGCCGTCGACGTCCAGGGTGATGGCGCCCGAGGCCAGCTCGCCCGTCTCCTCGATGCGGACGATCTCGCCGATGGGCGCCGACTGGTCGAAGCCCTTGGCGATGGACCACGGCCGGCCGGCCTTCTTGGCCGCGGCCTGCAGGTCGCGCCGGGTCATGTCCAGGCCGATGGCGTAGCCAAAGACCAGGCGCGGGGCGTCCTCCTCGGCCACGTCGCGGCCGTTGCCGGCGGCGGCGTCGCCGATCGCCACCACCAGCTCGACCTCATGGTGCAGGTCGGCCGTGAGCGGCGGGTAGTCCATGAAGCCCCTCTGGCCGGCATGCACGGGCAGCACGGCGTCGGCCGGCTTCATGAAGAAGAACGGCGACTCGCGGGCGTCGTGGCCCATCTCCGCGGCGTGCTCGGCGTAGTTGCGGCCCACGCAGTAGATGCGGTGGACGGGGAATTGCCCGCCCCCGCGCACGGGCACGCGCGGGACGACGGGGACGGTGATGACATCGGTCATGTCGGGCATTCCAGGGCAGGCGGCGTGGGAACGGACGACTATGCCACGCGGGTGCGTGCCGACCACCGCGTGGGGATGCCCGCTACACTGGCCCGAACCCGCGAGACCGCCCATGTTCAGCCCCCGCTCGATCCGCCATTGCCGCGCCTGCGGCGCGCCGACCGCCTACCGCGAGCCGCCCGACGACAACCGCGAACGGGCGATCTGCTCGTCCTGCGGCACCATCCACTACGAGAACCCGCTCAACGTCGTGGGCACCGTGCCGGTGTGGGACGGCAAGGTGCTGCTGTGCCTGCGCAACATCGAGCCCCGCAAGGGCTTCTGGACGCTCCCCGCCGGGTTCATGGAGCTGAACGAGACCACGGAACAAGGCGCGCTGCGCGAGACCGAAGAGGAATCCGGTGCAAAAGTGCGCATGGGGCCGCTGTTCACGCTGCTGAACGTGCCCCATGTCGGGCAGGTCCACCTCTACTATCGCGCCGAGATGACGGGCCCGGGGCTCGATCCCGGCCCGGAGACGATCGAGGCCCGGCTGTTCGACGAGTCCGAGATCCCGTGGGACTCGCTGGCGTTCAAGACCGTGAAAGTGACGCTGGAACACTTCTTCGCCGACCGCCGCACGGGTCAATTTGCGCTGCACTGCGCCGATATCGCATGACGGGACGCCCGGTGGGTGTCCTCAACGAGACCAACCCCAGATGAGCGTTCCCTCCTCGGCCGTACCGCCCGCATCGCCCGCCCAGCCGCCCGCCGCGGCGCCGGCCGCGCCCCGGGCCGCGCCGGCGTCGGTGTCCGGGGGCGCCGTCCGGCAGGATCTCGTGCATCCCGATCCGCTGCTCGACTGCCTGGTCGAGGTCTGCCGGCTGCACGGCCAGCATGCGACGCGGGCGTCGCTGTCGGCCGGCCTGCCGCTCACCCACGGCCGCCTGACGCTCAACCTGGTCGAGCGCGCCGCCGCGCGCGCCGGGATGGCCACCAAGCTGCAGCGCGTGGCCGTCGGCGACATCGATGCCGCCACCCTGCCCGTCATCCTGCTGCTGGACGGCGACAAGGCCTGCGTGCTGCTCGGCCGCGAACAGGAACACCACCGCGTCCTGCTGCCCGAGACGGGCCAGGGCACCGTGCTGCTGGACGACGCCGAGCTCGCCAGCCGCGCCACCGGCCTCGCGCTCTACGTCCGGCCGCACTTCCGCTTCGACAAGCGCACCGAGCCCGTCGCCCAGCCCACGACGGGCCACTGGTTCTGGAGCGCCCTGCTCGGCCAGCGACTGGTCTACAAGGACATCCTCTGGGCCGCTGCGCTGATCAACGTGTTCGCGCTGGCGCTGCCGCTGTTCTCGATGAACGTGTACGACCGCGTCGTGCCCAACGCCGCGCTCGAGACGCTGTGGGCGCTGTCCATCGGAGTGCTGCTGATCCTGGGCTCGGACCTGCTGATGCGCAAGCTGCGCAGCCGTTTCGTCGACGAGGCGAGCGCGCGCATCGACGTCAAGATCTCTGCCACGCTGCTGGAACGCGTGCTGGGCATGCGGCTGGAGAACCGGCCCGAGTCCGTCGGCTCGTTCTCGCAGAACCTGCGCGGCTTCGAGCAGGTGCGCGACGTCATCACCTCCACCACGGTCACCGCGCTGGTCGACCTGCCGTTCGCGCTGCTGTTCCTCGTGGTCATCGTCTGGATCTCGCCCTGGCTGATGATCCCGGTGGTGCTGTCGTTCGCCGGCATTCTGACCTACGGCTGGATCGTGCAGAAGAAGCTGCACGCGCTGGCCGAGACCACGTACCGGGCCAGCGCCGTGCGCAACTCCACGCTGGTGGAGTGCCTCACGGGCATCGAGACGATCAAGGCCCAGGGCGCCGAGAGCCTGATCCAGGCGCGCTGGGAGCGCACCAACGTGCACCTGGCCGCCACCAACGTGAAGATGCGCAGCCTGTCGTCGGGCTCGATCTACGTCACCTCGACGATCACGCAGCTCATGAGCGTGGTGCTGGTGATCGTGGGCGTGTACCTGATCGGCGAGAAGTCGCTGACGATGGGCGCGCTGGTGGCCGTCAACATGCTGGCGGGCCGCGCCATGGCCCCGGCCGGCCAGATCGTGGGCCTGCTGATGCAGTACCAGGGCGCCCGCACCGCGCTTGAAGGCCTCGAGAAGATCATGGCCACCGCCGTCGAGCGCCCGCAGGATGCCGCGTTCGTCGAGCGCCGCGACCTGGAGGGGGCGATCGAGTTCCGCAACGTCGCCTTCCATTACCCGAACCGGCGCGAGAACGCGCTGGAGGGCGTCAGCTTCAAGATCAAGCCCGGCGAGAAGGTGGCGCTGATCGGCAAGGTCGGCTCCGGCAAGTCCACCATCCAGCGCCTGGCGATGGGCCTGTTCCAGCCCACGGCCGGCGCCGTGCTGGTGGACGGCATCGACCTGCGCCAGGTCGACCCGGCCGACCTGCGCCGCAACATGGGCTACGTCTCGCAGGACGTGCTGCTGTTCTACGGCAGCCTGCGCGAGAACATTGCCCTGGGCATGCCCTACGCCGAGGACGGCGCCATCGTGGCGGCCGCCGAGGTTGCAGGCCTGACCGAGACGGTCAACCGCCACCCCGCCGGCTTCGACATGCCCGTGGGCGAGCGCGGCGAGTCGTTGTCGGGCGGCCAGCGCCAGAGCGTTGGCATCGCGCGCGCCGTGCTGCACAACGCCCCGATGCTGCTGCTGGACGAGCCCACGAGCGCGATGGACTTCTCGTCCGAGGCGCAGATCACCCAGCGCCTGATGGCGTTCGCCAGCAACAAGACGGTGGTGCTGGTGACGCACCGCACGTCGCTGCTGCAACTGGTCGAGCGCGTGATCGTCATCGACGGCGGCAAGGTCGTGGCCGACGGCCCGCGCGACCGCATCATGGAAGCGCTGCAGAGCGGGCGCATCGCGAGGGCGCAGTGAGCGTGGAACAGGACAAGACCGCCCCCGCCGCGGCCAGGCCGAAGGCGGCACCGTCGCCGGCGCCGAAGGTGTCGCCGCCGCTGACCATCACCGCCACGCCCGCCCCCACGGTCGCGGCCGCGGCGGTGCGCAAGCCCGGGCCGCGCCAGAAGCTGCGCGAGTGGCGCATCCGCCTGGACGCCTGGCTCGCCGGCGCGCCGCTGCAGCCGGGCGAGATCCCCGGCATGGCCGTGTTCGAGCGCGAGGCCGTCGAGGTGATGTCACGCCAGCACACGCTGCGTGCCCGCAAGATCACGCGCATCGCCGGCTTCGTGGTGGCGGCGCTCCTGCTGTGGGCGGCGTTCGCGCGCGTCGACGAGGTGACCCGCGGCGACGGACGCGTCGTGCCGTCCCGGCAGCTGCAGGTGCTGCAGTCGCTGGACGGCGGCGTGGTGGAACAGATCCTGGTGCACGAGGGCGACAAGGTTCAGGCCGGCCAGGTGCTGCTGATGATCGACCCGACGCGCGCCACCTCCGCGGTGGCCGACAGCGCGGCCCAGGGCTTCGCGCTCGAGGCGCGCGTGGCGCGCCTGCGCGCGCTCGCTCAGGGCACCAGCTTCCTGCCGCCGGCGCCGTCCAGCGACGAGGAGCGCTCGCTGGTCGAGGGCGAGAAGCGGCTGTACGACTCGCGCGTGACCGAGTTGCAGACGCAGGTGCAGATCGTGCACCAGCAGCTGTCGCAGCACGAGCAGGAGCTGGCCGAGATGCAGGCCCGCAAGGCCGCCGCGCAACGCGGGCTGGAGCTGTCGACGCAGGAGCTGAACCAGACGCGTCCGCTGCTGGCAACGGGCGCCGTCTCGCAGGTGGACATCCTGCGCCTGGAGCGCGACGTCACCAAGAACCGCGGCGACATGGAGCAGGCGCAGGCGCAGATCGGCCGCGCGCAGGCCGCGATCCAGGAATCGAGCCGCAAGATCCAGGAGACCGAACTGGCGTTCCGCAACGAGTCGGGCCGCGAACTGGCCGAGGCGGTGGGCAAGCTCAATGCGCTGAACCAGGGCCAGGCGGGACTGGCCGACAAGGTGAGCAAGACGCAGGTGAAGTCGCCCGTGCGCGGCCGCGTCCAGCGGCTGCTGGCCAACACCGTCGGCGGCGTGGTGCAGCCGGGCAAGGACATCGTCGAGATCGTGCCGCTGGACGACTCGCTGGTTCTGGACGCCCGCGTGCAGCCGCGCGACATCGCCTTCATCCACCCCGGCCAGAAGGCCAACGTGAAGTTCACGGCCTACGACTTCTCGATCTACGGCGGCCTGGACGCCGACGTCGAGAACATCAGCCCGGACAGCGTGGTCGACGACAAGGGCAACGCCTACTACGTCGTGCGCGTGCGCACCCACCTGACCGGCTTCAACGAGAAGCTGCCCATCATTCCCGGCATGACGGCCGAGGTGGATATCCTGACCGGCCAGAAGACGGTGCTGTCGTATTTGTTGAAGCCCGTCCTCAAAGTCAAGTCATACGCCCTGCGGGAACGCTGAGATATTGCCAAATAGTTGGCACGCGGGTCCGCGCCCGTGATTAAGGCGACCGTTCCGTTACTTTTTCACGGGTGTAGGGCATTCTCGCTATTTGCCGGCGCAGCAGGTGGTCCGTGACTGCGATCACGGAAATCGGCCTGTTTTCGCCTTATAAGAATTTGACGTTCCCCGGATAATCGCGTGAAACAGTTACAGGTACTGTGCGGCCGTCGTGCGACCGGGTTTTTCTGCTGAACTATTGGGCGGAGTGGCCGATACGACGACAAGCCGGTTCCTGTAATCCGGCTTCCTTCGGAGTATCCAGGCATGACGTCGTCCTCCCCGCTGACCCCCCGCCCGCAAGATGCCGTTCCCGGCCACGACGCGAAGTCGGGAGGCGGCGCGCTGCACCATGCCACGGCGCACCCGGGCGAACGCCACCTGATCGAACGCGGCTACGTGCCGGTGCGCCAGCTCACGGGCAAGGTGGTCGGGGTCTGGGGCGACGCGCACATCCGGCTGCACGACGGCGACGTGCGGCCGCTGCGCGTGGGCGACGTGGTGCGCAAGGGCGACGTGGTGCTCACCTCGCAGGACGGCATCGTCCAGATCGAGGGCGCGCACGCGAAGGCGCTGCTGGCCACCGGCAACGACGACGTCGAACGCATCATCTCGCAGGTGGGCCAGGGCGACGCCGACGTCGTGCCGGCCGCTGGCCCGAACGGCGGTGCCGCCGGCAGCCTGGGCGAAGGCCTGCGCGTGGGCCGCGACAGCGAATCGGTGACGGCCGCCGGCCTGCCATCTGCCAGCCCCAGCGCCACCATCCCCACCGCCACGCCTCGCGACCAGGCCACGCCGCCGCTCGCCTCGCCGCCGGTCGCCAACCCCGACAGCGAATCGACGGCATCGAACACGCCGGTGCGCTTCGACCCGCGCGTCAACGACACGTCGACCACCGTCATCACCATCATCGCGGTCGCCGGTCACCCGATCGACCGGGACACGCCCGTCACGCTGCCCCAAGGCACCGTCACGATGAATCCGGACGGCACCCTCACGTTCACGCCCAACGCGGGTCAGTCGGGCAACGTCACCTTCACCTACACGGAGAGCAACGGCAGCTCGAGCACCTCCACTGCGACGGTGACCGTGGCCGTCGGCGAGCCGGCCGACCACCAGCCCGTGGCCGTCGCCGACACGTTCTCCGGCGCCCAGGACACTGCCATCACCGGGTCGCTGGCCGGCAACGACACGCCGTCGGCCGACGGCGGCAACGTCTGGACGCTGACGAGCGGCGCCGCGCACGGCACCGTCACCGTCAACGCCGACGGCAGCTTCAGCTACGCCCCGGCATCGCACTACAGCGGCCCCGACGCATTCACCTACACGATCACCGACGCTGACGGCTCCACTTCCACCGCCCAGGTGACGCTCCAGGTCACGCCGGTCAACCAGGCCCCCGTGGCGCAGGACGACAGCGGCGCGGCCAGCTTCGGCCAGACCGTGACCATTGCCGTGCTGGCCAATGACAGCGACGCAGACGGGAACGCGCTCTCGATCACCGCGGTCGGCGGCCAACCCATTGCCACGGGCACGCCGGTGACCCTCGTCGGCTCTGGCGGCGCCCCGGAAGGCACCGTCACGCTCAATGCGGACGGCACGCTCACCTTCGCGCCGGCCGCCGGCTTCAGCGGCCCTGTCGACTTCCCCTACACGGTCAGCGACGGGACGACCACGTCCACCGCCACCGTGCACGTGGTGATCGCCGCCGACCAGCCCCCGGTGGCGACGCCCGACACGTTCACCGTCGTCGAGGACACGGCGCTGACGATCGCCCCGCTCGCCAACGACACCGACCCCGAAGGCGACGCGCTGACGATCACCGCGATCAACGGCACCCCGATCGACGCGGCGCATCCTGTCGCCGTCCCCAACGGCGTCGTCGGCCTCAACGCCGACGGCACGCTGTCGTTCACCCCGGTCGCCAACTACAACGGCCCGTCCACGTTCACCTACAGCGTCTCCGACGGCCACGGTGGCACCTCCACCGCCACGATCAACGTCGATGTCACGCCGGTCAACGACGCGCCGATCGCGCATGCGGACACGTACAACGGCACCGAGGGCACGCCGCTGACGTTCAGCCCGGCGCTGACGGCCAACGACACGGATGTCGACGGCGATGCCTTGACGGTCACGCAGATCAACGGCGCGACGCTCGACGCGGCACATCCGGTCACGGTGAGCAACGGCGTCATCAGCATGGACGCGGGTGGCATCCTGACCTTCACGCCCGATGCCAACTACAGCGGCAGCACGTCGTTCCAGTACACGGTATCCGACAGCCAGGGCGGCACGTCCACCGCCACGGCGACCGTCAACGTCGCCCCCGTCAACCACGCGCCTGTCGCCAACACCGACACGTACAACGCCACGGAAGACACGCCGCTGGTGATCGCTCCGGCACTGACTGCCAACGACACCGACCTCGACGGCGACACGCTGACGGTCAGCCAGATCAATGGCGCGGCGATCGACCCGACCCACGCTGTCACGGTGAGCAACGGCGTCGTCAGCATGGACGCCTCCGGCGCCCTGACCTTCACGCCGAACGCCAACTACAACGGCACGACGTCGTTCCAGTACACGGTCTCCGACGGCCACGGCGGCATCTCGACTGCGACGGCCACCGTCAACGTCGCCCCGGTCAACGATGCCCCGGTCGCCAACAACGAGAGCTACAACGGCACCGAGGACACCCCGCTGGTCATCGCGCCGGCACTCACCGCCAACGATACCGACGTCGACGGCGACAGCCTGACCGTCACGCAGATCGACGGCCATGCCATCGCCCCCGGCGGCTCGGTGGCCGTCACCAACGGCACCGTCTCGATGGATGCTTCGGGCGTCGTCACGTTCACGCCGAACGCCAACTACAACGGCACGACCAGCTTCACCTACCAGGTCGACGACGGCCACGGCGGCACCTCCACGGCCACCGCGACCGTCAATGTCGCCCCGGTCAACGACGCGCCCGTCGCCGTCGCCGACACCTACACCGTCAACGAAGACACGACGCTCGTCCTCAATGGCGCCGCCGGCAGCGCCACGCACGCGCTCACGAGCAACGATATTGATGTCGACGGCGACACCCTCACCGTCACGCAGATCAACGGCACGGCCATCACCGCTGGCGGCTCGGT
>Ga0207667_10008538_pt1 | contig 12159 bp, 18 predicted proteins | sample KBSCornC52_FD_184301 | JGI IMG/M metagenome (GOLD analysis project Ga0207667, IMG submission 184301) | Corn rhizosphere microbial communities from Kellogg Biological Station, Michigan, USA - KBS Corn C5-2 (SPAdes) (version 2) | ecosystem: Host-associated > Plants > Roots > Rhizosphere > Soil ...
TGGCGTTCGTCGAGTGCGCCACCTACCCGTACGCGCCTGACGGCACGTACCAGGGCAACACCCCCGTCGAGGGCTGCACGCTCGACTTCATCGCTTCCCCGGGCGTGCCCTACACGGCTACCTGCGTGGCGGTGTGCCCGTGAACGGCCATGAGGCAATGGCCGCCGCGGCAAACAAAGCCAACCAGGACCCCGCTGCTCGCGATCGAAGCATCGCCGCGAGCGCGCAGGCCAGGGAGCGACTGGCGGCGCTCGCTCGCGTGCGGGACGTCATCGACGAAGAGCTGCGTGCATGCCCGGTGGAGCGCATCGGCGCGCTCTACGTGCTGGCCTTTCGAATTACCAACGCCGTCATGGACAAGGAGACCGGAAAATGAGCGCGAACGGAGTGACGGACGTGAAGGAACTGACCCGCGCATCGACGGAGGCGCGCGCCGCGGCTGAGCCGGCGAAGGCGCCGATGGTGCCGCAGTACGCGACGGGGTTCGAGGGAGCGGCGGCGGCGCCGTTCGACGAGAAGGCGGCGGCGGTGCTGGGCGCGCCGGTGAACGAGGACGAGGTGGAGATCCGCGAGGACGGGATCGTCTACCTCCCCGGCGTGGCCTACCGGCGCATCCTGACGCGGGCCTTCGGCGTAGGCGCGTGGGCGCTGCTGCCGCGCGGGCCGGCGCGCACGATGGGCGACCTGGTCGTGTACCACGGGGCGCTCTACATCCTCGGCCGGTTCGTGTCCGAGGCTGTGGGCGAGTGCCAGACGCGGTTCGGGATGTCCTACGCCAGCAGCCTGGAGGGCGCGCGCACCGACTGCCTAACCCGGTGCTGCAAGGACCTCGGGGTGACGACGGAGCTGTGGGATCCGACCTGGCGCGAGGCCTGGCAGGCGAAGTACGCCGACAAGAAGTGGGTGGAGGGCAAGGACGGGAAGAAGGGCCGGTGGTCCTGGAGCCTCAAGAGCAAGGCCGACACCTTCGCGCTGCCCACGGGGAGGAACGCCGGACCGGCGCGCTCCGGTGACGCCCCAAAAGGCAACGCGGCGAGCGCCGAGACGACGGCTGCGCCGCCTGCGGAAGCCGCTGGGGATGCCGCCCCGGCTGCCCAAGGCTCACCTTCCGCGCCCGCCGCCGCTGACATGGGCGAGGCCGCTGACGAGGACACCATCACCGGCATCCGCAACGCCGTCCGTGACCTGGGGTGGGTGAAGCCGCTGGCGAAGCGGTGGCTGTACGGGGCCTTTGGCGTGGACACGCCCACCGCTCTCTCGAAGGTGCAGGCCGCCGATGCTCTGCAGCTCCTGGTGGCGGCGCAGGTGGACGACGACGACGCCACGTACAACGACGTGCGTGAGAAGCTGACGGCGGCGGGAAGGGTGCGGGGATGAGGCTTGCCATTCTGCTGCTGACGCTCGCGCTCTCCGGGTGCCTCGAAGCCGCCACCGCAGAGGCCTGCAAGAAGACCTGCGCGCCGCTGATGGTGGCGAACGTCAGCATGAACAAGTGCGAGTGCGTGGTGCCGAAGTGATCACCGCCAGCGCCTTGAAGCGCAACTGCGGCTACCCGCGCGCGCTGTCACGCATCGAGCCGACGACGGCCAAGGAGCGGGACGCGCGCGCCCGGCGCGACGCCGCGGCGGACAAGGGCACCGCCTTCCACGGAGCCATCCAGGCGTGGGCGCGCCCCGGCACGGTATTCCCCGAGGTGGCCGACGACGAGGTGCGCGGATGGCTGGAGATGCTGGCCATGCACTGGGCGCCGCGGCCGGGGATGCTGTTCGAGCTCGCGGTGGGGCTGCGCGAGGACGGCAGCGGCGTGGTGTGCGACGAGCCCGAGCCGCACGTGTACGTGGCGCGCGACGGCTCGCCGCTGCTGACCGCGGGGCGCGCCGACGTGGTGGCGTCCAGCATCGTCGGCGATGACGTGGTGGCGTTCGACCGTGGACACCATATCGTCACCATCCGCGACTGGAAGACGGGGAAATGGCCGGTGGACCCGCCCGCGCGCAACCTGCAGACGACGGCGCTGGCGCTGGCGGCGTGCTCGCTGGTGCAGGCCGACGGGTTCCGCCGCGAAATCTACTACGTGCGCGACGGGTTCACCGACGGTGACGAGCTGCCCGTGATGCACGGCAGCCCCGAGTGGAACGACGCCATGATCGCGGTGCTCGAAGCAGCGAAGCTCGACGACACGCCCCGGCCGGGCCCCCACTGCGGGGACTGCTGGGAGTCGCGCATGCGTCGGTGTGCTCACGCGGCGTAGGTTCCGGCCGCTCCTGACCAGGCAACGGTCTCCTTCGACCAGGCGATAATCCGAAGGCCATCCGAGCGAGGAGACCCGTGTCCGACGAGGTGCTATCTCGCCTCGACGCCCTGGCGTCGATGGTGGCCAGGCTTGCCCCGGCTCCGACGCCGACGGTCAACGTAACCGACCTGTGGGGTGATTTCACACTGGCGAGCCGGGAAAAGCTGCGCAGCTGGCGCGACTACGCCCAGCGCTGGCGGGACCACGTGGGCCCGGCCTTCGGCGCGCGCGACGCTGCGACGGTGGGCCCGGCGGACGTGGACGCCTACCGCGCCCAGCGGCGCGCCGCCGGCGCCGCCATCGCGACGGTGAACCGGGAGGTGGCCCTGCTGCGACGCCTGCTGAACTTCGGCGTGCGCCGGGGGCGGCTCGCGCGCTCGCAGCTGCACGGGCCCGGCATGACCGCCGAGCTGATTCACCCGGAGGACAACGTCCGTACGACGGTCATCGAGGAGGACCCCACGTCCGCGCTCACGCTTGATGACCTGCTTGAGGCGGCCGGCCCGGCCCTGCGCGCGTACATCCTGCTGGTGCACCATACGGGCCTGCGCCGGCGGGAGGCCGCCATCATGCGCTGGGACCGGGTCCGCGAGGGCGTGGCGTGGGTGCCGTCGAAGGAGACGAAGGGCGGGCGCGCCGGGCGCATCGTGCCGCTCTCCGTGCGCGCCCAACTCGCGCTCGCCGAGCTGCCGCGAGAGGGGGACTACCTCTTCCCCTCGAAGCGCGGCGGCGGGCGGCCCATCACCCCGGACGCCTGGACCCACCGGTTCGGGCGCCTGGTGCGCAAGCTGGGCCTGGACGGCCCCGACGGCCCGCCGTGGCTCCACGACCTGCGCCGCTCGTTCGTGACGCTGTCCCGCCGCGAGGGCGAGAGCGAGAAGGGCATCATGAACATCACCGGCCACAAGACGCGCGCCGTCTTCGATCGCTACGACGCCTACGACCTGCGGGACGTCCTGCTGTTCCGCGAGCGCCGGGACAAGGCGCGGGCCGAGCGGGCGTTACTACGGGGCCCCCGCAAGGGCCCACATCGTGTTACCCCTGACCACCACGCGGCCGGACCGCAAGAGGTGGAGCGAAAAAGTTGTTGACACCGCTCGTACCGCCCGTATCATGTGACTCTCCAGGATGGACACCGCAGAACGCTCACTCGCTGAAGTCGACCGACGTCGCCGACGTTCTGCTGGGCATCCTGGAAAATGGTCAGCCGTGACGTCGGTCGACTTGAGAGAGGGAGCACATGGACACCAAGCACACCGGTGTCCCTGCGCGTGGCGCCAAGCACTGCGGACTTTTAATCCGTAGGCCGCAGGTTCGAACCCTGCTGGGCCCACCCAGGGACACAAAACAGAAGCTCGCCGCCGTCCGCCGCCTCGCCGCGGGCCGCATCACCATCAAGCAGTTCCGCCGCGCGTTCGGCGTCGCCGGGCTGATCGGCGGTGCGGCGTGAACGGGATGCCTCCGATCCCGGGACTGCGTAGTCGCTCGAAGCACGGGCGGACGTCTCTGGTCTGGCGGCAGAAGAACCACGCGCGCCGCCGCGCGCTGCTGGCCGAGACGTTCGTCCGCATGTTCAGCCAGAGCGATCACCCGCTGGTGGCCATGGCCAAGAAGGCGCCCACGGAAATCCGCGCCGACAAGGCCCGCGCGCGCCGGTGGGCCCGTAACCGCCTGAAAAAGCTCAGGAGGGCGGCATGAAGTGGGACGGCTACCGGCTCGTTCCGGTCAAGAAGATCGGCCTGCCCGGCGACATCGCCGCGCGCCAGAAGCAGCCGAACGTCGTCGAACTGGCCGAGTCGATCAAGAAGCTGGGCCAGCAGCCCATCCACGCGCCGTCAATCGACGGACGCACCCATCAGCTGATCGCGGGGCGCGACCGGATGGCGGCCATCCTCCTGCTGAAGCTGAAGGAGGTCTGGTGCCACGTCGCCAGCGACGTCACAGAGCAGGACGCGCTGGACCTCGAGGTGGAGGAGAACCTGCACCGGCGCCAGGACAACCGGGACGAGCTGATCGCCCGCCGCGTGAAGAAGGTGGCCGCCACGGTGAAGGAGGAGCGCGCCGCCGCGCCGCCGACTGACCGCGGGCGCGGGCGCCCCAAGTCACCGGAAGGGGAGGCCCGCGAGATCGTGGCCCGCGAGATCGGCGCCACGCCCGAGGCGGTGCGCGCAGCGACGACACGGGCGAGCGGGGAATTACCGGACAAAAAGTCCGATATTTCGACCAAGCCGCCGGTCACCACCTACGGCGTGCCGCTGCCCACGGACCTGGCGCAGGTGATCACGCAGGCGCAGGAGCACATCGATGCGGCGGACTCGCACCTTCGCCGCGCGCAGGCGGCGATTACGGCGCTGGGGAAGCAGGGCAGCCTGGGAGGACCGCTGGAGTCCCGCATCAAGGCCGAGCTGCACCGCGCGGCGGACACGGTCAGGAGAGAGCGGCCGGACAGCATCTGCCCCGTCTGCAAGCTGATCTCCGCGCGGCAGCTCGGTTGCCACTTCTGCGGCGGCATCGGCGTCGTGTCCAACGACAAGCTGGCCGGCGCGGCGCCCGAGTTGCTGGCGGGTGGGGACAAGGCGGTTGTGCCGGACGGGCGCGGCGGGTTCCTTCCGTATGCCCGGGAGGCCGCCGGTGGTGAGCAGCCGAAGAAGCCGGCGACCAAGGCCAAGCCCCGGCTGCGCGTGCAGGACGAGCACGGCAACCCGTTCCCGATGGACGACGTGCCCGCCGTCGACCTGGACGCGGAAGACGACCCGTTCTGACCATGGGCGCCCCCGCTGCATACACGCTGCCCCTGTTCGACCGGCCCACCTCGGACCGGCCGGCGCCGCGCATCCACACGGCCCACGGCAGCGCTGTCCTGCGGCCGTACCAGACGAGCGCCATCGCCGGCATCATGTCGGAGCTGGCGGCGAACCGCTCCACGCTGCTGGTGATGGCGACGGGCACGGGGAAGACGACCGTGTTCGGGGAGGTGGCGCGGAACTGGCCGGGGCGCGTGCTGGTGCTGGCCCACCGGGAGGAGCTGATCGAGCAGGCGCGCTCCCGCCTGTCCGTGATGACCCAGGAATACGTGGGGGTGGAGCAGGCGCAGTGGAACGCGCAGGGGGAGCGCATCGTCATCGGCAGCGTCCAGTCGTTGTCCCGCGACACCCGCCTGGCGCGCTTCCCCCGCGATCGGTTCAGCCTGGTCATCATCGACGAGGCCCACCACGCGGTGGCGAGCAGCTACCGGAAGGTGCTGAACCACTTCGAGGGCGCGAAGTGGCTGGGCGTGACGGCGACGCCGGACCGCACCGACGAGAGCGCCATGGGGCAGGTGTTCGACAGCGTCGCGTACGTCTACGACATCCAGGACGGCATCCGCGACCAGTGGCTGGTGCCCGTCGCCTGCCAGATGGTCGAGGTGGCCGCCGTGGACCTGTCGCAGGTGAAGACGGTGGCGGGCGACCTGAACCAGGGCCAGCTGGACGCGGTGATGGCGAGCGAGGAGGCCCTCCACGGCATCGCCAAGCCGACGCTCGAGCTGGCCGGCGACCGCCGCACGATCCTGTTCACCACGTCGGTGGACAACGCGCACCGCCTGGCTGAGGTGCTGAACCGGTACCGGGCCGGCTCGGCGCGCGCGGTGGACGGGGGCACGGCCGCCGACCTGCGCAAGGCGACGCTGGCGGGGCACAAGCGCGGGGACTTCCAGTTCCTGTGCAACGTCGGGGTGCTGACCGAGGGCTACGACGACCCGGGCGTGTCGTGCGTGGCCATGGGGCGCCCCACGAAGAGCCGCGCGCTCTACACCCAGTGCATCGGCCGCGGCCTGCGCCCGGCGCCGGGGAAGACGGACTGCCTGGTGCTGGACTTCGCCGGCAACAGCGGCCGGCACAAGCTGGTGAGCGCCCTGGACATCCTGGCGGGGCGGTGGCCCGAGGACGTGGTGGAGCGGGCGAAGAAGGAGGCCACCTCGGGTGGCCGGGCCGAGCAGGCTTTCGAGCGCGCCGCGGCTGCCATCGAAGCGGAGAAGCAGGCCGAGATCGCGAAGCGCGAGCGCATCAAGGCCGCGTCGGTGCGGTACCGCGCGCAGGCCGTGGACCCGTTCGCGGTGATGGGCTTGCGGGACAAGGGCGACGACGGGCGAGCCGGCCGAGAGGCCCTGACGCCCGGGCAGGTGTCGACGCTGCAGAAGTTCCGCATCGACATCCCCGCCGGCTGCACGAAGGGGCAGGCGTCGCGGCTCATCGACGCAGCGATGACCCGCATGAAGCGCGGCCTCGCCACGTATCGGCAGTCGATGACCCTGAGCCGCTACGGCGTGGACGCGACGCGCATGTACATGGGCACGGCGAGCAAGGTCATCGACGCGATCGCCGCCAACGGCTGGAACGCCATCAGCCCCGAGGCCATCAGCCGGATCGTCAACAGCCGCGAGGTCGGCGAGGGTGGGTGACAGCGAGCGCTTCTATGTGCTGGTGCGCTGGTTCGTCTCCATCGGCGTGTGCTGGTTCTGCGCCCTGGATGGGGCGATCGCGATGGTGGAGCGGGAGAGCGGCCGCGAGTGGAAGCAGGCGCCAGGGCCGAAGTGTGACCGAACCGATCGGCACGGACGGACCTGCAGGACGTTGGCTGAACTGCACTGGTCCGACAGGCCTGCACGGTCGGAGATGAAAGGGGCTGCGTAAATGGTGAACCAGGTGATGGGAATGGTCGAACGGTGGCCCGGCGGGTTCCTGCTGCTGGTCACGCTGCTGCTGGTCGGCGCCGGCGTGGCCGCGCGACAGGACGGGCGCCGATGAAGACGCCAGGGGCGCCGACGCTGTGGGACATGTCGCCGCCCATCAGCGGCCGGCACCGAGTCCTGCGCAACAAGCTGGCCGAGGTGGTCTCACCCTCCTTCGATTTCGTGTTCCGCTTCGGCGCGCCCGCCGGGTTCAAGGGCCGCGCCTGCCGCGTGATCAAGCAGCCCTGGGGCGCGCTCGATGGCCGCGGCAATCGCATACCGAACTGCGGCGTCGAGACGGTCACCGTCGAGTTCGAGGACGGCGAGCAGCTGCGGTGCGTGCGCTCCGCGATCGTGCGCCGGCAGGCGCGCCAGGGGCAAGCCGCCCTGGAGATGCGGCAGCACGGCGGCCTGAACCGCAAGCAGCGGCGCCAGCGAGACGAGCGCGCCGCCCGGGAGGCCCGATGAGCAACCAGGCTGTGGTGACGCCGCGCGAGTTCCTGGACGCCGTGGAGCGCCGGTTCGGCCGGATCGGGTTCGACCTGGCAGCACACCGGGGGAACCGCGTCGTGGACGAGTACTTCGGGCCCGGCAGCCCGCTGGCCGAGGACGCCCTGGGGGAGGACTGGGACGCCCTGGGCGCGCGCGCCGACCTGCTGTGGCTGAACCCGCCCTTCAAGACGATCGCGCCCTGGGCCAAGAAGGCTGCCGAGAGCGAGAACGTCACGATCGCGCTGCTGGCGCCCGCCTCGGTGTGCACCGGCTGGTTCCTCGATCACGTGAAGCCGAACGCCTACGTCTTCGAACTGACGCCGCGGGTGTTCAAGGTGGAGATCCGCGACTGCATCCTCGCGATGTTCACGCCTGAGGGCTACGTGGGCAGAGAGACGTGGAGGTGGCGGTGAGGCTGACACCCCTGCAGCGGCGCACGCGGCTGATGCCGAAACGGTGGGGCATCCGTCCCCGCCGCCCGCGCCGACTGGACAAGCCGCAGAGCGACCCCGCCCGCCTGGAGTGGGTGCGCGAGCAACCGTGCCTTGTCCCGGAACTGCTTTTGTCGCACGGCAGGGAGGGCGCGAGCGCGCTGATGTTTTCGATTGCGCGCTGCCGAGGCCGCACCGAGGCCTGCCACGAGGGCCGCAAGCCCGGCATGGCCATGAAGTGCGACGACGCGCTGACCCTGCCCATGTGCTCGGCGCACCACCGGCAGTGGACGGACCACACCGGAATCTTCAAGGGCTGGACGAAAGAGCAGCGCCGCTCCTGGGCCGACGAGCGGATCGCCGAGACGACCGCCCGATACCTGAGCCACGGGAATAAGCGGTCAGCTTGACCAGAAATTCGAACAAAGGAGCGAGCAATGCCGTTGCGTGAACAGTCGAGGATTCGGGGGCGCGAGCCCGCCAGCACAGGGGAGGCGGACGGGGTGCCTGCTGGGTATCGCCCGGGGGATGGGTGGACGTACAGCGGCGGCGACTATCACCGTCCCGGCGTCGTGCTGTCGCTGCAACCGGTTGACGAGCTTGTGCGCTGGGGCGCCCTCGTACCCCTGGGCCCGCCCGGTGAGTTGGAGGTTGCGCCTCCCGTGAGCGAGGAGGACTGCGGTCGCAAGGTCGAATCCGGGATGGTGATGATGTGCTCGCCGTCGTGCGTGGAGGCCGGGAGGCATCTCAAGAAGGTCCTGTCACCAGCCAGCCCGCCCGGTGAGGGGACGGTGCCGGTGTGCTCGCCCGACTGCGGGAAGACGTACGGTGGTACTGGCGAGACGCAGTGGGCTTCGACGTCTCCGATGCTGTGCTCCGACGCGTGCAAGGCAGCCGGCCGCCCCCTGAACCCGCCCCCCGTCGCCCCGTCCGAACCATCCGGGAATCCCGGACAGTTGCCCCCGGCCCGTCCGACGCTGAAGGAAATTGCCGACGCCATCCGCGATGGTTCGTTCGCAGAGAAGGTGGGCGCAGCGATCAAACGCGCCGACGTCGCGGTCAGCCGGGGACCGCACGCCCCGCCCGCCCCCGTTCCGGTGGAAGCGCCGCGAACGTGGTCGTGTCAGTGCTCGATGCCAGGCGGCGAGTGCGTGTGTCGCGCGTCGGATGCGCTTAGTCAGCCCGCCGCCGAGCCCGCGAAGGCGTCGCTGTCGGAACAGATAGACAGGTGGTCGACGACAATTGGCAAACGCCCGACCTTGACGCTGCATCAGTGCGCCGAACGTGCGCGCGCCCTAGAGGCCGATCTTGCCGAGGCGAAGCGGCGTGACCGTGAGGAATGCTGTCAGTCCTATAAGCGGCTCGTCGAAGGGGAACGCGACGCCGCCCACGCAGAGGTCGAGCAGCTACGGGCGAAGCTGGCAGACTGCGAATCGACACGTATGTCATGGGTGCGCGCGCTTGCAAACGAACAAGCCGACGCCCGCGTGCTGGCCATGCGAACCGAGTGCGCGAAGGGGTGGGAGCCGATGGAGCAGCTCGCGCTGGACGTTCAGCGCATGTTCGAGCCCGGAAGCGAAGGCAGCCGAGCGTGCTCCGCGCTGTTTGCCGCCATCGTCAATCGCGTGGAGGCCATCGAACGCCTGCCCCTCGACGGGACGGCAAGCGCGGTATCCCAGGCCGACGCCCTAGCCATGGTGCGCGGGACGCGGGAGGCGGCGGCGCGGGAGATCGACCGCCAGGCGCACATTTGCAGTTACGCGTGCGACCACGCGGAGTGCAAGAAAGCCCGAGACGACGCTCGACGTATCCGTGCCCTCCCAGATACCGCCTACCTGGACACCGAGGCATGGAGGGGGAGGGCCGGGGGCGAGGCGACCGAGCCCGCACCCCAGGCCGACGCAGGGACGGCCAGCGAGACGACTAGGGCCCGACAGAACGCAGCGCTCGAATCGCTACCTGCCGGGGCATCGATCGCAGAGCAAGCGGCGGCGATGGAGAGGGCGGCCGACGGTGCGGGCGGGGACGGTGGCAAGTGATTCGACCCGAGCAGGAGCACATCGACGCGGTCATCTCGGAGTGCCGAAAACCCATCATCGTCAGCGGGGAAGGCTTCGCCTTCGAGGCGGTCGGGTATCACGAGAGCGTCATTGCTGCACTGGCTGATGACCTGGATGCGATGCGTGCCGCCCAGGCCGACGCCATCAAGGCGGCCGTCGACAAGGAGCGGGAGAGGTGCCGTGGGTGGTGGTCGTGGTTCAACGCGGCGCTGCTGAACCCGGACGAGGTCGACGTCCACCAACGCACGGGCGAGGGCATTCGCAGCGGCGCCGACGCGCCCGGGGCGGTGCCGAGAAAGATTAGGACTTCCAGTGGACTCGCGGTCGATGACCACGTGTGTCTATGCGAGCCTGCCTGCACGCCATCCGAGATGGATGAAGACGGCTTGCTTGGTGGAGAGTTCGAGGTCGGTATCGACAACGACGACAGGGACAAGTCGTGAAGACAGCCGCGCCCGGGGCGCAGGACGGTGGCCAGTGACGTGTTCCCAGTGCGGCAAGCGGTTCTCGGCGCGCGCATGCGGGCCGGACCATGCAGCAATTTTCGCGTGGACCGAGGCCGAGCGAAGGCGCATCAGGCGGCGCGTCGGCTACGCCTTGAAGGCGGCGCATGCGTGGGCGGACCTTCTGCCAGGGGCGGCGTGCCCCGGTCCGCACGAGGTCGGATTACGCAGAGCCCTGCGCGCCATCGATCGGGCCACCAAGGCACCCCGTGGGCGAGCCCCCGGGAAGGACGGTGGGCGGTGAGCGACTTCCCCGTGTGCGGCGAGGACTTCTGCGACAGGTGCGGCGACTGCTTGGCCTGTTACGGAGAGGAAAATTGCTACCCAGACGGCAGCGACCACGGTGACCACGTCGTCGAAGCCGATGACGGAATCCACGCTGTTCCATGGAGGACGCGACTGGCCACCAAGTCCCCGCCCGGGGCGGTGAAGCCATGACGCAGGGCTGAATTACCGGTCAACTTGACCGACAATCGGGCGAACGAATAGCCCTCTGGACAGGACCCGCGGCGACCTTGGACATCGGCGCAACGGGGCAAACGCGACCCGCGTAGCGGGGCTTGGGGTCGCACTGGAAGCCGGGGCCGCTCGACGGACATAGCAGGGAAGTAGCGCCGGCCGCCCCATGAGGCGGCGCCTGCCGACCTGCGCACCCAGAAGCCGGATTGCTCACAGGCACACGCCCATGAGATCGCCCCGCTTTGCCCGCGTGGTCCGCCGACAGGTGATCCGGTGTGTGCCTTGCGGTCTATGCGCGACCCTGCTACGGCGCACCAGTGTGCACCTGACAGAGGTCGCCCGCGCCGTTCTCGAACGCCTGGCCTACCTGCAGCGCCTGAAGAGCGCCGCGCTCGCCAGGTTCGGCCCAAGTGTCCCGAGTGACCGCCTGCGTGCGTCGGAGGTGGCCGCAGCCGTCGCGCTGGCGCTCGACGTGAACGACTCGGCCATCTTCCGGCGCGACCTTAACCTGGCGCTGCACAGCGCCGGGTGGCGCTCGGTGAACACGGCAAACCGGCGGTCATGGAAAGGGATGCGCCGACTGTGACGGCGCTCGAGCGGGAGTGGGCGGCGCGCCTGCGCGCCTCGGGCTTCCAGGACTTGGAGGGCGCCGATCGGGACGGACCGCTGTCGGACCGCGGGAACCTGCACGCCGTCGCCGAGACCGCCGAAGAGGACGCGCGCCTGGCGGACCGGATGGCAGCCGGCGAGGCCGAGATCGAACGGCGCCGCGCCATCCTCCACGCCCACCGCTTCCGGAGCGCGATCGAGCGGGAGGTGTGGCGCCTGCACGCGGACGGCGAAGGCGAGCGCGCCATCGCGGCCGCGACCGGCCTGACCCGTGACAGAGCTCGGAAGCTCCTGGCGGCGGTCAGAAGGCGAGTGACCCGAGTGAGGAGAGTTAAGCAATGGCGAGATCACGGCAAGCAGCAAAGGCGAGAGTTCCAGCGCCACCTGACAAGGTGCGACCCGAAGGCGCTGATGCAAGTGGCGGCGGTGCTGGCGCAGGGGTTGACCCGGAAACGCTCCTTGAGCAGTTCCTGGCGGTAGCCCAGTCGGACCTCGCCCGCGTGAAGGGCCTGGCCGACAAGGCGGACCGCGCGCTGACGCTCGACGAGTCCCGCATGGTCGCCTCCTACGTCCGCTCGCTGTCCGCGCTGGACTCGTCGAG
>Ga0207667_10008539_pt1 | contig 12156 bp, 9 predicted proteins | sample KBSCornC52_FD_184301 | JGI IMG/M metagenome (GOLD analysis project Ga0207667, IMG submission 184301) | Corn rhizosphere microbial communities from Kellogg Biological Station, Michigan, USA - KBS Corn C5-2 (SPAdes) (version 2) | ecosystem: Host-associated > Plants > Roots > Rhizosphere > Soil ...
CGGCCTGCGCTCCGAAGGGCGCCAATAGACCTTGGCCAGATCGGGCCCCACCAACCTCAACTGCACAGGGGACGGGTCAGGCACTAGCACCTTGGGGTCGACCGCCTTCAACTCGGGAAAGTTCGCCAGCGCCGCCCGCCGCGCCAGGGCCTGAAGCAGCCACGACTCGGTGACATATGCGCAAACGCCTGAGATCGCACCGGCCACGGTGGCCGTGTCCATCTGGTACGCCAGTTCTCCGACCGATCGTCCGTCCGGCTCGGTATGCGGGCCCAGGCGGGCCACCAGCGCGTTGCGCGCCGGCGAGCGGGCGCTGGACGAGACGAACTGGCGCGCTGCTTCATACATCGCCGGCAGCACCGCCTGTTGCACGGGCGCCTTCATCCCGACAGCCACGTGATATAGGCCATCTCCACCAAAAGCGGCTTGACGCGCAGCGAGGACGCGCGACATCGATTGGATGTACTCGCTTTCCATCTCGCGTTGCCGTCCCAGTTCGATGTCCTTCCGCGCGCCCGGCTCCCAGCCTTCCGCGTCGAAAGGCCGCTTGCGCAGTTCAGCCGCGATGATCTCGATCGGCGCCGGCTCCGGGATGTCGATGACAGTGGCCTGCGGCGTCGTGTGGCTGCCGGCGAGTGGGGCGCCGCCGCCTTGCTCGGCGGACACCACCTGCGGGAGTTCGCCAAGTGCCGTACGCATTTCCCTCGACGTGGCGGTCGAGGCGGCCTCCGACGTCGGCGTCGCACCGCCTGCGGCGGCATCCACTTCCTGGCAAGCGGCCAGTCCCTCGACAGAAGAGGCAGCGGACGCCTCGACTCCAGGAATGGCACGCGGCGCAAGACGGCCTTCCTCGAAGGCTCCCCGCTGAGGGCGGCGGTGCAGAACCGTATCACCACCGACTTGCTGTGGACGCTGCCATGTCGAGCCTTCGGGGACAAGGCGGATCGGCGCGGTCGCGGGGTGATCCACATGCACGCGGGGTTCCGTGCCATGTGCACTGCGCGGCGGCGTCGTCGACTTCACGTACCGGTCTCCTGTCCCTGGGAAGGGATGGGTTGCAGCAACCTTCGCACGACCGCGAGACCCACGCCGTTGGCAAGATCGAGCTCCAGCGCAGCCTTGGCGGCATCGTCGATCCACGACATGGTGGCCAACTGGAGAAGGCCTTCGTCGGAGGACCCGAGGTACCACCCGAGCGAGTTCAGCAGCTCGCCCTGAACGGTCAGCAGGACGTCGACGCCGGGCCCGAAGAACTCCACTGGAGACATCGGCAGCAAGGTCAGCACCTTCACTGCCGGACGCTCTGGATGGAGTGCCACGCGGCACCCGAGCCCCGAGGGACCCACGACATGACGAGGTGCCATGAGCGCCATTCCATCGGACGGAGCCAATCCGAGATGGGCCGCCAGGTTGGCCATGAATCCCGCCTGAGCCGCGTTGAGACCCCCCTGTGCCGGCGATGAGCTGGCCGGGAACGCCATGTCAGCCGTCGATCCCATCAACTTCCCCTCCGAAGTGCGTGCATGCAGACATCTGCGGCCGTGCGCCGAGGCCGCACGCGTTCCTGTTGCCTGTCCCGCAGATTGTCCGCACCTCGCAACGCATTGCCGCGAGGCAACCGAAGGGGGCGCCCGACGAACGAAGGCCGGGCGGGCGGAAGCCGCCCGACAGCGGCCTGCCTTCAGCCCGGCGCGCGGGACGCGGCCGCCGGCCCGGTTTTGAAGCGCGCGACGAGTCGGGTGAGCTGGTCAGCCTGCCCGCGCAAGCTCGCCGCCGCTGCGGCGCTCTCCTCGACCAACGCGGCGTTCTGCTGGGTCGACTGATCCAGCACGGTGACGGCCACCGCGATCTGCTCGATGCCAGCGCTTTGTTCGGAGCCTGCCGCCCGTATCTCGCACATGAGGTCGTTGACACGCTTCACCTGCGTGACCACTTCGGAGATCGTCTGTCCCGCCTGAGCCACGAGCGCCGTTCCGGACGCCACCTTCTGTCCACTGGTCGCGATGAGCTCCTTGATCTCGCGCGCAGCCGACGCGCTGCGTTGTGCCAGGGCCCTCACCTCTGCCGCGACCACCGCGAAGCCGCGACCCTGCTCTCCCGCCCGCGCCGCTTCGACGGCGGCATTGAGCGCGAGTATGTTGGTCTGGAACGCGATCCCGTCGATCACTCCGATGATGTCGCCGATGCGGTTCGAGCTCGTCGCGATATCGCCCATGGTGGCCACCACGCCGTTCACGACGTCGTGCCCGTGCCTGGCGACCTGTGCAGCGGAGGCGGCCAGTTCGGCCGCCTGGATCGCCGCGTCCGAGTTGTTGCGCACGGTGATGCGAAGCTGCTCCATGGAGGCCGCGGTCTCCTGCAAGCTGCTGGCCTGCCGTTCGGTGCGCGAGGAGAGGTCCGCGTTTCCGACGGCGATCTGTTGCGAGCCGGTGGCGATATGGTCGGCCGTGTCGCGCACCAGCATCACCATGTCGCGCAGACCCTCGCACATCCGGCCCATGGCCCCGATGATGCTGTCCTCGCGGTGTTCGCCGGCGTCCAGGCTGGCGACCAGATCCCCGCCGGCAACCCGCCCCGCCATGGCGGCCGCCACATGCGGCTCGGCTCCGATGCGGGCGAAGACGCCGCGTCCGAGCACGTAGCCCATCGCCGTCAGCAGCAGCAGCGCAGCACCGGCCAGGCTCGTGACGAAGACGTGCAGCACCGCGCGCTTTTCAGCGGCCGCCTTGACCATCTGGTCCGCATAGGCGTCCGCCGCCGCGACCACCTCGTTGGTGGAAGCGCTGTGCGCGAGGAATGCAGCGTCGACGGCCTTCAGGCGCGGCTGGATCTGCTCGGGAGAAGCACGTTCGGCGAGCGCCTCGAGCACGGCGTGTGCACCGGCGACGAGATGCTCGCCGGTGTCCGCCTGCTTGTCGAGAAGCACTCTGGGTACAGCCTGGATGGGATGCTCGTGCCAGTAGCGCAGTCGGTCATGGAAGTCCTTCTCGAGCTGCTCGAGGCGCTTCATTGCCGCGGGCAGATTCTCCGAGCCCTCCTCCGTCCGAGAGACCAGCAGCCGGAGTTCGACAAGGTAGAGCGGGGGCGGCAGGATGTCCGAGGTCAACGACTGGCCGGTGTATGCCGCGTCGGAATCGCGCTCGACGTTGGCCATGCCGACATAAGCGACCACCGCGATCGCGGCCGCGGCAGCGATCCCCGAGCCGACGAGGGTGAACAAGGTAGCTTTCAATGACTTCATGCCGAATGTCCTTTTCGCAAGCACATTTCAAACGGTCGCTCCACGTTCGAAGCAATCGACCGACCCCAGATCAAGTTTTCGTCAGTTCGCACCCGATGCTGAACTCAATTGCAGACAATTCAAAAGCTATCTCGTGAGCTTTTTCCGCTGCTTTTCGACGGATGGGCCCGCGACCCCGCCCTGCGGGATAAAGGCTCGTGCGTGGCGCATCGACACGGGCCAAGACGACGATCAACACCAACGTCGATAGCCGCTTCGAACCTTTTCAGGCCCTTTGGCCGGAACCGGTCTACGTACTTTCCCGCGATTGCCGACATTCATCTTGCTCTACTTTTGGAACGATCCAATAATCACCTCAGATCGTTCTGGCAAGAAGCCTGGCGCCGTCGGAACCCGGGAGCGGTGGGCCGTTGGCGGCGATCCACGCGTGCAGTCGCCGTGCGGCGCGTGCCAACAACTCGAGGCGAATTTCTCAAAGCCACATGGAGACAATCAAATGAAGACGCGTCACGCATGCCTTGCCCTGTTCACGGCGTTCGCCTGCCTTCCGGCCCTGGCCGAACCCAGCATCGAAGTGCTGCATTTCTGGACTTCCGGCGGCGAGGCAGCCGCCCTCAACGTGCTCAAGCAACGGTTGGAGGGGCAAGGAGTGAAATGGAAAGACATGCCCGTTGCCGGCGGTGGCGGGGAAGCCGCGATGACCACGCTGCGCACCCGGGTCACCGGCGGCAACCCGCCGGCGGCCGTCTCCCTCATGGGCTTCGATCTCGTCGACTGGGCCAAGCAGGGCGTGCTCGCCAACCTTGATCCCGTTGCCCAGTCCCAGGGCTGGGACAAGGTCGTGCCGGCGGCAGTGCAGCGATTCTCGAAGTACCAGGGCCATTGGGTCGCGGCTCCCATCAACATCCACGCAATCAACTGGGTTTGGGCGAACAAGCAGGTGCTGGAGAAATCCGGCGTGACGACCGAGCCCAAGACCTGGGATGAGTTCATCGCCGATGCCCAGAAGGTGCAGCAGGCCGGCTACATCGCCATCGCGCACGGCGGTCAGCCCTGGCAGGAGGCCACCATCTTCGACGGCGTCGTCCTGGCCACCGGCGGCGTTGACTACTACCGGAAGGCGTTCATCGACCTCGATCCCAAGACCCTGGGGTCCCCGACCACGGAGAAAGTATTCCAACGCATGCGCCAGATCCGTGGACTGGTCGACAAGGACTTCTCAGGCCGCGACTGGAACGTCGCCTCCGGCATGGTCATCAGCGGCAAGGCCGCATTCCAGATCATGGGGGACTGGGCCAAGGGTGAATTTGTCGCTGCCGGCAAGCAGCCAGGCCGCGACTACCTGTGCTTCCCTCTGCCGGGAACCCAGGGTTCCATGTCGTTCCTCTCGAACGAGTTCGCCATGTTCAAGGTGAAGGGAGACGAAGCTGCGCCGCAAGTCCAGATGGCCACGCTGATCATGGATCCCGGTCTCCAGTCGGCCTTCAATGTACTGAAGGGGTCGATGCCTGCCCGCACCGACGTGTCGGATGCCGCCTTCGACGCCTGCGGAAAGCGTGACATGAAGGAACTGGCCGAAGCGACCCGGAAGAACACCCTGGTTGGCTCCATCGCACATGGGCACGCCGTGCCGACGGCCATCAAGAACGCGTTCTACGACGTCATCACGCGCCATTTCAACGGCCAGATCGACGACAAGCAGGCGGTCGCCGAGATGCTCAGCGCCGCACGTAACTGAGCTCGGCCGTCAGCGCCTGACGACGCAGGCGGCCACGGTTCGCCAGCGGCGCCAGACGCGCAGTCATCAGCCGCCGACCCGGTCGGGATTCGGCGCAGCGCCTGCGCCGAATCCATCTGCAGATGGATCGCGCAATGCGGCCCGCTGGCAGTTGGGTGCACAACGCACGGATGCACCCGACCCGTCCCCCGCCCTCGCTGGCGGGCACGGCAACGTTGTCTCCCACGAAGAGAAGCGGGTGCGCCGCCCAGGACGGATCCGCCAGCCAGACGTTGGCCCTCGCCACGGCGTACGTGCCACCGAGATTCGCGACTCGGCAAAGGCGCCCGGGCATGCGCGCCGATGCCCGACAGTCGGCGCAATACCGAACAAGGAATACCTTCCCCTGAGCGCCACTATCTCGCAATCCAAGGTCGCCATCAACTCGTAGACGGTAGGTGACCAAGCATCGAACGCCGATTCGTTCACGCCGAGCTTGCGCCGGCGCCTGGACAGTCGGCGTCCTCCGCGAGCCCGCAGCTTTGTCCAACCTTTGTCCAACATCGGATCGGGCATCCACTAGCTCTCTTCGCAGGGTTGTGATCTACAGTTCTTCGAGATGGAACCCAGCCTGAGTCCACGATGTCCCAGCACGAGACCCTGCTTCACGAACTGGTTCATGAAGTCCGCGCGGGCCGACTTGCACGAAGGCAATTCATCGCGAGGCTGGTCGCCTGGGGCATCGAAGTCCCACTGGCGGCAGCGATGCTGCCAGACCGCGCAGACGCGTCGGACACTTCCTCGGATTGGGTTTACAAGCCGTCCCGGCGCGGCGGTGGCCATATCGGGATCCTGCTATGGCAAGGCCCGACGATCCTGAATCCGCACTTCGCCACCGGCACGAAAGACCAGGAGGCCTGCAGGCCGTTCTACGAACCTCTCGCGCGCTATGACGCCGACGGGAACCTCGTGCCGGTACTGGCGGCGGAAATCCCGAGCCGGCGTAATGGCGACATCGCCGCGGACGGCCGGTCCACCATCTGGAAGTTGAAGCGGGACGTGGTCTGGCACGACGGTCGCCCCTTCACAGCGGACGACGTGGTCTTCAACTGGCAGTACGCCACACATCCCGCGGCCAGCGCCTTCACCGGCGGATTCTTCGCCAACGTGCGCGACATCGAGAAGATCGACAGCCACAGCGTGCGGGTCAACTTCGAGCGTCCCACGCCGATATGGAGCCGCGGTTGCAACGTGCCGATCGTTGCGCGGCACGTCTTCGAACCGCACCTGGGCGCCAGGTCAGGCGAGGTGCCGGCCGACGTGAAGCCCATGGGTACCGGGCCCTATACGTTCGTGTCGTTCAGGCCCGGGGACTTGGTGGTGGGCCAGGCGAACCCGAGATACCACATGGCCAACCGTCCCTACTTTGACTCGCTCGAAATCAAGGGGGGAGGCGACGCCGTATCGGCAGCGCGCGCCGTCGTCCAATCAAACGAGTTCGACTTCGCCTGGAACGTGCTCGCAGAGGACGACGTGCTTGCAGCCCTTCAGGCCAACGGCACCGGCCGCGTGGTCTATCGGCCGACCGGCAATGTCGAGATGATTCTTCTCAACGCCAGCGATCCATGGACAGACATGGAAGGCGAGCGCTCAAATCCGCACTCCTCGCACTTCGCGTTCTCCGACCCGGCGGTGCGCCAGGCCTTTGGTCATCTGATCGACCGACGGGGTATCGAGCGGCATTTATTCGGGCGCGCAGCCGCGGCAACGTTCAACGTCCTCAATCATCCCCCCGAATTCGACAGTATCGGCACCATCGCGGACTTCGACATCGACAGGGCGAACGCCGTCCTGGAGAACGCCGGGTGGAGACGCGGGAGTGATGGCATCCGGAGCCGGAACGGCCATCGATTGCATCTGCTCTACCAGACTTCGACCAACTCTGCGCGGCAGAAGATCCAGGCGATCGTCAAGCATGCTTGCGCGAAGGCGGGCATCGAACTCGAATTGAAAGCGGTGGACGCATCCGTCTTCTTCTCCTCCGATCCTGGCAGCCCCGACACATTCGGCAAGTTCTACGCGGACATGGAGATGTACCTCGCCTCCCGAGGCGGCGGCACCGATCCTGATCGCTTCATGCAGCAATGGACGTCCTGGGAAATTTGCCGAAGATCCAACGGATGGCTGCGACAGAACAAGTCGCGTTGGCACAGTCCCGACTATGACCGGATGTTCCGGGACAGCGAGAACGAGCTCGATCCGGTCAAGCGCGCCGCCCTGTTCATGCAAATGAACGACTTGGTATGCCATACGGGCCACGCCATTCCCATCGTCACCAGAGCCCAGGTTTCCGCGGTAGGAAAGGACATCCAGGCACCGCTGTCAGGCTGGGATCTGGCGCTTTCCGGCCTTCACGACTGGTACCGAGGGTGAGCGATGCGTCGCCATCTGATCCGCCGGCTTGTCCTGATTCTCCCCAGTTTGCTGGGCATCGCCACGGTGCTCTACGCGGTGCTGGCGCTCGCCCCCGGCGATCCATTGGCGGAGGCGGCCGCCAGCCCCGACCTCACGCCGGAGGTGCGGATGCACATGCGTGCCGCGCTGGCCCTCGACGACGCGCTCGCATCCAGATTCGCGCATTGGCTGGGCGCGATGCTTCGCGGTGATTGGGGCACCTCCTTCGTCAGCCATCTCAGCGTGTCCGCCCTGATCCGCGATCGAATCGGGGTCACCTTGGCCATCGTCGGAGCGTCGCAGGTGTTCGCCCTGTTGATCGCATTGTCGGTTGGAACGTTGTCGGCGATCAGGCCCTACTCGTGGTTCGATCGCATCGCCAGCGTGGTCGCGCTCGCAGGCTTCTCGCTGCCGACCTTCTTCACGGGAACGCTGCTGATCCTCGTCTTCTCGATCAAGCTCCACTGGCTGCCGATGGTCTATCGCTCGGACCTCGAAGCACAAGGCTGGGGGAGCGTCGTCGACTCCCTGCGTCAGGCCATCATGCCGGTCACGGTCCTGAGCATCTTCCAAGGCGCCGGGTGGGTACGTTATGTACGCTCGACAGTGCTCGACGTCGTCCGGCTCGACTACGTCACCATGGCCCGCTCCAAGGGCCTGCCCGAACACAAGGTGATGATTCGTCACGTCCTGCGGAACGCGGCACCGGTGCTCCTGACGCTGGTCATGGTGCAGATGCCGGCGGTGTTCGGTGGTGCCATCGTCACCGAACAGATCTTCCGCATCCCGGGCATCGGCTCGTTGCTGATCATGGCAATCATGCGCAACGACATGCCGGTCATCATGGGCGTCACGTTCATCTTCGCGATCCTCGTGCTGGCGTCCAACCTCATCGCAGACTTGCTCCATGGTGCTCTCGATCCCCGCGTCGCGTCCTTGTGACACGCCCGCGCCCCCGCGACAGTCCTGGCGGCGATTCAGGCGCCATTCCCTGGCGACGGTCAGCCTCGCACTGCTCGTCACGCTCGTGGCGATCGTCCTGATCGGCCCGTTCCTCTGGCGCACGCCGGTGGACGACATCGACCTGTCCGCAGCACTCCAAGGTCCCGATGTGCGACACCCCTTGGGAACCGATGGCCTCGGACAGGACTTGCTGGCGCGAGCGCTTCATGGTGGCCGCACGTCGATGGCCGTCGGGATGGTGTCGGCCGCGATCGCTGTCGTGATCGGTGTCGTCGTCGGGGCCACGGCGGGATTCGCCGGGGGCCTGCTGGACGCCGCGCTGATGTGGGTCACCAATCTGTTCCTGTCCCTGCCCCAGCTTCCGCTCCTGCTGGTCGTCATTTACCTGTTCCGTGACCGGGCGAAGGCAATGCTGGGGGCCGAGGCTGGCGAATTCCTGCTCGTCGTGGCCGGCATCGGCTGTTTCCGTTGGATGCATGTCGCCCGGCTTGTGCGCGTCCGGTTCCAGGCACTCTTGCAGAAGGAATTCATCGAGTCGGCTCGCGCGCTTGGCGCCAGCCGCTGGCGCATCGTCTGGCGCCACATGCTCCCAAATGCACTGGGGCCTGTCATCGTCGCGGGAACGATCGACGTCGCCGCGAGCATCATCGCCGAGTCGACGCTGTCGTTCCTGGGTTTGGGCTTCTCGCCCGAGATTCCGAGCTGGGGTCGGATGCTCTACGAAGGCAAGGATCAACTGGACGTCGCAGCGCGTCTGGCGGTCGTTCCCGGCATCGCCATCTTCCTGACCGTCCTCGCGGTCAACTTCGTCGGAGCGGGTCTCCGCGACGCACTCGATCCCCGCCATGTCCTGTAGCGCCGATACAGCCCTGCTCGACATCCGGGGTCTGAAGATCCATTTCCGAACCGAGCACGGGTGGCTGCATGCCGTCGACGGCGTCGACCTGCGCATGGCACCGGGCGAGGCGCTTTGCATCGTCGGGGAATCAGGTTCGGGGAAGTCCGTGATGGCGATGTCCCTGTCGGGGCTTGTCCGCACCCCACCGGGGCGCGTGGTTGGCGGGCGAATACTCTGGCGCGGCACCGACCTGCTGTCCCTGGCGCCGGCCGAGCTTGGCCAAGTGCGTGGACGAGAGATCAGCATGGTCTTCCAGGAGCCGATGACGGCGCTGAACCCCATCTACACGATCGGGGAGCAAATCGCGGAGGGCTTGCGGTTGTGCGATCACGTGCCGCGTACGCAAGCGCTCGCGCGAGCCGCCGACTTGCTGGACAAGGTCGGCATCCCAGGGGCATCGCGACGCTTGCATGATTACCCGCACCAGTTCTCGGGGGGCATGCGTCAGCGTGTGATGATCGCCATCGCGTTGGCGCGACAGCCTCGCCTGCTGATCGCGGACGAGCCGACTTCGGCACTCGATGTCACGGTGCGTGCCCAGATCATCGACCTGCTCCGGAAATTGCAGGCCGACATGGGCATGGCCCTGATGCTGATAACTCACGCCATGGACGTCGTGGCCCAGGTGGCCCAGCGCGTGGCGGTCATGTATGCAGGGCGTGTCGTCGAAGCCGGCCCGGCCAGCGCGGTGCTTGCCCATCCGCAGCATCCCTACACCGCCGCACTCCTGCGGGTGGCCAGAGGCAGGCACGTCGACGCTCCCCCGCTCCGGCGACTCCCCGTGATCCCGGGGATCGTGCCATCACTCGACCCGCCGAAGCCGGGATGCGCTTTCGCACCGCGCTGCGGCCTCGCGCAGCCCGCCTGCCACCACGCCGCGCCCGCGTGGCGGGAGGTCGGTCGCGGACACCAGGTAGCGTGCATCCTGGAGGAGCCTCTGCAATGACGAGTTCGCCGCTGCTCAGCGTCCGTCACCTCGTGAAGCGCTTCTCGTTGCGCCGCGGTCTGCTGAGACGCCCGTGTGCGGACCTGCACGCTGTGGACGACGTCAGCTTCGACGTTGACGCCGGAACGACCTGGGGTCTCGTCGGAGAGTCCGGCTGCGGCAAGACCACCCTCGCCCGCTGCGTGCTGCGGCTCCTCGAACCGACCTCCGGCCAAGTGCTATTCGACGGGCGCAATATCGGTGCGTTGGGCCCGACCGCACGCAGCGCCTTGGCCCGCGACATGCAAGTCATCTTCCAGGATCCCTACGGCAGCCTGAACCCCCGCATGACCGCGGCCGAGATCGTCGCCGAAGGACTCGTCATCCACGGGCTGGCGCGATCGGCGGCTGCGCAGGCGCGGCGGGTCGGCGAATTGCTCGAACTCGTCGGACTGAGCGCCGAGCATGCCTGCCGGTTCCCCCATGAGTTCTCCGGCGGCCAACGTCAACGTATCGGGATCGCGCGCGCACTCGCCACCCAGCCACGCCTGATCGTCTGCGACGAACCGGTGTCCGCGCTCGACGTCTCCGTGCAGGCACAGATCGTCAACCTCCTGCAGGATCTGCAGGAAGAGCTGGGCGTGGCCTACGTATTCGTCTCCCATGACCTACCCATCGTGCGGCATGTCAGCCACCGGGTCGCGGTGATGTACCTCGGCCGCATCGTCGAGTCCGCGACGACAGCAGACCTGTTCAGCCATCCGCGGCACCCCTACACGCAGGCACTGCTTGCCGCGCTCCCGAGCGGAGAGGGCGGTGCCCGCCGCTCCCCCGTCGTCCTGGAAGAAACGCCTGCCGCGGGGGCGGCGACGAATCAGGGCTGTTCATTCTTCCAGCGGTGCCCGCGCGCCGTGACCGGGCTATGCGACGCGCGCCTTCCCCCATGTCGCCACGTCGGACCGGGACACCAGGTTGCCTGCCACCTGGCGTGACGCGGGACGACCGACTCCGGCGCCCGAGAAGCAGCCATGAAAGGTATCGTCGAGTCAGTTGAAAGCCTCGGAACCCGGGTTCCGGAATTCACGCTCAAGCAGGTTCGAGCATTCCTTGCGATTGTCGAAGCGGGCAACGTCACCCGGGCCGCTCGCCAGATGTTCCAATCGCAGCCAACGTTGTCGCGAAACATCCGCGAACTCGAAGTGGCACTCGGGAATGACTTGTTCATGCGCACGCAGGGCGGCACCGTTCTTTCCGATGCAGGCAGGCGCTTCCTGCCCCACGCGCGGCGAATGCTGGAGATCAACGCCGAGATGCTCGCCGGCATGGCGCTGTGGAGTGCCCGGCGAGACGGTGGCGTCAGGTTGATGTGCAGCGACGCCGTCGCACCGGCGATCGTTCCGGTCCTTTTGCGGCGTCTCGAGGTCGATCACGACCAATCCGACATCTTCATCCGGAGCAGTTCCAGTGCGGACGTCGCGGCGAAGCTGGTTTCCGGGGAAGCCGACGTCGGCATCTGCCTTCATCAGGGACCCTTGCCGGCTTCGCTGATGTCCTACCCGATGCTGAGCGTCGGGCCAGGCCTGCTTGCCGTCCCCGGATTCCGGCTGCCGGAGCGCATTTCCAGCATCGCAGACCTGAACGGGATCTTCCTCGCACGCCATGGCGACAATACGCCACTGACCGCTGCGATGACGGCAGTGGGGCAGCACCCGGATGCGCTGCAACCGCCCCCGTTCATCAGCAGCAACATCGGAGCGCTTTATGCCATGGCCAGCACCGGCCGCCTGGCGGCACTGACGCTGGCAACCGCCACTGCGCATCCCCTGGCAGCAGGTCTCGCTTTCACCGCCGCCCCCTCGCTGGCCCCCTCGTTCACGATCAGCCTGGCCCGGCGTCTGAAGCCGGAATCGCGGCGAGCCGCGCTCGACATGCTGATGAAGGAATGCATCATCGACATT
>Ga0207667_10008540_pt1 | contig 12156 bp, 8 predicted proteins | sample KBSCornC52_FD_184301 | JGI IMG/M metagenome (GOLD analysis project Ga0207667, IMG submission 184301) | Corn rhizosphere microbial communities from Kellogg Biological Station, Michigan, USA - KBS Corn C5-2 (SPAdes) (version 2) | ecosystem: Host-associated > Plants > Roots > Rhizosphere > Soil ...
GATCTTAGGTAAAGATGAAGCCGCATTAATTGGAAAAGACATTCTTTCACTTAACTGGGAAATTGTTAACGAAGCTGGTTCAATGCTTTTGCCCGATGATTATCCGGCTGCAGTAACATTACGTTCCGGTAAAGCGGTGAAGAACCAGGTTGCCGGCATTAAAAGAAGTTTGGGAAAGGTCACCTGGTTACGTGTTAATTCAACGCCCTTAAAAAGCGATGATACAATTCCTGGTAGTTATGCTGTTGTTACTTTTTCTGACATCACCCACGAAAAAGAAAGCGAACTGAAAGCCATAATCGCTGCGCAGGACCATGAGCGCGACGAATTAAGCAAAGAATTGCATGATAATGTTAATCAGATCCTCACCAGCTCATCGCTCATCTTGGATTATGCATTTGAACATCCCGAAGAACAACGGGAGGAATATTTGGCCAAAGGCAGAAAATACATTGAAATGGCCATTGAAGAAATAAGAAGAATATCCAGAAACTTAAATACTTCTTCCATTAAAGGATCGGGTTTGCGGCAGCGTATAGAAGAATTGATCTGCACGCTGGCACTGGGCCATCATTTTACTATATCTTTTAATTATGAAGATTCGCTGGATCAGGAGTTATCAGGCGATCTGAAACTCGCATTATATCGTATTATTCAGGAGCAGACCAATAACATTGTAAAGTATGCAAAAGCAACTCAGGTTACAATCACCATAAGAAAAACGGGCGACTGTATTTCTATGGTAACCTGCGATAATGGCAAGGGCTTCGATTTAAAAACACCCAAAAAAGGAATCGGATTAGCCAATATGCAAACCAGAGTAGAAGCTTTTAACGGTTCTTTCAAAATAAACACCGCGCCGGATAAAGGCTGTTATATCAATATTATGTTGCCGCTGAAAGGCGCCTGTTAAGGCCGTCCTCTCATGCGTTATAAATAAAAAGCAGCAAGTGGAAGTGCCACCTGCTGCTTTTTATTTATAAAGTATATCTATGACTTATTACTTGTGACAGTCTGCTTTAATTAAATGCTTTGGCAGATCGGCCACATTTTCACAGCAAACCTGCTCCATAACCTGCTTCAATTGTGTCTTCAGCATAGATATGATGTGATCGCCACCTTTATCGCCCAGAGCTGCCACACTGTACATGAATGACCGGCCCATGAACGTAAAATCGGCGCCCGAAGCCATTACGCGAGCCACATCAGGCCCCGAACGCAAGCCACTGTCCATCATGATCTTTATTTTTCCTCGGTAATTTTCCATGATCGGTTCCATCGATTTAATGGCCGACTGGCCCGCATCGAGCTGTCTGCCGCCATGGTTCGATACGATAATGCCATCAACCCCTAGTTTTATACACATATCGGTATCGGCTTCAGTGGCAATACCTTTTACCACAATTTTGCCTTTCCATTTATCGCGAATGGGTGCTATTTTATCGGCATTCAGTCTGCCTGCAAAAGTGCGGTTCATGAACAGTCCCAGTTGCTTCATGTTCAGTCCCTTTGGCATATAAGGCTTCAGGGTAGCAAAATTGGGCGTGCCGTAATACAGGGTTTTCAATGCCCATTCGGGACGGGTCATTATCTGAAGAATATTGTTCAGAGTCATGCGGGGAGGCATGGCCAAACCATTTCTGATATCTCTTGGTCTGAACCCAAAGGAAGGTACATCACTTAACAAAACCAGCACAGGATAGCTGGCAGCTTCCAGGCGTTTTAAGATATCGTCTCTTACACCATCTTCGGCAGGGTGGTACAGCTGGTACCAGGCCCGGCCTTCAGTTATTTTGCTGATCTTTTCAATGTCGGCGGTAGTAACTGTGCTCAGAATAAACGGAATATTGTGCTCCTTAGCCGCCTGGGCGAGAATTTCAGGCGAATTAGGCCATATTAGTCCCTGCAATCCAACCGGTGCTATACCAAACGGAGCATCATAAACATGCCCGAACAGTTCGGTATGCAGGTCAGAGCCCTTGTGTTTGCTCAGATAATAGGGGGCCAGTTCCACATCTCTGATCTCTGCGGTATTCTTGTGCAGGTTAACATCTTCATTACACCCCCCGTCGAGGTATTCAAAGGCAAAGCGGGGGATCTTTCTCCTGGCTTTATTTCTGAGGTCGTCTATTGAAGGGTAGCTGCTGTTATACTTCCATGCCATAGGGGAACTATTTATTGGTTGATTTTAGTTTTTCAGGCCTTTTGGTCAAAAGCGCAAAGCTCCTGAAAAATGTTACACCGGCCATCCTGCTGCAACCCGAAATATGTAAACATAATAGGCAAAAAGTAAAGTTTTTTTAGCTTATAGCGCCTTCAGCGTAGTTTTATTCAACAAAATGCCGGCAAACGCCTGCGACGTCGATGATATTTACTTCTTTTCCGACACTATAATTCAGGATAGCGCCCGGCCAAGGCAAGAATCCAACAAATACCTTTTTTCAGCTGTTTATACAACATATGACAACATTACCGGAATTCAGAAAATTTGCAGAAGAGCTTAAGGACCAGGGCCAACTTATGCCTGTGCTGTTTGTAGGCCATGGTTCGCCCATGAACGGTATTGAAGACAATGAATTTTCCCAACGATGGAAGGCTCTGGCAAAGGAAATACCCGTACCGGCTGCCGTACTGGTGGTATCTGCCCACTGGTTTACCAAAGGGACCCGTGTTACAGCCATGGATTTTCCTCAAACCATTCACGATTTCGGTGGTTTTCCGCAGGAATTATTCGATGTGCAGTACAAAGTTCCGGGCAGTTCGGCCCTTGCCAGCGAAACGGCCTCCTTGCTGCATTCGGCGCATGTGGAGCTCGATCACGACTGGGGTCTTGATCATGGCGCCTGGACGATCATCAGGCATATGTATCCCGATGCCAATATTCCCGTGTTACAGTTGAGTATCGATTATACAAAAGGTCCGCAATATCATTATGATCTCGCAAAGGAATTATTCGCTCTTCGTAAAAAAGGCGTGCTGATCATGGGCAGCGGCAATATGGTGCATAACCTGCGCATGGTGGCGTTTGATAAAATAGAAAGTGAGTTTGGATATGATTGGGCACTGCAGATGAACGATAAATTTAAACAGTTGATCACTGCCGGCGATTATCAGCCACTCATTCATTATGATACATTGGGAAGAGAAGCAAAACTCGCCATTCCCACTCCTGAACATTATCTGCCTTTACTCTACACGTTGGGATTAAAAGATAACAAAGACAATGTTTCTTTCTTCAATGATAAAGCTGTAGGCGGTTCGCTTACGATGACATCGGTAAAGCTGGGATAGAATATAAAAAAGCAAAACACGACAGCAAATTTGATATTAACCTGTTAGTTGCCGTTATATATATTTAAATATCCACAATTGCATTTTGTTTAGAATGTTTACCGTTCTTTGTGCTCCCCGTATAGTATAAAATGCAATTGGAAGATGCAATTGGAAAAATACGAATACAGGGCCCACGAAAACTTTATCAATTATAATTTTGAGAGTGTTGGTCCGCGGGGTATAATCAGAAAAGCTGTGGAATATCAACCTATGGATTGGGAAGTTAATGGTAAAATAGTAATGAACCTGTTCTTTGGCGATTGGAATGAGCGAGAGCAAAGGATTGATGATTCCACAGTGACTGATAATAATGATCGTGACAAAGTGCTTGCAACTGTTGCATCTACAATTCTTGAATTTATACAAGAGCGTGGACGATATCCCATTCATGCAAAGGGAGCCAGTCCGGTGAAAACAAGGCTATACCAGATGGGTATTAATGCAAATCGTGCTGAAATTGAGTCCCTTTTCCTGATATTTGGATACTACAAAGAAGAATGGATACCTTTTGAGTCCGGCAAGAATTTTGACGCGTTTTTAGTAATAAAAAGATAATTGTAAATTTAATAATAAAAGGAGGTTAATATGGATTCCAATGAATTGAAAAAAGATGACATACTAAAGGCTTTTAAGGGAAAATGTACGATAGATAATAGTATACCAGATCTTCGCAACGATCCGACCGCCCTTAAAGCGTTAGCAGAGGCAAACGAATTCATAAGAAAGCATGGGCTTCCAAAAGAATTAGGTCCGCTGGTAAATGTAAAGACCGGACAAGAATGGCATAAGCCATTCTAATCCGGGCTTTCTCTTTATTGTACGCTTTAATCAAAAACTCCTCTTCTCAGTCTCCGGTACTTTCGGCACCACATACGGTTTCGTTTTCATCAGATTTTTTGCTTCTGTAATGGCGCGCGTTAACTGCGGATCAATTCCTTTCGCCATAGAACCCAGGTCTTCAGGAACATCAATATCGGGATCAACACCATGCCCTTCCCTGAACCACGTTCCATCAGGATTATACATACGAAAAGTAGGAACAGTTACACCACCTCCATCAATTAATGGTGGTACGCCGCTGATGCCGATCAAACCACCCCATGTTCTGGTACCAACTAACGGACCTAATTTTCTTTTACGGAAATAATCAGGGAATGCATCACCACCCGAACCACTCCATCCGTTGATAAGCATTACTTTCGGACCGAAATGCGCATATGGCGGCCATGGCCATGATTCACCATCACGAATAGCCCAATAGGCAAGCGGCTCGCGGTTAAGCATTTCAACAAAACGATCAGGTATTTGTCCACCGTCATTAAAACGTTCATCTATGATCAGCGATTTTTTAGTCCACTGAGCATTGAACTGCCGCATTAATTCTGTTTGTCCGTCTATACCCGTGCTCGGTACATAAATATAACCGATGTCGCCATTGCTTTCTTTATCTACCTTTTCGCGCATGTCTTCAATCCAGGCCAGATTACGCAAACGGTATTCATCACCCAACGTTTTTACAATAGTGGTTTTTGCACCACTCATCGAAGCGGTGGTATTCCAGGTTAGTTCGACCGTTTTACCTGCCAGTCCCTGAAAAGCAATATAGGGATCATTGGCAGTAGTTAAAGGAATACCATTTACTGCAAGAATATAATCACCTTCTTTGATATTTAAACCGGGTCTGTCTAATGAAGAACGGGCTTCTGCATCCCAGGAAGCACTGTGAATGATCTTTTTGATCTTATAATAATTACCATCGGCCTGCCAGTCTACACCAAGATAGCCAACATTCTGATTTCTTGTTTTTTCCATATCACCACCGCCATGATAGGTGTGCGAAGCATTCAGTTCACCGATCATTTCACCAATTACAAAATCGGCATCTTCGCGGGTGAGCGCTCCTTCCAGCATATGCAGATAACGGTCCTTCACCACGTTCCAGTCCACACCATGCATTTTGCTATCATAAAAATAATCACGTTCAAAACGCCATGAGTCCATAAACAACTGTTTCCATTCCTCAACAGGATCTACCATCATTTGCATTTCGGTAATACGCAAAGGCTTTTCAAACTTTTGTGCTTCTCCGGTGCCAATAACAGCAAAAGCACCGTGGCGGCCCACCAGCATTTTTTGTTTATTATAGGCCAGATCAAATCCGTCGGCATCTTCCAGCACTATTTTTTCTTCGCGCTTGTCAAGGTCGAAATATCTTATACTGTTCTTTTCTCCTGTATTTCCGGCATTCGGAAGGCGTAGGTAATAGATTTTACCCTTACCCGCCTGCAGAGATCTGTAATTACCCGATGCTACAGGCAGCAGTTCCATTCTTTCTTCAAAACCATCAAAATCTATATCTATTGATTTGGTTTTGGGTTTCTGTGTCAGTGCTGCAGAATCTTTCTTTTCTTTTGTTTTGGTGGCAACAACAGCCGGTGTTTCGGGTTTTACTTCTCCTTCAGTGATCGCCACGGTGTCGTTTTTGGGCGCCAGTAAAGCCGGAGTGTTTTTCCTAAGGGCAATGGCCGCAATATTCCCTGTATTGGGATATGTGAATGTATTGTCAAGATCACTATATACCGGGTTAAAGCTCTGGTTGGTAAGAATGTACAGATACTTTCCCTCGGGGTCAAAAACAGGCTTCATGCAATCATAAAAGCCACTGGTAACCTGTTTTGTCTTTTTAGAGGTATGATCGTAAATAAAAATGGCTTCATGATAATTTTCCAGATCGTGGTAATAAGCCAGCCAACGGCTGTCGGGCGACCAGCAACTGGAAAATCCCTGCAGGTTGCCATGCATCCATCGCAACGCTTTGTCTACTACCGTAGTTTCGTTGGTGGTAAGATCGTATACCTGAATACGCATAGCCTTATCTATAAAGGAGAGCTTTTTGCTATCAGGCGACCATACAACATCATACCGGTAGCCAGGGCCATAACTGGTTAATTTTTTAGCTGATCCTTCCTTGTCGGGTTGCATAACATATAACTCATATTCACCCGAAGCATCACTCCAGTAAGCAATTGATTTTCCATCCGGCGACCACATGGGGTAGCGTTCAGCCGCCCCGGAAGTACGGGTAAGGTCTTTTACATATCCATTTTCAGCGGGAACCGAAAAAATATCACCTCTTGCCTGAAACAGGGCGCGGTTGCCATCCGGACTGATACTCGCATATTGAATCAGGCTTTCGGCCGATTCAATTTTTGGTTTTACCATGGCGCGGTCTGTCACCAGGTTCACTTTTACTTCTTTTTGTTTTTGAGAAGAAATATTGAAAAGGTATAATTTACCGCCAGCTTCAAATACGATATCATCAGGGCCCATAGAGGGGAAATGAACATCATAATTGGTGAATTTGGTTACCTGCTCGTATTTTTTCGAAGAAAGATCATAACGCCACAGATTCATGCGTAATTCGGGGCCGCGGTCAGACAGGAAATAAATCGAGTTGCCATTCCACATGGGAAATTCACTGCCTGCATCTTCGGGTAACGACAGGTTTTCATCCTGCAGATTCTGCAGATTAAAAATATGCATATCGGCTTTCCATCCACCCCGGTAGCGTTTCCAGTTACGGCCAACCTGGCTGCGAAAAACCAGCGCCAGCTGTTTGCCGTCGGGCGAATAGGAGGCATATTCGCCGTAGGCTATAGGCAGCTTTTCTGCAGGTCCGCCTGAAGAGGAAACCGTATAAAACTGGTTGAATCTTGCTTTGCCGCTTTCTCTGGATGAGGCAAACAATACTCTTTTGCCATCGGTAGTCCAGTCAACGACCCGGTCAGGATACCCGTGTGAGGTCAACCGAACCGGTACCCCGCCCGATACGGGTAACACATAAACATCTCTGTTACCGTCGTAATTGCCCGTGAAGGCAATACTTTTTCCATCAGGAGAAAATTTAGGAAAGATCTCTACGCCCGGAGGGGAACTTAACTTAATGGCTGTGCCTCCTTCTTTGGGAATGAGCCAAAGATCATTAGCGTAGCTAAATACAATCTGATCTTTCGATACGTCGGGAAACATGAACAGCCCGGCATCGATCTGTGCGTACACAGAAACGGTAAGCAGTAGGGCTGCAAGCGCAACAACAATTTGTCTCATGTCAGGATAATATTTGTAAGGAACTTACAACAATGGACGGTTCGAATGAGCAGAAAAATGGTTGAATGGTTTTTTCTTTCCATAGGCGTGCCGTAAGCGCACAAAATCGCTTTTGCATATAGCGGCAGCCGTATATGTGTACCCGGGTCTGTTCAAAAAACTGATAAAGTAGCTGGTTCTATAGAAAAATAGATGAAATCACTTTAGTCAAAATGCACTCCTCAACTGTTTTAATAAAGCTACTAATCAGAGCCTTAACCAAAAGTCCCGATGTGTCTACACTGGGGCTTTTTTTATTCTGTAAGAAAATCTTCTCTCAAAACGGCTACCAGGGCCGGTATTTTACTGATTTTATCGGGCGAACAGATTTCTCCAATGCATTCGTCGTGAACACCCGGGAAGATGGCCACCCATTCCGGCAACATCACGGTTCCGGACAGTGAACTGTTCGTTTTCGTACAGTTTACAGGAGTGTTTTTCCTAAAACCTTTGCCTGTAAAGGCTTTCACAATTGGCATAGCTGTTGGAGAAAATAAGCGGTTCCGGTCGTTTCAAAATTGTTCTACACCCAACTTCTCCTGATATAAAAAGCATAGAGGAACAAGGTTTCATCAGGCTGCCGTTAAAAGCCGGCTTTAAAAAGCATTCTATTCTGCTACTTAATACTTATTGTATGTTTAAAAATTATCTCAAAACTGCGCTCAGAAATTTAAGAAGACATGCAGGTAATACCGTTATCAATATTGCAGGGTTAATGGTGGGGCTGGCCGCCTTTCTGATGATCTTTCTTGTAATACAGTATGAGCAGAGTTTTGATAGTTTTCATGCAAAGGGTAAAAGTATTTACAGAATTACACGGCCTGGAACACATGACCGTCTTGGAGAATACAGGGTAGGGGTGCCAACACCTGTTTCATTGCAACTGCGTCTTGATTTTCCGCAATTGCCAAATGTGGCCGCCATTCAGGCGGTGGGCGACGCGCAGGTAAATATAACAGCAGCAGATGGGTCAATCACAAAAAAGTTTAAGGAAGGCGGCGTGTTCCTGGCAGAGCCGCAATTTTTTAAGATGTTTGATTTTCCACTGGCGGCAGGCAATATTACCAACGCCATCAGTGAGCCAAATACAGCCCTGCTAACCAAAGATCTTGCTGCAAAATTCTTTGGTGACTGGAAAACCGCCATGGGCAAAACGTTTAAGTCTTTTGACCGTACTTTTAAAGTATCCGGCATTCTTAATAATCCTCCTGCCAATACCGATTTCCCCCTTGGGATAGTACTTTCCTATAGCACGCTTACAAAAGGACGGGATCTGGACTGGGGCGGTATTTCCGATGTGAATTATTGTTTTGTACAATTGCCTGCCGGTTATTCCAAACAACAGTTCGACAAGCTACTGATCGGTTTTGTTGATAAGCATATCAAAGCCGTAAACCCTAATTATGATCTGATATTGCAGCCGCTGAGTGAAATGCATTACGATGAACGCTTTGGCAATTTCAACTTTCGCACGTTTAGTAAAGACCTTATTCTTGCATTACGCTTGATCGCACTATTTCTGCTGATAATTGCCTGTGTAAATTTCATTAACCTTACTACGGCGCAGGCTATTAACCGGTCGCGCGAGGTTGGCGTAAGAAAAGTTTTGGGTGGTAACCGGTCGCAACTGGTGTTACAGTTTTTGGGAGAAACCGGTACTATTGTTCTTATTGCCTTAGCGGGCGCCGTTATTATTGCATTTATTTGTCTGCGACCGCTGAATAACCTGCTCGATATACATTTGGCAGCTCAGGATCTGTACAGCACAAGAATGATACTGATCCTGCTGGCAGCTTTATTGGGCGTTACTTTTTTATCAGGCTTTTATCCTGCCCTCATATTGTCTGGGTTTAAACCTGTGCATGTTTTTAAAAACACCTTCACTACAAAAAATAAGGGAGGTGTTTATTTTCGCCGCGGACTGGTGGTTTTTCAGTTTGTAATTGCACAGGCGCTTATTATAGGTACACTCGTGGTAGCCTCGCAGATGGATTACTTCCGTACAGCAAATATGGGTTTTGATAAAGAAGCGATTGTCACAGCAGGGTTACCCGACGACAGCCTTAGCCGTACAAAATACGATTTAATACGAAACGAATTATCGAAACTACCCGGTATTCAAAATATAAGCTTCAGCACTTTTGCACCTACCGGTGGCGGAGGTTGGTCAACCGATTTAAAAACAATGAGCAACCATAGCAACAGTGCCAACATGATTGTTAACATGAAACCGGCAGATACAAATTATTTCAGAGTATACAACTTACAGATGGCGGCCGGCAGGGTTTATTTTTCGTCAGATACCATGCGTGAATTTGTAGTGAATGAAGCCGTGGTAAAGGGTTTAGGTCTTCAGCACCCTGCCGATGCTATCGGTAAACTGATAAATATAAACGGCAAAACTGCTCCCATTGTGGGCGTGGTAAAAGACTTTCATGCAAACTCTTTGCGCGATCCCATCGGGCCCGTAGCGCTAACAACCATCAAAGGAGCCTATGGCCTGGTGAATGTTAAATTAAATATGAAAAAAGCAAAAACAACCATTGCCGCAATGGAAGCTTTGTGGAATAAGAACTTTCCCGATTTTATATTTGATTATAATTTTCTTGATCAGACTATAGAAAATTTCTACACGCAGGAAAATCAACTTGCGCAACTGTATAAAATATTTTCAGCCATTGCTATTTTTATTTCATGCCTGGGTTTATACGGATTGATCGCATTCATGGCTGTACAACGTAAAAAAGAAATTGGAATTCGTAAAGTGCTGGGTGCTCCGGTGCGGGACCTCGTAGTGATGTTGTCAAAAGAATTTACTATCCTTATTGCTATTGCATTTGTGGTGGCATCTCCCATAGCCTGGTATTTTATGCATCAGTGGTTGCAGCAGTATACATATCGTATTATGATGGGAATATGGTTTTTCGCTGCTACTATTGTAAGTTCATTGTGCATTGCATGGCTAACGGTTTGTTATACCGCCATAAAAGCTGCCATGGCCAATCCGGTCAACAGTTTAAGAACAGAGTAATACTTTGCGTTCTTTGCGTTCCTGAAATCGTCGTTTTCAGGAACGCAAAGAACACTAAGGAAACGCAAAGAGCGTTAAGACTGCTGCTTCTTTTTAGCAGCCGGCTTCGGTTCTTCTTTTACCAGTGTTTTGTATATTTCTTCAAATGATTTGCCTCTGTGCTGTAGCCATAACGAAGAGAATTTGATTTCAACACCCTTTAAAAGCTGAATGCATAAGGCTTTATCGTCTTCTGAAAGATCATGAGCCATGAGGGTGGCATTCTTTTTAATTCTTTCTGTACACTGCTCTACCACCTTTTCACCTTTGGCAGTAAGTTCAAGCCGCTTTGAGCGTTTGTCTTCCTTATCGTCGTATTCTCTTACCAGATTTCTTTTTATCAGGCGATTAAGCATGTCGGTGCCGCTCGACAATTCGAACAAATTGGCATAGATCACTTCTGTTTTCCGCGGATTCTTTTCCTGTCTGATAGTTACCATGATGCCAAATTCTTCTATCTGATTAAGCTCTGTTCCTTTCAGCGCTATATTGGCATACCACATGTTCAGTTTGCTGATCCTTCCAATAATCTTCAGTAATAAGCCCGAATTAAAACCGGGAATTACGCCGCCTACCAGTGTGCCCTTTACTTTTTGCTCGTTTTTGCGGGCAAGGTAATGTCTGCAAAAATCTTCCAGGTTTCCATCAGGATGCCTTTCCTCAAATGCCGCCCATTCATTTACCAATGCAACTGTTTTATTCATAATGATTTAATTCAATTACGAAGCAAATGTATAAAAAATACAACGGGATTGGTGTAAATTATATCGAAAACGTAATATATTTGATCTTTAAATAACGAAAACGAAATAAAAGATGAATTATGGAACAACAGAAAAAACGCAAAAGATGGTATTGGCTGGCCAAGGGATTTCTTGTTTTTTTTATGCTTTTCAGCGCTTATTATACCTGGTCGCAACCAGAAGGTATAAAGAAGCTGGGATTTCCTGACTATTTCAGAATTGAACTGGTTATTGCAAAAGTTATCGGGGCTGTTGCATTGCTCATTCCGCAAGTATCATTACGGGTAAGGGAATGGGTGTATGCAGGTTTTTGCATCTCTATGTTATCCGGACTGATTGCTCACATCTGCAGCAGCGATCCGCTTTCAAGGATCATCTTTGTAGCAGTCGATTTTATTCTTGTTGCTACCAGCATACAATATTTACATAAGCAGGATCGTCTTGCTGTTAAACACGATCTATAAACGAAAAAATTTAAGCTATGAACATTACTGTTTATGACTCGGCCCTGGTAGTCCATGTAGTCGGCATTACCCTGATGGCCGGAGCGACATTTGTTGACTTTGCAACTTTTCGGCAGTTCTGGAAAATTTATCCTGTTGACAAAACAAAAGGCTTTGTTATTGGCGATATGCTGTACCGGTTACAGCGCTTTATGGGTATTGGCATGGGCCTGATCCTTTTATCTGGAATAACAATGATGGTATACATGCATCAGATCTGGGGTGCACAAACATGGTTCAGGATAAAGATGATCTTCCTGTTGCTGATCATTATTAACGGATTAGCAATAAGAAGACGCCTGGGCAACAGGTTAAAAAAATACATGGCCGAAGAATCGGCAGGTCAAAGCGCTTTGTCAAA
>Ga0207667_10008541_pt1 | contig 12154 bp, 6 predicted proteins | sample KBSCornC52_FD_184301 | JGI IMG/M metagenome (GOLD analysis project Ga0207667, IMG submission 184301) | Corn rhizosphere microbial communities from Kellogg Biological Station, Michigan, USA - KBS Corn C5-2 (SPAdes) (version 2) | ecosystem: Host-associated > Plants > Roots > Rhizosphere > Soil ...
CCACTGCCCACTGCCCACTGCCCACTGCCCACTGCCCAATGGTTGTTCAATTCTCTACCGGTAAATAGTACTTCGCCACTTTTTCGAACAGCACTTGCGGAACAAATGGTTTGGTCAAATAATCGCACATGCCTGCGGCAAAGGCTTTGCTATGTGTTTCGGGCATGGCATCGGCGGTTAGCGCTATAATAGGCATATGCGGGTTTGACCTTTTTATAATGCGTGTTGCCTCAAAGCCATCCATTATGGGCATTTGTAGGTCCATAATAATTAAATCGTAGTTGTTTTGTTTGGTCAGCTCAATGGCCAGGCTTCCGCTGGTGGCTTCATCCGGTTCGGCCTGCCATTTCTTCAAAAATTTCGAAGCAATCAGCAAGTTCATTTTATTATCATCAACCAGCAATATCCGCATGCCCTGCAAGTCGGAAGTTGAATTAGCGGTCGGCTCGGGTAATAACTGGCTTTCTGTTTTTTCTTCAGGCGGAGCAATTGTAAAGGCTATGGCAAAGGAAAATTCAGTGCCTTTTCCCGGTTCGCTGGTGACCGATATGGTGCTTTTATGCAGTTCAACCAGTCGTTTGGTGATCGCCAACCCCAGGCCGGTACCGCCGTAATTCATATCAGACGTTTGTGTTTCCTGTTCAAAAGGATCGAAAATAATATCGAGGTTTTCGGGCGCGATGCCTATACCGGTATCCGTAATATTAAAATTGATATTTACGGTAGATTCATTTATATCCTGCAGCGCCATCCGGATAATTACCCGACCGTAGTGTGTAAATTTAATGGCGTTGCTCACCAGGTTATTTAATACCTGCCCCAGGCGTATTTGGTCGCCCACCAGCATGGCCGGTATGCGTTCGTCTATCTGCAAATCAATATCCAAATCCTTTTCAATCGCTTTTGCATAAAAGGATTTTTTTATTTTTTGGGTAAGATGGTGGATGTTAAAAGGAATCCTGTTCAGTTCCAGCTTACCAGCCTCAATCTTATTATAATCTAAAATATCATTAATAATTGCCAGCAGGTTTTCGCCCGAAAATTTGAGCGTATTCAAATACTCCAGCTGATCGGGTTTTGGGTCTTCGCTTAGCAACAAGTTGGTTGTGCCAACAACGGCATTCATCGGCGTCCTGATCTCGTGACTCATGATCGATAAAAACTCCGATTTAAACTTCGATGATCTTTCCGCGTCTTCTTTGGCCGAGATCAGCTCCTGGGTTTTCTTCTGGCGCTCGGTGATATCTTCGCCGATGCCGGTAACTTCCTTAATCTGTCCATTATCATCATAGCTGATAGTGTTTTGCCAGCTGATTACACGTTCCTCGCCATTGCGGCATATTACCGAATTGGTATTTTGCGGTTTAAAGGAATTGTTTTCAAACAGCTCTGCAGAGTTATTCCTGGAATTTTCCGGTACAAATTTTTCAAACCAGTTTAAACCCAGAATCTCATGCTGCTGGTAGCCCAGCATATCTGCCGCAAACTTATTGCAAAAGATAACGCAGCCATCCTTATCAACTGATATTGCCGGCAGTTTTATGGTTTCCAGCACCAGCATATACTTGTTTTCCGTTCGCTGGTATTCCAGTTCGGCTAATTTACGGTCGGTAATATCCTGCAGGGTGCCTATTACTTTGCGGAGTACGCCATCATCGCGCCTTATTAGTTTACCTACTATAATACTTAAATACTTAATATTCCCTTTCGGGGTGATGATCCGGTATTCGTAACTGGTATGCGTAATTTTTGATAGGTCTTTTAAATGCTGCTTCAGGATGTGCCTGTCGGCAGGGTGGGCGTACTTGGTTAGCAGTTTAATAAAGCTGGTTACAACTGTTGTTGCCGGGTCAATCTCAAAAATGTTGTTGATCTCGTCGCTCCAGGTGAGTTTATTTAAAATAACGTCCCACTTCCAGTTGCCCATTTTGGCGATGCTTTGGGCTTCCATCAGTTCGGCCTGGCTTACCTTTATTTTCTTCTCGGCTAATTTCGATTCGGTAACATCCTGTAACACGCCAAAGCTTCGTTTAGGGTTTCCGTGTTCATCCGTTATCAGTTTGCCTTTTAATGCCCTAAAGTATTTTAAATTACCCTTCGGGGTTATCAGCTTATAATCAAACTGACTTTCGTCGGCTTCCCTCAGGTTCGAGAAATATTTATAGGCGTTATCCCGGTCATCAGGGTGGATAAGGCTGATATAATATTCGTATTTACTGATATTTTCGGGGATATTTTCAATCTCCAAAATGGTAAACAAACTCTCGGACCAATAACTTTCTTTGGTAGCATGATCATACCACCAGTTGCCCGTTTTTGCAATTGCCTGTGCTTCCAGCAGTAAGCCTTCGTTTTCCTTTAGTGCATCGGCATATTTTTTCTGTTCCGAAATATCTGCTACCGATGCGGAAATCCGATTGGTGTATTCGCCATTTTGATTGAAAACAGGCGTAAATGTGGCCAAAAACCAACGTCCGCTGCCAAAGTCAGAGGCAAATTCCAATGCTATTTGCTGCCTGGTGTTTATCACATGGTCCATGGCATCATCAAACTTTTTGGCCTTTTCTTTGCCCAAAATGTCCCTAAGGCGCTTACCCAGGCAAACCGCAGGGTCAATTAAACGCCCTTCTACCCGGCGAAACCAAACATTCAGGCAGGTTTTATCTTCATCAAACTCAAAAATAATATCGTTTAATGAGTTCATCAGCGCATTAAGCTTTGTCCGTTTATCGCGCAGCTTCTCATCATTGGCCAACAGCGATTTGTTTAACTCAATAACATGGTCAACCGCCTTTTTAAATTTGTGGTTGTACGCCAGTACTACTAAAAACGATACATAGGCAATAAGGGTAAAGGTAAATAGCAGCGCTACCAGCACGCCGACAGATATATCCAGTTCAGGCGCCGTTACATATGCTATCATGGTACCTGTTAAGTTGAGTACACAGATGGTAATAAACTCCCATCGCTTTTTACAAAGCAGGGTAAGCGCAATAAAAATGGTTATCGAGCTGAACAAATACACATGCGCAAAGCCATTTTTGCTCAGCAACAGGCAGTTGTTAATAGCTAAAAATGCAACAATGGTAATGTAAAGACTTGCAGCAGAATAATATTTTTTGGGAAAAAGTGTAAAAAGAAGTGCGATAATACAAAATGCGCTGTTCAGCATTCGCAGCCACAGGGGATCATATGAATTATAAAAGCAGAGATAATGAAGTGATGGACTGGCGATAAACAACCCTGCCAGCAGCAGTTTGAAAATGGTATTATCGTTTTGTAAAAATAATAGCAGTTTGCTCCTAAACGACATGCTTTTTTTGTTGATTTAAATTTTTTAAACTTTCAGCAAATAAACTTTGGAGTTGTTGTACAGCACTAAGTATTTCAGTAACAACCGCAATAACAAACAATAACTAACAAATCAATCCTATACTTTATGACTTTGCATCGCCATAATGCCATTTGTAAAAATAAACCGGTGTTTTTTTAATAATACGTATTATTTAAAGCTGATAAGGTTATTATTTGAGCGGTATGGATTTAAAAAACTCAAAAACTTACTTTATACCGTTTATAAATAAAACATTCAATTAAATTTTTACAATTGTCAATCATCTAACGGGGCATTAATACGCAGATTTATTTACATTTGTTGCAGATAAAACATTTTCGCATGTCTGATACCGCACAATTAAAAATTGGTGATAAAACCTACGATTTGCCTGTTATTGAAGGCGCCGAGGGTGAAAAAGCTATTGATATTTCTAAATTAAGAGACCAATCCGGTTATGTTACACTTGATATCGGTTATAAAAATACCGGTGCTACAAAAAGCGCTATTACGTTTTTAGATGGAGAACTGGGCATATTAAAGTACCGCGGTTACCCGATTGAACAGCTTGCCGAAAAATCGAGTTTTATTGAAGTAGCCTATTTACTCATCCATGGCGAACTGCCCACCGAGCAACAATTAAAGGATTTTCAATACGAAATTAGCCGTCATACACTGGTGCACGAGGATATGAAGAAGTTTTTTGACGGCTTCCCGTCAAAGGCGCATCCTATGGGGCAATTATCGTCGCTGGTGTGTGCATTGTCGGCTTTTTACCCCGAGTCGCTGAAACCGGTGCAAAGCGAGGCCGAGCAGCATTTAAGCATTATTAAGATGCTGGCTAAAATGGCAACCATTGTTTCGTGGATCTATAAAAAATCACTGGGGCACCCTTATATCTACCCGCAAAATAAATACGATTACGTTACCAATTTCCTGCACATGACCTTTGGTCAGCGTACCGAAGAAATTGAGATTGACCCGGTAATTGTAAGCGCGATGAATACGCTATTAATATTGCATGCCGATCACGAGCAAAACTGCTCGACCTCAACTGTGCGTATTGTAGGTTCTTCAGAATCGAATATCTATGCGTCTGTATCTGCAGGGATTTCGGCCTTGTGGGGCCCGCTGCATGGCGGCGCTAACCAGGCTGTAATTGAAATGCTGGAGAAGATAAAAGAGGATGGGGGAGATACCGATAAGTGGATAGCGAAAGCCAAAGATAAAAACGACCCCTTCCGCCTGATGGGCTTTGGGCACCGTGTTTACAAGAACTTTGACCCGCGCGCCAAAATCATTAAAAAGGCCTGCGACGATATCCTTGAAAAATTGGGAATGGACGACGAGGTGCTGGAAATAGCCAAAAAACTGGAAGAAGTAGCCTTAAAGGATCCATATTTTGTTGAGCGCAAGCTATATCCGAACGTGGATTTTTATTCGGGCATTATTTACCGCGCGCTGGGTTTCCCAACCGATATGTTTACCGTATTGTTTGCGCTGGGCCGCCTGCCGGGCTGGATAGCACAATGGAAAGAAATGAAAGACAACAAAGAGCCAATTGGCCGCCCACGCCAGATATACGTTGGCGCCACCAACCGCGATTACGTGGATATAAAGAGCCGGTAGGGTTTTTAGTTGATAGTCCATGGTCCATAGTCCATAGTCGATAGTCCATAGTCCATAGTCGATAGTCCATAGTCCATAGGACATAGCGGATTTTCGCTGAAAATATATAATGCCCTGGTTTGATTGCCGGGGCATTTTTATTGGGTGTTGTTTTGGATGGAGGGGAGATTCTACCTGGTTGTTTAATTCCGGGTCAACAAAAAAGCCCGCTGGTTTTCACCGGGCGGGCTTTCATATTAATCAACTCTCTGTATGTTACTCTTATTGTTTTGTAAGGGTATAAGTAGTGGTTACAAGTGCAGGTGAACCGAATTCGGATAGCGGAGCATTAAAGGTTACAACGTAATTACCACTGGAAGCTATAGAAATGTTATTATTGCTTGTGTTATTTAATGTTAATGGTACGCCGTCGCCAGCTGAACCAGCTTTAGGAATACCCCAACTGTTGGTCCAGTCATTATTGCGCCTTATTTTAAAAGATCCTGTTGAAGCTAATGCTGTAGTAGCTGTCCAGTTTCCATTGCCGTCGTTAACGTACTTCATCGGCACATCTGTTCCCCATCCTAGCGCTGCATCACCAATAATGCTGTAAAAATCTGCAAGAGCAAATGAAACTGTATTGGCGTTTAAATCCACCGTTACAATGTACCAGCCGGGCGCAGTTGGCGCATTAAGGTTATTTGAGGCGTTATAAGTAATCGTCGTGCTTGGCGTTGAGGTGCCGGTAGTTGCATATTTATTATTCCAGTTTTTAGCGGGCAATACCAAAAATTGGTTGTTGCCGGCAGTGAAATTAACGACGCCCTTATAAACACCATTACCTGTAACAGATATGAGGCTATCCTCCTGCGGGCCTGGGTTTTGCCATCCAAAGGAAGCTCCGGTTATATACAACCACGATGTTAAATTAAATGGCGTAACACTAAGTGCAATCACATTTGAGTATACAGGTGCAACTCCTGATGAAATTGAATGCATGATGCGCACGTTAACGGTTGAAGCTACACCAGCAGGTAAATTAAGCTTTAATACAAGGTTGTTAAAGTCTGCTGTTGAATAGCCTCGTGAAACTACCTTATTACCTAAAGTTACCGATGTTGGTTTTGCCCAGTTATCACCAGATGCATCAATCTGCAGCGTGTTGGTCACAGCGGCACTGAAGCCATAATCAGCGCCGGTAAAACTAAAATTGATTACCTTGGATGTATCCGCCAGCTTAGTTTTGTCCAGTATAAGGGTGTTGGCTGATGCTGTCAGGGTTCCCGCTTTTCCTCCGTTCGAAGTTACCAGCGTACCGTCCTTTTTACATGCTGATAGCATTAGCAGCCCGATGCTGCTCAATGCGATGAATTTGCTTAGAACTTTTTTCATGTTAATATTTTTTACTTTAATTAAAACGTAAATACGATCTATTAGGTCCTGCTATTAATAACCAAGGTTTTGTTTTAGATTTGGATTTGCAGCCCTATCCTGATCAGGAATCGGATACAGGTTACGATAATCAGCAACGCTGGCACCGGTTTTTACACCACCTTTAAATGGCCATACTGAACGCGGATCCGAAGTTACCGCTGTGAAAATACCGTAACGGATCAAATCTGTACGGCGGAACCCTTCCCAGAACAATTCACGGGCTCTTTCATCCAGAATAAAACTCAGCGTTAACTGACCCGAAGTGATATTGCCGCTTGGGCCACCATACGCCCTTGCACGAATTTTGTTAATATAGATAAGTGCAGTGGGCACATCTCCGGTAGTGCCACCGCGTAAAACAGCCTCAGCATAGTTAAGATAAACCTCGGACAAGCGGAAGATAGGTTCGTCAACATCCGAAAAACTTGAACTTGAACCTTGGTCGCCTGTGCTGGTCACATTTCTCCACTTGGTAACGCCATACCCATCTTTAAAGTTAGTTACGTCATTGATAGCCAGATTTTGGCCTTGTGTCCAGAATTCCGCACGGGTATCCGGGTTGCCGTTATTAGGGAAAGCATTGCTTGTGTTTGCAGGGAAAAGATTAACCAGGCTGCTGGTGGTGCGAACACCGCCCCATCCGCCGCTGATGCCGAAATCAACTGAAGGCATTGAACCACCAACAGGTGCGTGCGTCATAAAGGTTGTACCGCCATAGCCTTGGGTATTAGTGCCATCATACTCAATGGTGAATATGTTTTCGCTTGTATTCAGATTGTTGTCAGCAAGGAACAGGTTGTCGTAGTTAGGGATGAGATTATAACCCGCACTGATAACTTTGCTGGCATAAGTGATTGCATCATTGTATCTGGCTGTACCGGTATAAACCTGTGCATTTAAATAGATACGGGATAATAGTGCCCAAACTGCACCCTGATCAGCCCGGCCATGTTGATTTTTCATCGGAGCTACCATCAAAGGGTCGATAGCTTTCAATTCACCTTCAACATAAGCAAACAGCGCTGCACGGGTTGTTTGAGGCGGAACGATGGAACCTACTGCGTTGGCATCGGTTACAAATGGAGGCTGGGCAAAAAGGTCCATCAATACCGAATATTGGTAAGCTCTTAAAAAACGTGCTTCTGCACGTAAGTAACGGATGTTGGTGGCGTCACTACCACTAATACCGTGGCTTGATAAATTAGCATCGCTGGTTTGGCGGATAAAATCGTTGGCCAGTGTGATCTGGTACATACTGCGATAGTACAAACCTGTAAGGATAACGTTTGAAGAAGACCAGCTCATTTGATGAAAGTCGGGCACGCCCGGGTCTCCCCACGCAATAACTGCCTCGTCGGTTGGTAGCTCCTGTGCATACCAAAGCAGGCGGAAAAAATCAGAAGTACCTTCGTCTATACCTGCAATGTCACCTGATCCTGCAGGGCCCGAATTACCTGTTAGCGCGAATGCGCCATAAACTTTTGCCGCAGCTTCAACTATACTTTTCGGGTCACTATAAACTTGTTGCGACGATACCTGGTAGTTTGGTGTAAGAATCTTATTCTTATCACACGAAATCAGTCCGCCCGTTAAAATGGCGAGGACTAATAAGATTTTAAATGAATTCCTTTTCATATATATTTCTTTAAATAATGATCAGCTTCTGAATTATCTTACGCTTAGATTTAAACCAATTGAATATGTCCTCGGGCGGGGATAAAAATTATTATCAATCCCGCCGCCCCCGGCGCCAACATAGTTCAGCTCCGGATCTACTCCTTTATAATTGGTAATAATGAATGCGTTCTGCACGTTGAAACTAACCTTAAAGGCGCTTACCCAAGTGGCAAAGCTTCCGAAATTGTATCCTAAGTGAATATTATCCATTCTCAGGAATGATCCGTTCTGAATATAATAGTCAGAAAGCAGGTCGTTGCTTCCGTTACCGGTTAAGCCGCTGGTTAAAACATCATTTGAGCCATTGTTAAGTATGCCCAGCGGGTTCATGATATTACGCTGGATACCTGTAGCTGAAGCTACGTTGTTGTAAATATAGTTTCCAACGCTGGCACGTGCAACAAACCCAAGATTCCACTTGCGATAATTAAAATCTGAACTCAAGCCATAAATTTGTTTTGGATCAGAACTGTGATCATGGTAAAGATCCTGGTTATTGATGATGCCATCGTGGTTCCTGTCAACAAAAACACCGTCAAGTGGTTTGCCGTTTGTACCATACACCTGCTGGTAAACAAAGAAGGTATTGCGCGCATATCCTGGCTGGTCAATCTCAATATTGTTACCGGTACCACCAGAAACACCACCAACTGCCTGGCCCGGATAGTTAGGGTTAGGGATAGCCGTTAAATTGGTGATTTTATTATGGTTAAAGCTAACGTTAAAATTAGCAGTCCAGCTGATATCTTTTTGAGCGATGATTTTACCGGTGATACCCAGTTCCAAACCGTCATTCTCCATGTTACCTACGTTACCCACAATAGTGTTGCTAAAGTTGGTGCCGGCAGACTGGGTGATATTTTCGAGCAGGTTTTTGGTTTTGTTATAATAATAATCAATAGTACCGGTAATGCGGTCACTCAGGAAGCCATAGTCTAAACCAATGTTGGTAGAGGCGGTTGTTTCCCATGTTCTGCCGGGAAAATATGCGCCCGGACGATACATTTGATAGTAAGTACCCCCGAATGGATATTGTGCTGTGCTGTTACTTAAGCTGTATTGTGCTAAATAATCATAATCGCCAACACCTTCCTGGTTACCGGTTACACCATACTCCAACCGCAGTTTGAGGTTCGACAGCACGGGGTTGCCTTTAAGGAAGTCTTCATTGCTGATCCTCCATGCCAGCGCAACAGAAGGGAATATACCTGTACGAGTGCTCGGTGCAAATTTTGTTGAGTTATCGTCACGAACAGAAGCTGTTAAATAGTATTTTTCATCATAGTTGTATATTAACCTGCCATAAAAAGAGGTCATTATGTTTTCATTGATGTAAAATGGATAAGTGGCTGCCGAACGGGGATCAATTGTTCCGTCAGCAAATTTTGTATTGGTATTGCCCGCGTAAAAATTAGAATAGCTTGTGCTTTTGAAATCCTGTATAGAATATCCTCCAATCAGGTTAAAGGAGCTCTTAATGCTTTTTACGTTTTTGTTGTAGCTTAAATAGCCTTCGAAAAGTTTGTTTTCAAGTACTGATTTGTATTTGCTTTCGCTTCCGCTATGGTAGTTACCACTTGCGTCCTTATAACTGTCAATATTTGTAGCAGCATTCGCCGGTATGTTGTCAAAGCCTGAACCTCTTGAACCATCATACGAAAGGTTCACATTGGCATGCAAATCAGGGAAGAAATGCAATTTATAATCTAAAGCTAAACTTGCAATGGCCCTGTATACGGTACTTTCGTTGTCATTTTGTTCCAGCACGCCAAGCGGATTAAGCGGGGCAAGAGATTTTAGTCCGCTAGGAGTATTATTTGGATCAGTCCATTGCCAGTATCCGCCGTAAGGAGCATATTGTGAACCGCTTCCGTAAACCGGCACAGTTGGGTTAAAGTCAACCGCAGAACTGATAACACCATCTTCGTTGGCAAACCTCTGTTTTACCTGGGCACCTTTAAAGTTAAAATTAACCTTTAAATGGTCGGTAAATAAACTGGGGCTCAAGTTAACTGAACCGGTATACCTGCTTAATGAAGTTGTTTTTAATATACCCTGGTCATCAGTATAGCCAACTGACACACGATAAGGTAATTTTCCTGTTGTGCCAGAAATACTTAAATTGTTATCAGTGCTGATTGATTTTTGATAGATTTGTTTTTGCCAGTCGGTGCTTGCAGTTCCTAATAAGTTCCGGTAGATGCCCGCAACAGTAGTATCGTGTGAATTTATATAATCGCGAAACTGTTGTGCCGTTAAAACTGGCGCCTCTTTTGGCAAAGTAGCGTCAGATATCTGGGTACTGAAACTGATTACGGGTTTGCCCGATTGTCCTTTTTTGGTAGTGATAATGATAACGCCATTTGAAGCCCTGTTGCCATAAATTGCAGCTGCAGAAGCATCTTTTAAAATCGAAAAAGATTCAATGTCACTGGGGTTAATCATACTCAACGGGTTAGCGGCGCCGGCTATCCCATCAGGCGCCAGCGGAACACCGTCGATAACAATTAGCGGGTCATTACCGCCGTTGATAGATGCGCCGCCGCGGATAGTTATTGTGCTACCCGCGCCTGGTGCACCGCTGTTAGATGTAATAGATACGCCAGCTACTTTTCCCTGAATCAGTTGTTCTGGTGTGGTAATAGCACCTCCGGCAAAATCTTTAGCAGTAACAGTGGCCACAGATCCCGTCACGTCCTTACTTTTTATAGTACCATAACCAATAACAACAACTTCGTTGAGCGCAGTGTTTTGGGGTTGCAAATTGAAATCAACGGTAACGATACCGTTTTCAACCGTAACGGATTTTTTAAGTGCCAGGTAACCTAAAAACTTTGCGGTAACTGTATAGGTACCTGCTTTAAGGTGCGCAATGGTGTAGTTGCCATTTACATCAACCGAGGCTCCAATGGTGGTGCCATCAATACTTACTGACGAACCGGGAAGGGGTTGATTTGATTCGTCAACTACCTTTCCTTTTATACCGCCGGTTTGTGCAAATGCCATGCATGACAGCATCAGAAACGCACACAGAAGTACATACTTTTTTGAGTAATTTTTTCTCATATACTTTTTGTTTTGTAAATTAATTAGGGCTTTTTGAGCCGGGTACAATTGGTTTGCTATTTTTGCTGAAACAGCATGTGACTAATTTACACTTAGGTTTAATAAATGCAAATTTTATATAAAAGATAATTTTTGAGTGATTTATCAGTCGAAAATTAACTTTAACGAAACAAAAAATGGAGATGTTTTTTTTGAGAAATTGGCATAAAAAAAGCTATAAAACAGCTGATTATGAGGATTTGAATAAAAACAGGTGTAAAAAATACACAATTGGTAATTTTACTTACAGATAACACATTTCCGGGAACGTTCCCGGAGAAATAACTGTTATTTAGACATTTTATAATGATGAAAAAAATAATTTTCTGCGCGTTTTGGCTTTTGAGTCAAAATTTTTTGTTGATGGGACAGCAAAAAATAGTGTTTAAAACGGGTGAAATTGCCCCACCCATGGTGTCGAACGTACACTTGTTTCTGGCCGGTACTTTTGATGGCTGGAACCCTGCCGATACGGCCTGGGAAATGCACCCCGATGCTGCCGGGAATTTTGCCCTTACAAAGGATTTGCCAAAAGGCGTTTACGAGTTTAAGGTAACCAAAGGCAGCTGGCAAAAAGGGGAGTGTTCGGCCACGGGGAAACCGGTTGACAACCGGAAGCTGCGAATTTTTGGCGACACCACCGTAACGCTTAATATTGCCGGCTGGCAGGATAACTTTGCCTCCGAAGAAAAGAAGCATACAGCCAGCCCGCAGGTACATATCATCAGCGAAAAATTTGACATACCACAATTGGGCAGGCAGCGCAGGGTATGGATTTACCTGCCCGCCAACTATGCAACCTCAAAACGGAAATACCCGGTGATATATATGCACGATGGGCAAAACCTGTTTGATGCTTATACCTCGGGCTATGGCGAATGGGGTATTGATGAAATATTGGATAAAATAAGCGACAAAGAAGAATGTATAGTAGTGGGCATTGACCACGGCGGCGATTACCGCATAACCGAATATGACCCGTACGATTCCAGTTAT
>Ga0207667_10008543_pt1 | contig 12153 bp, 10 predicted proteins | sample KBSCornC52_FD_184301 | JGI IMG/M metagenome (GOLD analysis project Ga0207667, IMG submission 184301) | Corn rhizosphere microbial communities from Kellogg Biological Station, Michigan, USA - KBS Corn C5-2 (SPAdes) (version 2) | ecosystem: Host-associated > Plants > Roots > Rhizosphere > Soil ...
GTGTGTCATCATCCGGAAAAACAATGTGCTTGGCAGCTGCATTCAGATCATCGCTCCATACTTCTTTTTCCAGATTATCGAACCACAATTGAAAAATAACCGGGCCTTTTTCACCGGGATCATCGCGAAAATTCCAGCCCCGTATAATATCCAGATATTTTTTCTCATCGCTGTTCAATGCAGTTTCATCGATATTCTGTAGCAGCAGCGGTAATGCAGTTTCGGCAAGTACGTTGTAATTGTCGGTTTGCATTTTCTTCATACTGTCGATCGTAATATCGTTCATCTCCCGCAGGTAACGATTAATAATAATTCCCCTGTACAGCGGGTAATCACCACCCAGATAATAAGGATACGTAGTATCAGCTGGTTTCTGGTTGGCGCTGCTTACAAAACCACGGGTCATGGCCAGGCTGCTGTCTACATGCGGATTTTCTTCCTGTTTGATATATCCCTGCCATTGATAAGCCGTATCGGTACCGGGCATTATGAAATCGCCCTGCCGGCGCCATTTGGCAGGAAATTTTCCCTGCTGCCAGATGGCTATATCGCCACTTTTAGAGGCGAATACAAAATTCTGGCCCGGACAACCAAACGACCGGATGGCGCGTTTGTAATCACCATAATTCTTCATGCGATTGAACAGATAAAACGTTTTTAATTCATTCGATCCGTCATGTGCCTTCCATCGAACAGCCAGATTGCTGTATGCTGTTGAGCGATCACTCCCCGTAAATGATTTATCGTACTGAACCGGTCCGAATACAGTATAGGCTACTGTATCATAAAACGGTTCTTTCCCTTTTATTTTAAAAGTATCTATGTGCAGATCAGCCCTTCTCCATTGACCATTATATCTGTATTCCTTTTTGCTTTCATCCTTAAAATTGATGGCATAATAATCCTTCACGTCACGTTCTGCATTGGTAATACCCCATGAGCAGCTGTCGTTAAAGCCGATAACCACACAGGGAGCGCCGGGAAATGTTACGCCATACACATTATGCGTGGGTGTATGCAGCTGCATTTCGAACCAGACTGATGGCAGGTTGAGGCCGAGATGCGGATCGTTGCATAAAATAGGCCGGCCGCTTTTTGTTTTGCTGCCACTCACTGCCCAGTTATTGCTGCCATTGTCTTTATCGGGTTTACTAACCGGATAAATGCCGTTGAAATTGTTCCATAAAAAATAGGTGGAATCTGCATTGTGCGGCACCTGCGGATGAATAGCCGGCGCTTTAAAAGCAGTACCTCTGGGCACTATGGGATCGAGTGAATCCTGCATAACAGGATATAATGTTTCATAATCCTGCCGGCTTAATATATTCCGAACATTGGTGTTTTCAAGATCATTTTCAGAGCCGGTTAAATCGTAGCTCATGTATTTCAGGAACAGCGCCGTTTTCAGTTTGTTCCAGTGTTCAGGCACATAATTCAGCAGGCGGTATTCGAGCGGCAGTTCATTGGCAGGCATGCGATCGATATATGCATTTACGCCAGCTGTATAGGCAGTAAGCATATCGGAAGTAGCAGCATCTGTTTCCATGGAGTCCAGTGCATGGCGGGCGCCATATACCATTCCTACGCGGCGCATATTGCGATCATAATTCAGATAGGCGTTATTAGCCCCCGGACCAAGTATTTCAGAAAGGCGTCCTGCAGCGGCAAGGGTTTGAAACTCCATTTGCCACAGGCGATATTTTGCGTGCAGGTATCCCTGAACGAAATAGAGATCATCATCGTTTTGGGCAAACACATGCGGCACCATACGATCATCAAAATACACCTGCACTTTGTCTCTGAGCTGCGGAAAATTCAGGTTAAGATCAGTGTGGGCATTAACCGGTTCTGCATTCTGCCAGAAGCCGTGTTGCGGACTGAGAAATTCGCCCAATGGCGGAATAATGCCAAAGGGTTTACTTAATGTAACTATTAATGCAATAGTAACTACTACGGTAATAATAAGCGGAATAATGCGCATATGGCTATGTTCACACGAGGGTTAAGTATTTTTAAAAGTAAGGGATTTTTTTTAAAACCGTGATAAGTAGTAAGTCGTAAGTAATAAGTTCTTGCCCGCACTTGTCTTAAAACTTATTGCCTATAACCTAAAACTGATTACTTATTACCTAAAACTGCCTTCCAGAATTACCACTAAGTTGTATTGTTCTGCATTGTTCTTATTTGGATTTTTGTAGGGCAGTACAAAAGGGCAGTGAATTTCAAAAACTATGTTATGGAAGCGCAAGTTTATCAGAAGAAAAAAAGGATCCTGGCCCTGCTGTTTGCATTGCTTTTATTAATGGAGATTTTCGTATAGCTATCATATATACGTTGTTCGCAGTTTTCAGTAGTAGTCATCAGCAATCGTTGAGTTCATCAACCCTTAGAGGTTCAGTCCGTGGTACCAACCGGTTCCGTTCAGGAGCCGGTTTTTTTATTTGCCCCTAACTTGAAACTTTTTAGTAACTTACCCATCAGTTCTTTTATTTATTCGTCACCTAAATATTGTTTGCTATGAAAAAGACAGCCCGTTATGCCATGGCAATATTACTGGTTCCATGGCTGTCCTGTACCAATCAACAGGTACGGAAGATTGCAAATCAGCCCCCGATGGCAGGTGAAAAAGCACGAATGATCCTCCCTCCCGCAAAAGATACCTTACTCCCCAGTGGCAGAAGAAATATTTATCTTGTAGGCCTACGCAATGAGCCCGGATTTTTTACAGAACGATACATTTTTCCAGCCGGTTACAAAGGAACGCCACATGTTCACAATTCCGACCTGTACGTTACCATAATCAGCGGCTCTGCCCACATTGTTATGGACAAAGTATTTGATACTACTGTTACAACAATGGCTTATGGCCCTGGCAGCTTTCTGATTATCAAGGCCGATGAACCCCATTATGAGTGGTTTAAAGAGCAATGCATCATGCAGGTATCGGGTATTGGGCCCAATGAAACCTATTATTTATCAGAAGATTCAACGAAGAAGGGCTTGAGTCGTAGATAACCTTGGCGTTCTTTGCGCCTCCTTAGCGACCTTTGCGGTGCTAATAGCGTCGAAAAGAGCACCGCGAAGAACGCAAAGAAAAGACGCAAAGGTCGCTAAGGCCGGTACTTAAATTATACTTCCTTTAGCACCTGCAACAGCTGCTGTAATTCATTCATGCTGTTAAAGGCGTGTAATACAATCCGTAACCGCTCGCTGCCCGCGGGAACCGTAGGATATAAAATGGGCCTTATATCAAGGCCGCCAGCCTGTAATGCACCGGCTACAGCTTTTACCTGGTCATTACCGGGTACAATAACTATTTGTATGGGTGTAAATGAAACCAGCTTTTCATATTTGCCCGTTGTTTGCTGAAAACAGGTGATCAGTTGATGCAGGTGTTCGCGTTCACTATACATACCCTGAAAGATCTCATATGCACTAAAAATTGCAGCAATACTTTCTTCAGGTAATGCTGTACTGTAAATAAACGAACGCGAAAAATTAATGAGGTAATCGCGTAACAGTTCACTGCCCAGTATAATGGCGCCATGGCACCCTACCGCTTTGCCAAATGTATGAATGCGGGCAAAACATTTCTGTTGCAGATTCAGTTGTTGTACCAGCCCCTCTCCTTTTGAACCTACTACACCAGTGGCGTGTGCTTCATCAACAATCAGGTGTGCCTGGTACCGGTCGCATAGTACACTTATTTCCTGTAAAGGCGCCATATCGCCATCCATAGAAAATACCGATTCGGTAACCACGAAAATAGTGCCCGTAGCGGCCTGCAGTTTCTTCTCCAGATCAGTTACATCGTTATGTTTGAAAGAAAATGATTGGGCAAAACTCAGTCTGATACCATCGCGCAGTGAAGCATGGCTGAGATAATCGTATATAATAGTATCGCCACGCTGTGGTACACAACTTAACAATCCCAGGTTGGCGTCGTAGCCTGAGTTGTAGATGAGTGCGGCCGGGGCCTGATGAAAAGCCGCGATCATTTTTTCGGCCTGTTCTGCCAGCGGATAATTGCCGGCCAGCAACCGCGAACCGGTCGATCCATGTTTGTACGTAGCATGTGATTCCGCCAGTTTTTTTTCGATCAGCTGATCATGCACAATACCCAGATAATCGTTAGAACAAAAATCTGTTTTACCATCGGGCAGTCTCAACTGACGAAACGCATTTTGCTGCTTTCGCTCATTGAGTTTTTTTAATAAGAAATCGTCGTTCATAATATAGTCGGAAAGTCAGAAAAGTCCGGAAGTCCGAAAGTAATACAAAATGCAGCAAGATTCTTCCGGACTTTCGGACTTCCGGACTTTCAGACTAAATTTGCGTCGCTATGGATACCACAAACGAGCCGAAAAATATATTGGGATTGCATCTGCCCACCGATCCAAGATGGGTGAACCTGGCAGAATTGTCACTGGAAGATATTCTTACCGATCATGCTTACTGTGAGCAAAAAGCGGCTACCAGTTGCATTTCGCTGATCCAACGCTACAGCGATAAAGAAAAACTGGTGAACGACCTTTCGCCTATCGTAACAGAAGAATGGGGGCATTTCAGACTGGTACTGGCAGAACTGCAAAAACGCAACCTGAAGCTGGGTAAACAACGAAAAGACGAATACGTAAATCAGCTGCTTCAGTTTGAAGTAAAAGGCGGCAGCGAAGAACTGCGCCTGCTTGACAAACTGCTCATCTTCGCTCTTATTGAGGCCCGCAGCTGCGAACGCTTTAAACGCTTAAGCGAAGGACTGGACGATGAATACCTGCGCAATTTTTACCGCCGGTTTATGGAAAGCGAAGCCGGGCATTATCATCTGTTTATTGAACTTGCCGAAACCTATATCAATAAACCCACCGTTCGCAAACGCTGGCAGGAATGGCTGACGTATGAAGCAGAAATCATGAAAAAACTGGAGCTCAGAGGGGATAGAATGCATTGATCATCGGCAGTCGGCAATCGTGAATCGGCAATAGTGGTTCCGATTTAATTAGTGATTATAAAATTCAGCAATCATTGCCGACTGCCGATTCACGATTCACGACCTCAGCTTCTCAACATAAACTTTCACAAACTCATCCACCTTTTTTCTTCTATACTGCATGACCCACCTTGGATGCGGTAAAGGAATGATCTGTTTAAAGAAATGATGTTTATCATTCAGCCGCTGAAAGATCTTGTAATTAGTTCCTTCCCCCAGGCAATAACATACATCGGTAGTGGTAGCAATGGTTTTCAGCTGCCGGTTAATACAATCTATAATATAAGGCTCACTGTCTTTCAGCAATTCTTTATCATCGTAATAATTCAGATTAACACCGTTTTTCGTAAAACCCAGCGGCGACAAAGCAGTAAAAAAGAAATCATGATAAAAGGCTTTTGGGCCACCATACACATCTATCACCGCATAAATAAACAGGGACGATAATTCAGCCTTCTTTTGCAGATCATTATCAATACCACATACTTCCTTTAACCGGATAGGATCGGTAAACGGAACACCCGTAATGCCAGCTCCAAAACGACCGGGGTTAATACCGAAAATAAATTTCCGCGGATGGTGGTCGCTATAGAATTTGTTATAAAATGTTTCGGCCAGCTGCCAGGAAACCGCATCGGTAAAGGGATTCATGATGGCAACACCACGGGGTAATTTCAGATCCGGAGAAAGATTTTTACAAAATTTCAGGATTGCATACGATTGCGTGATTTTTTTACCGGCACTATTCATTACGTGTTATTTGGTATTTTGGCGCTTCGAAAATCGGTTGATAAGTTAACAGGTTAGTAAGTTGACAAGTTAACGTATTAACCTATCAACTTATTAACTTATCAACCTATCAACTTACCAACTATAAATTTATGAACCGAAGATCATTTGTCAAAAATACCGGATTAGCTACAGCCGGTTTTGCCGTATTACCTTCTGCGAAAATATTTGCTGCACCCGATCCGCAGGTTAAACTGGGAATTATTGGTGTAGGTATGCGCGGACAGAATCACCTCGACAATGCGCTTCGGCGTAAAGATGTTAATGTAGTAGCTATCTGCGATGTTGACGATCGCATGCTCGATATGGCCGACAAAGTGTTTAAAAAGAACAATAAACCAGCTCCCAAAGTATTTAAAGGCGATCCCTATGCCTGGAAAAAAATGCTTGAATTAAAAGAGCTGGATGGTGTTATTATTGCCACCCCCTGGGAATGGCATACACCTATGATCCTCGGTTGCCTGGAAGCAGGTATTAAATATGTTGGAACAGAAGTAATCCTCGGCATTACCCTTCAGGACCACTGGGATGTGGTAAAAGCAGCCGAACGGTACAATGCCCATGTAATGATGCTGGAAAATGTTTGCTACCGCCGCGATGTAATGGCTGTTCTGAATATGGTACGCCAGGGCATGTTTGGCGAACTGATCCATCTGCAGGCGGGTTATCAGCACGATCTGCGCAATGTAAAGTTCAATAACGGGCAACAGCCTTATGGTGGTGGTGTTGAGTTTGGTGAAAAAGGATTTTCAGAAGCAAGATGGAGAACCGAACATTCGGTACATCGTAACGGCGATCTTTATCCTACTCATGGTATCGGCCCGGTGGCAGAGATGATCAATATCAATCGCGGTAACCGTTTTGTGTCACTGTCATCTTTTGCTACCAAATCGCGCGGACTGCATGACTATATTGTAAAGAACGGTGGCGAACAACATCCCAATGCAAAAGTTGAATTTAAACTGGGCGATATTGTAACCACCATGATACGTTGTGTTAATGGTGAAACGATTTTATTACAGCATGATACCAATTCACCCCGCCCCTATTCATTAGGTTTTAGGGTACAAGGCACCAGAGGGCTTTGGATGGATGTAAATCATTCTCTGTATATCGAAGGTGTAAGTGCCAAAAATGATGCATGGGAAGAAGCGCAGGCTTATCTCGACAAATATGATCATCCGCTTTGGAAAAGATGGGGTGCTTCAACAGAAGGCGCCGGTCATGGTGGAATGGATTTCTTTGTACTACACGCCTTTGTTGAATCGATAAAACGTAAAACAGCAACACCACTGGATGTGTATGACGCGGCAGCCTGGAGTGCCATTACGCCACTGAGTGAACAAAGTATTGAACTGGGTAATCAAACCGTAGATTTTCCCGATTTCACCAGCGGACAATGGATGTACCGGAAAAACACCTTTGCTTTAAATGACGAGTATTAGGTTACTGAAGAAAGTACCTTATATCGTCATCCATATTCAAAAAAGGATATTTCTTTTGAAGTTCTCTGGCTTTTTCCAGATGCGACTGCAGAAATCTTTTATGTGCTTCGGTAGATGGCTGAAAAGGTTTGTGTTTGCGCGCAATTACGATCTTTTTAATTTCTTCGGCGAGTTGCTGTGCTTTTTCATCTACAAAGTGACGCATGAATTTGTCCAGCACAAACTGTGTTGCCTGGTAATTGGGATGCACCATATCAATATCGTAAAAGCGGTAATCGCGCAATACATCGATCACCAGTTCGTAGGCGGGAAAATAATATAGCTTGTCGAATTTATTTACCAGGTGATGCACTACTTCTATCAAACGCGCTTTGCTGCGGTTATTGTCGATAACGCCATCCCGAATATGCCGAACAGGGCTTACTGTAAAAATTATTTTTAACCGGGAGTTGAACTGAAACAGCTGATGCAGACAATTATCGAGCAGTGAGGTTGTTTCATCAATGGTCATCAGGTGTTTGTTAAACCATCCGGCGGGCGCCCGGTGGTTATTGGCTACGGCGCCACGCATAGCGCCCCGTCGAAATGAAACAGGCACCTGATCGGTAAGCCGGTACGAAAAAGAAGTACCGAGTGTTATAATAAGCCAGTCGGCAGTTTTCAAAAAAGTGTGCGCTTCATTTTGTGAAGCATTGATGCCGCGAAGGCATTCATGCAGATCGGTATTGGAAAAACGGCTGTGATGCTGCCAGCTTTGCCACAGTTCATTATAATAAAAAAGCTCTTCGCTCTGGTACTGTTTATTTACAATATATGAAGTGAGACTACTAACTACACTGGCGGGGTCGAATAAAATGCCATTGGGATTCTGCAGTACACTGAACTTCAACTCGTCCAGCTTATCGCCTATATGCTCGGTGAAGCAGGAGCCCATTAACATGATATTATCCTGGTAGTTGATGGGCGTTGATAATGTTGAAATAGTTATCGGAATCTGGAGGTCCATAATCACTTTTGATCAGTTTTCATAAGGTAAATATTTCGTTAGCTAAGTTAACACTTTTCGCCAGCGCAGTTTTATTCAACCCTTTCAAATCCTCATATTGTTCTAAATATGATATGAGCCACTCTGTATCGATATTTCCTACCAGTTCATCATTGGCCATTGGGCATCCGCCAATACCTTTTAATGCACCATCAAAACGGCGGCATCCGGCCCGCCAGGCAGCTTCTATTTTTGCTTCGCGGTTGTAAGGACTGCTGTGCAGGTGTACGCCTATTTCATGTTGCGGCAATTTATTTACCAGGTAACTGGTCATGGAAAAAACCTGTTCCGGTGTGGCCAGTCCAACCGTGTCGGCCAGTGAAATAATAGAGATGCCCAAACCGGTGATCTTATTAACCCAGTCAAAAACAATTTCTTCTGAATATGGGTCGCCATAGGGATTTCCAAAACCCATAGAAATGTAGATCACCAGCTGTTTGCCTGATTGCACACAAATATTTTGTATTTCTTCTACCCTTTGCAGGGATTGTTGTATCGTACTATTGGTATTGCGCAGCTGAAATGTGTCAGATACAGAAAACGGAAAGCCCAGATAGCTGATTTCGTCAAATGCCGCTGCTTCCTGAGCGCCGCGCACATTTGCAATAATAGCCAGCAGTTTAGTTGATGAGGTGAGCTCTAAACCTTTTAAAACGGTTCCTGTGTCGGCCAGTTGGGGAATGGCCTTAGGCGATACAAAACTGCCAAAGTCGAGGGTATCGAAACCCACCTGCAGCAGTGCATTCAAATAGGCGATCTTTTTATCGGTAGGAATAAAAGAAGGCCAGCCCTGCATGGCATCGCGGGGGCATTCGATGAGTTTTATGGGTGGTTTTGCAATCATCACCTTGTTACTGAATTTAAGCAAATTTTACCGCAGAGGTGCAGAGACGCAGAGGACATTTCTCTGCAACTCTGCGTCTCTGCGGTTATATTGACAATCGTTGTTTCAATCCTTCAAACAACACAATTCCCGTAGCTACAGAAACATTGAACGACTCAAAATTTCCGGCCATGGGTATTTTTATTTTTTCGTCGCATATTTTAAGCAGGGCCGGAAAAACGCCTTTGTCTTCACTGCCCATTACAATACAACACGGTTCGGTAAAATCAAGATCAAACAGCATTTTATCGGCTGTCATTTCAGTGGCAAATACTTTAATGCCATTGAGGTGCAGGGTATCTACCGCTTTCATTAAACTGTTTACGCGGCAGATGTTGATCTTTTCCAAAGCTCCGGCCGATGATTTCATGGCTTCTTCATTCAATGCGCCTACTCCTTTATCGGGAATAATGATAGCCTGTGCGCCACAGCAAACGGCACTACGGGCAATAGCACCGATATTACGCACATCGGTTATGCCATCGAGTATTACAAAAAAAGGCGATTCGCCATTGCTGGTAACATGATCAATTACCTGTTGCAGGTCCATATATTGTACCAGTCCGGCAATTGCTATACATCCCTGATGATTGGCTTTTGTAAAGGATTGTAATTTTTCGGGCGGTACCTGCTGAATAGGAATATTATATTCACGTGCCAGCTGGCGAATGGTTCCAATGGAATCGCCACTTACATTACGCTGAAAAAATATTTTATCAATGGCTCTGCCCGACTGAATAGCTTCAATAATGGGTTGACGCCCGATGATGAGCGACGATTTATTTATTCCAGGTCTTTTTTTATGATATCCGTCCATCTGCCAACATAAGTTTTACTTTTAAAATAGCGGCCACAGACATGGCATCGGTAATTTCGCCGCGTTCCACCATTTGGTATACTTCTTCAAACGGTAGTTTTTTTATCTGCAGTTGTTCTGTTTCTTCAGGACTGGCCGTATGCTGGCTGACCTTACGCGCCAGATAGATCACTGCATATTCATCGGTCACTGAATTAGACAAATGCATTTCTACTATTTGTGTCCACTCTTCTGCTACAAGACCGGCTTCTTCAAGGAGTTCGCGTTTAGCCGACTCCAACGGGTCTTCACCAAAAGTGCCACCGCCTTCAGGAATTTCCCAGCTGTATTGATTAAGTGGAAAACGGTACTGCCCTACCAGCCAGGTATTCAGATCTTCATCGAGCGGTATAGCGCCTGTAGCTATATTCTGAAAATGAACCTTACCATAAATGCCTTTTCCACCCGACGGATTGATCACATCGAATTCAATGATCTTTATCCAGGGATTCTCATAGATCTTCTTTTCATCAAGGATCGTCCAGGGATTGTGTTGTTCATTCATATGTCGAAAATAAAAAATCCCGCCAAGTGCGGGCGGGAAGAATTTTCAATGATATGCTTCGCTTCGCTCAGCATGTTTTTTGCCACAGATTACACAGATTAACACGGATACTCAATTTCAGAATTCAGAAAATAAATTAAGCAAGCTATTTATTTTGAATTTGGTGTATTTATCTGTGTTCATCTGTGCAATCTGTGGCAAATATGTATTTCGTTGCATCAGCAACGAGTAGTACCTATCTGATACCGAATGCCTGTTTGATCTTTCTCACATAATCCAGCTTCTCCCAGGTAAACAGTTCCACTTTTTTCTTAATGGTTTTACCATCGGGTGCAGTGAATGTTTTTTCCACTACTTCTGCCTGACGTCCCATATGACCATAAGCGGCTGTTTCGCTGTAAATAGGGTTACGCAGTTTCAGGCGCTGTTCGATGAAGTAAGGACGCATATCAAAGATCTGGCTGATGCGTTTTGCAATTTCGCCATCTGTTAATTCAACTTTGGCAGTGCCATAAGTATTAATGTAAAGACCCATTGGCTGAGCAACACCAATAGCATAAGAAACCTGAACCAGAACTTCTTCGCACAGTCCGGCTGCTACCATATTCTTTGCAATATGACGGGTTGCATAAGCTGCAGAGCGGTCAACTTTAGAAGGATCTTTACCGCTGAATGCGCCACCACCGTGAGCACCTTTTCCACCATAAGTGTCTACGATGATCTTACGGCCTGTTAAACCGGTATCGCCGTGAGGGCCACCAATTACAAATTTGCCGGTGGGGTTAACGTGATACTTGATCTTATCGTTAAACAGGTGAGCATATTTTTTGTACTTAGCCTTAACGCGGGGGATCAGGATGCTGATAACATCTTCCTTGATCTTTTTCGCCATTTTGGTTTCAGTATCAAAATCGTCGTGCTGTGTAGAAACCACGATCGCGTCGATACGAACGGGTTTGTTATTATCATCATATTCCAGCGTTACCTGGCTTTTTGCATCAGGACGCAGGTATTTGATCTGTTTATTTTCGCGGCGTAAAGCTGCCAGTTCAATCAGCAGTTTGTGGGCAATGTCCAATGCCAAAGGCATATAATCTTCGGTTTCGTTGGTGGCGTAACCAAACATCATACCCTGGTCACCGGCGCCTTGTTCTTCTTTCTTTGTTCTGTCAACACCCTGGTTGATATCTGCAGATTGTTCATGAATTGCTGATAATACACCGCAGGAGCTGGCTTCGAACATGTATTCGCTCTTGGTATAACCAATTTTGCGAATCACTTCACGGGCAATTTCCTGTACATCGAGGTAAGCTCTTGATTTAACCTCTCCGGCCAGTACAACCTGACCAGTAGTTACCAGTGTTTCGCAGGCTACTTTTGATTGGGTATCAAATGCGAGAAAGTTATCGATCAGGGCATCAGAAATCTGGTCCGCCAGCTTATCCGGGTGACCGACGCTGACGCTCTCCGAAGTGTAAATCCTCATTCCGTTGCCCTAAAGGGTACCCCCCTCAGTTCGCGAGAGCCGATTCGGACTCCGGCTCGAACTGCGGAACGTCGGGATCGAGCCGTGCGGTAACCCAGCCGTCTGAGACCATGGCTTCGAGGAACTGGAAGAAGGTCGAGCGCCACTCTTCGGG
>Ga0207667_10008547_pt1 | contig 12150 bp, 9 predicted proteins | sample KBSCornC52_FD_184301 | JGI IMG/M metagenome (GOLD analysis project Ga0207667, IMG submission 184301) | Corn rhizosphere microbial communities from Kellogg Biological Station, Michigan, USA - KBS Corn C5-2 (SPAdes) (version 2) | ecosystem: Host-associated > Plants > Roots > Rhizosphere > Soil ...
ATCGGAATGATCACTACCGCCGCAATCACGGTGATGTAGAGCATCGCGTCCTTGACGAACGCGATCAGCGCCGGCGCGCGCAGGCCGCTGGAATAGGTGTAGAGCGCGAGGATCACGAACGCGATGATGAGTGGCGTCTCCCGACCGATGCCGAGCGTGCCGAGCCCCATCGCCTCGAACACTTTTTCGAGGCCGACGAGTTGCAGTGCAATGTAGGGCATGGTCGCGAGCACGCCGGTGACCGCGACCGCCAGCGCGAGCCCGCGGCTGCCGTAGCGGCCTTCCACGAAATCGGCCGAGGTGATCCAGCCGTGTTTCCTGCATGCGTTCCACAGGCGTGGCATGGTCAGGAACACGATCGGATACACGAACACGGTGTATGGCATCGCGAAGAAGCCGTAGGCGCCGACCGCATACACCAGCGCCGGCACCGCGATCAACGTGTAGGCGGTGTAGAGGTCACCGCCCAGCAGGAACCAGGTGACGAACGCGCCGAAGCGGCGCCCGCCGAGTCCCCATTCGTGCAACTGCGAGAGATCGCCGCGCCGCCAGCGCGCTGCAAAGAAACCCAGCACCGTGACCAGCAGGAAAAAGAACGCAAATACGCCAAGCGCGGTTGCGTCGAACCTGACGCCCGATCCTGAAGGCAACGTCATCCGCGCCACCCACGATGCACGGCCCACGTCAGCAGCGCGGCCAGCACCACCCACGCGAATTGCCACACGTAGAAGAAAGGGAAACCCGCGACCGTGGGTTGCGTGCGGTTGTAAAACGGCACCCACAGCAGCGCGATGAACGGAATCAGCAACAACCAGGGCGTGAGTTTGCGCGGCATGGGCTGCGTGCTCCTGAGGCTTGGGGCAGGACGTCCGGTGGCGGCCGTGGCATCATACGCGCCTTCGCATCCGGTCAGGATTCCGTGGAACAAAGCACGTCCAGTTCGATTCGAGCGCCTTCAGCAACGGAGGTGGCTTCAGCGGCTTGGGTTTCCGGTTGGGTATTGACGGCGACGACAATTTCGACGAAGCGTTGGCCGCCTCCATCATCCGCGGCAGGCAGCTGCTGATGGTCGGCGGCATGGCGGTTTGGCCACACGAAGATCATCAGCGGGCCGCACAAGCGCGGGTCGTGAACGGATTGCGCGATGCATGATTCGGATGAATGCGAACGCGTCCAGCGCAGGGGAGAACCGATGGCCAGCAACATCAACCGCGGACCGCGCCAAATCTGGCTCGCATTCATCTGGTCAATGAAGGGCCTGCGCGCGGGTTGGCGCACCGAGGCGTCGTTCCGCCTCGAAGTGATCCTGTGCGTGATCCTGTTTCCGATCGGTTTGTGGCTTGGCGATGGCGCGATCGAAAAAGCGCTGTTGGCCGGTTCGTTGTTGCCGGTGCTGGCCGCGGAGATGCTGAACTCCGCCATCGAATGCCTGGTCGACAAGCTTTGGCCCGAACTTCATGAAACAGCCGGCCGCGCCAAGGACATGGGCTCGGCCGCGGTGTTCCTGCTGATGGTCAACATGCTGGTGATCTGGGGCGTGATACTGCTTCCGCGCGCGTTCTAGCGTCGTACCTTCCCGTTGCGCGGACCGACCGCGCGTGCTGCAATCGGCGCTCCGAAACACGACGAGGGTTCCGCCGTGCGCGCTTTCCGAATGCTATGTGCCGGTTTCGCGGTGCTGCTGGCCTGCGGCCTGTTGTCGGGCTGCGGCTACAACCAGATCCAGACCAAGGACGAGGCGGTCAAGGCCGCGTGGTCGGAAGTGATCAACCAATACCAGCGGCGGGCCGACCTGGTGCCGAACCTGGTCGCGACGGTGAAGGGCTATGCCGCGCACGAGGAACAGGTGTTTCGCGAAGTCACCGACGCGCGCGCGAAAGTCGGGCAGGTGACGGTGAATGCCGACGACGCGGCGTCGCTCGCCAAATACCAGGCCGTACAGGGCGAACTTTCCAGCGCGCTGACGCGGCTGATGGCGGTGTCGGAAAACTACCCTAACCTGAAAGCCGACGGGCTGTTCCAGAACCTGCAGGCGCAGCTCGAAGGCACCGAGAACCGCATCACCGTCGCACGCCATCGTTACGTGCAGGCGGTGCAGGATTACAACAGCTATATCCGCGGTTTCCCCGTGAACCTCACTGCGAAGGTTTTCGGTTATCAGGTGAAACCGAACTTCACGGTCGACAACGAAGCCGCGATCTCGACCGCGCCGAAGGTTGATTTCGGTACGCCATCTGCGCCTGCGTCCGCTTCGAGCGCGCATTGAGCGGGGCGTGAAGAACGCGTTTCACTCTTGGACGATGCTTGCGGGCCTGTTGTTTGCGCTCGTGGGCGTCGCGCGTGCCGACGTCGCCGTGCCAACCTTGAAGGCGCGCGTCACCGATCTCACCGGCACGCTCTCGGCACAACAGACACAGCAACTGGAAGCGCAACTCGTTGCGCTCGAGCAGCGCAAGGGTGCGCAGGTCGTGGTGCTGATGTTGCCGAGCACGCAGCCCGAAGACATCGCCGATTACGCGACCCGCGTGTTCGACCAGTGGAAGATCGGCCGCAAGAACGTCGACGACGGCGTGCTGGTGGTGGTCGCGAAGGACGACCACCGGGCGATGATCGAAACCGGTTACGGTCTCGAAGGGGCGATTCCCGATGCCGCGGCGTCGCGCATCATCCGTGAATACATGTCGCCGAAATTCCGGGTGAACGATTTCTTCGGCGGCTTGAACGACGCGATCGGGGCGCTGACGAAACTGATCGACGGCGAAAAATTGCCGCCTCCGCTGCAGGAACCGCAACGTAATTCGGGTGGCGTCGCACACGGACACGATTGGTTCACGGGGTTGGTCGTCGCGTGGATCGTGCTGGTGTGGGCGCGTGGGCTGTTTGCGCGCATGTCGCGGCTGCCGCGAGCAGGACTGGTCGGCGGCGTGACCGGGTTGCTGGCTTGGCTGTTCAGCGGTTTGTGGCCATTGGGACTTGGACTCGGCGTACTTGGCTGGCTGATCGGCTTCGCGGGCGGCGGCGGTGGCATGTTCGCGCGGCGCGGTGGCTCCGGCGGCTGGGGCGGATTCGGCGGCGGCGGTTTCGGTGGTGGTGGCTTCGGTGGCGGCGGCGGATTTTCCGGCGGCGGCGGTTCCACCGGTGGCGGCGGCGCTTCGGGGAGTTGGTGATGGATGCGATTCGTTGGTTGCGGCATTGGTTCCACGCACCCGCCAGCCGGGCGTTTCCGCCCGCGGCCATGCAGGAAATCCAGGCGGCGATCGCGGCAGGGGAAGCCCGGCACGATGGCGAAATCTGCTTCGCCGTCGAGGCGCGCCTGCCTGCGCGTTATCTGATCGGCGGGCGGCGCGTGCGCGAGCGTGCCGAAAGCGTGTTCGCCGACTTGAAGGTGTGGGATACCGAACGCCGCACCGGCGTGCTGATCTATGTGCTGCTGGGCGATTACACCATCGAGATCATTCCCGATCGCGGGGTGGTGGCGCGCGTGCCCGAAGGTTCGTGGGAGCGCATCATCGGTTTCATGGGCGAGCAGTTTCGCAAGGAACAATGGAAGGAAGGCGCGCTGGACGGCATCATCGCCACGCACAACCTGCTGGAGTTGTATTTGCCGCCGGGCCCCGGCCGGCGCAATGCCTTGCCGGACGAACCGATCGTGCTGTAGCGGCGCTCACTACGCAGACAATCCAGCCTGCAGCGCATTCGCAAGATCACCGGGCGACGTGACCGGTGCCTGACAAGTGAGCCCCGCACAAATCCATGCCGTGCCTTCCTCGCCGCCCGCTTCGCGTGCCGACAGCAAGCCGGGTAGCGGGCCGGCATCGGACGGGATGATGAAGACGTCGACCGGATCGCCGCCGGCCGTGAGTCCCGCAGCATGCAAATCCGTCCGCAGCGTTGCTTTCCATGCCAGCGCACGATCCGCGGTGCAGCGCACCAGGATCTGCGGGCGCGGGCGTTCGAATTCGTTCAAAGCGCGCAGCAAGGTGGCGCAGGCGTCGGGATATTGGTGCAGTGCGTTCGAGGCGGCGCGCAGCGCGCGTTCGGCACTTTCGAGATAGCGCGTGTCGCCGGTCAGGTGCCCCAGCCGCAGCAGTGAACGAATCGCGACCGCATTGCCGTTCGGCAGCGCGTCGTCCGTCCAGCTGCGGCTGCGCGCGAGCGGGGTGCCGTGCGCGGGCGTCGAAAACCAGAAACCGCCCGCTTCGCGATCCGCGAACTTGTCCAGCAGCGCCTCGGCCAGCGCGATCGCCCACTCAAGATCGCGCGTGGCGAACGTAAGCTGCAGCGTTTCCAGAAGCGCGTCGAGCAGGAACGCATGGTCGTCGAGGAAGCCGAGGATGCGCGAGGGTGGTTCCGCGGCGTTGGCGGACAGCGCGCCGTCGATCCATGTCGATTCGCGCAATGCGTTCAACGCACGCAGCGCCATATCGGCGGAACGTGCATCGTCGAGCAGGCGTGCGGCGCGCGCGAGGCCGGAAATCGCGAGCGCATTCCATGCGGTCAGGATCTTGTCGTCGCGCGCCGGGTGCCCGCGGCGTTTGCGCGCATCGAACAACTGAAGCCGGACGGCGGCGTATTCGGTTCTTGTTTCTTCGATCGAGTCACCGAGCTTCCGTGCGATGTCGTCCAGGTGCGCATCACGCAGCAGGTGCCAGGCCTTGCCTTCGTAGTTCGGCGACGCGTCCAGTCCGAACGCGAGTTCGGCCAGGGGAAACTCGGTCTCCGTCAACGGCGACTTCATCTGCTCGCGCGTCCAGAGGTAGAACTTGCCTTCCTCGCCGTCGCTGTCGGCATCGAGCGAGCTGTAGAACGCGCCACTCGGCGACGTCATATCGCGCGCGAGCCAATCCACGATGCCGCCGACGGCCGCATTCGCTGCTTCGCAAAGCGACGCGCCGGCATCCGGATCGACGGCGAGGCGCGCATACGCCGGCAGCAACTGCGCGTTGTCGTACAGCATCTTCTCGAAATGCGGGATGGTCCAGTTTGCGTCCACGCAATAGCGAAAAAAACCACCACCGAGATGGTCCTGCAAGCCCCGCGCGGCCATGTTCGCGAGGGTGAGACGCGCCATTTGCCTTTCCTTCTCCCCTCGGGTGAAGGTGGCGCGTAGCGCCGGATGAGGGTTCGGAGTCGTCGTACCCTCACCCCTACCTCCCTCCCGAAGGGAGAGGGGTTCAGAAGCAGAGTCGAGCAGCCATTCGAGTTCGGTGGCGCGCGGGAACTTGGGCGCGCCCGGATTGCCGCCCCAACGCGCGTCGAAACGGGATTCGATGCGCTGCAGTGCTTTCGCATTCGCCTCCGCCTTCGAGACGATTTCTCCCGCGGGTGCCGCTTCCGCGTGTCGCATCCATCCGCTCAATTCGGAGGCGTGCGCGCGGAGTTCGTCACGGTTTGAATCGAAGTAGGCGCGCACGCGCTGCAGCACCTCCGTGAACCCCGGCAGGCCATGGCGTGGCGTGGGCGGAAAGTAGGTGCCGATGTAGAACGGCGAAAGGTTCTGCGGATCCAGAAAGGCGGTGAGCGGCCAGCCACCCCCGCGCTGGCTCAGCGCCTGATGCGCAAGTTGATACACGCGATCGATGTCCGGGCGTTCCTCGCGATCCAGCTTGATGTTGACGAACGACGCGTTCATCAGCGCCGCGATCTTCGGATTCTCGAAGCACTCATGCGCCATCACATGGCACCAGTGGCAGGCGCTGTAGCCGATCGAGAGCAGGATCGGCGTGTCGGTTTCCCGCGCATGCGCGAGCGTCACCTCGGCCCATGGCTGCCAGTGCACCGGGTTGTCCGCGTGCTGGCGAAGGTACGGGCTGGAAGTGTCGTCCAACCGGTTGCGATCGAATGTCGTGGCTGTCATCGCTCCATGCTAGCGCGAACGTGAAAGCAGGAAGCCCGGCTCGCGCCGGGCTTCCTGACGTGCAATGAAAGGCCGCTTCAGTTTGGCGCCGAAGCCGTGTTGCCGACCCCGATGTGCTTGCCGAGGAACGGAAGGATCATGTTCCAGAGTTCCTCGTTGTGCTCTTCGCTCGCGAAGCCGTGCAGTTCCTTGGCCTCGGCCAGCCACTCGTAGGGTCTGCCGGTCTTGTCGAGGTACGAGCGCAGGTCGGTGGCGTTCTGGTACGGCACGCGCGGGTCGTCCTTGCCGTGTGCGATCAGCACCGGCACGTTGAACTTGTCCATCATGCTGACCGGCGACATCGTATAGGCGTCTTCGCGTGTGCCGATGGCGTCCTTGAAGTACAGGCGGCCCCCCGCGAAGCGGCGCGTATCGCTCTTGTCCATGCCGATGCGCCAGTCGTAAACGCCGGCGTAATCGACTGCACACTTGTACAACTTGGGTGCGAGGATCGGTTGCATCAGCGACGAATAACCGCCGAAGCTGCCGCCGAACACGCAGATGCGGTTGGGGTCGACGTAACCTTGCGCGATCGCCCATTGCACGCCATCGATCAGGTCGTCCTGGATGCCGGTGGCGAACTGCTTGTATCCGGAGCGCTGGAAGTTGTAGCCGCGGTCGCCCGAACCGCGATAGTTGATCTGCAGGCTCGCATAGCCGCGGTTCGCCAGCAGCGCAGCCCACGGGTCGTAGAACCAGCCATCGCTGGGACCGATCGGTCCGCCGTGCGGGATCAACACGAGCGGAAGATGCTTGTGATCGCCACCGTTGGGCAGTGTCAGGAAGCCCGCCAGTTCCACGCCGTCGCGACCCTTGAAGCGGATCGGCAGGCGCTGGGGCATGTCGGCCGGCTTGATCCAGGGCAGCGCCTGGTACAGCGGCCGCGCGTGCATGCCGTTGCGCTCGAACAACGCGAACGCGCCGGGATTGCGATCGCTGCGCACGCTGATCAACAGCGTCGCGCCGTCGGTACTCGCGCCTTCCATCGACACGAAATCGGCGGGCTGGCCCTGCGAAAGCGCCTGCATGATTTGTGCGTAGGCATCGTTGCCGATGTACTGGACCTTCGGACGGCCGCCGGCCCCGAATGCCGCCGCGATCGGGGTGCCGGTTTCCGGATTCCACATCACGTTCGTGACGGAGGAGAACGGATCCGACGCCAATACGGTACGGCCGCTGCCGTCGAGGTTGCACTCGATCAACTGGTCGGGACCGCCATCCAGGCTGGACCGCGCGTACAGGTGCTTGCCGTCGCGGCTGATGCGGAGTGGATCGAACGACTTGCCGACCACGGAATCCGGCATGCGCGTCCAGGTCTTGCCGTCGGTGCTGGAAAAAGCTGCCGGATTCATATGGGTGTCATCACCCGCGGCGATGCGTGCCACGCCGTCGTGCGGCAGCATCGACATGCCGCCGTGGTCGATCTCGCCAATCTTGGCGGCGCGGCCGCTGGCGCCGTCGACGTCATACAGATCGGATTTGCCGTATTGCCAGATGTCGCCCTCCGCGCCCGCGGACATGCGGTCCAGGCTCAGGTAAAAGTGCCCGTTCGGCTGATAGGGCGTGCCGACGATGGATGGGAAACCCTGCGGGATGTCGAGCGAGTTCATCGAAGAAAACGTACCGCCGCGATGGCGCAAGCTGTACAGCGTCTTCTTGTGCGTGCCATCGAAATCCACGCCCACGATGTCGCCGGTGACCGAAGGCGCCACCAGGGTGCCGGTTTCCCGGGCAAGGCCCATGATCAGTCGGGTATTGCTGACCCAGTGCAGGTTGTACGGCATGAAGCGCGGCGCCATGTCGAGGCGGCTGACGGGCTTCAGGTCGGGCAGGCTCAATACCGCCAACTGGTAACTGGCATCGGTGCTGTTGGTGTTTTCGTTGACGGTGACGGCCAGGTATTTTCCGTCCGGCGAAATGACGGGATTGGTCAGCGTCGGATGTTTGACGAAGTCGGAAACCGGCAGTTCCGCGGCGACGGCGGTTGCGCAAAACGACATGCCGGCGACGAGCAGCCAGCAGGCAAGGCTTGCAAAACGCATCGATGTATCCCCGTGTGAAAAACCCCAGCCCGAGTATGCCAGTGCGATGCGGCCTTGTTAAGGCGCGTGGTTCGCCGATACTGTTGCACGTTGGTTCGAAGGAATGCAGTCGTGGATGAAGGCGTCGAATATCCCGCGTTGTATTTGAAGCGCGGCGAGGATGCGCGCCTGCGCGCCGGCCACCTGTGGGTGTTCGCCAACGAGGTGGACGTCGCCCGTTCGCCGTTGACTTCATTTCAACCGGGTGACGCCTGCGTGATCGTGGATGCTCGCGACAAGCCGATCGGCGTTGGGTACGTCAATCCGCATTCGTTGATCTGTGCCCGCCTGGTGGCGCGCGGCATGGAGCATCCGCTGGATGCCTCACTGCTGACGCATCGCCTGCAGGTGGCGCTGGCGCTGCGCGAACGCGTGCATGCTGAACCGTATTATCGCCTGCTGTACGGCGAGTCAGATGGCGTGCCAGGGCTGACGCTGGATCGCTTCGACGACGTGATCGTCGCGCAGGCAACCACCGCCGGCATCGAACGCCTGAAGCCGCAGGTCGAAGCGGCGGTGCAGAAGGTGTTGAAGCCGCGTGCCTTGATCTGGAAGAACGATGCCGGCATCCGCGCGCTGGAAGGCCTGATGAGCTATGCCGACGTCGGTTTTGGCGATCCGCCCGGTGCGCTGCGCGTGCGCGAAGGCGGCGTTGAATTCGCGATCGATGCGATCGGCGGGCAGAAGACCGGCTGGTTCTACGACCAGCGCGCCAATCGCGACGCGCTGGCGTCTTACGTGAAGGACGCGCGCGTGCTGGACATGTTCGCGTACCTCGGCGCCTGGGGGTTGCGCGCCGCGGCGATGGGTGCGAAGGAAGTCGTGTGCGTCGATGCATCAGCGTCGGCGGTGAAACTGATCGGCATGAATGCCGAGCGCAACGGCCTGGCCGAACCCGTGCGTGCCGAACGCGCGGACGCGTTCGATTTCCTGAAAGACTTGCGCGAACGCCGCGAACACTTCGACGTGGTGATTCTCGATCCGCCCGCATTCGTCAAGCGCAAGAAGGATCTGAAGGAGGGCGCGCTGGCGTATCGCCGCATCAACGAACTGGCGATGCAGGTGCTCTCGCCCGACGGCATCCTGGTGACGTGTTCGTGTTCGTATCACCTGCCGCGCGCGGCATTGCTGGATGCGGTGCAGCGTGGGGCGCGCCATCTCGATCGCAACGTGCAGGTGCTGCAGCAGTTGCAGCAGGCGCCGGACCATCCGGTGCATCCGGCGATTCCCGAGACCGATTACCTGAAAGGATTCATCTGTCGCGTGCTGCCGGCATGAAAGCCCCTCTCCCATCGGGGCGAACCGACGCGTTTAGGCGATGCCATGAATGGCATCGCCTGCGTCGGTGAGCGCTTGGGTCAGGGATGATCCAAGCGGGGTTGGCTTGGCGAGGCAGGATGCCGAGCGTAGCCAGGGTTGGGGTGAGGATGCGATTTCGCGCATAATGCCGCGTTCTCGTCTCAACCGAACCCGAATCCCCGCCCTTCTCCCGAAGGGAGAAGGGCGCAAAACATGACCCATCCCTTCTTCGTCGACATCGATCCCATCGCGTTCCACATCGGTTCGTTCGGGGTGCACTGGTACGGGCTGATGTACCTGGGCGGTTTCATCGGCGGACTGTTGCTGGGCGAATATCGACGCCGGCGTGGACGGCTGCCGGTCGATCGCGACTCGTTCCTCGACCTTGCGTTCTATTGCATGCTGGGCGTCATCGTCGGCGGCCGCATCTGGTACATGCTGACCTACCAGCCGATCAACTGGATCTGGACCGACCCACTGCAGATCTTTCGCGTGTGGGACGGCGGGATGTCGTTCCACGGCGGACTGCTTGGCGTGTTGGTGGCGAGCCTTTGGTGGTGGTGGCGGCATCGCGCCGCGATCACGCATTATTTCGACGTGGTGGATTTCGTCGCGCCGCTGGTGCCGATCGGGCTGGGGCTTGGGCGGCTCGGCAACTTCGTCAACGGCGAGCTGTGGGGCAAGATCAGTGACCTGCCGTGGGCGATGATCTACCCGCACGCGCTGCAGGAGAATCCGAAATTCGCCGGGATGAGCGTCGCCGAGCTGCATGCGCTGTATCCGAGTGGCGTGCTGGATGCCTACGCGCGCCAGCCTTCCGAGCTGTACGAATTCCTGCTGGAAGGCGTGGTGATGTTTACCGTGCTGTGGGTGTTCTCGATCAAGCCGCGGCACCGCTATGCGGTGTCGGGCTTGTTCGCGCTGATGTACGGTTGCTTCCGTTTCGCGATCGAGTTCGTCCGCGAACCCGATCCGCAACTCGGGTACCTGTTCCACACCGGTTGGCTGACCATGGGCCAGGTGCAATCGCTGCCGCTGATCGTGGTCGGGCTCGTGCTGCTGTGGATGTCGCGCCGCACGCCGGTGATCCAGCCGCGGCCGGTGGTGCCTGTCGAAAGCTTCGCGAAAGGCTGAAGTGCTAAGCCTTGCGCGCGCGGGGTGAAGTTTCCTCTCGCCGGATTGCATTTGCGACCCCAACCTCTGGGTTGATGGACGGGATGTTGCGAGGAGGATCCACATGCCGACTTTGCATTCCCTTGCGGAGCGGTTTGCCCGTTATGGCCGGGCGGGTGGCTGGCTGCTCTGTATCGGCATGGTCGCGCCACGCATGGCCTGCGCGGCGGACCTCGGTCCATCCATCTTGCCGAAGATCGATGCGGTTACTTTCGAAGTGGTGGCTGCCAAACCCGTCCATGATCCGCTGAGTTACGAGAAGGCGCTGCCGCTGGACCTGCTCCCGTATCAGCAGCGCACCGACAAGTATTACTCGATCGGCACGGCCTTCGCGTTGGGCGGCAATCGTTACGTGACGGCGGCGCACGTTCTCCTGATTGGCATGGACAGCCTGTGGGGACCGCCGGAACTGCGTGATGCCTCCGGTCACGTGTATGCCATTGACAAGATCGAGAAGTTTGCATTGCGCCGCGACTTTGCGGTGTTCTCGCTGGTGACGCAGCCCCCAAACGTCACCACGCTGTCGACAAATGCCAAACCCGTCCTCGATCAAGCGGTGTACGCCGTTGGCAATGCGCTGGGCACTGGCGTCGTGGTCCGCGACGGTTTGTACACATCTGACACGCCGGAACAGCAAGATGGGCAGTGGAAATGGATCCGGTTCTCCGCAGCGGCATCGCCAGGCAACAGCGGCGGTCCGCTGCTCGATCAAGACGGCAAGATCATCGGCGTGGTGCTGATGAAATCGCCCAACGAAAACCTCAACTACGCGCTGCCGATCAGTGAGGTGTTGAACGCGCCGGCGAACGCGGCCGTGATCGACAAGCGCATGTCGTCAGGATTCGACCTCTTCGATACGACCATCACCGGCACCTTCAACACACGATTCGCATTGCCCACGAGCTTGGCGGATTTCTACGCCAAGTTGCAGGCGCTGCTGCACGGTTACGAGGACAGCCAGTTGAAGGCGGTGTTCGCGAAGGACGCGGAGCAGGTCTTCCCGCATGGCACCGGTTCGCATCGGGTGTTGTATGGCGTGCCCGGGTTTTTTGCATTCCCCACCTTGCTCAGGCGCAACAGCGCGGGCGAGTGGGAGCCTGGCGGGAAGCGGGCCGCGAAAGTGCCGTTGCCCGACAACGGATACCTGGCGATCGGCCTGGTCGGACACGACCTGCTGTTCCACCTGCGCAAGCCGGATGACGTCAGCGACCAGCAGCTCTATGGCGATCCAGCGCGGTTGATGGATGCGTTGGCGAAACCGGGGCTGTTTCGCCGCGACGTTGCATCGGAACGTATCAAGATCACCGGATTCGGCAAGCCCGGACTCGACACGACATACACCGATCACTGGCAGAGAATCTGGCAGGTGCTGACCTGGCCGATGCCGTTCGCCAATCGGCGGATGATGGTTTTCGCACTGCCCGTGCCGGATGGCTATGACGGCTTCATGCGCGAGCTTCCTGCGGGCGAGAGGCACGGTTACCTCGTCAACTTGGAAGCCATGACCGATTTTTTCTATCTGTCCTATCGCGGCTCCCTGGCACAGTGGAAGGACTATCTGGAGAACACCGCGCTGTCGCCTGCCGCGTTCAAGACCATCCATATCGACGCCGATTACGGCAAACGTTTCAGTTACGCTTCGCCGCGCGTTGCATTCTCGATCACGCCGCAGGTGCAGAAGATCCAGCCCGACAGCGAACT
>Ga0207667_10008549_pt1 | contig 12148 bp, 9 predicted proteins | sample KBSCornC52_FD_184301 | JGI IMG/M metagenome (GOLD analysis project Ga0207667, IMG submission 184301) | Corn rhizosphere microbial communities from Kellogg Biological Station, Michigan, USA - KBS Corn C5-2 (SPAdes) (version 2) | ecosystem: Host-associated > Plants > Roots > Rhizosphere > Soil ...
CCGTCGTCGCACTGCTCAATACGAATCTGGCCGGTTCCTCGCTTGCGCATTGTGTGAACATCGTCGGGCCAAAACACGTGATTGTGGCGGGACAACACATGGGTCGATTCACCGCCGCACTACCCGATATTTCACATGCAGCAAAAATCTGGGTCCACGGCAACGGCCACGATGAATTCCCGCGCATGGATTGCACTATCGAACGGTACTCGGGCGAAAAGTTGCGCGGCGCCGAACGCCGACCGGTAAGCATCGAGGATCGCGCTCTCTATATATACACCTCCGGCACTACCGGAGTTCCTAAGGCGGCTAACATCAGCCACGCCCGGCTGATGCAATGGAGCCACTGGTTCGCCGGCATGTTGGAGACCCATTCGAGCGACCGGCTATACAATTGCCTCCCGATGTATCACAGCGTCGGCGGTGTGCTGGCCACTGGCGCGGTTTTGGTCGTCGGCGGCTCGGTGGTGATCTGCGATAAGTTCTCTGCAAAGCGGTTCTGGAACGACATCATCAGATGGAACTGCACGCTCTTCCAATACATTGGGGAATTGTGTCGTTACCTGCTGCACACGAAGCCGAACCCACTTGAAACGAAGCACCATCTTAGGATCTGCTGCGGCAACGGGCTTAGGCCGGACATTTGGAACGACTTTAAATCCCGGTTCTGCATCCCCAGGATTTTGGAGTTTTACGCTGCAACCGAAGGCAACGTTTCGCTGTTCAATGTCGCGGGCAAGCCCGGCGCTATCGGTCGCAACCCATCCTATCTGGCGCATCGATTGTCGGCGACGCTGGTGCAAATAGATATTGAAACAGAAGAGCCGGTTCGCAATGACCAAGGATTCTGCGTCCCATGCGCTCCGAATGAAGTCGGGGAAGCGATAGGCCCGCTTCTGGCGAACTCGTCGAATGTCGCCGGCCGGTTCGAGGGTTATACCAGCCAGGAAGCTTCGGAAAGAAAAATTCTTCGCAACGTGTTCGCGCCGGGGGACGCATGGTACCGTACCGGCGATCTGATGCGGAGGGACCGGCAGGGCTATTTCTATTTCGTCGATCGCATCGGCGACACCTTTCGCTGGAAGGGCGAAAATGTCGCGACGTCCGAAGTGTCAGAGGCTATATGCGCGTTTCCTAGCATCCGGCAGGCGTGCGTCTACGGCGTGGCTGTTCCAGGCACAGAAGGCCGCGCCGGCATGGCCCTGCTGGTCGCTAACGATGAGCTGGATCTTACGGCATTCCGGACCCACTTGATCAATTGCCTGCCCCATTACGCCGTTCCGTTATTCCTGCGCATCCGGAACGAGATGGAAGTGACCGCCACCTTTAAATACACAAACAACGCCGTCCTGCGCCAAGGGTACGATCCGGTCGCGAGCAGCGATGTCATCTACTTCAATCATCCGGAACGCCAAGAGTTCCTTCGCCTCGACAAGGAACTTTACGAGCAGATCCAAGGCTGCCAGGTGCGTCTATGATCTGCCGTTGACTGGCGATTTCGCAACTCAACAGCCGCAGCGCAGCGGTGAGCAACGAAACTACCGCAGCTCTGCCGACCCGGGAATCACGGCCCGCTCGGCGGAGCTGGATCGGCCCGTCGCGCTGGTGTGGATAATGCCAAATCGCCGACCTGTCGGGGTGTCTGTGGAGAATCGCTGATGCCTATCTGCTGGGACCGACATCCGTCGGCGCCTCACCCGCCGGTCTGGGCCAAAGATTTGCTCGGAAAGTCAAAGATCGAGTTCCGGGAGTCGGATGCGCACTGCATCGATATCGGCCTTGTAAACAACATGCCCGGCGCAGCGCTGGAAGCAACCGAACGCCAGTTTCGCGCGCAGCTCGATGCTGCGGCTGACGGCATCGCGGTGCGCCTGGCGCTCTATGCGTTGCCGGACGTTGCGCGCAGAGATGTGGCCCAGCACCATGTGAACAGCTTCTATTCCGACATCAGTGACCTCTGGGACCTTCATCTCGATGGCCTCATCGTGACTGGGACAGAGCCGCGGACATCGAACCTCAGCGATGAGCCCTATTGGCGAAACCTGACCAGATTGCTGCAGTGGGCAGAGCACCACACTCATTCGGCTGTCTGGTCCTGTTTGGCGGCGCATGCAGCTCTTCTCCACATGGATGGTATTGTACGGCGTCCACTCTGCGACAAGTGCTCCGGCGTCTTCGAGTGCGTGAAAGTCTCGGACCATCCCTTGACTGCCACCATTCCACTTCGTTTACGGATGCCGCATTCCAGGTGGAATGATATAGCCGAGGATGCTTTGACGATGTGCGGCTATCGCGTTCTCACGCGATCGGAGGACGCGGGCGTCGACGCGTTCGTGAAACAAAGAAAGAGCCTATTCGTCTTCTTCCAAGGTCATCCAGAATACGAGGCCGATACTTTGCTGCTCGAATATCGCAGAGATATCAGACGTTTCCTCAGGCGAGAGAGGGACTCGTACCCCGCAATGCCGCGAGGCTACTTCGACGATGATACCGTCGATGTTTTGACCGCGGTGCGGGAGCGCGCATTATCGGATCGCCGCGAGGAGCTTCTCGCGGATTTTCCAACTGCCCTCGTGGCAGGCAAAGTGAGGAACACATGGCATTCGGCAGCCGTCTGCGTCTATCGCAATTGGCTGCTATATCTGTGTGCCCAAAAGGATCGACGGCTCAAGGCCAGGGAAAGACGAACGCCAGGCAAACCATTAGGACTTGTAACCTTCGGGTCGCCCAAATAGACGCGTGCACAGCACCCTTCGCATGAACGACCACTTGATTCCGTGAAGAACGTTTATCCAAACATGACGGTTGGTGAAGTTCGCAACGCTGTCGCCAAGCTCCAGTGCGATATAGCGAACGGACCCATCGTCCCGAATGTAACGCCGGAAGAGATTCGCCGGCGACTCGCCTCCCGCTATGACTTCACGAAACCGATGGCGTTGGATGATGTGGTTGCGGATGTGGAAGGGATGTTACAAGCGTGGCAGGTTCAGGTGACGCACCCGCGTTACTTTGGCCTGTTCAACCCGAACGTTACGCTTGCGTCGATCATTGCGGACACACTAGTCGCGGCGTATAACCCCCAGCTCGCGACCTGGCGTACGTCGCCGGCGGCGAACGAGATCGAGCGGCACACGCTTCGCTGGCTGGCAAACAAATTCGGCCTCCCCGCCACTGCTCTCGCGAATTTCACAAGTGGCGGAGCAGAGGCGAATCTCTCGGCGGTCACTGTCGCGTTAACCCGGGCTTTCCCGGACTACGCCGAAGGCGGATTGAGCCAGCTTGCTCGATCGCCAACGGTCTACCTGACGCCGGAGGCTCATCATTCGTTCGAAAAGATTGCACACATGGTGGGACTGGGACGCAGGGCTCTCCGCAAGGTAGCCACCAACCGCGATCATAAGATGGATCCAGGTGACCTGGCGAGGCGGGTAGCCGAGGATCGTAGAAGCGGGTTCACGCCATTTATGGTGATCGGTACGGGCGGTACCACGGCGGCCGGCGTGATCGATCCCTTGCCGGAGATAGCGAGCTTCTGCCAGTCTGAGGATTTGTGGTTTCACGTCGATGCCGCGTGGGGCGGGGCCGCCATTGTCTCGCCTCGCCTCCGGGCTACTCTCGCTGGAATCAGCGCCGCGGACTCGATCACCTGCGATGCCCACAAATGGTTCTCAGTCCCGATGGGCGCCGGGATGTTCTTCTGCCGGCATCCTGAGTCGGTTCGCGCTGCCTTTCGCGCGGAGACCTCCTACATGCCGGGGAAAATGGTTGGGGACGTTCTGGATCCCTACACTACATCGGTGCAGTGGTCCCGGCGGTTTATCGGCCTGAAGCTCTTCCTTGCCCTGGCACAACATGGTGAGTCAGGGTACATCGAGATGATCGAACACCAGGCTCGAATGGGGGACGTGCTACGGGAATCGCTACGGCGCGCAGGGTGGCGTGTAGTCAATACAACACCCCTACCGTTGGTGTGCTTCACCCGGGCTGGCCTGGTTACCGCCAAGTTTCTGGCGGCGCTCTACGAACGCCAGATCGCGTGGATGTCTGAAGTCCGGCTCGGTAGGAGTGCCCCAGTTATGCGGGCGTGCATCACAAACTTTCGGACCAGCGAGCGGGACATCGAGTGGGTGGTAGTAGAGATGAGCCGGATCGCACTAGGGGAGGAGAAGCCCATATATGAGAAGCGAAACAATCGCGATTCACGGCGGCTATGACGTCGATCCAACCACCAAAGCGGTGGCCGTTCCTATCTATCAAACCGTTGCCTACGCGTTCGATAACGCGGATCATGGAGCAGCGCTGTTCAATCTTGAAGTCGAGGGATTTCGCTACGGCCGGATCAGCAACCCTACTACGGCGGTGTTGGAAAGGCGCGTCGCCGCCCTCGAAGGAGGACTGGAAGCCTTGTGTGTGAGCTCAGGGCAAGCGGCAGTCCATTATGCTGTGCTCAATCTTACCGAGATGGGTAGCAACATCGTCTCGGTTCCTATGCTTTACGGCACTACCCATACACTGTTCGCTTATGTTCTACCAAATCAGGGGGTCAGCGTGCGACTTGCGGAGTCGTATCGACCCGAGTACATAGAAAAGTTGATCGATGAAAAGACGCGGGGAGTATTTTGCGAAAGTATCGGGAATCCGGCGGGAAATATTTGCGACGTTGAGGCGCTGGCTCGTGTGGCCCACAAGCACGGCATTCCGCTAATCGTCGACAACACCGTCGCGACCCCCATTTTGTTGCGGCCCATCGAATATGGCGCGGATATTGTGGTGCATTCTCTAACCAAGTTCATGGGCGGGCACGGCTCGACCCTCGGCGGCGCCATCGTCGATAGCGGTAAGTTTCCCTGGAAAGAGCACGCTCAACGCTTCCCGATGTTTAGCCGGCCGGACCCTTCGTATCACGGTTTGGTCTACACCGACCATTTCAAGGACGCTGCGTATATCGGGCGCTGCCGCAGTGTCTACCTGCGAGCTACCGGTTCCGTATTGTCGCCCTTGAGCGCGTTCCTGCTGCTGCAGGGTATCGAAACGATCGCCTTACGGGTCGAGCGTCATGTGGAGAACGGCAGGGCCGTAGCTGAATTCCTGCGAAAGGATCGTAGGATTGAATGGGTTAACTACGCAGGATTTCTGCAGAGTCCCTATTACGAGCTCGCGCAAAAATATCTCGGCGGCCGCGGCTGCCCTTTGATGACCTTTGGGGTCAAGGGAGGATTCCAGGCCGGCACGAAGTTCTATGACGCGCTCAAGTTGATCAAGCGGCTCGTGAATATCGGCGACGCCAAATCACTGGCCTGCCATCCGGCCTCGACCACGCATCGTCAGATGTCAGCGGAAGAAAAACGCCAGGCCGGGGTGACACCCGAAATGATACGGCTTAGTGTCGGCATCGAACACGTCGCCGACATCATCGGCGACCTCGATCAAGCGCTGGATGCGGCGGTCACCAGATCTGAAAAGCAGCCGTCCACGAACCGAGCGGATCAGGAGTGCTGTGTCGGTTTAAGTTAGGAATGGCAACCTTTAGAGAAAACATCGTCATCATGCCTCCGACCGTCGCCTGCAGCAATCGCGATTTGGATTTAAAACATCTTTGGCACGGGAATCTGCAACATCGTGGCTTGGAATTGCGGCCGCCGCTGGAGGTGACAAGCGCGGACGGGTGTTATGTTGTCGACTCCGAAGGCCGGCGATATCTTGACGGCATGGCGGGGCTGTTCTGCGTGAATGTCGGGTACGGCCGCCGGGAGATTGTGGATGCAGTCGCCACGCAGATGTCGCAACTGGCGTATTATCCACTGACGCAATCGCACGGACCCGCAGCGCAGTTGGCCGGGCGCCTGGCCGAGTTGCTGCCGCCGGGCCTGGATCGCGTCTTCTTCACCAACAGCGGCTCGGAAGCGGTGGAGACCGCACTCAAAATGGCGCGGCAATGTGCGCGGCAAATGCATCCCGGCGAGAACCGCTATAAGATCGTCGCACGCCATCGCGGATATCACGGTTTCACGATGGGGGCGCTATCGGCCACAGGACAAAGCGTGCGTCGCGCGGCATTCGAACCACTGGTGCCAGGGTTCCTGCATGTGCCCCCGCCGGATCCCTACCGATGCTCCTTCTGTTGCAAGCAGCCGGCGTGTTCACTGGTATGCGCCGACGAGATCGAGCGGGTGATCCGAATGGAAGGTCCTGAAACGGTGGCGGCCGTCATTGCCGAGCCTGTTATCGGCGGCGGAGGAATCTTCCCAGCGCCGGAGGGCTATCTGGAACGACTGCGGGCCATCTGCGACCGCTACGGTGTGCTGCTCATCCTTGACGAGGTCATCACCGGTTTCGGCCGCACCGGGAAACTGTTTGGCTTTGAGCACAGTGGCATTCGTCCTGACATTCTGACGTTCGCCAAGGGCCTGACATCAGCTTATCTTCCGCTAGGCGCCACGGTAGCTTCTGAGCAGGTGTTTGCCGCGTTTCAAGAGGAGTCAGAGAGTTCGAAATTCGTTCAAGTAAGCACCTTTGGTGGCCATCCCAGTTCTTGCGCGGCGGCCCTTGCCAATATTGAGATCCTCACCCGGGAGCGTCTTTGGGAGAACTCTGCCACCTTGGGAGCATACCTGTTGGAACAGCTACGCGGGATTCGTTCGCCGTGGATCGGCGAGGTCCGCGGGCGCGGGCTGCTGATCGGAATGGAACTGGTGTCGGACGCGAACAAGACGCCGTTGCCGGAGCCCCGGATGGTGCAGTTGCTGGGTGAGTTCCGGGAAGCCGGACTATTAGTCGGGCGCAACGTCGGGTCGGCTCCGGGCTATTGCAATGTTCTGATACTTTCCCCACCGCTCATCCTCAGCCGCGAGCATGCCGATACAATCGTGGCAATCGCCACGCAAGCTCTGGGACGTCGTTGACGTCGTTATTGTCCTGCAACGGGACGATATTGTGTGTTGCGCGTGGCCGCACAGAGTTGCAGCACAACCAACGCGCAAATGATCAGCATTCCGGCCGGCAACGGCAAGTCCACGTCAACGCTTCGGGAGCCCGAAGACGGCAATACTCCCTTGGGCGCAGGGATTTCAAGTGCGCAAGAATTTCAAGACCGACCGAAGCCATGTTCTGGGGCTTGGCCGCACGAGCCGGCCGGACGTTCTGACGCCCAGCCACACGCCGGCATTCCGCAATACATGTTCACAGCCTTGAAACAGAAGACGCGCGCACATGGTCAGAAACGGCAGCGGGTCATGCCCATTGAACCATGCCATCTCCCGATTTCCTTTGAGCGACTGCCACCACCCGCGGAGCGTGAGCTCGCGCCGGAGTATATGGCTGAGACTGGCGAGCACATCAAGGGGCTCAACGATGAAGACCCGGCCCTCAACCACCGGCAATCGGCAGACGCGTCTTCCCGTGAGGTCGAGATGCAGTGCCCGCACGACGTCGACACGGGCATCATCCTCGAACATCCGGAAATTCGCGCCGATCCTCGGGTTGAAATCGAGCAGCAGGTATTCACCGGTGCGTTTGTCGAGCCGGTAATCGATATCGACAATGCCAGCGTAGCCGATGCCGGCTAGGAACTTGGCGGTCTGCAAGATCAGCGGTTCATTGCGCACTGACACGCCCAGCGTGGTGGACCCTGCAGACGCTGGATAGGAACGCAGCTTCTTGCCGGTAAAGGCCACCAGACAACCTGTCGGCGGATTGCAGTACCCGTGGAAAATCCAGTTTTCCGCGCAAGAGTCGGGAATGTATTCCTGAAAGATCAGATTGGGGATATCCGGGTTTTCGGCTTGGTGGTAAAGGGCCAAGAGCTCCTTTGGATTCCGCGCCACGGACACGCTGCGGGCTCCTGCCGGTAGCCGTTGCGATTCTGCCGCTTTGACCATGATCGGAAATATGGCATGTTCGATGAATGCGTACACGTCGTCGACGGAGCGGGGAAAAGCGTTGTCCGGGCATGGCACCCCGAAGGTCCTGCACAGGAAATGCAATTCCTTTTTATTGGACAGCCGCCTAGGAAGCTCCCCTGGCAGCCGCGGGAACAGGAACCATTTTGCAAGCTTGTGAGCGTGCTCGGCGACGAAGGCCGCGGCTGAATCGTCGGTGGGAATCAAAATCGTTGGCCGCCCCAGCCGCTCCCCGATCCCGGTTACGCGCGCGAGAACCCTTTCCGCATCCCGGTCTCCGCTGTCGCAGGCAAAAGCCTTGGTCAGATAGTAGGACGTGGCTGCGGGGGCGAAACAATCTTCGACGACAGCATACACCGGCACCCCAAGTCTGCCCAGGCTTCGAATGATGCCTAGAGTGCCATGGTGAACGGCATAGCGCCCGATCTTCAGCACCAGCACCGGTACCGTTACATCGAAGTCCAGCGGCTTGGGCGTCAGATCGTACCGATTTATCCTCGCCTGCTGCTTCAAGATTCCCCGCACTTCAAGGCGTTCGCAAAGTGAAGAATCGCCCGTGAGCGGCCTTGACGCGTTGTGGCAGCAATGTGGCCGGCCACACGACGCCCCGTGATGCCCGTACCGACGAGAAACCGCATGGCGGGGCCAAAACAACCTGCGCTGGCGACGCCGGTAAAATAGAGGCCCGGCACGGAGGACTCGAAGTTGGAGGAGAGGGCGGGAAATTCGTGCTCAGTGCGCAGCCGTGGCCTCAAACCGCCGCTGAGGAACGGCAGACGCTGGAGAGAAAACCGGTAACCGGTAGCGGCGATAACATGATCGGTCGTCAGATCGAAGGGCCGCCCATCCGGCCCGATGGCCTGTAGCACGGCGCGACTGCTTCTCTTATCGGCTCTCAGAACGACGGTATTGCTCAAAATCTGGAGCCGGCCCACAACGCGGTCCTTCAGCCACCAAGCCCCGGCTGGCCCCAGAGCGGTTTTCACTTTTTCGAGGCGAACGTGTTGCGGCAAATGGCGGAACAGCATCGGGACGTTACAGTAGGCCCATGTCGCCAAGCCCCGTCCCAGACCGGAGACTGGGTAGCGCAGGCGTTGGTAGGCGGTCCGCCGGAATGCTCCTGGACGCTGACCCCAACTCAGTGATGGTTTCCGCACCAAAAGGCGTACGGATGCTCCTCCTTCGGAGAGCAGCGCGGCTGTTTCGAGCGCTGACTGGCCGCCGCCGATTACGGTGACATCCTTGCCTTTGAATACGCTCAGGTCATGGTGATCAGAGCTGTGAGACAGAAGTCCGGACGGCAAGCCGGCGATTTCCGAAGGAATATGCGTGGCATACTCCAATCCGGTTGCCACGACGACTTTGCCGGCGCGCGCGATGGTCCCGTTAGCCAGCCGCAATTCGAACCCATCGTTAGATGCGTCGATCGCAGTGACCATCACATCCTCGACGTTGGGTACAAGTTCCCGCTGGAAAGACAAGGCATATTGAGTAAAGACATCGATCGAGACCGGCACGCCCCATGCGCTATAAGGCAGTTGTTTTTCCGCGCAGTATTGCGCCAATGTGTGCCCCCCGGTTGGATCACAAAGGCTGGAACCGCATCCTTCAGACTTCAAGACCATGCCTCTTGGCATTTGGCACTGCCACCGATGCATCGGCCTGCCGAAAATGCGGAAATCGATGCCCGCCAACTGCAGGTGTGCGGCAATAGTGACTCCGTACGGACCTGCGCCGATGACGGCAACTTGGGAGTAGGGGACTTGGTCCAACAAATCTTCCTCTGACGGCAATTCTAAAAGCAAACATCGTGCCAAAAAGCCTAGTTTGGTGAGGCAGAGGTTCGTAAGAAAATCCACGGCGGTTCCTTTTGGTCGAGGTTCGGTGCAAATCGCTGACAGCGCGGAACGGCTGGGGCCACGGAACGGCGCCTGCCACCAAACCGCTTTGGAGTGCACTGCGAATCTCTGACTCACGACACGAATGGTAAGACATCCTCTTAACTCCGATGAGTGGAATTCAATTCACCTTTGTGGGTCTCCAGCGGCCCTGCTGGCGCGTCGGCGCTGGTGGCCCCACGGACCAGCGCTGGCAGAGCTACGAACACCGACTGATTCGGGACTACGTTGGCTATAACCATTTGAAGATGTCGCTTTTCATCGGCCTAACACGCAGAGCAGCGCATTCTTGTTCGCTGGCTTGATGTTTAACTTATCCAGCGCGCCCAGCGGTCTTCCACCAGCGTGCGGGCTTTCACTTCCCACGGGCATCCTGTTTTGTGGAAGAATTTACTCCCAGGGGGTTCAGATGCGCCGACTGTCGATTTTGTTGATACTCGCGGCTTCGGGCTTCGCACAGGCGCCACCCACCGCGTCGAAGCAAGCTGCCGCCGGTCCGCCTAAGCCTGCGCCCCGGCTCGCCGATGGCCGGGTTGATTTCTCCGGACTTTGGCGTCCTGCCGACATCTTTCTGATCGAAGATATTTCCCTGGGCCTCAAGCCCGGCGAAACCATTCCACTGAACGCACAGTCCGTCCAGATCATGCAGAAGCATCTTTCAAAAAACGATCCGGAGGCGAACTGTCTGCCCATGGGCGTCCCGCGTCAGGCTCCTTATCCTTGGAAGTTCGTCGAAACGCCAGGCTACATCTATATGTTGTTCGAGGGGAACATCCACAGCTTCCGTCAGATTTTCATGGACGGCCGCGCGCATCCTGCCGATCCGAATCCAACTTGGTACGGCCACTCCACCGGCAAATGGGACAAAGATACGCTGATCATCGATACCGTCGGTTTCAACGACCGGTTCTGGTTCGATTTCGTTGGGCATCCTCACACCGAGCAGCTTCATACCGTTGAGCGTTACACACGCCCCGAGCTCGCCTTTATCAACGAAGAGGTCACCATTACCGATCCGGGCGCGTACACCCGGCCGTTCACGATCTATTCGAAACATCGCCTGCTGCCCGGCGATGAGCTGCTTGAGTACATCTGCCAGGAGAATCAGCGCGACACGCAACATCTGGTCGGGCCGGCTGGAAGACCGTAATGCGAAACTTACTTCTCTTTATGCCGATCGTTATTGCTTGTGCCGTGCCTACTTCTGCGCAGTGGTTCGATTACCCCACCAAGGGAATCCCGCGCACGCCCGACGGCAAGGCTAACCTTACCGCGCCCGCGCCTAAAACTGCCGACGGGAAGCCCGACCTCTCCGGAGTCTGGCTGGGCGACCAGTGGTCTCCCGCCGGCCGTCGTCCGAATCCACCCGGTGGCGGCGGCCGTGGCGGTGGCGCACCTGAGATGCTCCCGTGGGCTCAGAAAGTTTTCGATGAGCGCCGCGCGACCTCGCTACGGGACGATCCCGAAGCTCGCTGTATGCCGCAGGGTGTACCCAAAGCGAGCACGTTGCCGTACCCGTTCGAAATCGTGAACGCGAGTAACAAGACCTTGATACTATTCGAAATGTATTCTCTGCGCCGCCAAATCTTTACCGACGGCCGCGAGCTTCCTAAGGATCCCAAGGACTACGCGCAGCCCAGTTGGATGGGCTACTCGGTCGGAAAGTGGGAAGGCGACGAGTTTGTGGTGACCACGGCCGGCGTGAACGATCAAGTGTGGAACATCGACCTCGCGGGGCATCCACACTCCGACGCCTTGCGTATTACTGAGCGTTACCATCGCGTCGACTTCGGGCACATGGACGTCCAGGTCACTATTGACGATTCGAAGACCTACGCCAAGCCATGGAACATGCCGGTGATGCGGTACACTCTGCTCCCGGACACCGATCTATTCGAGTTCGTCTGCGAGAAAAACATCGATCCGCAACACATGGGGGCGAAATGAAACAGTACCTTTTGATTTTCGTTGCGGCGGCAGCTCCACTGCTGGCGCACCACTCCTTTGCCGCGGAGTTCGACAACAAAAAACCTGTCGAGCTCAAGGGTACGCTGGTCGAGCTGGAATGGGTGAATCCCCACGCCTGGATTCATATGGAAGTGACCGACGCGTCCGGCAAGGTCGCTAAGTGGGATTGCGAGCTGGGCAGTCCCAACCTTCTGATGAGGAATGGCTGGCGCAGGGATTCGCTCAAGAAGGGCGACGTCATTATCGTGAATGGTTCGCAAGCCAAGGATGGGTCGAATTTGGCCAACGCTCGGACGGTATCATTCGCCGATGGCAAGCGCGTCTTCAACGCCGGCTCATCGGGCGATCCGGGTACTCCGGGCGCGCTCACGCAGTAGGTTAATC
>Ga0207667_10008551_pt1 | contig 12146 bp, 9 predicted proteins | sample KBSCornC52_FD_184301 | JGI IMG/M metagenome (GOLD analysis project Ga0207667, IMG submission 184301) | Corn rhizosphere microbial communities from Kellogg Biological Station, Michigan, USA - KBS Corn C5-2 (SPAdes) (version 2) | ecosystem: Host-associated > Plants > Roots > Rhizosphere > Soil ...
TGGTCCGCCAGCCGGCGCGCGACGTCGGTTGCCGGGATGAGGATGGGATCGCGCGCCGTCATCACCAGCTCCTGAATTTGGCCGGGGGTTCGTACAGGCCGCCGGACCAGTCGACCAGCTCGGCGATGCTCTTCGCCGCCAGCAGCGAGCGGGTGGCGTCGGCGCGGCGCACGCCCATGTCTTCCGGCAGCGCGATCAGGCCTTCGGACCGCATCCGGGCCGTCTGTTTCGGGTCGTGGGTGAGGCCGATCGGCGTCACGCCCGCGACGGCCGCCAGCATCGCCTTTCTCTCTTCCAGCGAGCGTGCCTTGTACAGGTAGGCGATACCTTCTTCCGTCAGCACGTGCGTGACGTCGTCGCCATAGATCATTACCGGTGCCAATGGCATGCCGGACGTCTTGCCGACTTCCACGGCGTCGAGCGATTCGACGATCGTGGGCTGGCTGCCGTCCTGGAAGGTCTCGACCATCTGCACGACCAGCTTCTTGCCGCGTGCCAGGGGATCGTCCGTCTCGACGAGGTCGAGCCAGGCGGGCGTCGCGTGGCGGCGGCCATGCGGATCGTGGCCCATGTTCGGGGCGCCGCCGAAGCCGGTGAGGCGGCCGTGCGTGACCGTCGACGAATTGCCCAGGCCATCCATCTGCAGAGTGGAGCCGATGAACAGGTCGACGGCATACTGGCCCGCCAGCTGGCAGAACGCGCGGTTGGAACGCATCGAGCCGTCGCGGCCGATGAAAAACACGTCGGGTCGCGCCGCCGTGTAGTTTTCCATGCCCAACTCGGCGCCGAAGCAGTGCACGCTCTCGACCCAGCCCGATTCGATGGCGGGGATCAAGGTGGGGTGCGGGTTCAGCGTCCAGTTGCGGCAGATCTTGCCCTTCAGCCCGAGTTGCGCGCCATAGGTCGGCAGCAGCAGTTCGATGGCCGCCGTGTTGAAGCCGATGCCGTGGTTCAGCGACTGGACATTGTGGCGTTCGTAGACGCCGCGGATCGCCATCATGGCCATCAGGACGTGTACGGGCTTGATCAGGCGCGGATCGCGCGTGAACAGCGGCTCGATGTAGAACGGCTTGTCGGAGCGGACGACGTAGTCGACCCACGCGCCGGGGATGTCCACGCGCGGCAGGTCCTTCGGATCGTCGACGATCTCGTTCACCTGCGCGATCACGATGCCGTCGCGGAACGCGGCCGCCTCGACGAGCGCCGGCGTGTCCTCGGTGCTCGGACCCGTGTACAGGTTGCCCTGGCGGTCGGCCTTGTAGCCCGCGACCATCACGACGTTCGGCGCGAGGTCGACGTACAGCCGCGCATACAGCTCGATGTAGGTGTGCAGCGCGCCGACCTGCAGGGTTCCCTCCTGCAGGAACTGCGAGATGCGCAGGCTCTGCGCGCCGGCGAAGGCGAAATCCAGTTTACTCGCGATGCCGCGCTCGAACAGGTCGAGGTGTTCCGGCAGGCTCACGCTGGGCATGATCATGTGCAGGCGCTGGATACGGTCCGGGTCGACCTGGACGAGGGCGCGGGCGAGGAAGTCCGCCTGCTTCTGGTTGTTGCCCTCGAGGACGACGCGGTCGCCGCTCGCGAGTAGCAATTGCAGCGCGTCGACGATACGCTCGCTGTCCAGGACGGGACCGTCGGCCAGGTGGCTCACCGCCGCCATCCTGCGTGCTTTTTCGCGGCGCCGCGTATCCCACTGGCGCGGGGCGGGCGTGGTGCTTTCCATGTTGTCTCCTTTGTATGGAACGTCGGTATCAGATTAGGCACGACGGAGGCGCCGTTCAATCAACGCGACGCGCGAATGTTTACTCTCAAGTTAATGATTGCGGTATGCTGGCAGAGGGAGTCGCGCGATGATCGATGAAGAGATTACGTTAAAGAAACTGGAAGTGTTCCTGGCGTTCATGCGCCTGCACAGCCTCGCGCGCGTGTCGGAAGAACTCGGCCAGAGCACGGTGAGCGTCCACCGCGCGCTGCATACGCTGGAAGAAGGCTTGCGCTGCCCCCTGTTCCGGCGCGAGGGCCGCAACCTGGCACCGCTGCCGGCGGCCTATGCGTTCGCCAAGTACGCCCAGCGCGCCGTGAGCGAGACGGAAGAGGGCGTGCGCAAGGTGCGCGAGATGGCCGGGTTCGCGGGTGCGCGCCTGAAGATCGGGTCGCTGTATTCGCTCACCCTGCGCTGCATTCCCCAACTGCTCATGGGCCTCAAGCTGCGCCGGCCCGAGCTGCAGATCGACCTCACGCTGGGCTCGAACCAGGAATTGCTGCGCGGCCTGGACGAGGGCCGGCTGGACGCCATCGTCATCGGCCTGCAGGCCCCGATCGACGATGCCGCCTTGCTGGCCGTGCCGCTGTTCGAGGACGAGATCCACCTGGCTGCTCCCCTCGGCTCGCCGTACGCGGACCGTGGCCACGTGGACCTGCGCGACCTGTACGGCGAAAAATTCATCACGCTGGGCGGCGGCTTCGTCACCTCGGACAGCTTCGACCACGCGTTCCGCCAGGCCGGCTACACGCCGGAGACGATCATGCGCGTGGGCGACATCTTCTCGCTGATCAACCTGGTGAGCGGCGGCATGGGCTACAGCCTGCTGCCGGGCCGCGTGGCGGAATTCAGCACGCGCATCCAGCTGATCCCCCTCGACGCGCCGTACGCATCGCACCAGACCATCAGCCTGCTGCTGTCGAAGAGCCGCGAGCGCGACCCGAACCTGCTGGCGCTGGCGGCCGAGTGCCGCATGTACGGCAAGGGCCGGCCGCTGGGCGGCTAGCCGGCCGTGCGGATGCTTACGCCGGCGCCGGGACCGGGCGCGGCGACGGGCAGGCAGCCCAGGCCTTCCAGCGTGCGTTCGACGGCATCGATCAGCGGCGTGTGCGGCTCCGCGCCGAGGAACGCGACGAGGCGGGCATTGTCCATGCGCACGCTCTCGCGCCAGAGATAACGCATTTCCCACAGTTCGCGCAGCGTTACGTTGAACGGCGTCGCCAGCCGCACGAGCCACCACGGGAACGCGGCGACCCTGGCCGTTCCGCCATGGCGCGCGACGACGCTGCGGATCGCGCCGGTGATCGCGCTGCCGTCCGCATCCCAGTGGCCGGCCATGTGGAAGCGCGCAAAGCGCGGCAACTCGACGCGTCGCTCGATCAGCGCGGCCATCGTGGCGGCCACGTCGGGCAGGTAGGCCCACTGGTGGCCGACGCCGGGCCGGTTCGGATCGGCGATGCGGCGTACCGGCTGGCCCGGTGTGACCATGCCCTGCGCGAACCAGCTGTTGCCGAGTTGCGGACCGAAGAAGTCGCCGGCGCGCACGATCAGCACGCGGCCGCCCTGGGCTGCGTGCTCCTGCAGCGTGGATTCCATGCGGACCCGCAGCGCGCCCTTGCGCGTGCGCGGATGCTGCGGCGCGTCCTCCGCGATCAGCGGGAAGGCGTCGGGGCCGTAGTTGTACACCGTGCCGGGCAGGACGATCAGCGCGTCGTTGGCGCTGGCCGCGGCGAGCGTGTTGTCCAGCATCGCCGGCACCAGCGATGCCCAGTCGCGGTAGCCCGGCGGATTCACGGCGTGCACGATCACGCTGCAGCCTTGTGCTGCGCGCATCACGTCGGCCGTCTGCAGCGCGTCGCCCGCGACCCAGGCGATGCCGTCGGCATCCACCGTCGCGCGCGCCAGGCCGCGTTTCAGCCCGCGCACCTGCCAGCCCGTGCGCGCCAGCCTGCGTGCCACCTCGCCGCCGATACCGCCGCTCGCGCCCAATACCAGTGCCGTCTTCATGTCGTTCTCCCTGTCGGTGAGTGAAAGTGTTGACAGAGTAACGGGCTGTCTGGCTCAATGGAATTGCATATCACATATCAGCAGCTATACATTTACGTATAACCATGAGCATGAACATCGAATGGGAGTTGTACCGTGCCTTGCTCGGCGTGCTGCGCGAAGGCTCGCTGTCCGGCGCGGCGCGCGCACTCGGCGTGGCGCAGCCCACGGTTGGGCGGCATGTGGCGGCGCTGGAGGCGGCGCTCGGGATCGTGCTGTTCACGCGCTCGCAGACGGGGCTGCTGCCGACCGAAGCGGCATTGGCGCTGCGCATCGACGCCGAGGCGATGGAGAGCACCGCTGCCGCGCTGGAGCGCAAGGCATCGGGGTTCCGCGACGGGAAGGAGGCCGTCCGCGGCACCGTACGGATCAGCGTCAGCGAGGTCGTCGGCATCGAAGTGATGCCGGCCATCGTGGCCGACCTGGTGCGGCGTCATCCGGCGCTGGAGGTGGAACTGGTGTTGTCGGACCGCGTGCACGATCTGCTGCAGCGCGAGGCCGATATCGCCGTGCGGATGACGGCGCCGCGCCAGGAACAGCTGGTGGCACGCCGCGTCGGATCCGTCGAACTGGGCATGCACGCGAGCCCGGACTATCTCGTCCGCCGCGGCACGCCCACCACCGTGGCGGACCTGGCGGCGCATGCCGTGATCGGCCACGACCGCGAGACGCCGTTCCTGCGCGCGGCAGCGAAATCGTTGCCTGGCCTGTCGCATGGCCACTTCACCGTGCGCACGGACAGCAACGCGGCCCAGCTGGCGCTGATGCGGGCCGGCGGCGGACTGGGGATCTGCCAGGTGCCGCTCGCGGCGCGCGCGCCCGCGCTCGTGCGCGTGCTGGCGGACGCATTGACCCTGCGGCTCGACATGTGGGTGACGATGCACGAGGACCTGCGTGCCAGTCCGCGTTGCCGGGTCGCGTTCGATGCGCTGGCGGCAGGTCTTGAAGCGTATGTCGGCGGGGTTCAGGCGGCGTAGGCGTGCGCGCCCGGCACTGTCAGCGTGACGGCCGTGCCCAGGCGCGGCCCGCTGCAGATGTCGAGCTTCGCCTCGATGCGCACGGCGCGTTCGCGCATGCCGACGAGGCCCCAGTGGCCGCTGGGTGCGCCGTCGCGCCGCACCGGCTCGGGCATGCCCCGGCCGTCGTCGGCCACGCACAGGACGAGCGCACGGCGGCCATATTCCAGGGTCACGTGCAGGTGCGCCGCGTGCGCATGGGCGAACGCGTTGCGCAGGGCTTCGCGCGCGATTTCCGCGATCTCGTCGGCGACGGGCGCGAGCAGGGCGCGGCGCTCGCCGCTCACGTGCAGGTCGACGGCGAGAGCGCCGTACGCGAGCTTCAGCTTCGCGATCGCGTCCGTGAGCACGTCTTCCAGCACGTGGGCGTCGCCGGCGCGCAGTTCCTGCAACTGGTCGCGGCCTGCGCCGATGGCCAGGCTCGCGTCGTCCAGCACGTGTTCCAGCTGCCTGCGCGCGCCGGCGTCCGGCGGCAGGGTGGCGGCGACGGCGTCCACGCGCAGCACGAGGCCCTGCACGGTCTGCAGGAACGTGTCGTGCAGGGTGCGCGCGATGCGTTCGCGCTCGGCCGTCTTCACTTGCAGCCGCTCGGTCAGGCGGCGCGTCACGTAGCGCAAGCGGTAGCGGTACAGCAGCACGCCGATCAGGACAAGCGCGACGGCGCAGGCGAGGCGGAACCACGTGGTCTGCACGAGCGTCGGCGCCACGCGCAGCGGCAGGGATGCGACGACATCGCCCGGCACGCCGTCCTCGTTCACGGCGCGCACGCGGAACACGTAGTCGCCCGGGCCGACGTTCGTGTACGTGGTCGCGCGGCGGGTGCCGCCGTCGAGCCACGCGCCGTCGACGCCGTCCAGCCGGTATTCGAAGCGCACGCGCTCCGGCATGCGCAGCGCGGGCGCCGTGTACAGGATGCGGAACTGGCCGGCGCCCGCCGGCAGCTCGATCTTCCCGCGCGCCGGCCAGCTGCGGTCGCCTGCCTCGACGCCGAGGACGACGGCCTGCGGCGGCATGCGGTTGCGGCGCAGCTGCGCCAGGTCGATGCGCGCGACGCCGCCGGACGCGGTCAGCCACAGGTTGCGGCCGTCGGCGCTGACGATGCCGGGCCAGCGATTCTCGAAGGCCGCGCGGCCAGGATAGCCGTCCAGCGCGTCGAACAATTCGTAGCGGAGCTGCACGTCCGGATTGTGCATGGCCTCGCGCCAGTCGGCGGCGCGTACGTGGACGAGGCCCGCGAATCCGTTCAGCCAGCGGTCGCCGTCCGGCGTGACGACCATGCCGGACAGGTTGCGCAGCACGCCGGGCTCGCGGGTGCGCAGCGGGCGCAGCACGCCTTCGCGCAGCACGGCGCCGCCGCCGGCGCCGCTGACGAATAGCGTCTCGCCGGGGAATATGCTGCTGGCAACGCCGATGGGACCGAGATCGTACGAGGCCAGTTTATCGTCGAGGTCGTGCACCAGCTTGCCGTCGCCGGTGGCGAACCAGCTGCCGGCGCGGCCGGACGTCGCCGACTGGTAGATCTTCGGCGGCAGGTTGAATGCCGCGCGCGGCAGCCAGTGGCCGTCGCGCCAGCCGATCAGCGCGGTCTCGGGCGATGCCGTCCACAAGACCTTGCCGTCGTCCAGGAAACCGATCAGGTGATGGTCGCGCGGCTTGCCGTCGGGACCGGGCGGCAGCGGGATCTCGTCGACGCTGGCGCCACGGCGGCGCCAGACGCTGCGCTTGCCGCCGAGGAGTACGCCGCCGTCGAGATCGTTCCTGATCACGCTGATCCACGGCCCCGGTTCGGCGCCTGGTGCCGCATCGGGCGCGAGGCGCCACAGGGTGCCGGTCTGGACGTCGGACGCCAGCACGCTGCCGCCGTCGGTGGCGAGGCTGTAGCGGACGCCGTTGCCGGGCAGGCCGGCCGTGAGCAGGCGGTTGCGGCGGAAGCGGTCCAGGCCGTTCTCCGTCGCCACCCAGACGTCGCCCTCGCGGTCTTCCAGCATCGCGACGGCGTCCTGGCCCGATACCTGGGACGGTTCCGCCACGCGTTCCGTGATCGCCGGGCGCACGGGCCAGCGGGTTTCCGTGCGCCGCGCCGCGTTCGGCACGCGGCACACGGTCTGCGGGCACTTCGGCAGCCAGAGCGTGCCGTCCGCGCCGAACTGCCCGGCCACGCGCGAATCCGCCGCGGCAAACGCGGCCGGGCGCCCGGCGCCGGTGGCGTCCACGAGGCGCATGGTGGCATCCGCGCCAATCTGCCACAGGCGCCCGTCCGGGGCCAGCAGCGGCATGCCGCGCGTGGCCGCGACCCGGTCGAAGCGGCCGGCGGTCCGGTCCAGGCGCCAGGCCCCGCTGTCGTTGAACGCCCACAGGCCGCCCGCGCCGTCGGCGACGAGCCTCTGGATATTTTCGCTGACCCAACCCGGGCTGGTGGGCACGACCTGCCAGCGGCCGCCGACGAGATGCATCACGCGCTTGCCGAGGCTCCACAGGCTGCCGTCCGCATCCACCGCGAGCGCGCCCACGTCCTCGACCGGCGCCGGCTGCGGCGGCAGGTCTTCGAAACGGCCGTCCGGATGCAGCACCGAGACGCCTTCGTAGAAGTAGGCGATGACCAGGTCGCCGTTCGGCGCGGCGAGCAACGCGTGGATCAGGTCGCGCGTGCGCACGCGCGACGCCGGCAGTGGATAGTGCTCGAAGCGCAGGCCGTCGAAACGGTACAGGCCGTCGATGGTCCCGAGCCATAGCCAGCCGTCGCGTGTCTGCGCCATCGTCTGGACGCCGGGCGGTGCGCCGTCGGACGCCGTCCATTGTGTGTGGTGGTAGTCGGCGAAGCCTCCCGCCCCGACGGCGGCCGGTATGCCGGCGACGAGCAGAGTGGCGGCGAGCACGGCTGCGAGACGATGGCGGAGCGGCATGGCGGTGCGTTCAGAGATCGAAGAAGCCGCGCTGGACCGCGAGCGTGACGGCATGCGCCCGGTCGTTCGCTCCCAGCTTCACGAGGATCGCGCTCATGTGCGTCTTGACCGTCGTCTCGCCGATGCCCAGTTGCCCGCCGATCGCCCGGTTCGAATGGCCGACGGCGGCCAGGCGCAGGACGTCCAGCTCGCGCGGCGACAGCGCGTCGCCGGCATTGTGGATCGCCACCTCGCGCCGCAGCGCCTGGGGCAGGACGTGCGAGCCGGCGTGCACTTCGCGCACCGTGGCCGCCAGTTGGCGGCCCGGCACGTTCTTCAGCAGGTAGGCCGACGCGCCCGCCTTGAGGGCGGCCGCGATGCGGGCATCGCCGTCATAGGTCGTCAGCACGACGAGGCGCGCGCCGGGATGCAGGCTGCGGATGGCGCGGATCGCTTCCAGGCCGTCCTTGCCGGGCATCTGCAGGTCGACGAGTGCTACGTCCGGACGCAGCCGGGTGAACAGGTGGATCGCTTCGTCGCCGTCGCTGGCTTGCGCGACGACTTCGATGCCGCCGTGCGCGGTGAGCGAGGCAGCGATTCCTTCGCGCATCATCGGATGGTCGTCCGCGATCAGCACGCGTAACGGCAGGGGAGTGGCAGAGTGCATGCGGTGTGGCCTGGCATGGGAGCGATGCCGATTGTAAAACATTTATGGTAGCGCATGCCAATATGGTTGGATCAGGCCCCTGCGCGCCGCGACGCAGGCCGCCTCGGTCCGGCACGACACGTTCAATTTCGACAGGATGTTGTTGACGTGGTATTTGACCGTGCCGACGCCGATGTTCTCCGTGCGCGCGATCAGCTTGTTGCTCAAGCCGGCCGCGAGGTGGGCGAGGATTTCCAGCTCGCGCCGCGACAGGCGGTTGGCGTCCACGCGCGCGGCCAGTTTCTCGGCCAGGCCCGGGGCGAGGTAGCGGCGGTGGGCGGCGACCTGGCGCACGCAGTGCACGACCTCGTCGAGGCCGGACTGCTTGAGCAGGTAGGCGCTGGCGCCCGCCAGCAGGCCGCGGTGCACGTCCTCGTCGCCGTCGTACGTCGTGAGGATGACGATGCGGGCGTCGGGCACCAGCGCGCGGACCTTGCGGATCGCCTCGAGCCCGCCGCCGCCCGGCATGTTCAGGTCCACGAGCATCACGTCCGGCCGCAGGCGCAGGTATTGATCGACGGCGGCGACGGCGTCGACCGCCTCGCCGACCAGCATGAGCGACGGCTCGGTGCGGATCAGCGCCGCGAGGCCCGCCAGGATCAGCGGATGGTCGTCGGCGATGAGCAGCGTGATGGGGCGCGCGTCATCCATGGCGCGTCTGCCGTTCGGGGGAAAGGCGCGCCGCCGGCGGCGGCGGGTGGATGGTCATGGGCTGCTCCTCGTCCGGTTGTCGGCGGCGCGGACGGGAATGCCGCGCCGCCGGATGCATTGTCGGGACGAAGGCGGGCCGGGTCCAGCTATACGAACGGATATGAGCCGGTCCGCAGGACGGCACTCACCCCTGTTCCGCGCGCAGTCCCAGGTGCTGGACGATGAACCGGCTTTGCAGTTCGTTGGCGCGCACGCTCTGGGCGCGGACCTGTTCGTGCAGGCCGATGCGCACGGGCGCGAGCGCGCCGAATGCCTGCACGACGCCGGTTTCGTCGGCGGTGGAATGTTTGTCCATGGTGATCTCGCAATGGGATGACATGGCGAGTCTAGCGGCGGGGCGCCGCGCGGACACTGGTCCTAGGGCCAGGCGGGGGAGATCAGGCGGCGGCGCCGGGCGGCAGCGCGCGGCCGCCGCGACGACGGCGGGCCATGCCGAGCGCGCCGAGGCCCAGCACGAGCAGCGCGGCCGTGCCGGGCAGCGGCACGTGCACGTTCATGGCAAGGCCTTCGATGACGTCGTTCTGGACGGTCTCGCCCCAGTGCATCGCGAACGAGCTGTAGTCCAGCAGTTCGGAGCCGCTCAGGTTGAGCGAGAACGTGAGGGTCCTGGCGCTGGAGTTGACGGTCCACACGCCGGCCAGGCCCGTGTCCTGGACGGTGGTCGACTTGGTGTTCACGGCGACTTCGTGGTTCTCGCGGTAGCAGTTCACGCCGCAGGCGCTGGTGACATAGCTGTTCGAATTCAGGATGTTCGACGCATTGGTCGCGCCGTTCAGCGCGTACAGCTTGAACGTGCCGCCCGTATTGCTCCAGCGGTTGTTGAGCGCGAGGCCATAGTCCCAGACCGTGCCGGTGCTCGCGTTGTCCGTCGCGTAGTGGTCGGCGCTCGTGCCGGCCGCGTTCCACGTGTCGGACAGGAACACGTCGCCGTAGCCGATGCCCTTGTTCGTCGTGTTCGTGAGCGGATCCTTGCCCCACGGGAGGGTCGCCGACTTGGCGGCCTGGCCGGCGAAGTTCGTATTGATCGTGATGGTCAGCACGTTGCCCGCGCGGGCGATCGCCGCGCTCGAGATGTCGTACGTGCTGCCGCCGATGACGTCCGCAGGAGCCTGGTTGTCCGCGCCATAGTAGGCCGTGACGCCGGAATCCGTGATGGTAGCGCCCCAGCACTGGCTGGCACCAAGTACAAAGGCAGCCGCTGCGGCCATTCTGATCGCGTTTTTCACAGATTCTCCCGGAGGGGTTGTTCGACTGATAGTTGGTAGCAGGAATCATGCCACAAATAAACTTAACTTGTAAATCAATTATTTAATATCAATAGAGACCGTGGGCGAACTACAACTGTAAAGCTGGCCGACAGGCTGGCAAAACGGGGCGTGGCGCCGCCGCCATGCGTAAAGATTTTCTCTTGCGTAATCCAGGCTTGCGCTACGACAATACGTGATTGACCCAGACGAGACCGTCCATGCCGATCCGATCCAACGCCTTCCCGCGCGGGCCCGTCGCCAGCCGCCTGGCCGCCGGCCTCGTGGCCGCCGCCACCGTGACCGTGCTGTCCGCCGCGCTCGCGGGCTGCAACCAGCCCACGGCCGCGGAGCAGCGCGCCCGGGCCGAAAAGCTGCGTAGCCAGGGCGATTTCAAGGGGGCGCTGATCGTCCTCAAGAATGCGCTGGACGCGGAACCGGGCAGTGCCCAGACGCGCTACCAGCTCGCGCAGACCTATCTCGACCTCGGCGACAGCACGACGGCCGAAAAGGAAGCGCGCCAGGCGCTCGACCGCGGCTACCAGCGCGGCCCCGCGCTGGCTGCGCTGGCCGCGGCGCTCGTGATGGAAGGCCAGCACAAAAAGGCGCTGGACGAGACGGCGCATGCGCCGGACGAACCGGCCTTGCAGGCGGCGCGCGGCGATGCCCTGCTGGCGCTGGGCCGCAACGACGAGGCGCGCGCCGCGTACGAACACGTGCTGGCGCAGCGGCCGGAGGATCCGGCGGCGCTCGTCGGACTCGGCCGCGTCGCCATCGTGGAACGCCATGCGGACAGGGCGCACGGCTACGCCGACCGCGTGCTGGCGCGCGACGCGCACAACGTGGATGCGTTGATGTTCAAGGCCGACCTCGTGCGCGCGGGCGAGCGTCCCGGCGACGCGCTGGCGCTGTACGACCGCGTGCTGGCCGCCAGCCCGCAGCACCGGACCGCGCACGTGGAAAAAGCCTACCTGGCGATCGGCCTGCGCCAGCCGCAACTGGCCCAGGCCGAGCTGGACCTGGCCGCGAAGGCCGCGCCGGGCAGCCTGCTGGTGGGCTATACGCAGGCGCTGCTCGATTACTCGATTGGCAAGCCGGACGCCGCGCGCGACGTGTTGTACAGGGTCCTCAAGGCGGTGCCGGACCACATGCCGAGCGTGCTCCTGGCCGGCACCGTCAACCTGAGGCTCGGCTCGTATTACCAGGCCGAGCAGTGTTTCCGCCGCTATCTCGAACGCAATCCGGCCAACCTGCATGCCCGCAAGCTGCTGGCGCAGGCGCTGATCGGCTCGGGCCATGCGGTGGAGGCGCGCACGGTGCTGGAACCGCTGCTGGATGCGCACCAGGCCGATGCCCAGGTGTTCGGGCTGGCCGCCGACGCCGACATGCAGTCGCGCCGCTTCGGCCAGGCGGCCGACCTGTATGCGCGGGCGAGCGCGCTGGATGTCGCGTCAGTGCCGCTGCGCACGGGACTGGGCCTGTCGCGCCTCGCCGCGGGCGATACGGACGATGCCGTGCGTGAGCTCCAGGCCGCGACGGCGCTCGACAAGGGCGCCGCCGACGCCGGCGAGGCGCTGGTGCAGGCGAACCTGAAGCTGGGCCGCCGCGACGCCGCCCTGGACGCGGCGCTGGCGCTGGAACGCGCCCAGGCCGACAAGCCGCTGCCACACGTCCTGAAGGGCCAGGTGCTGGCGGCGCAGGGCAAGCCCGATGCCGCGCGCGCCAGCTTCGCGCGTGCGCTGCAGCTCGACCCGACGTATTTCCGCGCGGCTGCCGGCC
>Ga0207667_10008558_pt1 | contig 12142 bp, 10 predicted proteins | sample KBSCornC52_FD_184301 | JGI IMG/M metagenome (GOLD analysis project Ga0207667, IMG submission 184301) | Corn rhizosphere microbial communities from Kellogg Biological Station, Michigan, USA - KBS Corn C5-2 (SPAdes) (version 2) | ecosystem: Host-associated > Plants > Roots > Rhizosphere > Soil ...
AATGGTATCAATCTTCACTTTTCCTGAAGCATGGATAATCTTTTCGTTGTTCAGCATAATCCCAACATGCACAATTTTGCCTTCAGTATTTTCAAAAAAGGCAAGGTCGCCTAAGCGGCTATCGTGTAACGAGTTTATCATATACCCCTGCTCCACCTGCATACTGGCATCGCGCAAAAGATTTATCCCTTGTAATTTAAAAACTGCCTGGGTAAAGCCGGAGCAATCGATACCAAAATGGGTGCGCCCACCCCACAAATAAGGCGTATTTAAAAATGAAGTTGCCGTAACCACCAGGTTTTCGGTTTCCCCAATTTCACCTATGATTTCAAATTGTTCGCTGCCTATTCTGCATGTTGTGCCTTCTAAAAAAGCCAAAGAACTGCCCACCGGCAAATAAAGGATACTGTTGTTGGCTATTTTCCAGGCCTGGGTAACCGGGCGGTAGGTTAATGGTGGCGGGGTTTGTTTAAAACGCTTATAAGCCAGGTGCCCAAGCATTATAAACTGCAATCTTCCTATCCAGCCAGGGTAATTATCATAGGTGGTGATAATTTTAACCCAATTGTCTTTCCATTCGGTTATTTCAAATATTTCACCAAATAATACCTGCGATACCTGTTCGCTGCGTTCGTTAGCCTCGGCGCGCAGCGGTATAATTGAAAGATTACAAATTCCGTATTCCATATAAAATCAGGCTGTTTACGAAACTATAACTTTAAAGTTGTGTAAACAAAAAAGGAAGATACATATTTATATCTTCCTTTTTTAATATTAAATACAAGCTGTCAAAGGGACTTATTCGCCCAAATGAAGCCATTCTTTTTTTGCTAAAAGCTCTTCTTTGGTTTCGCGAACATCCTCGTCATCCACGCAACAATCAACGGGGCAAACGGCTGCACATTGCGGCTCGTCATGAAAACCCACGCATTCGGTACACTTATCGGGAACAATATAATAAATATCGTCGGAAAGGGCAGCCTGCGTTTCGCCGGCATCAAGCGTATTCCCGTCGCCAAAATCAATAATTCCTTTTAAACCGGTACCGTCCGAAAAACGCCATGCGGCGCCGGCATCATAAATAGCATTATTGGGGCATTCGGGTTCGCAAGCTCCGCAATTTATACACTCGTCGGTGATTTTAATCGCCATATTTCTCTTTATATAATAATCTGAATTAACTTTGCCCGCAATTGCAGACGCACAAATATAACAAAAAAAGGTTTTATGGATTTCAATCCATACCATATATATGTCAAAATTTAACAAAATACAGCTTATAAACGCATTTACTACCCTTGGTTTACAGTTACTTGAGCCTGATGAACAACTATTAGTTATTGCCCATAACGAAAAGCAATATAATGCCTGGTTTACACCCGAAAGCGTTTTAAACGCCCTGAAAGCCATCGGGTTAATGCTAAAAAAGGATGATTTGACCAAATGGCTGGCCAACTATACCATTGACGAAAACAAACCCGGAAAACGGGTTGGGCTTATATTAGCCGGTAATATTCCACTTGTGGGCTTTCATGATGTTCTCTGCGTTTTAATAACCGGGAATTATGCGCTGATAAAAGCTTCATCGCAGGATGCGCGTTTAATTAAGTATGTTCTGGAAATGCTTGTGGCGATTGAACCTTATTTTAAAGATCAATACAGCATAGTTGAGCGCCTGGTTGATTTTGATGCGGTAATAGCCACCGGCAGTAATAATTCTTCGCGGTATTTTGAATATTATTTCAGTAAGGTCCCTAATATTATACGAAAAAACAGAAGCAGCATTACTGTGCTGACAGGCCATGAAACAGCGGAGCAATTGTTTGCATTAGGGCATGATATTTTTGACTATTACGGACTGGGTTGCCGCAACGTATCAAAACTACTGGTGCCAAAAGGGTACAGTTTCAATTTCTTTTTTGAGTCGATAGAGGTTTATCAGCCCATCATCAATCATCATAAATACAACAACAACTACGATTATAACAAATCCATTTACCTGGTAAACAGCGATAAGCATTTTGATAATGGCTTTTTGTTATTGAAAGAAGATGAGCGGCTAACATCGCCGCTTGCTGTGTTGTTTTTTGAGTATTACGATGACCTGCCTGCTGCCGTAGCGAAATTAAATGCAATCAGCGAACAGCTACAGTGTGTAGTGAGTATTGAAAAGCTGAATATTGCCAGCCAGGTAGTTGCTCCCGGCGAGAGCCAATGCCCGGCATTGTGGGATTACGCCGATGGCGTTGATACCATGGCGTTTTTAACGAAGAGTAGTTAGTTCATGGTTCATAGTTCATAGAACGGGTTGTCAGGTTTATCCGTTTCTTTATTTCGTTCCGGATATAACAATTTCACCGTCATTAGGTTGCGCCTGGTAAATGATATAATTGCCTTTCGCGTCATTTAGTATTTCTATACGATGGCCCTTCTTGCCTTTCCAGATGCTCGCCTGCGACCATTGAGGAGGCACATAGGTTTTAAGTGTTAATGGCAGCTTGTACATTGCCTTATCAAGTGAATGCACAAGCTTAACTTTCACCTGGCTTTTGGTGATTTGTGTGCTTACAGTGCCGTTTTCGCGTTCGCGCATGTAGCGGGTTACATCGCCAAAGGTAGCTATCCAAAGCGCGCTTTTTTGCTTACTTTTTATGTACTGAAAATATTCATCCAGCATTGTGCTGGGTAAGGCCTCGTAGCCCAGACCGTCTACACCGTGGATTACCAGTACCAGCCAGGTATCTTTTCGCGCGGCGGCTGTATCAACCCACGATTTCATGAGTGGCAGTGGCGAATGGGTATTGCATTCCCGTTGCCATTGGATATAATCCTTATCGGCTGCGCCGGGTGTTTTTTTGCTGGGCCGATCTATCTCTTTTAACCAGGGCTCGGGCATACGGTTGCGTAAGGCCGGGTAAATTTTATAGGCAATTTTCATCACGCGCTCGTTTTCGTATCCATAAGGTACCTCGCTCGAAAATGTATATTTAGCGCCCATCTGGTTTAACATTTCTTCCTTGCTTTTGGTCAGTTCATAAGCAATATTCACCGAATCGAGCCCCGGCATGCCCGCGTGGGTTATGGAATGGCTGGCAAATTCGTAGCCTTTGGCAGCATCCCTGCGGAAATCATCCCAGGTGGAACCTTTTTCCTGCAGATATTCGTCGCAGGGCTGGTAACCGGGTGCAAAATCGCCGTGACGTACTTTGGCGTAAAGTGAGTCCATCAAATGAAACGCTTGTTTGGTGCGGCCACCATCATAAAGGCCGGCTGCTTTGGTGTGAAAAGTTATGGTGCCTTTATACCCCAGGTACCCGGCTGCAGAGCAGCGCTCCAAAAAGTTTTGCTGGTTGGTAGGGATGGTGGCTGTTTCAGCAATGATGTCTTTAACGGGGCGGCCAATAAACCGACCATGGTATTTTGATCCCGGGATGCCGCCTGTAATGATGAAAAACGTTGCCGGTACGCCAATCCGCTCCATTACGGGCAAGGCATTTTTAAACTGGTTGTATGAACCATCATCATAGGTTATGGAAACAGCGCCGTTTTTGCCGTATTGCCATTCTGTAATTTGTGTTTGGCCTACCACCGCCTTTTGGGCATTAACAAAAAGAGTTGAAAAACTAATCGCGATAGTTAGCAGCAACGGTTTCATAAATTGTTGGTTTGAAGATTGGAGACCAAATATAAATGATTATTGATTGCCTCTACTCCTGCCTTTGTATCAAATCTGTTATCTTTTTAATTTTTTTTAAAAAGATAAGATTGTATCAAAAGTAGAAGTCGCTTTCAAAATTTTTACCACAAAGGGCACAAAGGAAGCACTGCGAACACAAAGTTTTAAAAAATGTATTGCAAAGGTTTTGAATAATTTATTTTGACACCCTTTCAAACACCCCAGACGGTTATTACGATATTTCTGCGGTGTCCGTAGTTGCGATGTTCGCACAGGTAAATTCCCTGCCAGGTTCCTAATGCCAGGCGGCCATTACTTATGGGGATGGTGACAGAACTCCCCAGCATCGCAGCTTTGAGGTGCGCCGGCATATCATCGGAACCTTCGTCATCATGAAGGTAGTCCGGATCATTCTCGGGCACGGCTTTATTGAAATACATTTCAAAATCTTTCCGCACCGTTGGATCTGCGTTTTCGTTGATGGTAAGCGATGCCGAGGTATGCTGAATAAATACCTGGCAAATACCGGTCTTTATCTCCGCAATCTGCGGCAAGGCACGCAAAACCTCGCCGGTGATCAGGTGAAACCCTCTTTTTCGTTCGGTAAGCTGAAGTGTTTGCTGGTAGATCTTCATATCCAATTTTCAAAATTCACCGCAAATATCCGCAAGCATCCTGCCAATTGCTATCAGCAGGTATTTTATTTTTTCAGTAGGTGATCAGCCGCGAGTACCAGGAACAGGTAATCGCTGGTACCGCCGCCTAAAACATATTCGCCTTGCTGCCATAAATAAGGCCATTTTAGTAATTCGGGAAAATCGGGCCTGATGAGCGCTGTGCCTGAACTGATGCCACCCGGAATGTACGACCAGTCGGCCCGGTTAAAACCATAACCGGGAATCATGGATTCGGCCCCTACCCCTGATACAAATGACGATATGTTTGAACCCGGATGACAGCCCAGAATAAAGTTTATAGCGCTCAGCATATAGTCTTTAGGGAATATTTTAGGGAAGGCATTGTGCAGGAAGTATTGTTTATAGCCAAAATTTTGAATGTCCCAGCCAGCGCCCCAAATATTTGGTTTATAGGGCACACCGTAGGGTGTTTTGCTGCCTTCATTTTTTATTTGGTCGAATAATTTTGCGGCTGCGGCCGTAATGGTATTGGTATATTGCTCGTTGTTAACCAGCGCAACCGAGCGTGCTGCCAGCCAGCCTGTCCAATTCATGCCGGATGCAATTTCCTGCTGGTGAGCGACCAGGAAGTCGACATATTGTTTGTCATGCGTTGCCTGCAGCAATTCCACTGCTAAATTTAATTTTTGATTGGCAGTGGCTTTTGGGTTATGGTTCCAAATTTCTTTTGCTATCATAAGGCATTGCGTGGCCAGCGTATCGTTAAAGCCCTTCATCACCCTGGCGCCTGCGGCCAATGCTCCTGCCACTTCCAATTCACGCGAAGGATTATCTTCCGTAAACACCCAACGGTCGTCCGGCGAACCGGCTTGCCCTACGGCGGGTATCGCAGCGCCATTTGCAGGCGCTTTATAATATTGGTTGTCTGTAATATTTGCAGGATCGCCCAAGGTGGTATATTGCCGTTTGGTTGGCTCAATTATACCCCGATAAAACCTCCCCATCGCCTGGTAGCCGCCGGTAATGGATAACAGCCCATGTTCCACCTGCTGCAAAATATCCGGCTTTCCATCGGGTTGATTTATTTCTACAACATGGTTTACCTGGTCAATGGTGGTGTTATCATACTGCACATTAAACAATTCATAAGCCAAACTCAGGCCGCGCACGGTTTCAGCCTGCGACTCCACTCGTAAATCAAAGTCGCCGGCATCATGCCAGGCACCACGATTTAAAAATGGCACCGTTTCTCCGGGCTTGTATTTATTTAATGTTGAATGGCCTTGTATATAACCATCAAAATGGTTCGAGTCTGTAGGCGCCATGCGGGCATCGTCCATGTGGCATAGGCCGTGCCATACACGGTAATGATCATTCACACGCATATGGCACATCTGTACCGGTAAAAAATATTCCAGCGTAGGCTGCCAAACATAGCGGTCATATACGGTATTGCTGATCTGGAATGGGTTGGTCTGAACGCTCCCATACCGCACGATGTACATTCCGGGTGTTTTTACTGAAGAGAAATCGAATTGCAGGTAATTATATCTTAAAAAAGCGCCCCATATTTTTGCATCGGTTTTTAAAACAGGCGTTAAGCCGCCATTTTCGTCAACCCTTAACAGTTCCGTCTTTAGTTTCCGCGCATCGTTTTTATCCAATTCTATCACGGCTATCTTCGACTGATCAGGATGATAGCCCACCTGCGAAACCTGCACCACCGGCTGCGATAGCCAACCCTCAATAGCATGTGGCGTTACCAGCCATACAATGGCATTTTTAGTTGCGCCCTTGGCAATCAGGGAACGCACCACAAACCAACCATTATTATGCTTGCTGCGGCCATCGAGCAGTTGTAAATCGCCGGGGCCCTCATTTTGTATGATCATGCGCTGACTTTCTGATTCGGGCACCACGGTTAGTTTTTTTCCGCTGGCCATCGGGGTTGTTTGCATTTCGTCGTCGCCGTCTTTATACATCTGGTCATCCGGCTGCCTGGGGAATATGCCGAATTGCTTATCCATGTAGTACGATTTACCGAACAAGATACCCGGGTAAAGCTCCATATTGAAACCAACCTTGCCTATCCACGAATCAGGTAACGCCTCATCAAGATCAACAATTATCCTGAACCCTTTGCCTGCCGGTTCAACCCGGGTGGTGTATCCGAATTTGAGATCGGGGTATATTATCGGGTTAAACCCTTTCCGGTTAATGGACGAATTAGGGAAACGCATATGAACGCTGATCTGTTGTTTTTCGCGGTTAACCATGCGCTTGCCTACTTTAGGAATAGGCTGCCATTGTCCGGGTGTTGGCTCAAGCCTGATATCGCCATTGGTGGCTACCCGCTGCCCGTTTTGAATGATGCCAACGCCACCCTGGTGCCCCTCTGGGTAAAAGTCGTGCGCCAGCATAACATTAACACCCTGGTATTCCAGGTATTCAAGTTTATTCAGCTTCATAGCCGCCGCGCTGTGCTTTTTTTGTTGAGCAATGGCAGTTAAAGTAAAAAACAACAGGGCCAGGCAGATGTTGCCGGCTGAAGCGTATTTGCAGTTTCTCATAATTTTATACTTACAAGATTAAAACTAAATATTTGCCGGGTGATGCAACAAATGATTCAAACTTTATAAGAAATGTTAACAATAAACAAGTTAAAAAAGGTTTTATATAGATTAGGCGACAATTTATGAAAAGCCCGATGAAACTGCTGCGCAACATTTTTTTGCTTTTAGGAACGCTTATCCTACTGAACCCTGCCTTTGGGCAACCCTTAAAAAAGGACAAACATTGGCGGGTGAAAATATATCGGGAGATGAAGAAATCTATGGTGGATGAATTGCTGAAACCCTGGTACCCGGCATCAATAGATACCGTTTATGGTGGCTTTTTGAGTACCTGGACCTACGATTTTAAACCACAGGGCAACCAGGATAAAATGGTGGTTACACAAGCACGCCACACCTGGAGTAATGCAAAGGCAGCCGAACAGTTTCCATCGGTGTCCTATTATAAAAAAGGCGCGGAGGCTGGTTTTAAATTTTTGCGCGATAAAATGTGGGACACGGCGTACGGCGGATTTTACACCTATACCGACAGGCAGGGTAATCCTAAAGAAGGCGGCTTTCAACCTAAAGAAGCTTATGGCAATTCGTTTGCTTTATATGCACTGACAGCTTATTACCAAAGTACAGGCGATACCAGCGCATTGAACCTTGCCATCAGGGAATTTCACTGGCTGGAACAGCATAGCCACGACCCGGTTTACAAAGGCTACTACCAGCACATGCAACGCGATGGCACACCCATTAAAAGACCCGCCGGTACGCGATCAACAGCCGAATTGGGTTATAAAGATCAAAACACATCCATACACCTGCTGGAGTCGTTTACCGAATTATACACCGTTTGGCCTGACAGTTTATTGAAGGTGCGCCTCGCCGAAATGCTTAATTTGGTGAGGGATGTTATTACAGACCAGCGAGGCGATCTTAAACTATTTTTTCAGCCGGACTGGACACAGGTTACGGTAAAGGATTCGAGCGAGGATTATATTTTAAAACACCATAACCTTGACTATGTATCGTTCGGACATAATGTAGAAACTGCTTACCTGATGCTGGAAGCATCTGAAACCCTCGGCATTAAAAATGATAAACTAACCAACCGTATTGCCAAAAAGATGATTGACGATGCGCTGAGGAACGGATGGGATGCCAAAGTGGGCGGGTTTTATGATGAAGGTTTTTATTTTAAAAATAAACCAGGAATAACTATACTGGCTGATACTAAAAATTGGTGGGCCCAGGCGGAGGGTTTGAATTCGTTATTGCTGATGTCCGACAAATATCCGCGCGATAAGATGCGGTACGCTGAAAAATTTAAACAACTATGGACCTATTTGCAAACCTACCTGATTGATCATGAACACGGTGACTGGTACCAGGGCGGCATTGACAAAGAACCAAAATGGAAAACGGCGTTAAAAGGTCAGATATGGAAAGGAACTTATCATAATTTCAGGGCGTTACTTAATTGCACCAACCGTCTAATTCCGGACAAAATACCGCCGGCATCCCCCACGCATATCAGGATAACTAATAAAGAAACAGCAAAAATACTAAGCTGGCGCCCGGCGAAAGATAACCGCGGGCTCCTGGGATACAATATATATTACAATAATAGGCGTATTGCTTTTACACCGCTCACCTGTTGGGATATTCCCGCAAAATCTATATCAGGTAAAATATTTATCCGGTCGGTTGATTTACAGGGGAATGAATCTTTAGCAGCAAGGGTATCCAGCAAAAACAGTGATTAATCCAACGCGATAATAACCATTGTTATCAGCTTATTAATTTTAGGATATTTATTTTCTAAATATTTTGAATTGTGAAATGAATAGGTAAATTTAAAACTTTTACGAAACCGATACATATTTATGAATTTGACGACTATGAGACCCCTAAGTAGCATCAAAGGTAATTACATTGCATACCTTGCTTTTTTACTTTTATTTACCGCGAGCTGTCACACTACCGACAATAGCGCATGCCTTAAATGCGCTGATAAAGAGCCGCTAAACCCCAATATCAATATTAGCATAGCCGACAAAATAACCGGCTACGACTTGTTTTTTGGCAAACAAGCCAGGTTTTCTCCCAATCAATTAAAGTTACGTCATATTGTAAACGGGAAGCCAGATAGCTGTATTTTAAAAATTGACAGCGCAAAACAACTATTCAATGTAAATGTGAAATACAAACAAGACATTGATACACTTGCCATACAAATAGGTAATCTTAAACCCGATTCGCTGTTTATATCAAACGATGTTGCCGACCAGTGCTGCCTGCATATTTACGTTACTTCGGCTTCGTACAACGGGGCTATTGTTTATAAGGATAGCGATAATACTTACAAAGCTAAGGACACCAGCACCTTAAAGGTTATCAAGATCAGCAAATAATTGCTGACCAGGAAAAAAATAAAGAGAAAGCCCCGTGGACATCTATCTCCGGGGCTTTCTGTTTAATATCAAATTTAAGGTGACAAGTGTTGGTATTTTTATGTAGAAATTACTGCCATATCCTGGTAACCCGGCGGAGCAATGTTTCCAATTACCGAACCTTGTGCCGAGGGGTAAATATGCCCTAGTACCAAAATAGAAAACCTGGTGTTAGGCGGCAGGTTATTAAAATAATAAAACCCATCGGCGCCTGTAATGGCATAGGATGTTGAAACCCATGTACTGCCATTCCAATACATTAAATCGACCCGGGTATTTGCTAACGGGACATAACGGCCGCCACTGTTGCGAACAACCTGCCCGCGCAAGTTGGTGGCATTAGCATTGCTGACTCCCATCGCCAGCAAAATAATTACGATTAAGGCTAAATGTTTCATGACGTTACATTTTATTGTGGTGTCCATTTATTATTATCGCTTGGGCTCAAAACAGCAATTTTGTGCATGTTTAAGTCATTTATCTGGCGCAAATTAGGACGCACTTTGGCTATGGTTGGGCTGTAGGTGATTACGCGGTTAGTTGTATCAAACGTTGCATTCGATCTGTTAACCAAAAACGAATAGGTGCCATAGCCGTTAACGGTAAGCATGCTTTTTAAACAGCATTCCTTGCGGTTCAAATCATTGTTATCAATATAAAACTGTATGGTTTTGTAATCCGTACTGCAAACCAAAGGCCGGGGAACGCAGGTTATTGAATCTGCCTGTATATAGTGTGCGTATTCATTTTGTTGAATTTCATGTGCGCCGGTATCCAATAAGGTCAAATTGTATTTCACCATCCACGGTTTATTGTTTAAAAAGGCGTTCAATTGCGTTTTCAGGGCCCTTGTTGAATCTATCCCCACTATAATCGGGTTTACCTGCACGTATATAGCGGCGAATAATACAATATAAAGCGCAGCAGATCCGGTGGCATTTATCTTGAATCCGCTGAAATCGCCGTTCGCCAGGAATTTATCTTCGGGCGCAATTTTGTACACCCCCCAGGCAGGTATTAAAGGAATTAAAGATATTAATGCTATACATAATATTTTGTACAGGGGGTCGAGGTTATCGTATTCCATATCTTTGTTATTTAGGTGTTTATGAAGCAACCCGGTTTATGGGATTGTGGAAAATACTGAATAAATGTAAAGACAATTATTAAAAATTGATGTCGTAGAAATACTGATTTTTCATGCGTATTTCTACGCGCAATAAAACGGTTAAAACACCTGTGTATTAACCAGATAAAGCAAGTTTATTTGTGAAAGAATTGGAGCAAAAGCACTGTGATATAATTGTGGTTTTGATTATTGTTTTGCCTGGAATCTGCCTTAATGTTTCCGAAAAAAATGGGATGTATTTTAACCTGAGGCATTATAATTGACTGTTGGGTTAGATTTAGATTTCACCAAAAAGTGCAAACAATAATGGTTTTTGATTCTTTTCCAATCAGGGACAAAGTATGAAGTCAAGATATTTTATATATGTATCGCTTGCGGTTGACACGCTGATAGCCATTTTTAAATTTATTGCAGCGGCGGCAACCGGTAGTTCTTCGATGATTGCAGAGGGCATACACTCCATAATTGATTCGATAAGCCAGTTATTACTGATATGGGGAGTCAAGATCAGCGAAAAGAAACCTGATGATGCACGGCCTTTCGGCTATGGCAGAGAATTATACTTTTGGTCGTTTATTGTCTCGCTAATCATTTTCATTGTTGGCGGGTGTATATCATTTTATGAGGGATACCTTCGTTATGAGCATCCTTATGCCGAAGGTAATGCCTTTTGGAGTTATGCTGTTTTAATTGTAGCGTTTTTGTTTACCTCAGTTTCGTTATATAACGTGATGAAGGCATTTAATAAAGAACGCGGCCGTACTTCACTGTGGAAAGCCATAACCCAAAGTAAAGACCCATCTATTATTATTACACTGCTGGGCGATGTTGGCGATATTGCAGGCCTTGTGATTGCGTTTTTAGGTATATCATTAGAGCGCTATTTTCATAATCCCCGTTTCGATGGAATCGCATCTATGGCAATCGGCGTTATGCTAATTATTATATCGCTTATCCTGGTGCGCGAGAGCAAAAGCCTGTTGATGGGCGAAACCACTAGTAAAAAAACCCTCCGGCGCATTGTTGCATTAATAGAGGCAGATGAATCGGTCGTTAAAGTTAAGCGACATTTTTCGATGTATTTGGCTCCCGAAGAAGTGATACTGCAGGTAAACACTGTTTTTAAGGACAACCTGAACACCCACCAGATAACCGAAGCCATTCAACGGATCATCAAAAGTATTAAAGCTGAGTTTCCGCGCATTAAACAAATATTTGTTGAGCCGGTAAGCATGGATTCGCAAAAGTAAATGATTAACTAACCCCCTCCGCTTTACCGTTAAATCCCCGGCAAAAAAACAGTTAAAATACTTTGTTTTTTTCGTTGTTTTTATTGTATGTTTACGTAATAATTAACCAATAATTATCTAATAATTAACCTAAGCAAACCTTATTACAAATGAAAAACCATTCTCCAGAAAATAAAACAGCCGGTATTTAAATATTTGTTTTTCGTGCTGATGTTATCATCCGCCTGAAAGATCAATTTTCGAATTTCAACTCCCTGATAATCAATTTAATTATCATTAAACTATAAATAAACCTTAAGACCTATGACCCAACAGACAGACGAACCACAAAAAAGATGGACCCGCGACTATGTTTTTGATGTGCTGAAAGAGCTTGGCATTCATTACATTTTTGGTGTACCCGGAACCAACGAGATTCCAATTATTGATGGTACC
>Ga0207667_10008559_pt1 | contig 12142 bp, 9 predicted proteins | sample KBSCornC52_FD_184301 | JGI IMG/M metagenome (GOLD analysis project Ga0207667, IMG submission 184301) | Corn rhizosphere microbial communities from Kellogg Biological Station, Michigan, USA - KBS Corn C5-2 (SPAdes) (version 2) | ecosystem: Host-associated > Plants > Roots > Rhizosphere > Soil ...
AACCCGGGAGGGGAATACATGTCGAGATCCACGACCACGTCGGCAGGGACGTTTTGCGGGTACGCTTCCAGCACTTCGCTTTGCATCGGTCTCTCCAGGATGGTGTGTCAGGCGGAATCGATCTTCCTGCTCTTGAACTATGACTACCGAGTAGTATCGATATGCCGAAAATCGTCGATCTAGTCAATCGGAGTGAGCCGGTGGATTCTCAATCCGTCGCCAGTCGGCAATATCGCGGACGGCTGCCGCGCGAAGAGGCGCAGCGCCGGGTCCAGGCGCTGTTGACGCTCGCGCTCGGCAGTTTCGTGGACAAGGGCTACACCGACACCAGCCTGGACGGACTGGTGGCGCTTTCAGGCGTCAGCAAAACCACCATGCTGCGCCACTTCGGCAGCAAGGAAGGCCTGTTCCATGCCGCAACGAAACACAGCGCTGGCGAATTGCGGGTCAACCTGGCCGCCTGCGAGCTTTCCCCGACCGACCCGGAGGCCTCGTTCGCGCAATTCGCCAAGGCCCTGATCGACAGTTCGGGCGACCGCTTCAGCATCGCCGTGCTGCGGATGGTGGTCGCGGAGAAATCGCGCTTCCCGCCGCTCGCCCACACCGCCTGGGCCGTGGCCCGCGAAACGTTCCGTCCCTTGCAGGAATACATCGCCCTGCTGATGGACAACGGCGTGCTCGAACCCGGCGATCCGGTCGAGGCCGCGTTCGAATTCGTGGCCATGGTGCACCAGGGCATTCGCTCGCTGCTCGACGAGAGCGACTACCGCGGCGGGGCCGAGCGCGCCCGGGCCGTGGCGCGGCGCTTCGTGCGCGGTCGCGCGGCGTCGGCCTGAGCCTGCCGCACCGCGCCGGGCTGGCCGGTAGCGGGAGGCGGGCCTCCCGCTACCGGATCAGGCATAGCCGCGCTGTGCGCGATAGGTTGCGTACTGTTCCTCAAGCCCGGCGCGGGTCAGGCCGAAATCTTCCGGCTGGACGCGCTGGAGGGATTGCGACTTGCGCGGGTTGGCGTCGAGCCACGATTGCATCAACCCTTCCGCCTCGGCCGTCAGCGCCAGCCCGAAGGCATCGTAGATGCGGCGCACAGTGCCCATCTGGTCGGCGATGAAATCGCGAAACTCGATGTCGATGAAATTGCGCGCCCGCGACTTGGCTTCGAGCGCACGGGCCACGGCTTCGCGCCAGAAACCCGCCTCGCGCTGCCCCACCCGCGCCGGATCGGCCTCGGGGCCGCACATCGCGCGGCGGGCCGAATAGATCAGCGAGGCGATCGAGGGGATCGCCTGCACCGGATCGCGGTGGGTCTGGACGATCATCGCATCGGGGAACGCGTTCAACACCGCATCCAGCGCGTGCAGGTCGGTGGGGTTCTTCAGGAGCCAGCGCTTGTCCGGGCCGCCGTGGCCGATGAGCCGCAGGTTGTCGGCCAGGCGGCGATACTGCGGGGTTTCGTCGAGCTGGCGATACCAGGCATCGTAATCCGGCACGTCCCACAGCGAGCAGAACATGTTGTTGGCGAAGGTCTGCGCGAGCAGGAAAATCGATTCCTCGGCCTCGTCGGCGGCGAGGTTGTGATCGTCCTTGATCGCCGGGGCATTGGCGATCTGTTCGTCGAGATAGCCCGCGATCGCGCGGTACTCGGGAACCTCGATCCACTTCTCGCGCGGGGGGCGCGGCATCGGCGTGTGCGTCAGCCAGTATTCCGGCGACTGGAACTGCGGGTCCATCGCCAGCAGCTTGTGTAGCGCCGTGGTGCCCGACCGGACCAGGCCGGCGATGATCAGCGGCTGGCGGATCGGCGTGGCGAGGCACTCGGGGTGCTGCTTCCAGCCGTGTTCGGCATAGAGCCGGGCATCGAGGAACGAACCGACCTTGCGGGTCGTGCGGCCGATGGTTTCGCCCAGCCCCAGCCGGTCGAGATCGGCGAGCACGCGGCTGAACCCGTCCTCCCAGCCGCTGCCGAAATCGTCGAAGCCGGTCCGCCGGCGCGCGTCCAGCAGGAGGGCTTCACGCGCCGCGACGAAGCCGCGCTCGCGGGCGACCTGTTCGGCCGAATTGGCTTCGCTTACTGCCACGGCATCACCTGCACCTTCGTATCATCGTTCGCGCCGCGCAGCCGTTCGATCGCGGCCGGCAAGTCGTCCAGCGTCACGCGGTCGGTGATCATCATGCGCGGTTCGAGGTGGCCGGCCGACAGCGTGTCGACCACATGCTGCAACTCGCGCAGGTTGAAATGCATCGAGAAGTGCAGGCTGACCTGCTTGAAGGTGACCTGCGACGGGACGATCGGATCGGCCCCGGTGCAGAAGCCGAGCGAGACGACCCGGCCGTTGGTGCGGGCGAGGTTCACGCCAAGCGAGAGCTGGCCCGGAACGCCGACGCATTCATAGACCACGTCGGCCCCGCCGCCCAGCGCATCGCGGATGCGTTCGACCTCGCCTTCGCCCGATTGCACGAATTCGTTGGCCCCCATGGCGAGCGCCATCGGTGCCCGGCGCAGCGAGCGCGAGACGGCGACGATCTTGCCCGCGCCGAGGTGGCGGGCCCAGAAAATCGCGGCGAGCGCCACGGCGCCAGCCCCCAGCACCACGACCTTCGCGCCCGGCTGCAACTGGCCCATCGCGGCGCCATGCAGGCCCACCGCCAGGGGTTCGCACAGGGCGCCGTCTTCCATCGACAGCGATTCCGGCAGCAGCAAGGTGCTGCTTGCCGCGACCCGGCAATATTGCGCGTAACCGCCTGACATCCCTCGCATCTTCGGGCACAGGATGGGGTGGCCGGCGACGCAGAATTCGCAGCGGCCGCAGCCGGTGCAGGGAATCGCGGTGACGCGCTGGCCGAGCTTGAAGCCTTCGACATTCTTGCCCAGCTCGACGATCTCGCCGGCGTATTCGTGACCGATCACGATGCCGGTCGGGAAGGTGATCCCGCCGTGGCCCGAGGTCATGTGCAGGTCGCTGCCGCAGACGCCGCAGCGTTCCACCTTGATGACCATCTCGCCCTCGCCCGGGACCGGATCGGGCCTGGTCTCGATGTCGAAAGGTTTGCCTACCGCATTGAATACCGCCGCGCGCACTGCCGCTCTCCTGATCGTTATTGGCATCCGCAATGATGCCATCGGGCTTCGCCATCAATCGCATAGCGGCGTTGAACCCGGCCTGAGCATGGATGTGATCGGGGCCGGGACGCAAAAACCGCCCCCCCTCACGCAAGCGGCCTGCAACGGGGATGCAAGCGGCACGCACCGCCCCCGCTTGGCGGGAGGGCGATCATATATCGGATCGGACCCGCCGCCGCTCTTCACACCATCCCCGTTTTGCCGCCAACTGCTCGCGTTCGCCCCCTGCCCCGCCTGCCCCAGCCAAGGACCCGAGCGATGGAATCCACCCTGACGACCACTCCGGCCAAGACCTACGACGGTCCGATCTTCGACGCCGATTCGCATGTGATCGAGACCGACTTCGAGTTCATGAAGCGCTACCTGCCGGCCGAGCTTCATGCCGAATGGCTGGTGGCGCGCAAGCATGGGCCGGATGGGCGCTATGGGCTGTTCGTGGGCGACCGGCGGGTGAACAACTCCGAAGCTCGCGAGGAAGGGCTGGTGCCGCCGCCGGGCAAGCTCAAGGAGTGGCTGCGGGCGATCAAGGAAGGCAAGTCGATCCTCGATGGCTGGATCAAGCCGACCGAGGACATGATCGGTCCGCGCGGACGGCTGGCCAAGCTGGACTCCTGGGGAGTGGAGGGCTGCATCCTGTTCGTGGGCGGGTTCGTCTCCTCGCTGGGGTACTATCCCCAGGACCGGATCGGCAACGCGGTGCTCCATGCCTACAACCGCTACCTGCTCGACGAGTGGGGCTTTGCCACCGACAACCGCATTTTCGCGGCCGGCCTGCTGAGCCTGTGGGATCTCGAGACTTCGGTGGCCGAAGCGCGCTGGCTGGTCGAGAACGGCTGCCGCGTGGTGTGCATGCCGATGGGGCCGGCCGACGGAAAATCCCCCGCCGACCCCTATTTCGATCCGGTGTGGGACATCCTCAACGAAGCCGGGGTGGCGGTGACGTACCACGTTTCCGAAGCCAATTTCATGCACCCGCTGATCCGCGCCTTCGGGGAGACGCCGCTGCAATCGCGCCGCACCGGACAGACGGCCTGGCAGTGGATGTTCTGCTATTCCGAGCTGCCGGTGCAGATGGTGCTGGCGAACATGGTGTTCGGGAACTTCTTCGCGCGCTTTCCCAACATCCGCATCGGCAGCGTCGAAAACGGCGCGGCATGGCTGCCCGCCTTCCTCGACAAGATGGACAAGATGCGCGGCATGGCCAAGAACGGCTATTGGCCCAACGGCCAGCTGGCCGAGCGGCCGAGCCGCATCTTCAAGCGGCATTGCTATGTGGTCGCCTATCCCGAAGACGACGTGAAGGGCATCGTCGAGGCGATCGGCACGGCCGATTGCCTGATGATGGGATCGGACTACCCTCATCCGGAGGGAGTGGCCGATCCCCGCTCGTTCTATGACGAATGCCTGACCGAACTGCCGGACGATCAGGTGCGCGCGATCATGTACGAAAACTGCCGCCGGTTCATTCTGGGCTAGGGTCCGTACTCCACCGCCGGGCCTCCGGTTCTCGCTGACGCTCGGAGCAGTCCCTCAACTTCGCTGGGGAGGAACGGCCGTGAATCCGTGCGACGCGGGACGCCGGTCAGAAGCCGAAGCGCCTGGAAATCTGGCGGTTGCGCGTGGCAAGGTCGGCCGAGCGCTGGTCCGGCGTATGGACTGGCGTATCGGCCGGCAGCGCGGCACGCAGATCGGCCAGCTTGACGAGGCGGGTGGTCGGCACCGGGTGCGATTTCGCGAGATACCAGCGCCACATCAACAGGCCCCGCGGCAGGCCGGCGGTGTCGATCCAGTTGGGCACGCCGGGGTCCCGGCCCGCCACCACCAGCCGCACCTTGCCATCGCTGTCGCGGCGGGCCTGGTTGTCATTGAGCGAGCTTTGATGGAAGCGGTAGTCGGTGGTCTGGAACCACGGGTCGGCCAGCATCAGGCTCCAGTACTTGCAGTCGGGCAGCTCGCACTCGATCACCAGCGCCTCGTCATCGGCGAGATCGTAGATGCCCTTGATGTAGACCGCACGCGGATTGCCGCCGTTGTTCGTCACCGAAACATCGGGCAGCCACAGGGTGTTGGTCGCCCCGGCACCGGCCAGCGTCTGGTCCGACATGTTCTGGTACCAATCGACCGAATAGATCGTCTGCCGGGCGATCTTGCCCAGCCGCTCGGCAACCTGCGCCTCGCTCAGCAGCACGCTGTCATCGGCGCGCCGGTCGATGCATTCGATGTGGAGCGTGGCGCCCTCGTTGCGCTCCCAATCGTCCCACACGTCGCGCGCCAGCAGGCAGGTGTTGCGGGCGGTGGGATCGAGCGTCATCCAGTTGCCGGGCTGCGGGGTGGCCGAGGCGACGATCTCGAAGCTGCCGTCGGGCTCGATCGCGAAATCGTCGAAATCCCAGTTGCCGAGATTGACCTGGTCGGCATCGCCCCACCAGCCGCGCTGCGCCTGGATGTCGAGCCAGCGGGTCTGCCCCCGCTTGCCCCAGATCCGGTAGGTGCGGGCGCCGTCTATCGCGGTCCAGTGATAGCGGAAGTCGGGACAGGGCGCGCCCCAGGCATATTCCACCGGGGTGAAGATCGTGTGCGAGAAGAAGGTGGGATAGGCCTGGCGCGGCGCCATGTAGAGATTGAACCCGAAGGCCTGCAACATGGCGATGTAGTATTGCGCCTGCGCCCGCATCTGCGGCGTATTGGCCCAGTGCGACGCCATGGCCCGTTCCCGGGCCTCGGCCAGGGTCTGCTGGTAATCGGCCCAGGCCCGGTCGGCGACCATGCCGGCGCCCCCGCTGGCGCCCGGAGCGGCAGTGGTGGCGGTCATGGCTTGACCTCCCCGGCCTGCGCCATGTCGCGGTGCGTGGCCGCATCCACCATCGTGTTCTTCAGATCGGCGAAGATGCCGAGATGGCTGGTCTGGCCGCCATCGACGGCGATGAGCTGGCCGGTCAGGTAGCGCGCCTTGTCGGACAGGATGAAGGCGATGACATGGCCGAGATCCTCTGGCTGGCCGAGGAACGGCAGCGCATTGTGCCGGACCGAAAGCGCCAGGAACTCGTCGCTCATCCGGGCGGTGGCCGGCGTCTTGACCATGCCCGGGGCGACCGTGTTGCAGCGGATGCACTGGGCGCCGAACTCGGTGGCGATGTTCTGGGTCAGCGAATGCAGCGCGGCCTTGGAGGCCGCATAGGCCGGGACCGCCCCCAATGCGAGGATCGAGGCGGTCGAGGCGACATTGACGATGGCGCCGCCGCCGCGCCCGATCATCGAGGGGATCGCATATTTGGCCGCCAGCATCGGCGCGCGCAGATTGATGGCAAAGGTCCGGTCCCAGGCCTCGCTGGTCATTTCCCGGATCGAGGCGCACCCGACATGGGTGGTCCCGGTCATGGCCAGCACGTTTGCCAGCATGTCGATGCCGCCGAATTCGGCGATCGTCCGGTCGATCAGGGCGCGGATCTGCGGTTCGTCGGCGCCGTCGCAGGCAATGGCGAGCGACCGGCCGCCCGCCGCCGCGATCTCGGCCGCGACACTTTGCGCACCGGCCGCGTTGATATCGGCCACGACGACCGAGTGGCCATCAGCCGCTAGCAATCGCGCTGTCGCCGCCCCGATGCCGCTGGCGCCGCCCAGCACGATGGCCACCTTGCCTGTCACTTGCAGAACCTTTCGCGATAGGAGCCGAACAGGGCATCGATCTCGTCGGGATCGATGCCGAAGGGCGCAAGGTCATAGCCGTGCCGCCCATAACGGTCCGGCCGGTTGGCCGGGCTGGCCAGCCATCCGCGCATGGCGGCCTCGAACTGGGCCGTCACCGGCCGGTTCCACTGGGCATAGGCCTTGCCGATCAGCGCCACCGGATCGCGCGCCAGTTCGCGGAAATCGACATGGAACACGCGCGGATCGTCGATGAACGGATTGGCCAGGGCCTTTTCCAGGCCGAGCGCGGTGCGTTCGAGCGCGGCGCGGGCCACGGCCTTGAGATCGATGGTCCAGTTGGTGATCGGGCCGTAAAGCGTGGCGATGATCGCCAGCACCGAGGGATAGACCTGCGCCGGATCGCGGTGGGGCCAGATGCACTGGGCATCGGGGTATTGCCGCAGCAGGGCTTCCAGCCCCCATTGGTGATAGACCCCCTTGCACACCCAATGCCGCGCGGGCTGCCGCCACTGGAGCTGCTGCAAGAAATCGTGGTGAAAGGCATAGGCGGCCGCGGGATCGGCTGCTCCCACCCCGTTGGTTACCGCCGTCACATGGTAAAGCAGGCTGGGGTAGGCATTGTGGAAATCGAGCGTGAAGATTTCCTCATCCTCGATCAGGGCTTCGTTGCCGGCATCCCAGTAGGGATGAAGCCGCAGCAGCCCGGGGGCCATGTCGAGCAGGTCCTCCAGTTCCCTGAGCGCGAGCCGGCGGGCCATGGCCGTGGGCGCGGCATGGCCGGGCGGCGGCGAGGGACGATGCGTGTCGAGCCAGGTCGGCGAGCGGCTGGCCGGATCCTGGGCGAGCAGCGACTGGAGCAGGCTGGTCCCGGTGCGTCCGGCGCCGATCACGAAGATCGGCCGCTCGATCCGTTCTTCGGCAATGGCGGGATAGGCGGTGCGATCGGCCAGCAGTTCGATCCGCCGGCAGATGATCTTGCGGATCTGGTTGAGCGCTTCGGGACCGGCCCTTCCATCGGGCACGATCGCGGACAGCTGGCGGTGGATGCGGGCGCGCAGCCCATCGTCGATCAGCCCGCGATGCCCTGCCACGATCTCGGCCGAAGCGATCACCCGGTCGATCCATCCGGCCGCTTGGGCATGGAGCGGAGGAGTGGTATCCTCGGGGTTGTCGGCAGGCATGCTTTTCCCTCCGCGCCCGGCCGGCTTGTTCGTGATGAGCCGGGCTGCTGCTGCAATCATACTTCTCCGCCAATAAAGGACAAACGTCCTGCATGGCGGTGGGCGGCTCAACGCATATGTGATGCCGGAAGGGGCTGGGCCGGCTGGCCGGCCGCTGGCGCCGCCGTGCCTTCGGCTGCCTTGGCTTCGAGCGAGCGGTGGACGAATGCCAGGGTGCGCAGCAGGCTGGCCCGATCGCGGGCGCCGAGCAATTGCAGCGTCCGCAGGACCGGCGCCCCGATCTCGCCGCCGGGCGATGCCGCCCGGTGGCCGGTGGCGGTCAGCCGAACGGCTTCCGCCTCGGTTCCATCGCCTGCGGGCGTGACTTCGTGCGTGACGAGGCCAAGGCGGACGAGATGATGGACATGCGGCAGCAGCTGCGCCGGGGACAGGTGAAGATGCTCGCACAGGAGCGGGAGGGGATAGGGGTGAATGCCGACCTGGGCCCGCAGGACGTCGAGCACCAGCGCCGCATCGGCGGGCATGGTTGGATCGGCGGCCTGCTCGGGCCGCACCAGCGCGGCGATTCCGACCAGGTGGGCCGCGAGGATTCGCGCTTCCGTTGCTTCCGGCAGGGCCGCGCCGGCAAAGGCCGTCTCGACCCGGGATCGAACCTGTGGGGGCGGAAGATCGAATCGCGGGCCCGGCGCCAGCCGGCCGTTCTCCCGGCGAACGAGAAAGCCCAGATCGACCATGCGCCCGGCCACCTTGTCGGCCCAGGCACGGGAGCGGTATCCCCACAAGCGAGCCAGGCCCGAGCGGCTGGGAATCTGCCCCGTCTCGGAATAATAGCGCAAGAGCAATGCCATCGGCGGGCGCAGATCGAGCTGGTTCACGCCGCCTGCCTCCCGCCGCCGGCAAGGCCATCGCAAGCGCTATCGCATTCGCATCGAATCCCAATCCAGCGCATCGCCTCAGCCCCGAGAGTGGCCATGGGCGCCAGTGTAGGCGGGGCTGCGGGTGGGGCAAGCTTCGATGAGCCGGCCGCACCGGCGCCCCGGTTCATGACGCGACTCCATCCGGTCTGTGTTTTTTGCGGGGCGCCTGTTCCATCGCCGCAAGCCCGGTTCTAGGGGAAGCCGATTGTTTTCACAGGCGCGCTCCCGCGAGGTATTGCATGACCAAACGACCTTTGTCCGGCATCAGGATTGTCGATCTGACTCGCGTGCTTGCGGGCCCATTGGCGGCGCAGAGCCTGGGCGACATGGGCGCGGAAGTCATCAAGGTGGAACGCCCCGGCGGCGGCGACGACGCCCGCACCTTCGGCGCCCCCTACCTGCTCGATGCCGACGGCCGGCCGACCAACAACAACGCGTTCTACCTCTCGGCGAACCGCAACAAGAAGTCGGTCACGGTCAATGTCGCCGACCCCGCCGGTCAGCAGATCGTGCGCGACCTGATCGCGACGGCCGACGTGTTCATGGAGAACTACAAGGTTGGCGACCTGGCCCGCTACGGGCTCGACTATGACAGCGTGAAGGCTGCCAATCCGGGGCTGATCTATTGTTCGATCACCGGATACGGGCAGGACGGGCCCTATGCCAAGCGCCCCGGCTACGACGCGATCTTCCAGGGCGAATCCGGGCTCATGGCAAGCACGGGCATCCCCGATGGCCAGCCCGGCGCGGGCCCGATGAAGGTGGGGCCCTCGATCTCCGACGTGCTCACCTCGCTCACCGCGACTTCGGCCATTCTGGGCGCTCTCTACGAACGCGACCGCAATGGCGGAACCGGGCAGCACGTCGATGTCGCGCTGCTGGATTCCACCATTTCGGCCATGTCGCACTACGCCCAGATCTACCTCACCGGCGGAGTCTCTCCGCCCCGGCGCGGCACGCAGGGCAATGGCGGAATGCCGGCATCGATGTTCCCGACGGCGGACGACCCGATGATGGTCACCGCCGGCAACCAGGTCCAGTACGTGCGCCTGTGCGAAGCTGTCGGGCGGCCGGACCTGATTACCGACGAGCGGTTCGTCAACAACCTGCTGCGCGTCGAGTATCGCGATGAACTGACCGTGGTGTTCAACGAGGTGTTCCGGCAGAAGCCGCGCGCCCACTGGCTCGAGGTGCTGGACAAGGCCGGGGTTCCGAGCGGCCCGATCAATTCGCTGGAGCAGACCTTCGCCGATCCTCAGGTCAGGCACCGCGGGCTGGAAGTGAAGGCCCGGCACGGCCTGGGAACGGAAATATCGCTGATGCGCAACCCGATCCGCTATTCGCGGACCGATCTCGATACCTATGCCGCGCCGCCGATGCTGGGAGAGCACACCGACCACGTGCTCAAGGACGTGCTGGGCTACGACGAGGCCAAGGTGGCGGAACTGAAGGGCGGCGGGATCGTCTGAACCGGCCGGCCCGGCGAGGAGGTGTCGGGGCCGCCTCCTCGCGGCCGGATCGATTCGGCCAGGCAAAGGCCGGCGATTTCACCGTTTTGCCCCAACTCTTGGGTGGCCTGCCCGGCGCGGGCATGACATTGGTGCGGGGAGCGGGCCCTTCTCGCCCGGCCGATAGTTACCCTTCAGATCCCACCGCCAGGCCCTCTGCCCTCATGTCCATTGCGCCGCAAGCATACGAGTTCAAACCCCACGAGCGGCCGATGATGCCGGGCTCCCCGGCCACGCCCGAGCACCCGTTTCCCCGCCGCCTTGCCTATGGCCTGATCGGCGTGCTGATCGCGCTGACCGCCGGCCTGGCCAACGGGCTGCTGATCGCCAACCTCCCGCAGATCCAGGGCGCACTGGGCCTGACCAACGGCGAAGGCGGGTGGATCACCGCGGCCTACTCGATGACCAACGTGTTCACCGGCTTCATGCTGGTCAAGATGCGCCAGCAGTTCGGGCTACAGGCGCTTAACCGCTTGTTCCTGCTGGGCTTCGTGTTCCTTGCGGCGGCGCAGCTGCTGGTCCATTCCTATTCCACCGAGCTTGCCATCCGCGCCGCCAGCGGGATCATCGCCGCCGGCTTCACCCCGCTGGGCATCTTCTACATCATGCAGGCGCTGCCCGCCGAGAAGCGCATGAGCGGGATGATCCTGGGCGTTGGCCTGTCGCAGGTCGCCCTGCCGCTGGCCCGCGCCATCTCGCCGCTGCTCCTGGCCGATGGCGAAATCCGCAACCTCTACCTGTTCGAGTTCGGCCTGGCCCTGCTTTGCCTGGGCGCGATCGCGCTGCTGCGGCTCCCCCCGAGCGAGCGGATCGACACCTTCGAGCCGCTTGACCTGGTCACCATCGCGCTGCTGGCACCCGGCCTGGCGCTGCTTACCGCGGTGCTGACCGAAGGCCGCATCGTGTGGTGGACCACGGCGTGGATCGGCTATGCGGTGGCCGCGGCGATCGTACTGATCGGCGGCGCCATGCTGATCGAACACGACCGCGCCAACCCGCTGCTCAACACCCGCTGGATCGGCAGCCGCGACGTGCTGCGGTTCGCGGCCATCGCCGCGATCATGCGGGTGCTGCTGACCGAGCAGAACTACGGCTCGGTCGGCCTGCTCACCGCGCTGGGCATGGGGCCCGACCAGCTCGTCGGGTTCTACACCGTGGTGACGCTTGCCTCGCTGGCCGGGCTGGTCGCCTCGGTGCTGACGCTGGACCCGCTTGACCTGCTGCGCCCGGTGGTGATCTCGGTGGCGGTCATCGCGGTGGCAGCCTGGTTCGACACCGACGCGACCAACCTCACCCGCCCGGCCAACCTCTATGTCACCCAGGCGATGATCGCCTTTGCCGCGGTCTATTTCATCGGCGCCACGATGATGGCCGGCGTCCTGCGGGCGGTGGTTCACGGGCCGAGCCACATGGTCAGTTTCTCGGCGGTGTTCGGCATCGCCCAGACGATCGGCGGGCTTGGAGGGACGGCCGTGCTCGGCTCGCTTCAGGTCGTGCGCGAGAAATTCCACTCGGCCGAGCTGGTCCAGGCGATCGTCCCGACCGACCCGCTCGTCGCCGGCCGGCTTCAGCAGCTCGGCGGGGCCTATGCGCGGGTCCAAAGCGATCCGGTTCTGGCCCATGCCGAGGGCACCGCGCTGCTCACCCAGCAGATCAGCCGCGAGGCCAATGTCCTGGCCTACAACGACGTGTTCTTCGTCATCGCCATCCTCGCCGCCTGCGCCCTGTTGTGGCTTGGCGGCCGCTGGCTTTATCTGCGGCGCCGCGGGA
>Ga0207667_10008562_pt1 | contig 12141 bp, 11 predicted proteins | sample KBSCornC52_FD_184301 | JGI IMG/M metagenome (GOLD analysis project Ga0207667, IMG submission 184301) | Corn rhizosphere microbial communities from Kellogg Biological Station, Michigan, USA - KBS Corn C5-2 (SPAdes) (version 2) | ecosystem: Host-associated > Plants > Roots > Rhizosphere > Soil ...
CTCGACATGAAGGGCGCCGCGACCGAGCTGGATCGCCAGCTGGTGCAGGCTCTGCAGGATCCGCTCACGCACATGGTGCGCAACTCCGCGGATCACGGAATCGAATCGCCGGACGTCCGGCGCGCGGCAGGAAAGCCTGCAACAGGCAAGATCGTACTCAATGCGTATCACGAAGCCGGCCACGTGATCGTCGAGGTCACCGACGACGGAAAGGGGATCAACGCGGACAGGGTGCGGCGTACTGCAATCGAGCGCGGTCTGGTGTCGAAGGAAGAGGCACACGCGATGAGCGACTGCCAGGTATTGCGATTCATCTTCGAGCCCGGTTTCTCGACCGCCACTGAAGTCACGCACATCAGCGGGCGTGGCGTCGGCATGGACGTAGTTCGCAGCAACATCGAGCGCGTCGGTGGCGCGGTGGATCTGCAATCCGTAGGCGGGCAGGGTTGCACCATTCGTGTTCGTCTCCCGCTTACGCTCGCGATCGTATCCTCGCTCATCGTGAGCGCGCGAGGCGAGACGTTCGCGTTTCCACAGGCCAGCGTCCTCGAGTTGATCCGGTTGTCCGAGGATCAGCTTGCGCGCTTCGATGTCCTGCACAACGTCCGGCTGTTCCGCCTGCGGGATGATCTCGTTCCAGTTGTCACGCTGGGTGACGCGCTGGGTCTTCCCGCCGATGAAAGTGGCGGCGTCGCCACTCTTGTCATCTGTCAGGCTGGCGCCGCGCGCTTCGGAATAATCGTCGATGACGTTCTGGACACGCAGGAAATTGTGGTCAAACCGGTCGGTCGCCTCATTCGCGCGGTCGGCTGCTACGCCGGCTGCACGATCCTTGGCGACGGCAGGGTAGTGATGATCGTTGATCCAGCCGCGCTTGCAGGGCGTGCCGGAGCACGTACGAACGCCGCGGCAGAGGTGGTGGAGACGGTACAGGAGCCTGCGAAGAACCCAGCCGACAGTCTGCTGGTCTTTGGCGTCGGCGACGATGCCGTTCAGGCAGTACCGCTGTCGAGCGTCTCACGCCTGGAAGAGATCTCGTCGGACAGCATCGAGTACGCCGGCGGACGGGCGATGGTTCAGTATCGCGGATTCCTGCTGCCTCTCGTGCCCGCCAGTCCGGCGGTGACGTTCACGTCGGGACGCAGCAATTCAGTCATCGTATTCAACGAGGGAAGCGCCTCGTTCGGAATCGCCGTGAGCGAGATACGCGACATCGTCGATGAGATAGTGAACCTCGAGCTCGCCTCGACGCGTCCCGGGGTGCTTGGGACGGCAGTTATCGCCGGAGCCGCTACCGAAGTCCTCGACGTCTCATACTACATGGAGCGAGCGCGCCGGGGGTCTGTCTCTTGACCGTGACACTCGCCCCTGCTGGTGAAGTGGTGACGTTTCGCGTTGGCGACCAGTGGTTTGGCGTCGACGTCATGGACGTTCAGGAAGTGATCGGTCATCTGCGGATCGCGCGCGTTCCGCTGGCCGGCCCCGGAATCGCCGGTTTCCTCAACCTTCGCGGCCAGATCGTGACCGCGATCGACGTGCACCAGCGGCTGGAGATTTCGCGCCATGCGTCCGACTCTTCAATGAATGTGGTGGTCCGCGACGGCGACGAGCTGTTCGCGCTCGTTGTCGACGAAGTCGGCGACGTCTTTGCTGTTTCGCCAGGGACGCTCGATCCAGCTCCGGCCAGTCTTGGCGGTGCCTGGGCGCGGGCGTGTACCGGCGTTGTACGGATGGACCAGGGGTTACTCGCAGTTGTCGATGTGACACGCCTGCTGAACGAACCAAATACACGCCCATAAACCGAGATACGCTGTATGACGACCCGCATCAACCTCGACGACATCACGGATCCAGTTCCGGTCGCACCGCCAACCAGGAACGGAAGCGGCGACAACCTGGCGAAGTCCGAGCGTCGCAAGACCGAGCGGCGCGCTGGCGCACTGCGAGAGCGGCAGGTCGTGGATGAGCTCGAGACGCGAGTGCTCGAAGCGCAGACTCATGCGCGTGTCATCATGCACGTTGCTGGCGCCACCGCGCGGGCCGGAAGCGCGGCTGAAGCTGCACGCGGCGCGCTCGAAGCGATTCGCGCCGGCTTCGGCTGGCCATACGGATCGTACTGGAACGCCGACAATCAGAAGGAGCATCTTCGCTTCGCGCTGGAATCGGGCGCTGTGAACAACGAGTTTCACCGAGTCACGGTTAGTGCGGCGTATGCAGAAGCAGACGGTCTGGTCGGAAAGGCGTGGCGTTATCGCGACGTCTTCATCGTTGACGATCTGCAATACCTGCAGGACCGCCGCGGCGAAGTCGCGCAGGCAGCGGGATGCACTGCTGCAATAGCGCTTCCGTTGTCGGTAGGTGGCGAGGTCGTCGGAGCTCTCGACTTCTTCGTCATGGAGCCGCTGGCACTTTCCGATGAGCGCATAGACGTACTTCGTCGCGTCGCCGAGCTGGTTTCGTCGGCGCTCGAACGCATGCGCGAGCGCGCGACTCGCCTCGAAGCGGAAGAGGACATGGAAGTGCTCGTCACCGTTCTGCGTGCCAATGCGGGGCGCAACTCGGTCGACGATATCGCAAAGGTTGCGCTCGAGCTCGTCCGGAGCTCATTCAAGTGGGCCTACGGCACTTACTGGGTGATCGACAGCTCCGCAAACAGGCTGCGTTATTGTGTCGAATCCGGCTCGATCGACGAGGATTTCCGGCGTGCCACTCGTGATTGCACATTCGAGCAGGGCGAGGGATTGGCCGGCCGTGCATGGGCAAGCCATGACCTCGTATTCGTTCCTGATCTGGCGGATCAGGGCGATGCAATTCGCTCGCCGATGGCGCGACGCGCGAACGTGCGCAGTGGAGTTGCCTTCCCGGTCATCGTCAAGGGCCGCGTGATCGGCATCATGGAATTCATATCGTCGGACGAATTGCGTCCGTCCGAGCGTCGCCTCACGATGTTGCGCGACGTGTCGCGCATGGTGAGCGGTGCCGCCGAGCAGGTAGCGCTCGCGAATGAATTCGAGCGCGACGTAAAGAGCGTGGTTCAGATGGTCACGGTCTCGGCCGCGGACGTTGAAGCCAGTGCGCAGGGAATGGCTGCATCGGCGGAAGAAACTGCGTGTCAGGCACAGGCCGTCGCGGCATCATCCGAACAGGCAACGCGGAACGTGCAGACGGTTGCAAGCTCGGCAGAGCAACTCTCCGCGAGCGTTCGCGAGATCGCTGGACTGGTACAGGAAGCGTCCACCGTCGCACAGCATGCCGTACGCCAGGCGTCCAGCGCGAGCAGCACGATGGTGCAGTTGGGCCAGAGCAGCAAGGAGATCGGTCAGGTCATCAAGGTCATCACGTCCATCGCGCAGCAGACCAATCTGCTTGCGTTGAACGCGACGATCGAGGCTGCCCGCGCTGGTGAGGCAGGCAAGGGATTCGCCGTCGTTGCCAATGAGGTGAAGGAGCTTGCTCGTCAGACCGCGCGCGCGACGGAGGAGATAGAGCGCAAGATCGCGAGCGTTCAGGACGACGCTACGCGCGCCGTTCGCGACATCGGCGACATCTCCGGCGTCATCGGCACAATCAACCAGATCTCGGGGACGATCGCAGCTGCAGTGGAAGAGCAGAACGCGGCCACCGGCGAGATTTCCAGGAACGTAACGGAAGCTGCGCGCGGAACTGCGGACGTGACGCTCAACATCGCCGGTGTCACCGTCGCTGCCGGTGAATCCGGACAGACCGCCGAGGGCCTCAACGGTTCTGCCGCGGCGCTGAACGCCGAGGCCGTACGCCTCTGTGGCGCCGTGGAGAGTTTCCTCGGCAAGCTGCGCGCTGGCATCTAGACGAGAAACAAGATCCCAAATTCCGGTGTCGCCGTGACGAGTTCCGGCATCCAGCCAATTCGCGTGCTGATCGTGGATGACTCAGCCGTCGTGCGTGGTGTGCTTGGCCGGATTGTGGATGAGCAGGACGACATGCGAGTGGCGACTACCGCGATGAACGGGAGGGACGCGCTTGACGCCTTGCGACTGCAGGAGATAGACGTCGTCCTGCTCGACATCGAGATGCCGGTGATGGATGGACTTACCGCGCTTCCGTTGATCGTGCAGCGACATCCGCGCGTTCGTGTACTCATTACCAGCTCGCTGACACGAGAGAGCGCAAACGTCACCATGCGCGCGCTTGCCCTCGGGGCGGTGGACTATGTGTACAAGCCATCGACGCGCGGCGGCGGCACTTTCGGGGTCGAGGCAGCGGCGACTGAGGTGGTTGCGAAGATTCGCGCAGTTGCAGGATCCGGAGCGGCCGGTGCCGCGCCGACGCCGGTAAGCGGAACGCGCCACGTTCAGCCTCCCAGCGGCGACTTCGAGCCGCAGGTACTCGCGCTCGCGGCAAGCACGGGCGGCCCCAACGCGCTTGCGATAGTGGTGTCCGGTCTTCCGCGTGACTTCCCGTTGCCCGTGCTCGTCACGCAACACATGCCCCCGATCTTCACCACCATGTTTGCCCAACGTCTCGCGCGAGAGAGCAGTCTCCCGTGCGATGAGGCGCACGACGGTGAAGCGCTCCAGCCGGGACGCATATACGTCGCTCCCGGGGATCATCACCTGACGGTGATTGGTGGAGGCCTCGTGCGCAGTCCGGCGCTGCGCATCACCAGCGACCCGCCGGAACACCATTGCCGCCCCGCGGCCGATCCAATGTTCCGAACAGCCGCTCAGGCGTTCCCGAACGGAGTGCTGGCGGTGGTACTCACCGGCATGGGCGATGATGGTCGTCGGGGTTGTCAGGCGGTTGCCGCGTCCGGTGGTCGTGTAATTGTGCAGGACGAGACGACGAGCGTGGTCTGGGGAATGCCCGGGAGTGTTGTCGCGTCTGGAATTCCCTGTTCGATTCTCCCGCTGAGGTCCATCTCAACGCACGTTGCTTCTCTCTGTCCCGTCCGGTCGTGATCAATCCCGAAGATTATTCGTACATCAGCACCCTGTTGCGCACCAAGAGCGGATTGGCTCTTGGGCCCGGCAAGGAATATCTGCTGGAGAGCCGGCTCCCGGCCGTAGCTAAAGCGTACGGCTTCGGGTCGGTAAACGAGCTGATCGTGATCCTGCGCGCGGGTCCGCATCAGGAGCTGATCAAGGCCGTCTGCGACGCGATGGCGACTGGCGAAACGTTCTTTTTCAGAGACACGGTTCCGTTCGAGATAATGCGCACGACCATTCTGCCGGAAGTGGCCGAGCGTTGCCGGCGCGGCGGTCGCGCGTTGCGCATCTGGAGCTCGGCTGCGTCCACCGGCCAGGAAGCTTATTCGATAGCGATGCTGATCGCGGAAATGGGCGTGCAGCTGGCTGGGGTGCGAATAGATCTGATCGCGACCGATTTCTCGTCGCAGGCCCTGAACCGCGCGCGCCGCGGTCTGTTCACCCAGATCGAAGTGCAGCGCGGCCTTCCGGATCGCTATCTACGGCAGTTCTTCACGAGTACGGCGGATGGGTTCCGTCTCTCCGACGACATTCGCAAGCGGGTCTCGTTCAAGGAGTTGAATCTGCTCGAATCGTTCAGATCACTCGGGCAATTCGACATCGTGCTGTGCAGGAACGTGCTGATCTACTTCGACACGATGACGAAGAAAGATGTGCTGGATCGCCTTTCATCGGCGCTGACGCCGGGCGGCTATCTGTTTCTCGGTGCCACGGAAACGGCATTCGGGCTTACCGAGAGACTCGTGCGTATTCCCGACATCCCGACGTCGCTGCACGTACGGCGCGACGACGCTGAAATCGCGGAACAAAGGCTTCGCGCGAATGCGCAGGCCGTATTCGTGGCCTGAGAGCGCGTCACAAGTCCGTCTCTTGCGGCGAGGCATGCGCCGTGCATTGATTTCCGCAATGATGCCTGACTCCGTGCATGCGTTCGCCGAGAGTACGTCCTGACCGTTACTGATCTCGTTCGCACATACGGCGAAGCTGCCGTTGTGGGCTTCATCACGCTCGAAGGGATGGGATTCCCACTCCCTGGTGAGATCGTGCTCCTCACGGCGGCGGCACTGGCTGCCGAAGGCGATCTGAGCATCGTGACAGTGGTGCTGGCAGCATGGATCGGGACCATTGCTGGCGGGACCGGCGGCTACTGGATCGGTCGTTTCGGTGGCATGGCATTGCTCCATCGGCATGGTCGCTGGGTCGGGATGACCACCGAGCGCCTCGCGACGGCGCACGGATTCTTCGAGCGAAATGGTGTCAGGACGGTCATCATCGCACGGTTCGTGGCGATCCTCCGGATGATCGTAGGCATCGTTGCCGGGGCGGCCGGAATGTCGTTCGGCGTGTTCGAGATCTGCAACGCTGTCGGAGGATTGCTGTGGGCGACGACCTTCGCGGCGCTTGGCTATTCGTTCGGGCACGAGTTGCCGCGGCTCGAACGCTACCTCCGGGGCGGTGCTTTCGCGTTGCTGTGCGCACTCGTGCTTGTGGCAGTGTCCTTGTGGCTGTACCGGCGCAGACAGGGGAAGATCGCCAGGCCTTGACGCTGTATGCGCATCCCATCATTCCCGCTTGCGCCGGAGTGACGGACCCGCTCTAGTCCGCGGCGAGTATGTCGAGCACCTTGAGCGGCGAGTCGATCCTCGGGTCGGCTCGCCCAAACTCCGCGGCGCGTGGCAGAAGGCTGGCGTCTGGGTTTCCGACAATTTCCTGCGCTTCCGCCGCCAGGTCCTCATCGTGAACAAGACGCGAGATGAAGTGCAGTGCGTCGCCGAATCGGTCTGGCTCCATCGAATCCATCGACCGGATCTCGAAGTAGCCGCGCGGACGTATCTCGGGGAATAGTGTGGTGAGGTGCGCGGCGTCGTCGTCCAGAATTCGGCCTGCATGTTCCGCAAAGCGAGTGTAGGCCGCTATCGGATCTGCCGCGTCGAATGGCAAGCCCGTACGCGTGTTGTCGAGCGTCTGCCACAAGCGCGCACGGTAGCTGGCGTAGCCTGTGGGACTTCCTTCGTAGTCTGGCGAGTTGGCATACGCCGCAATCAGATAGGGAGCGAGGGAGTTGAGAAGTTTCCATCTCTCGAGCGGATGCGAGCCGAGCTCGACGCTGACCTGAAGCGAGGCTGTCTGTCGCATCATGCGTGCACCGGACGCGCCGATCGAGTCGAAGTAGCGCGTCATCGCTTCGTAACGTGGTGCATGCAGTTGAAGCGGGACGGTTCCGAGCGAATTGTACGGATCGACGCCGCTGCTGAGGAATACCACGTCCGCGGCGCGCGCCGAGTCGCGGATCGCGTTTACTGTTTCAGTCAGAAACCTGCCCAGCGCTGCGGCTGACGGAAATACGGGCGAGCTGATCTCGATCTGGCCACCAGGCTCGTAGAAAATATGGCCGCCATCCGGCGTCGCCCAGCTTGGAGCACCGTAGCTGTCGGTTTCCTCTTTCCAGCCGCGTGTGCTTCCAGCGTCGCGAATGATGTCCGCGCTGCCGGGACCGTTGTCGCTTGCGTCTATCAATACTCTCTGGTGCGAGCGGTCGCGAAACGGTATCAACTCCAGCTCGGCGCCCATGGAGCCGTCCGGATTATGCGGATGCGACGCCTGGAAGAGAGACTCGACCAGCGCGCGCATCTGTGGTGAGTTGCGTGGCATCGGTCAGCGGCTTGCGAGTGCGAGCGCGAATGATTCTGCGTCATCGGTGAACCATTCTCTCAGCTGTAATTCACTCGCGGAGAGGAGATCGGTCACGAGGGCACGATCGTACTTGTAGCTCAGCTCGGTGAGAATCGCATCGCCGGGTGCGAAGACGATATCGCCAACTTCCGGGATCGATACGGTCTGTTGAATGCGGGATATAAGGCGCATCTCGATGCGGTGCTTATCCGTATCATACACGGCGTTGTGGTCGAACATGGATGTGTCGAAGTTGGCGCCAAGCGTGTTGTTGATGACATTCAGAATATTCTTGTTGAACTGGGCCGTGACGCCGCGGCTGTCGTTGTACGCGCGCTCGATCTGAATCGGGTCCTTGCGCAGGTCGATTCCGAGGAGAAAGAAGTCGCCGATTGCCATTCGGTTACGCACGCTCGTCACCAGCTCTACAGCTGCCGCCGGAGTGAAGTTGCCGATGGTGCTTCCAAGGAATGCGTGCAGAGCCGGCAACGGATGCGTGGGAAGGGCGAACTGCGCGGAGAAGTCAGCCACCACGGGACTTGTCGTCAACGACGGATATTCGTCGCGCAGCTGCGCGACGGATGCCGTGAGGAAGTCCGCGCTCACGTCCACCGGGATGTAGGTAACGTCGGCCGCTCTGGATTTCAGTATCTGATCCAGCAGTAGTCGCGTCTTGTCCGAGCTGCCGGCACCGAGCTCGATGAGTGTCGCCGGGTGCGTGATCGATACTATCGTTGCAGCACGATCCTGCAGGAGCGCACGCTCGGCCCTGGTCGGATAGTACTCCGGCAACCGCGTTATCTCGTCGAATAGCTGCGATCCGCGTTCGTCGTAGAAGTACTTGGACGGAAGATGGCGCGTCTGTGCGCTGAGGCCCTCGCGCACATCGCTCAACATCAAAGCGCGATCAAATGTCACGCGCGCAACGAAAGCCACTGAAGATCTGGCGGCGAATAGGATAATCCCAGTTGCGAAATGTGTTGCGTATGGCACCCGGACGCGTTGCCCATGAGCCTCCGCGCAGCACCTTGTATTCCGCACCGAAGAAGGTCTCGGAGTATTCCGGATATGGATACGCGACGAAACCGGGATAGCCGGAAAAATCGCTCGACGTCCACTCCCATACGTCTCCGATCATTCCGTAGCATCCGAGCGGAGATACGTTGCGCTCGAACGCACCAATCGGTGTGGTGCCAAAGAAGAGCTGATCGACGTTCGCGTGCAGCGCTGTCGGGTCTGCGTCGCCCCAGGGGAATCGCTGACTGCTCGCGGTCGTCGGATCCCACGATGCAGCGATCTCCCATTCCTGTTCGGTGGGGAGCCGCTTGCCGGCCGCTGATCGACGTTTGCGTGCAGCGCTGTCGGGTCTGCGTCGCCCCAGGGGAATCGCTGACTGCTCGCGGTCGTCGGATCCCACGATGCAGCGATCTCCCATTCCTGTTCGGTGGGGAGCCGCTTGCCGGCCCAGCGTGCGTACGCATCCGCTTCGTGGTAGCACACGTGGCAAACGGGATGATCCGGCCCGATCGGCGCGACCACGTCCATCGTTCGTGTCAGCCAGCCATCGGGCGACGCGGTCCAGTATTTCGGTGCGAGCGCACTTGAATCGGCCAACCATGCGCGACCGTCGTCAGACCAGAGCTCGGGTTGCTGATATCCACCGTCCGCAATGAACTGCTCGTACGCGGCGTTGGTTACCGGCGCAGCATCGATGTCGAAGGCGTTGACGGTGACCGGGTGCCGCGGCCGCTCGTTGTCGTACGCAGCAGTGCGATCGTCGGTGCCGATCGGATACGTGCCGGCGTCGACACGCACCATCCTGTCGAAGGCATCGCGCCCAGCCGGCGGTGCTGCGATTGCGCGCGGTGCGCGATACGGTTCGCCGGTCTTGAGCTGCAGCGTCTGCAGAATCGTCTCACGTGCCGGCGTCGACACGCACCATCCTGTCGAAGGCATCGCTCCCAGCCGGCGGTGCTGCGATTGCGCGCGGTGCGCGATAGGGTTCGCCGGTCTTGAGCTGCAGCGTCTGCAGAATCGTCTCGTTGTGCTGGTACTCGTGCTGCAGCACCATGTTGTACACGAAACCGCCGGCCAACAGCGGATGGTCCGAGTGCAGGTCGGCGGATGCGCGATACGGTTCGCCGGTCTTGAGCTGCAGCGTCTGCAGAATCGTCTCGTTGTGCTGGTACTCGTGCTGCAGCACCATGTTGTACACGAAACCGCCGGCCAACAGCGGATGGTCCGAGTGCAGGTCGGCGGATTCGAGTGCCGCCAGCGTGTCTGCGCGAATCTCCGCCGCTGTATGCATCAATGCCTGCAGCGATGGCAGCGGGAGTGCGGCGCGGGTTGCGCGCGGATGCTCGAATGGATTGTACATCCCCGGCATCTCGGAAAACTCTATCTTCCCGGACAGATTGCGCGTCAGCCACAGTTCCTCGAAATGAGCAATGTGGCCGAGGTCCCAGAGGATGGGACTCATCAACGGGTCATGCTGGACGCGGAGATCCTCATCCGTGAGACATGCGACCAGAAGCAGCGTACGCTCGCGGGCATCCGTCAGCTTTGCGCAGATCGAGTTCCGCAGGCCCGACTGTGTAGAATCCGCCCTTTTCAGCATGATTCCGCCTGGAACGAGGGCCGGCACTGCACTTTGCCGGGAGCTTGAGGGCGGCCCCGGTCAGTGTGGTGGAGCATCTACATATGATAACCGCGCCGTAAAGGGCGCTGTCCGCAGTTGCACACCGGGAACATAGAAGGCAGCTTTCCATCCTCCGTGTATCCGCACCCCGAATGAGTCAATCGAGCGGCCAGGCCCGCGTAATTCGGTTCTTCGAGCAAGTTCCTCTCGCGGCGGCCGTTCTCGTCACACTTGTGGCGCTCGGCACCCTGATCGAGTGGTATATGGGGATGGATCCGGCGACCGGGCTCTATCCTGGCGGAATCGTGATGCGGCCATTGAGCTGCGTCGCCTTTGCGTGTGCCGCCGTCGCGCTGGCGTTCATCGCAACAAAGGAACGACCGTTCGCACTGCGCGTTGCGTCCATCGTTCTGGCGTGCATAGTGATGCTGATCGCGGCCATCCAGTTCGCGTCATGGCTCGCTGGCCGCGATCTGGGCCTGGATCTGCTGATGGCACGTGACCAGCTGATCCGCGAGCCGTGGAGTCCACCAGGTCGGATGGCACTCAATACGCTGGTCGGGATATTTCTCATCGCCGCCGGCATCATATCGCTCCATATCGATGACCGCACCGGGCGTGCCTCCTCGCACTGGGTAGGCCTGATCGGTGGTACGATCGGTTTCCTCGGACTCGTCGGTTACGCCTTCGGCGTGAGTGGCCTGTATTCAGTGGGGCCGTATTCCGGGATGGCAGTGTCCAGCGCTGCCTCTCTGTTCGTGCTTGGAATCGGGATCGTATTCGCTCGGCGCGCCAGCGGTCTTCCCAAGCTACTGGTCGATCCGGGCGCAGCGGGAACGGTCGCCCGCCGTCTCGTTCCGGCGGCCGTGTCCGTTCCATTTCTGCTCGGCTGGCTGCGTCTCGTGGGCGAGAAGAGCGGCTGGTACGATACACCGTTCGGCGTTTCGATATATGTAGTCGCGACGGTGGCGATCTTCCTGTGGCTCGTCAACTGGTCGGCGCACATGGCGTACGAAAGTGACCGTGTGCGTGAGGAGCTGCTATCCGGCGAACAGCGCGCGCGAGAGGCCGCCGAGGGTGCCAACACGGCGAAAAGCAACTTTCTCGCAGTGATGTCGCACGAACTCCGCACACCGCTTTCGGCGATCATAGGGTACGAGGAGCTCCTCGCTGACGGTATCACGGGGCCCGTCAACGACGCCCAGAAGCACCAGCTCGGCAGGATGAAGGCGAGCGCTCAGCATCTGCTGCACCTGATCGACCAGATCCTCTCGTATTCGCGTGTGGACGCGGGACGGGAAATCGTCCAGGCAGAGGATATCGACGCCAACGAAGTCGCACACGATGCTGCGACACTGGTCGAGCCGCTGGCGAGAGAGAAGGGACTGCCGCTGGAAGTCGTTCCGATCGGATATCCGCTCGCGATGTGCACCGACAGCGGGAAGGTCCGGCAGATTCTCGTGAACCTGCTCTCCAACGCGGTGAAGTTTACGCCGGCCGGCCGCGTAACACTGGTCGTTCAGCACGACGGGCCGATCGTTCGCTACGTCGTCCGCGATACCGGGATTGGAATCGCGGAGGAGCACCGCGATCAGATATTCGATGCGTTCTGGCAGGTGGAGCAGCCGAGCACTCGTCGCGTGGGCGGCACCGGGCTGGGCCTGAGCGTGACCCGCCGGCTCGCCCGGCTCCTTGGCGGGGACGTGATAGTGACGAGCGCGGTGGGCCAGGGCAGTGCGTTCATCGTTTCGCTGCCACTCGAGCTTCCTCCCCGGGCCAGGAACGGTGAGCCTCCTGGCGTCATCGCCTGACCCGGCTCATGGATGGGGGAACTTTCCGGAAACGATCCTCCAGTTCCGCTCGACG
>Ga0207667_10008569_pt1 | contig 12137 bp, 8 predicted proteins | sample KBSCornC52_FD_184301 | JGI IMG/M metagenome (GOLD analysis project Ga0207667, IMG submission 184301) | Corn rhizosphere microbial communities from Kellogg Biological Station, Michigan, USA - KBS Corn C5-2 (SPAdes) (version 2) | ecosystem: Host-associated > Plants > Roots > Rhizosphere > Soil ...
GCTTGTTGATCGGTGACTTCGGGCGACCCCAGATGTTTTCGCCCATCCTGCGGTCGAGTTTGTACTTGGCGCTATGGCGCTTGGACATATCGTTCTCTTCTTCGACCCGAGCCGGCCCTTCCGAAGTTGGAAGGGCGATTTCAACGGCGGCTTTCGCGTCAACCCGTCATAGCTCCACGACCGCGCGGTCGCCCGGCGGCGTGGAAGGCGCGGTGTATGCCTACCGGCCTCGGTGGAGTCAAGTTTGCACGCCCGTGCGGCGGGCCAGCGCACGGGCGGCTTCCTGCGCTTCAGCCCACCAGCGGCGGACCTGTTCGCCGGCCTCGCCGGGCCGCGCCAGGCCGACCGCCTGTCCGGCCCACAGCGACATCATCTGCGGGTCGCCGGCCTTGGCCGCGGCGGCCCGCAGCGGCTGGGTCAGCCGGTTCTGCACCGGATAGGCGGGCAGTTCGTCCTCGATCGCCCGCATCTCACGCATGAAGCGGTTTTCCAGCCCGCGGGCGTAGCGGCCGGAGAAGGCCCGGGTCAGGCGCGTCGGGTCGTCGGGCGCGTTGGCGATCGCCGCCTGCCATATCGGCCCGGTGATCGCCTGTTCGCTCAGCAGGAACGCGCTGCCCATCTGGGCGGCCGCCGCCCCAAGCGCCAGCGCCGCGGCCACGCCCCGCCCGTCTATGATCCCGCCCGCAGCGATCACCGGCAGGTCGACCGCGGCCCGCACCGTCGCGACCAGCGCCATCGTGCCCACCAGGCTGGCCTCGATATCGGCCAGGAAATTGCCGCGGTGGCCGCCGGCCTCCATGCCCTGGGCGCAGACGCCATCCGCACCGGCTTCCGCCCAAGCCCTGGCCTCCGCCACGGTGTTGGCCGTGCCGAGCACATAGCTTCCCGCGGCATGAAGCGCCTCGATCCGCTCGCGGCTGATCATGTCGAAGGCGAACGAGGCGATGGCCGGCGCGGCGCGCAGGGTCGCCGCAAACTGAGCGTCGAAGTCGTGGGCGAAACGGTTCGGCCGCTCCGGCAGGGCGACCCCCGCCGCCTCGTACCAGGGCCGCAGCCGTTCCAGCGCGCGATCCAGGGTTTCAGTGTCGGGCGTGGCCTTCGCCGAGACCAGGAGGTTGATCGCGAACGGCGCGTCGGTTCCGGCTCGCACCTTGCCGGCCGCGGCCTCGATCTCTTCGGGCGCGAAGGCGGCTACGGCGATCGAGCCCAGGCCGCCTGCCTGGCTCACCGCCAGGGCCATTTCCGGCGACGAGGCGCCCGCCATGGGCGCCTGGACGATCGGAATCGCCAGGCTCTCGAGCAACGTGGCCAGACTCATGTCGCGTCTCCTGTCTTCGCCCCTGCGGCCTTCTTTTCCGCCAGCTTCGCCAGCACCCGCCCTCGGCCTTTGGACAGCGCCGTCACCACGCCGCGGAAGGTGCGCACCTCCTGGTCGGTGAAGCTGGCGCGGCCCAGCGCCGAACGCAGGTTCTGCACCATCGACGGCCGCTTCTCCGGCGGATGGAAGAAGCCGGCGTTGTCGAGCTCCCGCTCGAAATGCTCGTAGAGGCCCATCATCGCCGCCTGGTCCGCCGGAGGCGGCCCGTTGCGGAAGGCCTGAGGCGCTTCGTCGGCGACGGTCATGCGCCACTCATAGGCCGTGACGGCGACCGCCTGGGCGAGGTTCAGCGACTTGAACCGCGCATCGACCGGCAGGGTCACCACCGCCTGGCAAAGCGCGATGTCGGCGGTTTCCAGCCCCGCCCGCTCGCCGCCGAACAGCAGCGCGGTCTTCAGGCCCTCAGCCGCCGCCGCCGAGAGGTTGCGCGCTGCAGTGCGCGGCGTCAGCACCGGAAGCTGCAATTCGCGGGGCCGCGCGGTCGTGGCGTAGACGAGCTGCCGGTCGGCGATCGCCGCCTCCACGCTGCCGAACACCCGCGCCCCGTTGAGCGGCCAGTCGGCGCCCGAGGCCGAGGCCCAGGCGCGCTCCTGCGGCCAACCGTCGCGCGGATTGACCAGCCGCAGCTCCGACAGCCCGAAGTTCGCCATCACCCGCGCCGCCGCGCCGATGTTCTCGGCGAGCTGTGGCGCGTTCAGGATTATGACAGGGGTCATGAGGGAGGCTTCGGCCATGACCGGGTTACAATCGCTTGAGCCGCGAAGCGCAAGTCCCGCCGGCCGCGGCCTTGGCAGGCGCAGCTTGCTGATGGCCGGCGTCGGCCTGGCGCTGGCGGCCTGCGGCCGGTCCGAGCCGCTGACCGCTTCGCGCACTCCCAGGCTCGACATGAAGCGGCTGGAAACCGAGGTGGGCGCGATCGCCGCCCGCGCGGCGCCTGGCGTGCTGGGCTTTGGCCTGATGAACCTGGAGAGCGGCGAATTCTGGGTGCGGCTGGGCGACCGCACCTTTCCGATGATGAGCGTCTTCAAGCTGCCGCTCGGCGCGGCGGCCCTGGCGGATGTGGACGCCGCCCGCCTGGACCTTCACGAGGTGCTGGCGCTGAGCGAGAAGGATCTCTCGCCGCCGTTGTCGCCCATCGCCCAGGCCTGGCCCGTCCGCACCAGCTACACGGTGGACGAGCTGCTGACAGCCGCGGTCCGCGACGGCGACAACACCGCGGCCGACGTCCTGATGAAGCGCATCGGCGGGCCGGGCGCCGTGACCGCCTGGCTGCAGAGCCAGAAGGTCACCGAGGTGCGTGTCGATCGCTACGCGCGCGAGATCCAGCCGGACACCTACGCCATGGCCTCCTTCCGCGCCGCCTGGAGGACCCCCGCCGCCTTCGCCGCGGCCCAGGCGACGGTGCCGCCCGCGCGCCGCCATGCCGCCACGCTCGCCTACATCGCCGATCCGCGGGATTCCTCCACCCCCCGCGGCATGCTCCTGCTGCTGAAGAAGCTGGACGCGGGCGAGCTGATCTCCCGGGCCTCCACGCGCCGGCTGATGACCCTGATGAGCCAGACGACGCGCGGCGGCGACCGCATCCGGGCGGGCTTGCCGAAGGCCGTCGCCTTCGCCCATCGGCCCGGCGCCTCCGGCACGGATCAGGGCCTGACCGCGGCCTTCAACGACGTGGGCGTCTTCACCCTGCCCGACCGGCGAAGCTATGCGGTGGCCGCCTTCCTCAGCGGATCCACGGCGCCGGAAGCCGCCCGCGCGGCGGTCTTCGCCGACCTCGGCCGCGCCGCCGTCCGCGCGGTGCGCTAGCGGGGAAGGCCGCTCGCCGCCCTCCAGCCTTTGCGTCCGCGCCGGCGAAGGCTATACGGCCCCAACCCGTAGAGTTCGCCCGGAGCCGCTGCCCCTCATGGCAAAGATCAAAGTCGCCAACCCCGTCGTCGACCTCGACGGGGACGAGATGACCCGCATCATCTGGAAGTTGATCAAGGACAAGCTGATCCTCCCCTTCCTCGACCTGAAGATCGAGTACTACGACCTGGGCATGGAAAACCGCGACGCCACCGACGACAAGGTGACGATCGAGGCCGCTGAAGCGATCAAGAAATACGGCGTCGGCATCAAGTGCGCGACCATCACCCCCGACGAGGCGCGGGTGAAGGAATTCAACCTCAAGCAGATGTGGAAGTCGCCGAACGGCACGATCCGCAACATCCTGGGCGGCGTGGTCTTCCGCGAGCCGATCATCTGCAAGAACGTCCCGCGCCTCGTTCCCAACTGGACCCAGCCGATCATCATCGGCCGTCACGCGTTCGGCGACCAGTACCGCGCCACTGACTTCCGGGTTCCCGGCCCCGGAAAGCTGACCATCACCTGGGAAGGCGACGACGGCCAGAAGATCGAGCACGACGTCTTCCAATACCCCGGCTCCGGCGTCGCCATGGCGATGTACAACCTCGACGATTCCATCCGCGACTTCGCGCACGCCTCGTTCTCGTACGCGCTGGACCGCAAGTACCCGCTCTATCTCTCCACCAAGAACACGATCCTCAAGGCCTATGACGGGCGCTTCAAGGACATCTTCCAGGAGACCTTCGAGGCGGCCTACGTCGACCGCTTCAAGGCGGCCGGCATCACCTACGAACACCGCCTGATCGACGACATGGTGGCCTCGGCGCTGAAATGGCCCGGCGGGTTCATCTGGGCCTGCAAGAACTACGACGGCGACGTGCAATCCGACACCGTGGCCCAGGGCTTCGGCTCGCTTGGCCTGATGACCTCCGTGCTGATCACGCCGGACGGCAAGACCATGGAGGCCGAGGCGGCCCACGGGACCGTGACGCGCCACTATCGCCAGCATCAGCGCGGCGAAAGCACCTCGACCAACTCGATCGCCTCGATCTTCGCCTGGACCCGGGGGCTGGAGCACCGCGCCAAGCTCGACGAGAACCCCGCGCTGGACCGTTTCGCCAAGACGCTGGAGCGGGTTTGCGTGGAGACGGTGGAGGCCGGCTCGATGACCAAGGACCTGGCGCTGCTTGTGGGCGACACGCAGGGCTGGCTCACCACCGAAGGCTTCATCGACAAGGTGGCCGTCAACCTGGAGAAGGCGCTCGCCGCCTGATCCCCGACAGTCCGGCGGAATCCGGACTTCATAGGCCGTTCGTTCTTGCTTCGTTCCCGAACGTCGCTATCCTCGCGGCGCGATCCAGGGAGACGAGCGATGACCATCGGCTACATCACCATCGGTTATAATGACGAGGCGCAGGCCGTGGCGTTCTACGACGCCGTGCTGGGCGCCATGGGCTACGAACGCGGGCCGATCGACGGCGGCTGGGCGTTTTACGGCAAGGGCGACGCCCCGGGCGTGGGCCTCTGCAAGCCATTCGATGGCCAGGCCGCGCGCGGCGGCAACGGCGCGATGACCGGCTTCAAGGCCGACGGCGAGGCGCAGGTGAAGGCGGCCTATGCGGCGGCGCTGGCGAACGGCGGGACCGACGAAGGCGCGCCGGGGTTCCGGCCTGCGGAGGCGACCAGCGGCTTCTACGGCGCCTATGTCCGCGACGCGGCGGGCAACAAGCTCTGCGTCTACGCCACCTTGTGAGGACGCCCGGCGGACAAGAAGAAAAGGCCGGGGCGAGCCCCGGCCTTCTCCCAGTCCAGATCAGGCTTTGGTGCGATCAGGCAGCCATGACCAGACGACGACGGCGCAGCATGGCGCCGGACATCCCGAAGCCGCCGATCATCAGCGCCCAGCTGGCCGGTTCCGGCACGGCCGAGTCGGAGATCAGGTTGAAGGTCGCGGAGACGTTCGCACTCGACTGGCTGAACCCGCCGATCACGTGGCTGCCGAAGGTGGCGTCATTCAGCGATACCTGCAGCACACCGCCATTGCCGAAATTCAGCGTCGCCGGCCCGCTCCAGTGCACGGTCCCTTCATCTCCCGGCAGAAAGAAGCCATGGAAGTTGATGGAGGTGAATCCCGTATCGGTGGTGCCGTTGACGTCGCCGCCGAAGTTCGTTGGCGCCGTGAAATTGAAGCTCACCGAGATCGGCTGATCGTTGAGGTCGTCAAAGTTCAGCGCGCCTTCTGGCGTGTAGATGCTGAACAGGTCCAGCGTCGTGGAGCCAGGAGCGGTCAGGTCGAAGCCCACCGAACCGCTGCTCGGGTTGGTGTTCACGATCAAGCCGCTGCCCTGGTTGGACGTCACGTCGAAAGCACCGGTGAAGGTCGTGGCATTGGCCGCGGTCGCCATGCTGGCAACGGCCGCCATCGCCGCAAGCGAAAGCAGTATGCGCATTTTTTAGCCCACCCTAAGTTAGGTCACGCACCCACGTGACAGCGAAGCTCCAAGCGAGCTTCTTAAGGTTTGTTAAACTTTGGGCGAGCTGCCGTAAAGCTTGTTTTATATCGAGCTATCATATTCAACCTACAGGGGATTTTCGAAGTCGCGCAGCCGAGGCTTCGGCGTCTCATTACGCGAAATTAAGATTTTACAATCATGCCGCGAGCGCTGACTTGATGGCCTCCAGGCCCTCGCCCGCCTTCGATCCGTCGGGAGCGCCGCCTTGCGCGAAGTCGGGCCGCCCGCCCGCGCCCTGGCCGCCCATCGACGACACCGCCGCCCTGGTCAGCTCGACGGCGTTGAAGCGCGCCTGAGCCTGGCCGGCCACCGCCACGGCCACCGCCGCCTTGCCGTCCGAAACCCCGATGAGCGCGATGACGCCGTCAGGGACCTGCTTGCGGAACGCCTCGACGATTCCGCGCAGGTCCTTGCCGCCGACGCCATCCATGACGCGGGCGATGACCGTGACGCCGCCGATCTCCTCCGGGCCGGCCGCGGCCGCGCCGCCGCCTGCCCCACCCATGGCGAGCTGGCGCTTGGCGTCGGCGAGCTCCTTCTCGAGCTGGCGGCGTTGGGCGTCGAGGGCGGCGACCCGGCCCGCCACTTCCGCAACGGGGACCTTGAACTGGTCGGCAAGCCCGCGGGAGACGGCCGCCTGATCGAGCAGCCAGCGGCGGGCCGCCTCTCCGGTCAACGCCTCGATGCGCCGCACGCCGGCCGCGATCCCCTGCTCCTGGACGATCTTGAACAGCGCGATGTCGCCGGTGCGCGCGACATGGGTGCCGCCGCAGAGCTCCACCGAATAGGCGCCTCCAGCCTCGGACTCAGGGCCGCCCAGCGACCGGCCCAGCGTCAGCACGCGGACGGTCTCACCGTACTTCTCGCCGAACAGCGCCATGGCGCCGGCGGCCATAGCCTCCTTCGGGGCCATCAGCTTCGTCTCGGCCGGCAGGTTCTGGCGCACCACCGCGTTCACCTCGGCCTCGATGCGGTCGATCTCCTGCGGGGTCAGCGGCTGGCCGTGGCTGAAATCGAAGCGGATGCGCTCGCCATCGACCATCTGCCCCTTCTGGGCCACGTGGGGGCCCAACACGTTGCGCAAGGCCGCGTGCAGCAGGTGGGTCGCCGAGTGGTTGGATCGCGTCTGGGCGCGGCGCTCGGCATCGACCGCCAGGCGCACGCGCGCGCCTGGCGAAAGCGCGCCTTCCAAGACCTCGAGGTCGTGGACGAAGAGGTCGCCGGCCTGCTTCTGGACGTCGGTGATGCGCCCGCGGCCCTGTCCGCCGTCAGGCATGGCCCACCCGGCCTCCCCCTGGTCGCCGGCCTGGCCGCCGCTTTCGGCGTAGAACGGCGTGCGGTCGAACACCGCCTGCACCTTCGCGCCGGCCGCCGCGCCGTCGATCTCGCGGCCGTTCTCGACAAGGCTCAGCAGTTCGCCGGTTTCCTCGACCGCCTCATAGCCCACGAACTCCGTGGGGCCGAGCCGGTCGCGGACCGCGAACCACTCGCCCGCCGCCGCCACCTGGCCTGAGCCGGTCCACGCCTCGCGCGCCTGCTCGCGCTGGCGGGCCATGGCCGCGTCGAAGGCCTCCAGGTCGACGGTCAGCCCCTTGGCGCGCACGGCGTCCTGCGTCAGGTCGAGCGGGAAGCCGTACGTGTCGTAGAGCTTGAAGGCCGTCTCGCCGGAAAGCACCTCGCCCTCGTTCAGGCCCGCCGTGGCCTCGTCCAGCAGGCTCATGCCGCGGCCGAGCGTGCGACGGAACCGCTCCTCCTCCTGGCGCAGGGTGTCGATAATCGCCGCCTGCGCGCGCTTCAGCTCCGGATAGGCCGCGCCCATCTGCTCGACGAGCGTCGGCACGAGGCGATGCATCAAGGGGTCGACCGCGCCCAGCAGGTGGGCGTGGCGCATGGCGCGGCGCATGATCCGGCGCAGCACGTAGCCGCGGCCCTCGTTGGAGGGGGTCACCCCGTCGGCGATCAGGAAACTGGACGAACGCAGGTGGTCGGCGATCACCCGGTGCGACGGGCCGTCGGAGGCGCCGCCGGCGCCGCCGACCAGCTCGCGGCTGGCCGCGATGATCGCGCGGAACAGGTCGATGTCGTAGTTGTCGTGGACGCCCTGCAGGACCGCGGCGATCCGCTCCAGCCCCATGCCGGTGTCGATGGAGGGCTTCGGCAGGTCGGTGCGATCGCCGCCCGCCATCTGCTCGTACTGCATGAAGACCAGGTTCCAGATCTCCACGAACCGGTCGCCGTCCTCGTCCGGGCTGCCGGGCGGCCCGCCGGGGATGTGCGCCCCGTGGTCGTAGAAGATCTCCGAGCACGGGCCGCAGGGGCCGGTGTCGCCCATCGACCAGAAATTGTCGGCGGTGGCGATGCGGATGATCTTCTCGTCCGGCAGGCCGGCGATCTTGCGCCAGAGGCCCGCGGCGTGCTCGTCCTCGGCGTAGACGGTGACCAGCAGCTTCTCGGGCGGCAGCTCGAACACCTTGGTGAGCAGTTCCCAGGCGTATTCGATGGCGCCTTCCTTGAAGTAGTCGCCGAAGGAGAAATTCCCCAGCATCTCGAAGAAGGTGTGGTGGCGGGCGGTGTAGCCGACGTTGTCCAGGTCGTTGTGCTTGCCGCCGGCGCGCACGCACTTCTGCGAGGACGCCGCGCGCGGCCAGGGCGAGGCCTCGGCGCCGGTGAAGTAGTTCTTGAACGGCACCATGCCGGCGTTGACGAACAGCAGCGTCGGGTCGTTCTGCGGCACCAGCGGCGCCGAGGCCACGACGGCGTGGTCCTTCGACTGGAAGTAGTCGAGGAACCGGCTGCGGATTTCGTTCAGGCTCGCCATGGACGGAAGCAACTTTTCTCAGAGTTCGACGGGAGGTCGTCCCCCGCCCATTTAGGAACGGCTCTGCGTTTACGGGACTGGGCGAAAAAGGAAAAGGACGCCCGGGGGAAACCCGGGCGTCCTGCTTCGATGTCGAACGCTCGCGCGGGTCGGCGCAGGCGGGCCGGTTGGCGGAGCGGCCCGCCGCGATTGCGGCGCTCGCCAGGGAAGGCTGCTTGAGGCCTATTCTTCGTCAGGCCCCTATTCTTCGTCGGGCCTATTCCTCGTCAGGATCCGGACCGCCGACGAGCAGTTCCTCCTCGATGACCGCCTTGGCGCCGCGGACCGCCTTTTCGATGTCGTTGGCGATGTCCGGATTGCCTTTCAGGAACTCGCGGACGTTGTCGCGGCCCTGGCCGATGCGCTGGCTCGAGTAGGAGAACCAGGAGCCCGACTTCTCGATGACGCCGGCCTTGACGCCCAGGTCGATGATCTCGCCCAGCTTGGAGATCCCCTCGCCGTACATGATGTCGAACTCGACCTCGCGGAACGGCGGGGCGACCTTGTTCTTGACCACCTTCACGCGGACGTTGTTGCCGATGATCTCGTCGGCCCGCTTCACCGAGCCGGTGCGGCGGATGTCGAGGCGCACCGAGGCGTAGAACTTCAGCGCGTTGCCCCCGGTGGTGGTCTCCGGGCTGCCGTACATCACGCCGATCTTCATGCGGATCTGGTTGATGAAGATCACCAGGGTGTTCGTCTTGGAGATCGAGGCGGTGAGCTTGCGCAGGGCCTGGCTCATCAACCGGGCCTGCAGGCCCGGGAGGCTGTCGCCCATCTCGCCCTCGATCTCGGCGCGCGGCGTGAGCGCGGCCACCGAGTCGATGACGATGATGTCCACCGCGCCCGAGCGCACCAGGGTGTCGGTGATCTCCAGCGCCTGCTCGCCGGTGTCCGGCTGCGAGACCAGCAGTTCGTCGAGATTGACGCCCAGCTTGTGGGCGTAGGAGGGGTCGAGCGCATGCTCGGCGTCGACGAACGCCGCCGTGCCGCCCAGCTTCTGGACCTCGGCCACCACATGCAGGGCGAGCGTCGTCTTGCCGGAGCTTTCCGGCCCGTAGATCTCGACGATCCGGCCCTTGGGCAGGCCGCCGATGCCCAGCGCCATGTCGAGGCCGAGCGAGCCCGTGGACACGGACTCGATCTCCACGATCTTGCCCTTGTCGCCCAGCTTCATCACCGAGCCTTTCCCGAAGGCCCGGTCGATCTGCGTCAGCGCCGCTTCCAGAGCGCGCTGCTTGTCTCCGTCTTCCTTACCCACGAGCTTCAACGCTGTTGCCGACATTTTCCAAACCCCTCTATCCCACGATTCCGCCAACCGGCCGGTCAGATCGCGTCTCCGGCTTGGATTCGGTTGTACGCATTTTGTTCCAGGTTCGCAAGACGTTCTCTTTCCTCCAAGCTCGGGGATAATGGCACCGGCCGGATGAGCCGCGTTTTGGGCACTAGCAAATGCGCCCAGGTGCGGAACCCGCTAGAGAGACGGTATGGCGAAAGATGAGGTAAGGGCCTAGGCGGCGCGGACGGCGGCGGCGAATTGATCGACGTCGGAAGCCCCGCGGCTCCGTCGGGAACACTTACGCAAGTATGGGTGCCCCTTTCCTCCAAGCCCTTCCCTGCGCTCACGAGGCCGTCCGGCGACGCGGTGGAACGCCTCGCCGCGGCGAGGCGCGTGGTCAGGGGCGCGCTTCGGCCAACTCAACCAAGTCACGCACCGCGGGGGCGATGGCGACGATCAGGTCGGCTGGCGGCGGCTTGACCAGGAAGGCGAAGATCGGCCGGCTGCTGGCGGCGCGATCGGCCATGGCGCGGGCCAGCAGCGGCCCGGCCCGCGACCGCGCTTCGGCCCCGAACGGGCGCCTGGCCTCGATCGCGTCGAGCGCCTCGATGCCAGCCGCCGCGATCGCGGCCATATCGGCGTTAGCCGGCAGCGCCGCTTCAAGGTCGGGCCGCCCGTTGGCCACCGCGGCGAAGAGCGGCGCATTGTCGGCCCATGACTTCAGTTGCGCGCGCAGCGCCGGGGCCTCACGCGTCTCGCCGCCCGCCAGGCGCCGCACCGAGGCCTCGAACCGCAGGACGGCCGCCCCATCGACCGGCGCCGCGTCGGCCGGTGCGGTCAGCCGCTGCGGCGGCGGGTGGCGTTGGCCGCCGAGCATCGCGCGCAGGGTCTGGTTATGCGACGCATAGCGGCTGGGAGCGACGGTTTGCAGGAATGTCGCCACCACGTCGGGCGCGTTCGGCGCGAGGCGCGTCGCCATCCGTGAGCGGCCGGCCTCGGCCTGCAGGCCGAGCAGATCGAGTTCGGCCTCGATCACCGGAAGCCGCCGTTGCAGGCTCAGTGGGTCGCGCACGTCGCGAGGCGACCAGAACCGCTCCGCGAGCGCCGCGGCGCGCGGCCAGAGCCGGGCGTCCAGCATCTCGTCGGTGACCAGTTCGCTCCAGAGGGCCATCTCGCCGCCAAGCACCAGCGCCTCCTGATCGAGGCTCAGCGGCGGCATCGGCCGCAGTTCCAGGGGCCTGGCCGCCGATCCCGCCAGGGGGCTCGCCTTCTGCAACTGCGCAACCTCGTCGGCCGTCAGCCCGTCCGCCTGTAGGTCGAGAGGATCGACGGCGTAATGACTGGCCGCCGGCATCAACTGATCCAGGTAGTAGCCCGCCGAAACGATCGTCGGATGGCCGGCGGCGACCGCGAGGCCGACCGCGTTGGAATTGCGCCAGGCCTGGACGATCACCTCGCGTGGGATGGGCGTGGCGGCGATCTCGTCCCAGCCGACCGTCGTCTTGCCGTGGCGGCGCAGGATCTCGCGCACGCGCCGGTGAAAATAGGCCTCCATCTCGACACGGGACTTGAGGCCGTGGGCGACCATGAAGGCGGCCACCTCAGGCTCGTGCGACCAGGCCGCCTCACTGACTTCATCGCCGCCCACGTGGAAGTCGCGGTCGGGGAACAGGTCGGCCATTTCTCCGAGCAGGCGCCCGAGGAAGCGATAGGTGTCCTCCGAGGCGGGGTTCAGCGCGTGATCGAAGGCCGCGAAGGGCGCCCCGGCATCCATTCGCGCCGCGACCTGCGGATAGGCGGCGACGATGGCGCCCGTATGGGCCGGCACGTCGAACTCCGGCACGATGCGCACGCCACGATCCGCGGCGTAGGCCACCAGGCCGCGGATCTGCGCCTGAGTATAGAACTCGCCATGCTGGCCCGCCTGGAGCCGCGGATAGCGCAGGCTTTCGACGCGGAAACCCTCGTTGTCGCTGAGATGCAGGTGGAGCACGTTTAGCTTGACCCGCTCCATTGCATCGATCTGCCGCTCCAGCGTGGCCGGCGACATGAAATGGCGAGCGGTGTCGATCATCACCCCGCGCCAGGCGAAGCGCGGCGCGTCCTCGATGCGCACGAAGGGAACAGCCGCCGCAGCTGTCCCGGCGCGCACAAGCTGGCGCAGAGTGGCCAGCGCCCGCAGCGCCCCGATCGGGCCGTCGGCGTCAATCCGCACGCCCGCCGCGTCCACCTCCAGGCGATAGCCCTCCCGCTTGGCTAGGCTCA
>Ga0207667_10008571_pt1 | contig 12136 bp, 8 predicted proteins | sample KBSCornC52_FD_184301 | JGI IMG/M metagenome (GOLD analysis project Ga0207667, IMG submission 184301) | Corn rhizosphere microbial communities from Kellogg Biological Station, Michigan, USA - KBS Corn C5-2 (SPAdes) (version 2) | ecosystem: Host-associated > Plants > Roots > Rhizosphere > Soil ...
GCCGGCCAGCGCCTGCAGCAGCGCCTCCCGTGCGCGCGGCCGCACCGGAGCGCTCGTACCGGCCAGCGATTCGAGCGCGCGCAGCGCGCGTCGTGCCGTGTTATCCCATGAGAATTTGGCTGCCTGTGTGCGCCCGTGCGTGCGCAGGCGTGCGCCGAATGCCGGATCGCCCAGGACCTCGGCCATCTTCGCCGCGATCGCATCCGGCCGGCGCGGGTCGAACATCGCTTCTTCGAGTCCGATGACTTCCGGGATGCTGGTGCTGTTCGAGCCGATCACCGGCGTGCCGCATGCCATCGCCTCGAGCGCCGGCAGGCCGAAGCCTTCATGCAGCGAAGGGAAGACGAACAGCGCGGCGGCGCTGTACAGGGCGATCAGCATGTCGTCGCTGACGTAGCCGGTCAGGATCAGTTCGTTTGTTGCCAGGCCGTTCGACTGTGCATGCTTTTCGAGTTGCACGCGGTCGTGGTCGGTGAGGCGGCTGGCGATCAGCAATTGATGCCCTGCACGCAGGTCGGCCGGCAGCAGGCTGTACGCGGTGATCAGGCCGGGCAGGTTCTTGCGCGAATCGTAGCCGCCGGGCGCGCACATGACGAAGGGACGGGTGATGCCGAAGCGCCGGCGCAGCGCGTCCAGCGTGTCGGCCGTCGGCTCGGCCGGCACGAAGCTTTCGTCCACAGCGGTCGAGATCGCCACTATCCGGTCCGGCGCCAGGTCGAGTGCGGCGATGGCTTCTTCACGCGCATAGTCCGAAATCGCCAGCAGGCGCCCGGCGCGCCTGAGCGATTCGATCTTGCGCATATAGCACTGCCGTTGCGCGGGCGAGCCGAGATAATGGTCTTGGTTGAGCAGTGGAATCAGGTCATACAGGATGACGGCAGTGCGCGCACCGTCGATGAACGTGCCGACCGAACCGATGGCGTCGTCGACATAACCTTCGAACAGGCTGGTGACCAGGACCACGTCCGGTTCCAGCAGGGCGATGAACTGTTCCCGGATCATCTCGGCGGCACGGCAGCGGGGCGCCGCGCGGCTGTCCATTTCGGCGACCCGCCCAGGCGGCTCGAAGACCCGGATGCGCTCCCGGGGCAGCAGATCGGCAAAGCCGGCACGGATCGCCGCCACGGATTCGTCGAGTGCGCCATTCAATACCAGCCACACTTCATGGTCGCCGGCATGGCGCAGGATGCCGCGCGTGAGCGCCGTCGTATAGCGGCCGATGCCGCGGAAACGGCTGGCGGTCTGCGCGCCCTGCAGGTCGATCACGATGCGCATCAGCGCTTCCTCGCCGCAAAATGCCGTTTCAATTCGAGATACATGGCCTCGGTATCGGGCGACAGGTCCCGGACGTCCTGCGGGACGTGGGCGCGGCGCGGCGGCACATCATGCCGATGGAGCACCCCGTACAGGCGCGTCTGCAGGGCCGGGAAGCGCTCGAGCGCCGCGCGGGCCAGCCACTTCACGCGCGCCTGGCGCGTCATGATGCGTATGCACCACAGTGCGGTCGCGCGCGTTGCGCCGGCCAGGCGGGAACGGGCCGGCTTTCCGGTCATGCCTGCGCTTGGTCCGCGTGCGCGCAATGCGGGCACGACTTGCCGACCACATACTCCGGTGCCAGCTGCTGGCGCGGCGTGACGACGGCGCGGCAGGCGAAGCATTGCACGGTCTCGGTCGGTTCCAGCTTCGGATTGAGGGCGGTACGGTAGTCGAACACGAAGCAGTCGCCCGTGTAGTGATCGCCGCCCACTTCCTCGAAATACTTCAGGATGCCGCCATCGAGCTGGTAGACGCGGTCATACCCGATGTTCTGCATGTGGATCGCCGCTTTTTCGCAACGGATGCCGCCCGTGCAAAAGGTCACGACAGTCTTGCCCTTGAGTTCGTCCTTGTGCTGCGCGACGACGTCCGGGAACTCGCTGAATTTGTCGATGCGGTAGTCCAGCGTGTTGTTGAACGTGCCGACGTCGACTTCGAAGGCGTTGCGGGTTTCCATCATGACAACGGGGACGCCGTCGTCGTCATGGCCCTGGTCGAGCCAGCGCTTGAGTGTCTTCGGCGCCACGGATGGCGCGCGGCCCAGCTCCGGTTTGATCAGCGGCATGCGCATCGTGATGATTTCTTTTTTGATACGCACGAGCATGCGGCGGTGCGACTGGTCGGTCGACACGCTTTCCTTCCACTCCAGGTCGGCCAGGCGGGCGTCGCTGCGCACCCAGGCGAGGTACTGGTCGATCTGTTCGCGCGGGCCGGACACGAACATGTTGATGCCTTCCGGCGTCAGCAGGATGGTGCCCTTCAGTCCGAGTTCGTTGCACAGCGCCTGGTATTGCGGGCGCATCTCTTCGAGATTATCGAGGGTAACAAACTTATAGGCGGCAATATTGACGTGCATGATCGTGGAACTGGTCGGAACGGGAAAGAAGCCAGCAATTATAAGCCAGTAGCGGTCCGAAGAACACGTTCGCGGATCTTGTCAAGCCTTCCAGCGTGCCTGTATGCAACTCTCACTTTCGGCCGACCGAGGTAAAATGACAGGATGACTTCCCCGATCTTCACCCACCTCCGCGTCCATACCGAATATTCGATCGTCGACGGCCTCGTCCGCATCGACGACCTCGTCGCTGCCGCCCTCAAGGACCAGCAGCCGGCGGTAGGCGTCACCGACCTGGCCAACGCGTTCTGCCTCGTGCGCTTCTACAAGGCGGCGCGCGGCAAGGGCGTCAAGCCGATCGTCGGGGTGGATGCGTGGATCACGAACGACGAGAACCGTGACAAGCCGTTCCGCCTGTTGATCCTGTGCAAGAACAAGACGGGCTATCTGCAGCTGTGCGAACTGCTGTCCAAGGCGTGGCTCACGAACCAGTACAAGGGCCGGGCCGAGATCCGCATCGAGTGGCTGGAAGCGCTGGCCACGTCCGTCTCCACGCTGGAGCCGGACGTGCCGCAGTCGAACGCCCTGATCGTGCTCTCCGGCGCGCAGTTCGGCGACATCGGCCAGGCCATCGACAACGGCGACCTGGACAAGGCCGAAGCCGCTGCGGCCCGCTGGGCGCAGATCTTCCCCGGCCATTTCTATGTGGAGATCCAGCGCGCCGGCCAGGCGAACCAGGAACAGCAGGTGCGCCATTCGGTGGCGCTGGCGAACCGCCTGGGCCTGCCCGTCGTCGCGACGCACCCGGTGCAGTTCATCAGCAAGGATGAATTCATCGCCCACGAAGCGCGCGTCTGTATCGCCGAGGGTGAGATGCTGGCCAATGCCAAGCGCGTGCGCCGCTTCAACGAGGGCATGTGCTTCAAGTCGCAGGCCGAGATGGCCGAGCTGTTCAAGGACCTGCCGGGGGCGTTGGCCAACTCCGTGGAGATCGCCAAACGCTGCAATGTGACCCTGACGCTCGGCAAGCCGCAGCTGCCGAACTTCCCGACGCCGGGCATGACGATCGACGAATTCCTCATTGCGGAAACGAAGAAGGGCCTGGAAGAGCGTCTGGTCGAACTGTACCCGGACCCGGAGCAGCGCGAAAAGGAACGGCCGCGCTACGAGGCGCGCCTGGAGTTCGAGAACAACACCATCATCAAGATGAAGTTCCCGGGCTACTTCCTCATCGTGGCGGAGTTCATCCAGTGGGGCAAGAACAATGGCGTGCCGATCGGCCCGGGCCGCGGTTCGGGCGCGGGTTCTCTCGTCGCGTACGCGCTGAAGATCACCGACCTCGACCCGCTGAAATACAACCTGCTGTTCGAGCGTTTCCTGAACCCGGAACGCGTTTCGATGCCCGACTTCGACATCGACTTTTGCCAGGAAAAACGCGAACTGGTGATCCAGCACGTGAAGGACCTGTACGGCCGCGACGCCGTGTCGCAGATCGCCACGTTCGGTACGATGGCGGCGAAGGGCGCGATCCGCGACGTGGGCCGCGTGCTCGATTTCGGCTACAACTTCTGCGACGGCATCTCGAAACTGATCCCGTTCAAGCCGGGCAAGCAGGTGTCGATCGCCGAGGCGATCGAAGAAGAACCGATGCTCAAGGAGCGCCTCGAGAACGAGGAAGAGGTGAAGCAGCTCATCGAACTCGCGCAGCAGGTGGAGGGCATCACCCGTAACATCGGCATGCACGCGGGCGGTGTGCTGATCGCCCCCGGCAAGCTGACGGACTTCTGCCCGCTGTACACGCAGGGTGGCGATGCCGGCGTCGTGTCGCAGTACGACAAGGACGACGTCGAGGCGGCCGGCCTGGTGAAGTTCGACTTCCTGGGCCTGACCACCCTGACCATCCTCGACCGCGCCGTCAACTACATCCGCGCGCTCGATCCGGCCGACAAGGATTTCGACCTGGCCAAGCTGCCGCTGACGGACCGGCCGACGTATAAACTGCTGACGGATGCGAAGACCGTCGCCGTGTTCCAGCTTGAAAGCCGCGGCATGCAGGGCATGCTGAAGGATGCGCGCCCCGACCGCTTCGAAGACATCATCGCGCTCGTGGCACTGTACCGTCCGGGCCCGATGGACCTGATCCCCGACTTCTGTAAAAGAAAACACGGGGAAAAATTCGACTACCCCGACCCGCGAACGGAAAGCATCCTGTCCGAGACCTACGGCATCATGGTCTACCAGGAGCAGGTGATGCAGATGGCGCAGATCGTCGGCGGCTACTCGCTGGGCGGCGCGGACATGTTGCGCCGCGCGATGGGCAAGAAGAAGGCCGAGGAAATGGCCGAGCACCGCGCGATCTTCCGCGCCGGCGCCGCCAAGGACGGCTTGACGACCGAAAAGGCCGACGAGATCTTCGACCTGATGGAGAAGTTCGCGGGCTACGGCTTCAACAAGTCGCACGCGGCCGCGTACGCGCTGCTGTCGTACCACACCGCCTACCTGAAGGTCCACCACACCGCCGCGTTCATGGCAGCCAACATGTCGCTGGCCATGGAAGACACGGACAAGATCAAGATCCTCGTCGAGGACTCGATCGACATGTGCGGCCTGACGATCCTGCCGCCGGACGTCAACGAATCGCAGTTCCGCTTCACGCCGGAAGGCCCGCCGCCGTCCGTCACGGGCAAGCCGGTGAAGAACATCCGCTACGGCCTCGGCGGCGTGAAGGGCGCGGGGCAGGGCGCGATCGAGGCGATCATCGCGGCGCGTGAAGAGGGTGGGAAGTTCAAGGACCTGTTCGATTTCTGCAAGCGCGTCGACCGCAAGCAGATCAACCGCCGCACGATCGAATCGCTGATCCGTGCGGGCGCGATGGATTGCTTCGGTATCGACCGTGCCGTGCTGCTGGCATCCGTGGCGTTCGCGATGGAAGCGGCCGGCCAGGCCGCCGCCGCCGCCAACCAGGTCAGCCTGTTCGGCGGCGACGATTCCGACCTCGTCGCACCGCCGGACTACGTGAAGGCGACGCCGTGGACGGATCGCCAAAAACTGTCCGAAGAAAAGATTGCGCTCGGCTACTACCTGTCGGGCCATATGTTCGACTCGTACGCGCAGGAAGTGCGCCGGTTCGCCAAGACCAGGCTGAAGGACCTGGAGCCGTCGCGCGACCCGCGCATGCTGTGCGGCGTGATCACGGGCGTGCGCACGCAGCTGACGCAGCGCGGCAAGATCCTGATCGTTGCGCTGGACGACAAGTCCGGCGTCGTCGAGGTCACGATCTACAACGAGTTGTTCGAGATGAACAAGAACATTTTCCGCGAGGACGAATTCCTGCTCGTCGTCGGCAAGGTGTCGGAAGACCGCTTCAACGGCGGGCTGCGCATTACCGCGGAAAAAGTGTTCGACATCGCCGCGGCGCGGATCCAGTACGGCCACAAGCTGGAGATGGACGTGGCATGCACGATCGCCCCGGCCAAGCTGGCCGAGATCCTGCAGCCTTACCGCCACGAGAATGGCCTGCCCGTCAGCCTGCGGGTGACGCCACAGGGCATTCCCTGCACCTTGCAGCTGGGTGACGCGTGGCGCGTGGCGCCGTCGGACGAGCTGAAGTATGCGCTCGAGCTGCATCTTGGGGCCAAAGAGGTTGCGGTCGAGTATTGACCTGTGGCGGGATCACGACACGGGCTTGCGCCCGTTATGCATGCTGCATACCCGTGCCGCATGCCTCTCCCGCCTCGTAGAGGCGTCGTAAATGGCTGAACGCGACAATTTCCAGACACTAAAGTTCATCCTGCCCCTTTGAGGCGCCGCAAACAGCTCCCGGGACCTCTCCCCGTACGATGGATTGTATCGACACGGCATACATCCGTGACGTCCTATCCAACCCAGGAGGCGAGCATGACGAATTTCAAGCTTTGGAGCGCGGGCCTGGCGGCCACGGCCGCGATGATGTTCAGTCACGGCGCATCAGCGCAGGAAATTCCGCTGCAGTTCAGCGGCGAAACCAACCTGGTCGGCCTCGGCGCGTTCGCGGTGCCCGACTTCTACGGTTCCGATAAACAGAAAGGCGCCGCAGCACCGCTGCTGCACTATAACTTCGACGCCTGGGGCAACCCGATGTACGTGCAGGTGATCGGGCCGGAGATCCGGCTCAACCTCTCGCCGATCCGCGAGTGGCGCGCCGGCCCGCTCATCCGCTGGCGCCAGCGGCGCGACGACGATGTCGACAACGGCGTCGTCAAGCACATGCAGCACATCCCCACCGCCACCGAGATGGGCGCTTTCGTTGCCTACCACATGCCACTCGACAGCAACCCGCTGCACAAGGTGGTCTTCACCGGCGACGTGACATGGAACACCAACGGCGTCTACGACGGCGCCACCGGCAATATCCGCGCAACGTATTTTCATCCGTTCCCGACAGGCCTTGGTGGCAAGCCGCTGCTGGGGACGGTCGGATTCGGCCTGTTCTTCGCCAGCGACCATTTTGCCGACCGCTATTTCGGTATCCATGGCAGCGACTTGGCGCTGTATCCGGAGCGGGGCGGCATACCGTATCACGCCCAGGGTGGGCTGGCGTCCATCAAGATCCCATTTTCCCTGTCGTCCCAGATCGACCCCCAATGGCTGATCACGCTCGGTGGCCGTTACGAGCATCTGCTGGAGGACGCCAAGGACAGTCCGGTGGTCGAGCGGCACGGCAACGAGAACCAGTGGGTCATCGGTATCGCCGCTTCCTACCTGTTCTGAGCTGCCGGGGCACGGGCACGACGAAGGTCACGCCGCGTCGTGCACGTGCTCGCGCAACCCGATCGTGGCCTGCGTGACCTTGCCCGCGGCGCGTTCCAGCACGACGCGCCGGTTGCTCGTCTCCTGGTCGCGCTGTGCTTCCCGATGCCACAGGTGAAAAACCTCGGTGGCAAAGGCGCCGTCCTTGCGCATGATGCCGGCGTGGAACAGGCGCACGACGAGGTCGGAATCCTCGTGGCCCCAGCCCGTGAAGCTCTCGTCGAAGCCATTGACCTTGTCGAGGTCGCTGCGCCACACGGCCAGGTTGCAGCTCTTGATGCGCCGCCAGGAAAAGGTGCGTGACGTACGCCCGATGTCGGGCCAGCGCAGCCCCAGCGGCTGCAGGGTCTTGTTCAGGTCGCCGTGCAGGCGCCAGTTCAACCGCACCAGAAGGGAGGTGGCGGCGATGTCGATGCCATCGTCCAGCACGCGGCGCGTCAACGCTTCGGACAACAGGATGCGGCTGCCGGACACGAGACAGCCGGGCTGCGACAGCGCGCGGTGGCGGGCGATGAAATCGCGTTGCGGGATGCAATCGCCGTCCAGGAACACGATGTACTCGCCGTGAGCGGCCAGGGTGCCGCGGTTGCGCGCCATGGCGGCGCGAAAACCCTGGTCGGGTTGCCAGACGTGGCGCACGGGCATCGGCGCGGCTTGCGCAAGCCGTTCGATGCAGGCACGTGTGTTGGCAGTCGATCCGTCATCAGCGATAATGATTTCAAAATTCTTGTCGTTCTGCATGAAACATGCCCGTACCACTGCCTCCAGCGCGTCCGGCCGGTTATAGGTGGTGATCACGACCGAGATTGTCTGTGCGCGACGCATAAGGTCCAGTGTACACTTCTGCATTTAGGGGCGAGAGTATCCCACAAGAATATCAATGAACAGTAATCAGATGATTCCAAGGGAGCCGATGCAGGTCTGGGTCGGCTCCTTGGCCTTTTTGTTCCCTTTTTTGAGCCTCGTCACTTCGTTCGGCGTGACTCTTACAAGTTTCCTGTTCATGGCCAGCGCTCTGATATTGTTCAAGCCGAGTCGCGATGCATTGGTGCTCCATTGGCCAAAGGTGCGCTGGGTCGTGCTGGCCTTCCTGGCGCATGTCCTGTTCATCGTGGCTTGCATGGTGTTGCGGGGCGAAAAGTCGAGCGCGCTCGACAAGCCGTTGCGCATGCTCCTCGCCGTGTGTGCGCTGGCCGTGGTGCTGGCTGTGCGCGCGCCGCGCCGGGCACTGTGGTGGGGCGCGAGTGCGGGCGCGCTGGCGGCACTGCCGTTCGTTGCGTGGGAGCGCTTCGCCCTGCACATGGAGCGGCCGGGTGGATTGATCAATCCGATCACGTTCGGTGACCTCGCCATGGTGCTGGCGCTGCTGGCCCTGGCGGGTGCGATCGACATGCGGAAGCGTCCGCGCGAGGCAGTATTGGCCGGCATCGGCGCGCTGGCAGGGCTCGTGGCCTCCGTGCTGACGGGAACCCGCGGCGGGTTGGTGGCATTGCTGCTGGCAGTACTGGTGCTCGGGCGTTACCTGGTTCGCGTCGACGGCCGTCGGGTGCGCGTACTGCTGGCGGCCGGAGTCGCCGTGCTGACGGCGGCCTGGTTCACGCCGGCGCTGGGCGTGCAAGCGCATTTCCTTCAGGGTGTACAGGAAGCCCGCGCCTGGTGGTACAAGGGGGACATCGAGGTGAGTAGTGTCGGCATCCGGCTCGAACTGTGGAAGGGCGCCGTGATGCTGATCCGCGAACATCCGCTGGTCGGCATGGATTTCGACGCATGCCGCGAACGGCTGGCCGAGTATGGGCGGGAAGGCCGGTTCGACGCGAGGGTGCTCGAGCTGCCGCACCTGCATAATGACGCTCTGCAGGTGTTGGCGACCGGCGGTGCGGTGGGCTTCGTCATCTGGGCCGCGACGCTGGTCGCGCCCCTGCGCTTCTTCCTGCGCCGGTTGGGACGGGATAAGGAATGCCCGCCGCAGTTCGCGGTCGCGCTGGGCGGGGCACTGGTGGTGCTCGGTTATGTCGGCTTCGGGCTGACGGAAGTGATTTTCTGGTCCATGAAGGGCAGTGTGTTCTACGCGCTCATGGTGTTCCTGCTCATGGGCTTCTGCCTGAACGCGGAAGAAAAAATTGGATAACAGTGTCATCATCAAACGCCTGTGGGCGATCCTGAAACCTTATCGCGGACGCGCGTTCCTGTCGCTGCTCGCGATGGCGCTGACGGCGTCCACCCAGCCGCTGCTGGCCGAGGGCCTCAAGCTCCTGACGGACGAAGGGTTCAAGAACAAGGTCCCGTTCCCCATGTGGTGGATCCCGGCCGCGCTCGTGTCGCTCTTCGTCGTGCGCGGCATCGGCACGTTCGCCACCGCGTACTACAACAACTGGGTGCTGTCCCGGGTGACGAACGACCTGCGCGCGATGGCGTTCGCGCGCCTGCTGCGCCTGCCGGTCGCGCGTTTCCACGAAGAGTCGACCGGTAAGGTCATCAATACCGTCGTCGGTGACGTGCGCCAGGTCGTGGACATGGTCAATTCCGTGTTCCTCTCCTTCGTGCGCGACACCCTGGTCGTGATCGGGCTCGTCGGTTCGTTGCTATGGCAGAACTGGAAGCTGACGCTGGTGGCGCTCGTCATCATGCCGCTGACCTCCGTGATCGTGCGCACGACGAGCCGCCGCTTGCGCCACCTGAACCGCGAAAACCAGCGCGTGACGGCAGAGATGACGCAGGTCGTCGAGGAAGCGGCGCGCGGCCACCAGGTGGTCCGCGTGTTCTCCGGCGAGCGCTACGAGAACCACCGTTTCTACCTGCGCAGCGAAGCCATGCGCGGTTTTTCGCAGCGCATGACGGTCGCCTTCGCCGCCACCACGCCCGTGACCCAGATTGCCACGTCGCTCGCGCTGTCGCTCGTCGTGGTGCTGGCGATCCACGCCGACATGACGGTGGGTGAGTTTACGAAATTCGTCACCATGATGCTGATGCTGCTCACGCCCTTGAAGGCGCTGGCCGAGGTGAACGGCCCGATGCAGCGCGGGATCGCCGCCGCCGAATCCGTCTTCGAGCTGATCGATGCCCCCGTCGAGCAGGACCCCGGCACGCGCACGCTCGGCCGCGCGCAGGGCCACGTGCGCTTCGAGCACGTGAGGTTCCGCTACCCGAACGCCCTGACGCCGGCGCTGGATGACGTCTCGCTGGACGTGAAGCCGGGCCAGACTGTCGCGCTGGTCGGCATGTCCGGCGGCGGCAAGTCGACGTTCGTGAATCTCGTCACGCGTTTCTACGAGCCGGAATCCGGCCGTATCCTGCTGGACGGCATCCCGTACCAGGACATCAAAATGGCGTCGCTGCGCGCCCAGCTGGCCCTGGTGAGCCAGAATGTCGTGCTGTTCGACGATACGCTGCGCGCCAACATCGCCTATGGCGTCGAGCAGGTCGACGAGGCGCGCCTGCATGCCGCCATCCGCGCCGCGCACCTGGCCGACGTCGTCGAGCGCCTGCCGCAAGGCGTGGACACGATGATCGGCGAGAACGGCATGCGCCTGTCGGGCGGCCAGCGCCAGCGCGTGGCCATCGCACGCGCCATCTACAAGGATGCGCCGATCCTGATCCTGGACGAAGCGACGTCGGCCCTCGACAACGAATCCGAACGCGCCGTCCAGGCTGCCCTCGACACGCTCATGGCGGGCCGCACCACGTTCGTGATCGCGCACCGCCTGTCGACCATCGAAGGCGCCGACCTGATCGTCGTGATGGAGCATGGCCGCATCGTCGAGCAGGGCACGCACGACCAGTTGCTGGCGCAGGGCGGCATGTACGCCAACCTCTACCGCCTGCAGTTCTCGGCGCTGGTGGAAGAGACATAAGCAGGAACGGAAATGAATGACAAGGCGCGCACCCTGGTCATTTCGCCGAACTGGATCGGCGACGCCGTGATGGCCCAGCCCCTGCTGCGCCTGCTCAAGCAGGTACACCCGGAGCGTGCCATCGACGTGCTGGCGCCGCCGCAGGTCGTGCCCGTGTGGCGCCGCATCCCGGAGGCGGACGACATCCTGGTGACGCCTTTCCGTCACCGCGCCCTGCAGCTGGGCGAACGCTGGCGCTACGCGCGCCTGCTGAAGGAGCGCGGCTACAGCGATGCCTACGTGTTGCCGAACACCCTGAAATACGCACTGATCCCGTGGCTGGCGCGCATTCCCCGCCGCGTCGGCTACAAGGGCGAGATGCGCTACGGGATGGTCAATGTGATGCACCACGACGACTTCCCCCCGCGCTCGATGGTGCCGTTCTACGCGGCCCTCGCATGCGAGCCGCAGCTGCCGCTGCCGGGCAAGCTGACGCGCCCCTGTCTCGTCGTCGGCGGAGAGGAGACGGAACAGGTGGGGAAACGCCTCGGCGTCGACCTGGCGCGTCCGCTCGTCGCCTTCGCGCCGGGCGCGGAATTCGGTATCGCCAAGCGCTGGCCACCCGCGCATTACGGTGCCCTGGCGGCGCGCGTGGTGGACGCCGTGCTCGGCGCGCAGGTCATGCTGCTGGGCTCCCCGAACGATCGCGAAACGTGCGAACAGGTCCAGCGGCACGCCGGCCCGGCCGGGACCGCGGTGCTGAACCTGGCCGGGCAGACGTCGCTCGACGACGCCATCGCCCTGCTGGCGCGGGCCAGTGCGGTCGTCTCCAACGACTCCGGCCTGCTGCACATCGCGTCGGCGCTGAACCGCCCCGTGGTGGCCCTGTATGGCTCGACGGATCCGGACTATGCCCCGCCGCTGTCCGAGGTGGCGCGCACGGTGTCGCTGCGCCTCGAATGCTCGCCGTGCCGCAAGCGCGAATGCCCGCTGGGGCACCACGACTGCATGAACAGGATGGGCGTGGAGCGCGTGTGGAGCGAGCTGGCGCCGCTCCTCACGCCGGCGCGCGACAACGCCGTCCGGGCGTGACGGCATCTACCTGAGCGCGGCGCAGACCTCGTCGGCCAGGCGGCTGACCAGCTCA
>Ga0207667_10008573_pt1 | contig 12134 bp, 10 predicted proteins | sample KBSCornC52_FD_184301 | JGI IMG/M metagenome (GOLD analysis project Ga0207667, IMG submission 184301) | Corn rhizosphere microbial communities from Kellogg Biological Station, Michigan, USA - KBS Corn C5-2 (SPAdes) (version 2) | ecosystem: Host-associated > Plants > Roots > Rhizosphere > Soil ...
CGGCGGGCAGGCGTGCGTGTCCCCGAACCGGATCTATGTGCAGGATGCCGTCTACGACGCGTTCGCGGACAAGTTGACGGCACGCGTGAAGGCGCTGCGGATCGGCCCGGCCACCAACCCCGAGTCGCAGATCGGCCCGATGATCAATGCGCGCGCCGTGGACAAGATCGAGTCTCACGTGCAGGACGCGGTCGCGCGCGGCGCGCGCGTGCTGACGGGCGGCCGGCGCGTGCGCGACGACGCCGCCGACGGCCCGCATTACTACGCGCCGACCGTGCTGGCCGACGCCGACGCCGACATGGAACTGGCCGGCGAAGAGACGTTCGGCCCGGTGGTGCCCCTGTTCCGCTTCCGCGACGAGAAGGACGTGCTGCGCGCGGCCAACGACACGCCGTACGGCCTCGCCACGTACTTCTACACGCGCGACATCGCCCGCGTCTGGCGCGTGTCGGAGCAGCTGCAATCGGGACTCGTCGGCATCAACGAGGGCGTGCTGGCCTCGGAGGCGGCGCCGTTCGGCGGCGTCAAGGAATCCGGCTATGGCCGCGAAGGTTCGCGCCACGGCCTGGACGACTACATGCAGACCAAGTACCTGTGCCAGGGCGGCCTCGCATGAACGCGCCAATGCAGGCCTATCCGATCGAACTGGCGTTCCCGGACATCACGCCCTACGCCGACGGCAATACCGGGATCCCGTACGTGCACACGTTCGACAGCGGGGTGCCGGGCCCGCACGTGATGGTGAACGCGCTCACGCACGGCAACGAGGTCTGCGGGGCCATCGCCGTGAAGGACTTGCTGGACCTCGGCGTGCGCCCGCGCCGCGGCAAGCTCACGCTGGCCTTCGCCAACGTCGACGCCTACCGCACGTTCGATCCGACCCGGCCCGACGCCGCGCGCTTCGTCGACCAGGACTTCAACCGCGTATGGACGGCCGCCATCCTGGACGACGCGGGGCGCGACTCGTCCGAACTGCGCCGCGCCCGCGCGCTGCGGCCGGTGGTCGACACGGTGGACGTGCTGCTCGACCTGCATTCGATGCACGAACGCAGCGCGCCGCTCGCGGTCGCGGGCATGGCGGACAAAGGCACGGAACTGGCGCGTGCGCTCGGTACGCCCGCGTGGATCATCCGCGACGAAGGCCATCCGGAGGGCCGGCGCATGCGCGACTACGGCGCGTTCGCCGATCCGGACAGCCCGAAGAACGCGCTGCTGGTCGAGTGCGGCCAGCACTGGGAAGCGGCGGCCGTCGACGTGGCGCGCGACGTCACCGTGCGCTTCCTGGCCCTGCACGGCATCGTCGCGCTGGATGACATGCCCGCCGCGTGGCTCCAGCCGCTGCCGCCGGCCACGCGCACCGTGCGCGTGACGGAACCGGTCGTCGCGCACAGCATGGACTTCCGCTTTGCGGCGGAGTTCACCGGGCTGGAGACCTTTGCCGATCAGGGCACGGTCATCGCATGGAGCGAAGGCGTGCCCGTCGCGACGCCGTACCCGGACTGCGTGCTGGTGATGCCGTCGCTGCGCCAGTTGCGGCCCGGCGTGACCGTCGTGAGGCTGGGGCGGCTGGAGGGGTAGCGGCGGCTGGACAACCCGCTAACGCATGCCGCGCTTTTCGGCAATAGCGCCACCGACACAAAGATGAGCAAAAGTTTAACTTTCAGATTGTTAGTGCCATGGTCCTGTGCTAACTTTTAGTCCATATCCGCGGACATGCAGCGTCAATGTATCTCACTGAGAAAGTTGAAGATCGTGAACGTACGCATATGGACCCTGTGCATTTTTCTCCTGTTGCCGATACCTGGGCCGGCCGCGGCCGACACGCAAAACCGCGTTGCCCTCGTCATCGGCAATACCCACTACGCCAACGCCGCGCCTCTCATCAATCCGGAAAACGATGCGCACGACATGTGCGCGGCGCTCGGCAAGCTCGGCTTCGACGTCATCTGCAAGCTCGACCTGGCGACCAAGCGCGAATTCAAGGATGCCATCTACGACTTCACTGGAAAGATCAACCAGAACACCGTGGCCGTGTTTTATTTCGCCGGGCACGGTGTGCAGATCGACGGCGTCAATTACCTGATCCCGACCAAAGCGGCGTTGCGCACGAAAAGCGATATCGAAGACGAGAGCGTGCAGATCAACTACCTGATGAACGAGCTCGATGGCCGCCGCGCCGCGTTGAATATCTTCTTTCTCGACGCCTGCCGCGACAATCCATTTTCGAATCCGATTCGCGGCTATGTGCCGATGCTGGGCTTCGCCTCCCAGCTGTATGCGCCGCGGAACAGCATCATTGCGATGTCGACGGGCGCCGGACAGCTATCGCTGGACGGTGATGGCCGCAACGGCACGTTCACCAAGAATCTCCTGCAGCACATGAGCAAGCCGGACCAGCCGATCGAAGACATGCTCAAGGCGGTCAGCATGGGCACACGCATGGAAGCCAACAGCTTCAGGCGCCAGCAGGATCCGCAAATCATGGTGTCGTACGCAGACAAATTCTGCATGGCCGGGTGCGGCGCCCGTCCGCCGACCCAGGACGACGAATTGTTGAAGGCGAAGACGACGGAGCTGAACCGGCTGCAGGCGACCATCGCCGAAACGAAGGCGAAACAGGCCGAGCTCGATGCGCAGCAGGCCCTGCTCGTGAAGAAGCGCGCCGAACTGGAGACGCTGCGCAGCAACCTGGAAAACGTGCAGTCGAAACAGGAAGAGCTGCAACGCCGACAGGCCGAGGTCTCCCAGCGCGAGCGCGAACTCGACAAACTGAATACCGACATCAAGGCCTCGTCCGACAAGCTCAACGAACTCGAATCCGTGCGTCTGGCACTCGTGAAAAAGCAGGAGGAAATCGACCGCATGCGCAAGACACTCGCACAGCAACAGGCGAGTATCGAGGCCAGTAACAAGGCGATTCAAACCCGGTCGGTCAAACCGCCGGAGAAAAAGGAAGAAACCATCACGATCGTACCCGCTTTCTAGCGCAGCTCATTTGTAACTCAATCTAAGGGGAATACTATGAGGGTAAAACAGACAGCTTTGGTCGTTCCGCTTGCTCTTGGACTCTTTGCCTGCCCGGCCAGCCAGGCCCAGGACACCGCACCGGCGACGCACGTCACGGTCGGCTTCAAGGTATGGCATGCCTCGTGGCAGTCCTATCTGCCGGCGCCCTACACCGGCACGACCGCCAGCGGGGCCCCGGCAATCGGTGAAGACATCAACCTGGTTGAAGGCGGCGAGCGCACCAATGTTTTGCCCTTGATTGCGGTCAGCTATGGAAAATATTTCGTGTCCGCCAGTTACGGGCGTTTTTCGAGCGATTTCTCGGCTTCCACGAGTCCAGTCATCGGCCCCGGCGGCGGTACCATCGTCACGTCGCGCACCGACCATTTCGTGCGACGGGAGGGCGATATCAGTATCGGTTATTTCGTGACGCCGGAAGTCGGCCTGTCGATCGGCTACAAGGATGCAACCGAAAACCGCACCACGATGCTCGGCATCGCGCCGCAGGGAACGCCACTGGTGAAGACGAAAGCGCGCGGCATCCTGCTGGGCGCGATCGGCAGTTTCCCCATCCAGGGCAAGCTTCGCATGTACACGCAGGTCGGCTATGGTCCGGCGCGCATCAAGCTGCGATTCGCCGACCCGAGCGTCGCGTCGTACGATACGAACGGGCGCTACCTGATCGGCGAGCTCGGGCTGAGCTACCCCGTACTCAGCAATTACCAGGGCATCAGCGCGGCCACGGCCACCTTCGGCTACCGCACGCAGACAGTGAAAACCGTCAGCCACGGGGGCGCGTCCCCCGAGGACCGCGACCTGCGCGATGTGCGTGAAGGCCTCGTGTTGTCGTTGAACGTGTCGATCTGACGGTCGGGAGTTTACGGATTCGTCGAATTCACGCCAGCTGGTGACTCGGGTAGCACGTCCGGAGGGCTTCCGGGCACGATGGACTGAGAGTCACCAGAGCAGCCGACGGCTGCGATCTCCACAAGTGAACTTGTAAACAAACCGAACCAAGCCCGCTGCAATTTTGACGATTGGGAGACGACACATGACCTGAGATCTTCAGGCTTCACTTAAGAGCCTTCGCGACAACAAAAAACCTGGACCTGCTGCGCCCTTCCAGTGCGCGAAATACGTCAACAGGGCGCTCCGTGATGGCGGCGTACATCTGCGCGCTGTCAAGTTCAGGTATCCGGGAGACGGACCGTCCGCCTGCGATTATGGTGCAAATCTTGAAGATGCCGGGTTTGAGGTGTATTACGACAACACCGCAGAAGATTCTATGTGTGCGGTCTATCATCCTCTGGCTGGCGACATAGTCATTTTCATGCCGATTGCCGCCGAAATTAAGAATGGCTTCACGATCAGCCTGCATAAGCACGGGCACATACAAATGTTCGATGGCAAAGCTTGGATTTCCGATTTTCAGCAAAAGGGATTTTTTGTTGGCAAGGATTACCGGATCAAATGGGCCGATTCCGCGTCTATCGGTTTACCGATCTGATATGCAAGCGCTCGGATCTGAAGGTCGACTATAGCAAGTAGCGAAGCCGGATATCGTCGATCTTGTTCTGGCGTCGGCCCCAATTCCTGCATCTTGTCGTCACTGGTTTTGGTCAACATTCTGCTGCGGCGCCTGTCCGGCGCCGCAGCGGTCACTGGGCTACGTTGCTACGTTGACGGTTGTGCCGGTCAATTAGTGTAGAGCATGCCTCGGCCGGGAGCGGAGACGTAGACCCGTCCGTAGGTATTCCAGTCCCCGGTAAGGACGCCGAAGCCGCCGTACTGGTGAGCAACCTGGCCGCTTCGGTCAACCTCAGCTTCTTCAGGTAGCCGGTGAATGTCATGCCGAGTTCGGTATCTTGTTACGGCTCGCACCTGGGCTTGTAACGCTTCAACTTTCGTCTGACGATGCGTTCGACGGCCCCGCCTGACGGTGTCCGGCAGGTGCTTTCGGCTGGACTGCGAGGCTTCGGAACGCCCCCGGCGTGCCCCCGTACTCCTCCTTGAACAGCTTGTTGAAATACGAGATATTGGCATAGCCGACCGAGTAGGCAATCTCCGCGATGGGCGTGCCGTCCTGGTCTTTCAGCCGTCGCGCAGCTTCCGTCAGCCGCAATTTGTTGACGTAGGACGTGAAAGTCATGCCGAGCTCCGTTTTCAGGATCTCGTTGATTTTCTCGCGGTCCGCGCCGATCCGTGCCGCCACGCTGGCCATATTCAGTTCAGGGTCTGTGTAATGGGTGCCGATGAACTGCAGGACGGCTGCCTTTTCCCTGTCCTTGAACGGCTCCAGGGTCAGCTCCCGGTATGCGACGAACGGCATGTCGTTCTTCAGTTGCGACTCCAGGCTCGCGGCGAGCGCGCGGGAATGTGCCCGCAAGAACCAGACAGCGAATGCACCCGAGCCGATCGCCAGGAACACCGCCAGTGCGACCAAGTAGCGATCGTCGTGGCCGTGCAGCGTGAACTCGCTGATCGCGACATGGGAATCGACGTCATGCGGGCTGTGCTGGCTGATACCGAAGATGAATTTGGCAACCTGGTCCAGCCGGTAGGACTGACGCGCCGGGTCGACCTTGTACACGCCGAACCACCATGGCGGAATGGTGAGACGGGTCAGGTCCAGCGAGACCGGCGTTCCTCTCTCGCTGCACGAGAAGAAGGTGATCGGCGATGGATAAGTCCAGAATTCGCCCGGCTTCGAGACGCCCTCGTCGAATGTGGACATGCCGAACATCAGTGAGTTGGCGGGCGCGCATTTGGCGGCGAAAGTGACAGTGGTGTACCTCGACAGATCGACCGGCACTGCGTTGCCCTGACTGTCTTCCAGCAGCAAGTCCGCCGCAACATAGGGGTAACTCGCGGCATTCGTGACCCTGAAGTCGAAGCGCAGCGATTGCTGTCCTGAATCGAGAACGCGAATGGTCGACGTTCCGCCCAGTGCGGCGTCCGTCGTGATGACCGCGCGCGCGTGCAGGCCCCCTCGCCCCTTCGGAATCAGCGCAGCGGAAGGATGGCTTTGATAGATGCAAAACCAGGCTACCAGCGCATCGACGATCAGAAGGAGGATGAGCGCAACCAGCGTCTTCCTGAAGAATTCTTGCATAACGCCCAGCCGGATTCGTTCCTTTCCGATATGCCGTCCAGATCATATCAACTCTCGCCGGCGGGGCGTACCCCACCGGCAAGATGAAAGATTACTGCGTCCAGCTCAGCGATTGCGCGTCCAGCGACACCTCGTAGTAGCCGCGGGAACTCCAGACCAGCGGCGTGCCGTTCTGCGTCAGCGTGCCGCCATTCACCACGACACGCAGCTTGCGGCCCGACGGGAAGTTGGGCGGTAGCGTCCAGGTCCAGGTCGTCACGCCGCCGAGGGTAGCGGGCGTTGCCGCCTGCAGCAGCTGCTGGCCGCGCCAGTAGGCGCCGATGTTGACGACGCTGTCGATCCACATCGTGCCGAGCGATTTGGCATAGGTCATATTGCCCGTGACCGCGTCGATGCCCTCGGCGCCGCCCCAGTTCTGCGTGGTGGGCACCAGTGTGTGGAACAGGTAGATCATCCACTTGCCCTGGCCCAGGGCGGTGTCCACGGCGGTGTTGAACGCGGAGACGGGATGGCCGTCCGCCGTGGCATCCCCGGGGACCTGGGCAAGCGGCAGGTTCATCAGATCACTCCCGGTGCCCGGCGCGACCATGCCCGGCCACACGCCGCGCGCGACCATGAAGCGCGATGTGGCCGCCGGTTTATAGTCCATGTCCCCGAACGGATAGGCGGTGGTCCAGACTCCGGACTGTCCGATCTTCGTTCGGATGTAGTCGTTGGTGTCGTCGAACTCGGCCCCGGCGCTCCCCAGGCCTTGCGGGCAGGTGTTGGCATCGTTGTCGGTCAGCTCCGCAGCCTTGCAATGGTGCGTAGTGTGGTTGCCGATTTCCGAACCCTGCGCGACGGCGTCCTTCCAGGTGGCGTCGAAGTTGGGATACCAGTTTGCCACCGGATTGATGTAGTAGGTGACGCGGACGCGCTGGGCCTTCAGCTCCGGGTAGTGATCGATCTGCGACGGTTGCGAGTCGTCGAAGGTGTAGGACATGGCGGCCTTGAAGCCAGCCCAGTCGAGCACGCGCAGCCCCGGCTGTCCCGTTGTGCCGGCGGGCTTGGCCACCTCGCGGGCCACGAGCGGCAGCGGCAAGGCGGCCGCGCCGCCGTCGTTCCACGGGAGCACCTGCACCTTCAGCGGCGCCTGCGTGCTGCGCTGGCCATCGTTGACCTGTACGACGAGGTCATAGTCGTTGTGGGCGTCGGCGTCGGCTGGATGCGCGGTGTCAGGTGCCTGGCGGAACGACAGGGCGCCGGTCGCGGGATCGATCTGGAAGCGTGCCGCATCGCCGCCGGAGATGGACCAGGTCGCGCTACGCCCTGCCGCCACGGTCGCCGACGGCATCAGAAACGTCGCCGTCAACCCTTCGTAGACGTTCAGGGTCGCCGGCACCGACAGGACGGGGGCGCCCGCCGAGGGCTTGGCACCGACGGCCGCCTGGACATCGGAACCGGTGGTGGTGGCCTTGCTGCCCCCGCTGCAGGCTTCAAGAAAAGCCACCGCCAGGACCGGGATGACGTAACGGACGTTGCACTTCCTGTTCAAGATAACTCCTCCAAGAGTATTGATTATTTTTAATTACTTAATGACAACATGAATCACGCGAGCCGGTCGTTCCTCGCCGCGTGCGTGTTCCCGAGGTTCACGCCTGGGCAAAGGTATGCGTCCATCTACCGACGCTCTAATGTTTATTGCGGAAATTTGCAGTGTGTGCAGAAAGTGATATGAATTCCGCAGATTGTTGTAGTGGTCAGGCGTGCTCCAGCGTCGTGCCTGGCACGGGAAGAGTCACACGGCGGGGGCGTGTTCGACGCCAGGAAGCGGACACACCCATCTGTCCTGTCCTGGTTGTGAGGGGAAATTGTTGCCGGGAGGCTAAGGGCCGTTCCGAGGAAAAACGGATTCTAGCGTGCTGCGGGGTCTTGCTCGGCAGGCGTCGTCGCCCCGGTTGCCAGGTTCCTGAACTGCCTGGGCGAACAGCCGTACTCTTCCTTGAAGATCCTGTTGAAATACGAGCTATTGGCATAGCCGACCGAACGCGCAACTTCGGCCACGGTCGCGCCGGCCTTATTGGTGAGCAACCTGGCCGCTTCGGTCAACCTCAGCTTCTTCAGGTAGCCGGTGAATGTCATGCCGAGTTCCGTATTCAGCACGTCGTTGATCTTGTTGCGGTTCGCGCCCGTGCCCGCGGCAACACCGTCCAGGTCCAGTCCGGAATCCGCGTAATGGGTCGCGATGAAGCGCAGGATCGTGGCTTTTTCCTTATCCTCGAACGGCTCAACGGTCAATTGCCGATATGCAACGAAAGACAGGTCTTTTTTCAGCCGGGAGTCCACCTTCGCAATGAGTGCGCGGGACTGTGCCCGGAAGAACCAGATGCCGAATGCACACCAGCCGCTCACCAGTACCGCCGCCAGCGCGACGAGGTAGCGATCGTCACGGCCGTGCAGCGTGAGATCACTGATCTCGACATGGGAGTCAAGCTCGCGCGGGCTGAACTGGCTCGCGCCGAATTCCAGTTTCGTCACATGGTCCAGCTTGTAGGACCGGCGCGCAATGTCGACGTGTTCGGCCTCGTACCACCAATCTGGAATGGTCAGGCGCGTGAGATCCAGCGAGACCGGCATGCCTTTCTCGTTGCAGGAGAAGAAAGTCGTGACGGGCAAGTAAGCCTGCTTTACGCCCTGCTTCGTGACCGTTTTTTCGACCGTAACGATGTTGAGTTCCAGCGAATTGGCGGGCTGGCATTTGGCAAGGAAAGAAACGCTCGAGTACTTCGACAAGTCCACGGAGCCCGGTTTCCCGTCCGCGCCATCGATCAGCAATGCTGCCCACGCCCACGGATTCGGGATGACCCGCGACACCCTGAAGTCGAAGCTGAGCGACTGGCGCGTAGCGTCCTGGATGCGAACCGTCGACGCGCCGCCGACTGGAGCGTCCGTGATGGCGCCAAAATGCCACTGCGCCGCTCCTTTTTCCGGCGGCATGAGCGCCAGGGATGGATTGCTTCGATAGATGCAGAAACACGCAATCAGTGCATCGGCAATCAGAATGAAAACGAACGCGACGAGCGCCTTCCTGTAAAAGTGCTGCATGTTATTCAAAGGAATCGTTACGCACATCGCCACCCGGATGAGCGATGCGAATCATAACAGCACGGTCGCGTATTCCGTCAGAAATGGCTGCGGCGTGAACCCGGGATCGGATTCACGCCGCGCTTTCAGGAACAGAGGAGCTCAGTCCCTGGCGCCGACGGCATTGGTCTTGCGCGTCGCCGACCGCCCCAGATGCCAGTACGAGGTCGTGCCGATAATGCCCAGGTCACCGGTCAGCGAAGGCAGGCGCGGACGATAACTCTGGTCGAGGTCGTTGAAGCCGACGGTCAGCGCATTCGTGCCGGGCGCATCGCGCGTTACATCGCCATTGCAATAGCCGACGTACAGGTTCGAGTCGATCTTCTTGTCGCCCAGCGCCTTGCCGCTGATGAACATGGGGAACAGCTTGTGCTTGGCGTCGTCGTAGTAGCGCGACAACGCCACGAACGTATTGTGTTCGACGGTCAGACCCCAGCTGCGGGTTGCCAGGGCCGACTCGACGCCGAACGTCAACGAGGCGCCGTTCGAGTTATTGCCGGAAAAGGTCTTCACGAAGATCGTATTGCGCACGGTCAGCTCACCACCGTCGGGCACGTCGAGCAGGTAGGTCTCGGTCTGCTGGCCAGCCGCGGCGCGTTGGCCGGTCAGGTACGAGCCTTCGACGATCGTGCGCTGGGCACGGGATTTCAGCAGGTGCCCATAATAGGCATCATGACTCCAGGAGCCGATGACCTTGAACGTGAACGTCGGGTCGCCGCTGCTGCCATTGATATAGGCATTGTGCTCGGGACCGCCGTTGCCGCCATTGCTGTCGAGTTCGACATTCTCGAGCAGCAAGGTGCCCGCCGTGTTACCCGTAGAGAAGATACCGTTGGCACTGTGCTGTTTGAAGCCAGCGATCCGGACCTTGCGCAACGTCACGTCCTGCGCGCCGTTGATGTAGACCGCCGCCTTGCCGATGTTGCCGCCGGAAGGCGAGTCGACGATATCGAGGTTTTCGATGGTGATATTGGTGGCCCGCTCCGATATTTTTCCGGTCGAATCGTACCTGCCGTCGATGTAGACGAGCCCCTGTCCATAGGTCGCGTTCGACGCGCCCTTGGGCGGATTCACGATCACCGGGCGCTTGCCGTCGACCGTCACGCCGCGAATGGTGATGTTACTCGGCACCGAGGCCCTGCCGGCGCGGAAGTCGTCGTCATTGACGATGTTCGGGCCGATATAGATCTGCATGTCGGGGCCGCTGTAGACTGCCGGATAGACGAGGAAGACATCGCCGCTTTTCCATTGCGTGTACGGCGAGCGGCGGAACGGGCCGACACTCGTATCGGTGCCGTTCTCACTGTTGGGCTTGGAACGTGCGGCGTCGCCACCGAACGCCGAAAAGGTCGCGATCGCCACGCCGTCGCGCATCTGCACGATTTTAGGCGTGCCGGACGTCGCCGGTGCGTCCTGCCGGACGATGTTCAACGGGTTCCAGTCCCATTGCGCAGGATAATTGCCATCCTGGCAATAATTGGACGAGTACTGCGTTGCTGGAGAATAGGTTTCTTGCGTCAGGACGGCAGGAGGAACCGCTGTCGAGCCCGGGGTGGACGCCGGGTCCGTGCCTCCGGGTGACGTCCAGATCGGTCCCGGTGTCGGTGTCGGTGTCGGTGTCGGTGTCGGTGTCGGTGTCGGTGTCGGTGTCGGTGTCGGTGTCGGTGTCGGTGTCGGCGAAGGGTTCAGCGAAGGCGGTAACGTCGAAAGCGACAAATCGGTCGTCGAAGGTACCGTCGACATGATCGTCGACGATGGCGTTGACGCTGTAGCCGGAGGCTGCGTCGAAGATGTCGTCGAAGCAGCCGTCGATACCGGCGCGGTCGTTCCGCCGCCTCCACCACAGGCAGACATTGTGCCCACAATGCTGAGGCTGGCGGTCAACAGGAGAGTGCGGCTCAAATTTAGGTTCACAGTAATCCCGAGGCAAAGGTAGAAATACCGACAAGAAATTATTTTCCCGTAGTAACCAGATTTTACGCCTGGAAATTAGTGCCGTGCGGAAAATAATGGCGAAAACTTGCGCCAAAACAACGGAATTTCGGTAGGTGTGTGCCTCGTACCACAAAAAAACTTGACAACTTCCGGCCGCGTATTGACGTATTCATGCAGATTTGGCACATCGGGTACGCCACGAAAAAAGTCCGCACCACGACAAGCGTGGTGCGGACCCATCGGAATTCCACCGCCGAAAGCGACCTGAATAAGCGACCCAAATTTCGAAAACGCAACGTTTTGCGTACCAGTCAGACATCTGTGTACCAGTCACGCCACGGTATCGTTGCAACGCCTATCACTGATGCACTGTCTTTGTTCCAGATTTCATCCTGATATTACGTGTCTGCTGTACTCTGGAGGTCTTTAACATTCTGCCGGATACGCTGCCCATGCAAGACCAGATGAACCTGCCAGACAGCGTTATCGCGCTCATGAATTACGTCGACGGTGCCGGATGGACCGAACACGCCGAGCTCGTCGTGCAAATCATGATGTCGAGCGTCCATCCGGACATCGAGTCATCCGTTGCCGCAGTCGCTTTTCTGCCGTATGGCGTGCGCATGAGCGTCGTTCATTTCCTGAGCGAGATCCTCATGGGGGCCTTCAGCGACGAGCAGCGGCACGCCATTTTTTCATGGACCCAGGGCTGGGCCCTGGCGAGCCTCGACCAGTAAGCGCACGAGCGGTCCGCCACATCCCCGGCCACCACGCCGCCGCAAGACGCCTTGTCGCCCAACCTGATCCAGCCGATCGTTTTCATGCCGGTGATGCCGTAGGGAACGATGTGTTTGAACATGATCTCGATGCGGTCGGCCTTCTTGTTGCAGTTGTTGGCGCGTGCGGCATCGTCGAGCATGGTGTCGAACGTGATCCTGGAAAGCCTGCGATTCGTCGA
>Ga0207667_10008574_pt1 | contig 12134 bp, 9 predicted proteins | sample KBSCornC52_FD_184301 | JGI IMG/M metagenome (GOLD analysis project Ga0207667, IMG submission 184301) | Corn rhizosphere microbial communities from Kellogg Biological Station, Michigan, USA - KBS Corn C5-2 (SPAdes) (version 2) | ecosystem: Host-associated > Plants > Roots > Rhizosphere > Soil ...
GAAGGCCAGCAGGAGCGCCAGCAGGAAATACCTCAAGCGAATCCGCATCGCACCAACCAGAGTCGCGCCGCCGCGGCGCGTATCGACTAATAGAGAACTAAGTCGGTTAGGCCAAGTTTGCGTGCCAGCGACACGACGTCCGCGCGCGCAACCCCCGGCTTAAGATGGGTGAGTGTCAGCCGTGTGGCCGCGTGGGCATTGTCCTGGGTGGTATCCTCGTCGACAGCGCCGAGCAGCGCGAACGATTCGGCCACGGATCGGGCCTGTTGCTGGTCATCGAAGGTGCCAAGGCCCAGCTTGATCGCACGCGCGTCGTCGTCGACGGAGGCCTTCCAGTCATCCAGGGTCGGCGCGCGGGTCGCCATGGCTGTCGCGGCCTCGACCGCGGCGTTGACGTTGGCGGCCGAGGGGGTTTCGGCGTAGCCGAGGGAATTGATCAGATCGCCGATGAGGCCGCCGGAAAAGACCGGCCGGCGAGGCGCAGTGTGGCTGGAGGTGCGGGAAACCGGGCTGCGCGTGGCCAGGGGATCGGCCATGGCCACCCGGGTATCGCCCTGCCCGCTGAAGGACGGGTCGGGCACCGGCTGGGTGCTGAGCGACGCCTCCAGCATGCGGTTGTCGTCGCCGTTGAGCGGCGCCGGGCCGACATAAGCGATCTTGATTTCGGCACTGCCCTTGTTGGCAAAACCCAGAACCTGCGCGGTTTCGTAGCTCAGATCGGCCACGCGGCCGGACATATACGGGCCGCGGTCGTTGATGCGGACCATCACCGAACGGCCGTTTTCCATATTGGTTACACGGGCATAGCTGGGAATAGGCAGGACCGGGCTGGCGGCGGTGAGGTAGTAGGCGCCGAAGATCTCGCCATTGGCCGTGAGGCGGCCGTGGAAGTCCTGGCCGTACCAGGAGGCCTCGCCTGTCGCGACGTAGCCGGGGCCGGCGACGGGCCGGTAGGTCACGCCGTGGACGACGTAGGGATCGCTGGACATGACCCGGCCGCCGCCGCGCGGGGGGTATTTTGCCGTTGTGACACGGGGACTTACGGCAACGCCATATTCGCGCGAGGTGAAGGCGGCGCGGTGCACGCCGCTATGGTTGGTGGCGCAGGCGGCGATGGCCGGGGCCACCAGCGCCAGAAGGGCAACAAACCGCCACGCACGCAAACTCGACTGCAAAGGACACGCACCTCAACCCGACCCTGGGCGGCATTTTAGCAACAGCGCCAAGGGTTTCGGCGGAGAACGCAAAACGTGGTTGCGGTCGGGTTAATTTGAATCAATTCGACGATTCAGGGTGCACACATATGCCCTTTCGGAACGCTTTTTCGCAGGACGAATGCGCCAAAAAATGCGAGACCCGACCTAGGTCTGGCAATCATATAAAGATATCTTTATATCCCGTGTTCAAGTTGTCGACCAGGCGCCTTTGCCGGGCGCGGAGACCATGCAATGACCAAGCCCCTCGCTTCCCATAACGATGCCCGCGCCGCCCTCACCGCGGCGGCCGCCGAACGTATCCTCGTGCTCGACGGGGCGATGGGGACGATGATCCAGCAGCTCAAGCTGGACGAGGCCGGCTACCGCGGCGAGCGGTTCAAGGACTGGATCAAGGATGTCCGCGGCAACAACGACCTGCTGGTGCTGACCCGGCCGGACGCCATCCGCGCGATCCATCTCGAATACTTCCTCGCCGGGGCGGACATCTGCGAGACCAACACCTTCTCGTCGACCTCGATCGTCCAGGCCGACTACGGCATGGAGGCCCTCGCCTACGAGCTCAACGTCGCCGGCGCCAGGCTGGCACGCGAGGCAGCGCAGATCGCCCAGGACAAGGACGGCAAGCGCCGCTTCGTCGCCGGGGCGCTGGGACCGCTCAACAAGACGGCGTCGATGTCGACGGACGTCAACAATCCCGGCCACCGCAACGTCACCTTCGACCAGATCGCTGCGTCCTATACCGAGGCGATCAACGGGCTGATCGACGGTGGCGCGGACCTGCTGCTGTTCGAGACGATCACCGACACGCTCAACACCAAGGCCGGCATCTTCGCGGCGCAGCGCATCTTCGAAGAGCGCGGCTTCGAGCTGCCGATCATGATCTCGGGCACGATCACCGACCTGAGCGGCCGGACACTCAGCGGCCAGACGCCGAGTGCGTTCTGGTACTCGGTGCGGCACGCCAGGCCGTTCACGATCGGGCTCAACTGCGCGCTGGGCGCCAACGCCATGCGGCCGCACATCGCCGAGCTCAGCGACGTGGCCGATACCTTCATCATGGCCTACCCCAATGCGGGCCTTCCCAACGAGTTCGGCGGCTATGACGAAAGCCCGGAGTTCATGGCGCGGCAGCTCGACGTGTTCGCGCGCGAGGGGCTGGTCAACATCATCGGCGGCTGCTGCGGCACGACGCCGGCGCACACCGCGGCGTTCGCCGAGGTGGCCGCCAAGCACAAGCCGCGGACGATTCCGACGGTGCCGACGCAGCTTCGGCTGTCGGGTCTCGAGCCGTTCACGCTGACGCCTGAAATCCCGTTCGTGAACGTGGGCGAGCGCACCAACGTCACCGGCTCGGCACGCTTCCGCAAGCTGATCACCGCCGGCGACTACCCGGCGGCGCTCGAAGTGGCGCGCGACCAGGTCTCGAACGGTGCGCAAATCATCGACGTCAACATGGACGAGGGCTTGATCGACAGCGAGAAGGTGATGGTCGAGTTCCTCAACCTGCTGGCGGCGGAACCGGACATCGCCCGCGTGCCGCTGATGATCGACAGCAGCAAATTCTCGGTGATCGAAGCCGGCCTCAAATGCGTGCAGGGCAAGCCGCTGGTCAACTCGATCTCGATGAAGGAAGGCGTCGACAAGTTCCTCGAGAGCGCCCGGACGGTGCGTGCCTACGGCGCCGCGGTGGTGGTCATGGCGTTCGACGAACAGGGACAGGCCGACACCGAGGAGCGCAAGGTCGAGATCTGCACCAAGGCCTACAAGCTCCTGACCGAAGAGGTCGGGTTCCCGCCCGAGGACATCGTCTTCGACCCCAACATCTTTGCCATCGCGACCGGCATCGAGGAGCACGTCAACTACGGCGTCGACTTCATCAATGCGACGCGGCGGATCAAGCAGACGCTGCCGCACGTCCATATCTCGGGCGGCGTCAGCAACCTCAGCTTCTCGTTCCGCGGCAACGAGCCGGTGCGCGAAGCCATGCATGCGGTGTTCCTCTACCACGCCATCCAGGCGGGGATGGACATGGGCATCGTCAATGCCGGCCAGCTCGCGGTCTATGAATCGATCGAGCCGGGCCTGCGCGAGGCCTGCGAAGACGTGATCCTCAACCGCCGGCCCGATGCCGCAGAGCGGCTGCTCGAGCTGGCGGAGCGCTTCAAGGGCGGTGCCGGACAGGAGGCCAAGGGCAAGGACCTCACCTGGCGCACCAAGCCGGTGGCCGAGCGGATTTCGCATGCCCTGGTCAACGGCATCACCGAGTTCATCGAGGCGGACACCGAGGAAGCCCGGCTCGCTGCCGAGCGGCCGCTGCACGTCATCGAGGGGCCGCTGATGGCCGGCATGAGCGTCGTCGGCGACCTGTTCGGGTCGGGCAAGATGTTCTTGCCGCAGGTGGTCAAGTCGGCGCGTGTCATGAAGCAGGCGGTGGCCCATCTGCTGCCCTACATGGAAGCGGAAAAGGATTCCAACGGCGACGCCCGCGGCTACAAATCGGCGGGCAAGATCCTGATGGCGACGGTCAAGGGCGACGTCCACGACATCGGCAAGAACATCGTCGGCGTGGTCCTGAGCTGCAACAATTACGAAATCATCGACTTGGGCGTCATGGTGCCGAGCCAGAAGATCCTCGAGACAGCGCGCAAGGAAAATGTCGACATCATCGGGCTCAGCGGGCTGATCACCCCCTCGCTCGACGAAATGGCGCACGTGGCTGCCGAGATGGAGCGCGAGGGCTTCGACATTCCGCTGCTGATCGGCGGGGCGACGACGAGCCGCGTCCATACGGCGGTCAAAATCCACCCGCAGTACAACAGCGGCCCGACCGTCCACGTCAACGACGCGAGCCGGGCCGTGGGCGTGGTCTCCGCCCTGCTCTCGCCCGAGCAGCGGCCGGCCTATGTTGCCGACATCAAGGTCGAATATGCCCGGGTCGCCGCACGGCATGCGCAGGCGGAATCCGAAAAGCAGCGCCTGCCGCTCGACAAAGCGCGCGCCAACGGCCTCAAGACCGACTGGACCGCGTTCACGCCACCCAAGCCCAGCTTCCTCGGCACGAAAGTGTTCGAGAACTACGATTTGACGGAGCTGTCGCGCTACATCGACTGGACGCCGTTCTTCCAGGCCTGGGAGATGAAGGGGCGCTATCCGGCCTTGCTCGAGGACGAAAAGCAGGGGCCGGCGGCGCGCCAGCTCTGGGACGATGCCCAGAAGATGCTGCGCGAGGTGCTGCAGAAGAACTGGTTCCGGCCCAAGGCGGTGATCGGCTTCTGGCCTGCCAACCGGGTCGAGGACGACATCGTGCTCTATACCGACGACAGCCGGACCGACACGCTGGCGACGTTCTTCACGCTGCGCCAGCAGCTCAGCAAGCTCAAGGAAAAGCCGAATCTGGCACTTGCCGATTTCGTGGCGCCAGTCGGCATTCCCGACTACATCGGCGGCTTCGTGGTCACCGCCGGCCTCGAGGAGCAGGCCATCGCCGAACGCTTCGAGCGCAGCAATGACGACTATTCCTCGATCGTGGTGAAGGCGATCGCCGACCGGTTCGCGGAGGCGTTCGCCGAGGCGATGCACCAGCGCGTGCGCAAGGAATTCTGGGGCTATGCGCCGGACGAGCACACGACGCCGGACGACCTTATCCTCGAGAAGTATCGCGGTATCCGCCCAGCCCCGGGCTATCCGGCGCAGCCGGACCACTCGGAAAAGACCACGCTGTTCCGGCTGCTCAACGCCAAGCAGCGCATCAACGTGGAGCTGACCGAAGGCTATTCGATGTGGCCCGGCTCCTCGGTCTCCGGGCTCTATTTCAGCCACCCCGAGGCGCGCTATTTCGGCGTCGCCAAGGTCGAGCGCGACCAGGTCGAGGACTATGCCCGGCGCAAGGGCATGGCCGTCCGCGAGGTCGAACGCTGGCTCGGGTCGGTGCTGAACTACACGCCGGTGAGCGAAAAGATCTCGTGATGGTTTCATTGTCCGAGCAGTTGCGGTCCCCCGGTCCAGGTGCCAGCCGGAACTCCCCCCACCCCGGCTTGCCAAGCCCCCGCGTCGCGAGGGCAAGCGCGCCGCCCTCCCCGCACGGGGGAGGGAAAACGGCGACCGTCGCCATGATCGAAGCATGAGCACGCCGTTCGACAAGGCATCGTCCTCTATCCCGGTGACGGTGGTCACGACACCGGGGGCGGCGGCGTTTGCCCATCCAGGCGACAAGGTGGTGCGGCTGGAGCCGGCGTTGCACGAGCATCTTGCCGGCGATGAGTGCGTGGCCTGCGCGGCGCGCGGCGACATCCGGGCCATGCTGTTCGACCTGCTGCAGACATCGCGCACCGAGCAGCGGCCGCTGACGGCGGTCGTGGTCGATGCGTCGGCGCTCAAGGACCCGCAGCCGGTCATCGCCCGGCTCGAGACCGGCGTGGTGCCGGCCTTCGGACTGCGGGACCACACGGTGCTGCGCAGCTTCCACCTGTCGAGGGTGATTTGACCGCGGAGCGCGCGGCGCCGCCGTCGCGCATCTTCCTCATCGTCACGCTGCTGGTCGTCCTCGTCTTCACGGCGCTGCGCCTGACGACGGCGGCGAACCTCGATCTCAGGTCGGACGAGGCCTATTACTGGACCTGGTCGCACCAGGCGCCGCTGAGCTTTCTCGACCAGCCGCCGATGGTGGCGTGGTTCGAGCGGTTCGGGCAGCTTTGCTTCGGCGACACGGCGCTCGGGGCCCGCTTCGCGCAAATCCTTGCGCTGCCACTCATCGAGCTGATCCTCGCCGATATCGCGCGCCGCCGCACGCGACGCTGGAACGCCGCTCTGTTCGTGGTGCTTGCGATGGAGTGCGCGCTCAATTACGGCTTCTTCGCCATCGTGATCGAGCCGAGCGCGGCGCTGCTGCTGTTCACGAGCCTGATCCTTTGGGCGTTGTGCCGGCTCGACGAGACCGGCGACGCGCGCTGGTGGCTGCTGGTGGGCGCGGCCGGCGGGCTGGCGCTCCTGAGCAAATATATCGTGCTGCTGATCGCCCCGGCGCTGCTGCTCTACCTGCTGCTGCGGCCGGCGCAGCGGCGATGGCTTCGGACGCCCTGGCCCTATGCGGCGATTGGTCTCGCATTGCTGCTGTTCTCGCCGGTGCTGGCCTGGAACGCGCAGCATGGCTGGGCATCGTTCGCGTTCCAGAGCGTGCGGCTGGGCAGTGGCGAGCCGCCGAGCCTGGGCGGTGCGATGCGCTTCGTGATGTACGAGTCACTGTTCGCCGGACCTGTGTTGCTGGTTGCGGCGGTGGTGGCAGCGAGCGCGACAGCGGTCGGCTATGTGCGAGGACGGAAGCCGGCCTACGAGCTCATGCTGGCCGCGGCGTTCCTGGTGCCGATCCTGTTTCTGTTCTGGCGGTCGTTCACGCTGCTGATCAACCAGTCGTGGGCCTGGTTCGTGTGGCCGATCGGCCTCCTGACGCTGGCCATTGCCCTGCCCTGGGGCCGCGCGCGACTGAGGATCGCGGGGCTGCTGGTTCTGATCGGCGCGCCGGGCCTGCTGGTCAACGGAGCGCTGTTCTATCACGTGCTGTGGGACACTTCGGTGTGGGGCGGCGCGGGCGACCCCATCGGGCAGGACGCGGGCTTCGGCGAGATGGCGCAGGCGGTACTGAGCGAAGCGAAGGCGAACGGTGCGGGCTGGATCGCGACCAGCGACTACCGGACCTATGCCAATCTGCAATGGCACATCGGCAAGGACATTCCGGTGCTGCAGGTCAATGAGCGGGCGCGCTTCCTCGATTTCGCGCCGCGCGATCCGGCCCGATTTACCGGCCGGGCGCTCTATGTGCACCAGGGGGCGGCGACGCCGGTGCTGGCGGAGGCGACGCTGACGGGACTGCCGAACCTGCCGGTGAGCTGGCGGGGCGTTACGATGCAGACGATGCAGGTCGATTTGCTCGACGGCTTTACGCCGGAGCTCAGCCCGCCGCCGGGCAGCGCGGCCTATGTGTGGAAGTACTGAGCGGTCGGATCGCTGACGCTTTCGACGCGGTTGCGGCCGTTCTGCTTGGCCCGGTAGAGGCAGCGGTCGGCGCGGTCGATCAGCGCCTTGGCGGTGTCGCCGGGACGGTACTGCGCGACACCCACCGAGGCGGTGATGCCGCCCAGAGTATCCTGGCCGAGGGCCATCTGCACGTCGCTCGAGGCGATGGCCGCGCGGATGTTGTCGCCGATGCTGTGGGCGGCGGAGAGATCGGCGCCGGGCAGCACGGCGATGAACTCGTCGCCGCCGGAGCGGCCGACGATGTCGGCAGGCCGGACCGAGGCCAGCAGCGCCCGGGTGGCGATACGCAGCACCTCGTCGCCCACGGGGTGGCCGTAGGTGTCGTTGAGGGCCTTGAAGTGATCGATATCGACGACGGCGCAGCTCAGCGACGTGCCGTGGCTGCCCATGGTCTCGATCAGCCGGCGGAAGGCGAAATCGAGCCCGGCGCGGTTGGCGAGGCCGGTCAGCGCATCGCGCTTCGAGCTTTCGCGGGAGTCCTCGAGCTCGCTGCGGGTGGCTTCGAGCTCGAGCGCGGCGTCCTTGAGCTCCTCCTCGAGCTTGCCGTTGGTGCGGCGCAGTGTGCGGTTGGCGGCCTCGAGGCGGACGATCCAGTCGCGCAGGAGCATCGGATCGAGCTCCGCGCTGGCAAATTCGGCGCTGGCCCGGCGCAGCGACATGGCATGCCGCTCGGCGGCGACGGTGCTTTCGCCGATCAGCAGCTCCAGCGTCTTGAGGCGGCTGGTGATGCGGGCGATGGCGCGATCGATGGCCTCGTTGTTCTCGTAGGGGGCGACGAACTCGGCGTAGAGCTTGTCGCCAACCGCCTCGCCCTCCTCGAGGATGTCGCCGACGCGGTTCGACATCAGGCCGCCGACGCCGGAGACGTAATCGTAGAGCAGCCGATAAAAGCTCGGGAGCGGCGGCACGCTGGCCCGCTCCAGCAAACCGAGCACCGCAGCGCCCTGGCTTGCACTCAAATCGATGGCGGCCAGTGACACGGCCAAAATGACGCCCCCGCGGCCCGTCCCTGGGCCCGTGACGACCTTATGCAGGAACTGTGTTGCGAAACCGCTTACACGGGGGCGCGAGAACTACGGAGTGAGGTCGCGCGGCGGCACGAGGCCGTTGATCAGGCTTGCCGTGGTGACGGTGTTGGCGAGGAGGCAGGCGATGGTCATGGGCCCGACGCCACCCGGGACCGGCGTGATCCAGCCGGCAACCGGCAGCGCGGCGGCATAGTCGACGTCGCCGACGAGGCGGGTCTTGCCCTCACCGCGTTCCGGGGCCGGGATGCGGTTGACGCCGACGTCGATGACGGCGGCGCCCGGCTTGATCCAGTCGCCCTTGATCAGCAGCGGCCGGCCGACAGCCGCCACCACAATATCGGCCTGCCGGACGATGCCGGGCAGGTCGGCGGTGCGCGAATGGGCGATGGTGACGGTGCAGTTCTCGCGCAACAGGAGTTGCGCCATCGGCTTGCCCACGAGGTTGGAGCGGCCGACGATCACCGCGTGCCTGCCGCCCAGATTGCCGACGAAATCGCGCAGCAGCATCAGGCAGCCGAGCGGGGTGCAGGCCACCGGCCCCGGCAGGCCGATCTGCACCTTGCCCACGCTCGCCGGGGTGAAGCAGTCAACGTCCTTGTCGGGCGAGATGGTGAGGATCACCTTCACCGGATCGATGTGTTTGGGCAGCGGGAGCTGCACGAGGATGCCGTGGATGTGCGGATCGACGTTGAGCCGCTCGATCAGTGCCAGGACCTCGGCCTCCGGTGTCTCCTCCGGCAGCTCGTATTTTTCCGAGTGCATGCCGACTTCGACGGTCTGCCTGGCCTTTTGCGAGACGTAGATCTCGCTCGCCGGGTCATGCCCGACGATCACCACCGCAAGGCCCGGGATGACGCCGCTTTCGGCCTTGAGCCGGGCGACGTGCGCGGCAATGCGCTCGCGCAGGCCCGCCGCGTAGGTCTTGCCGTCGATGATCTGAGCCGTCATGCCGCCACCCGCCTTTGCCCTTTCGTGCTTCCGGATGGAAAACCGCGTCACACTTTTCCTGGAAGCGCTTGTGGCGGCGCTATTTCACAGTGCCGGCCTGATCTCAACCCCTGCCAGGAACAGGGCAGACTTGACGGCCCTGGCAATCGCCACCGCATCGGGGGTGTCGCCGTGGATGCACAGCGAGCGGGCGGTGGTCCTGATCACACCGCCATCGACGGCGACGATTTCGCCATGCCGGGCGAGGCGTACGGCGCGCTCGGAGATGGCCAGCTTGTCGTGCAGCACGCTGCCGGGAAGCTGGCGCGGCACGAGCAGGCCGTTGGGCTGATAGGCGCGGTCCGCGTAGGCCTCGCGGATGGTGTGGAAGCCCAGGCCTTCGGCCATCTCCGATTGGGCGGAATTGTCGATAGCGAGGATGGCGATGCCGCCTTTCACGAGGCCTTCGCAGGCGGCAAAGCAGATCGCGGCAATCGCCGGCTCCTCGGCCGCCATATTCGCAAGGGCGCCGTGGAGTTTTGCATAGCGCACCGGCCAGCCTTCCTCTTCGCCGAGCTCGACCAAGGTGCGGACCTGGTCGCGGATCGACGTGTCGAGCTCCTCCGGCGGCAGGACCATGCGGGTACGGCCGAAATTGTCGCGATCCGGAAAGCTCGGATGAGCCCCGACGACCACGCCTCTCGCCTTGGCCGCGCGCAGCGCGGCGCGCATGCTGGCCTCGTCGCCGGCGTGGCCGCCGCAGGCGATATTGGCCGAGGAGACGATGCCGAGCATCGCCTCGTCGTCGCCAACGCCCTCCCCGAGATCGGCATTGAGGTCGAGGCTTTGGCTCATCGCGCGTGCTCCAGGCTCACCGGTTGAAAGCGGACCTCGGTTCCCGGCCGCATCTGGGCGAAGCGGTCGAGGTCGGCGCTGACGATCGTGGCGATACGCGGGTAGCCGCCGGTCGGCTGGTGGTCGCGCATCAGGACAGTCGGGGTGCCGTCCCCGAGGATTTGGATATCGCCGGGCACGATGGCGTCGGAGACCAGCATCAGGCGTGGCCGGGTCCGAAAAATGCCGGCGGTATCCGTCAGGCGGACGCCCATCCGATCGAGGTTCTGCGAAACCACGAAGGCCGTGCGGACGAATGCCGCCCGTACCGCGGTCTCGAAGAGGTCGGCGTGAAGCCCCCACAAAACGCGCACCGGGCCGTCGCCGGGCGCGGGTGCGGCGACGGGCGAAGCCGCCGTGGCCGCAGCGTGGTCGACAAAGGACAGGCGATCACCGATGTGCAGCGCCCTGCCCTTCCAGCCACCGAGGCCAACGGCCAGATTGGTCGACCGGCTGCCCAGAACCGGGGCGATGTCGCACTCGAGATTGAACCGGAGATAACCATAATTGCCGGACGGCCCGGGGGTAATCTCGACCACGTCACTCTCGTTGAGACCGATGCGGGCCGGCCACTCCCGGGGGTTGCCGTTGACGCTGACGCGAAACTGGCCGCCGGCACAACCGATACGCAATGGCCCCTCTGCGGTGAACGCCAGGCCGGCCGAGGTGAACTCGATCCCGGTCGGCGCGGCGGTGCCGAGCAAAGCTCCGGCCGCGTGGAACGCCCGCCGATCCATGGGGCCGGAGGCGCTGACGCCATGCGCCAGCATGCCGAAGCGGCCGGTGTCCTGCAGCGTCGCGAGCGGTCCGGCACGGGTGATCGTGATGGCGCTCATACCGCCTCCATGAACCGCACGGTGTCCCCAGCCCGCAGCCGGGTCGGCGGTTGCGCTGCCGGATCGAAATTCTGGAATGCGGTTTGGCCGATGACGTGCCAGCCGGTGCGGACGGGCGTGGCGGCGATTGCCGTTTGTCCGGCGGCGAACAGAACCGTGCCGGCCGGTACCATGGGTCGTACGGCTTCGCGGCGCGGTACGATCAGCGCCTGTGGATGGAAGCCGCAATAGACGAAGCCCGGGGCAAAGCCGGTCGCCAGCACGCGCAGCGGCCGGCTGTTGTGATGGCCAATGAAATCCTGCCGCGCGAGGCGGGTGCGCTCGGCGACCTCGTCGAGATCAGGCCCATCGAAACGGATGGCAATGTCATGCTCGGCGCCAGGAAGGTCCGGACTCTCAACCCCGATCCGCAGCATCAGCTCGCCGCGCAAACGTCCGAAGTCCGCGGTCTCGGAGAGGCGCAGCAGCACGGAGACCAGGCCCGGCGCGATCTCCTCGACGCCATCGGGGCAATCGGTCTCGAGCTGCCGCGCAAGGCCGATCGCCGCGCGGTTGGCCGTATCGGACAGCCCGGTCGAGAAGCGGACCAGCATGGCGCGGTCGCCAAGCGGCAGCAGCGTCGGGATCAGCGGATCGTTGCGCTCAGTTTGCGGTGACAAACTCGTAACTGCCGGCCCATGCGCCATAGTCCGCGGACGTTACCCCATTTCGGGTCGCTGCGCGGTAGGAGTCCTGACCTGGCAGCACCTCGACGGCAACGACCCCTTCCTGGCCGTCGCGGAGCACGCCGGCATGGACGGCCGCCGTCGCGATCCGGGTGTCGTCGGTGTAGACGCCGTCGCCGAACACCGAGCCATTGGCATTGCCGATGACGCGAAACTTGAACACCTGGCCGTTGTCGCCGCGGTAGTCCGTCATGGTGCCCGGGTCGGGCAGGATCTGGTCACCGGGCCCATTGTCCGCCGGCGTCTGCTGCGCCCCGGCGAAACTGAAACTGCCCTGCCAGGCGCCGAAGTCCCTGGAGTCGATGTTGTGCCGCCGGGCGGCCACGTAATGGCTCTGTCCCGGCATGATCGTGACGGCGACCACCCCTTCCTGCTCCGGCGCGAGCAATCCGGCGTGTACCGCCGCGGTCGAGAGCTTGGAATCGTCGGTGTAGGTGCCGTCGCCATAGACGGAGCCATCGGTGCTGCCGACGACGT
>Ga0207667_10008579_pt1 | contig 12131 bp, 10 predicted proteins | sample KBSCornC52_FD_184301 | JGI IMG/M metagenome (GOLD analysis project Ga0207667, IMG submission 184301) | Corn rhizosphere microbial communities from Kellogg Biological Station, Michigan, USA - KBS Corn C5-2 (SPAdes) (version 2) | ecosystem: Host-associated > Plants > Roots > Rhizosphere > Soil ...
CTCGAACAGCAGGGCGCGCGGCTTGGCCTTGAGGAGGGCCGGGAGCACCTTCTTGAGTGCGATGTCGCAGTTGTGCGGGCCTTCGTAGTTGCCCCAGCACACATGCATGCGGACCTTGTCGCCCGGGATGTTGCGCAGCGCGTGGTTGAGTACTTCGATGTGGCGTTCGGCGCGGCGCACGAACTCGTCGTCGCTGAGCTCCTTGTACATCATGTGCCGGCCGAGGCCGAGATCCGGACTGTCGAGCTGGAGGATCAGGCCGGCCGCGACGATCCCCTCGTACTCCGCAAGCATGCCCTCGGCGACAGCTTCCAGATAGTCGTCCTGCGTCCTATAATATTCGTTGGGCTGAAACAGCGCGATCACGCCCGGCGTCGCCGAGTTCATGAAGCCCCTGGCATAGCCGCTGCTCTCCAGCGCCGACTGGAAGTTCTCGATGTCGTCGCTGAGCGGCTCCAGCGTCTTGACGGTGATTTCCCCGACGCATTTTGGCCGCCTGTACGTCGGTGTTCCACCGCCCTTGGCCTGCCGTTCGAGGAACCCCGGAACGAGTTCGAGGTCCTTCGGCGGCCGGCGCGAGCTGTCGCCGGCGAATCCGGTGAGGCGGTCCTTGATGTAGGTGGCGTAGGAGATCTTGCTCATCTCGCCGTCGGATGGCAGGTCGACGCCTGCTACCTTCTGCTGCGCGACGATATCGTCGACCGCGGCCCTGACAATTCGGTTGAAGCCCGGCTCGTCGATGGGCACACCGGCCTCGCGTGCGAACACGAGGTCGGTGATCTGCTTGGAGCGGGGCAGGGACCCCACATGCGTGGTCTGGATGCGGGCCATCACTCGGCCGCCGCGCGGTTCTCGGCAAAGACCGGCGCCGCCGGGGCCGAGGCGCCGCGGATGACGAACGCGATTGCATCGGCGGACGCCGGGTTGCGGTAAGCGTGCATCAGGCCGACCGGAACGGTGAGCGTATCGCCGGCGCCCAGGATCAACTTGCCGCCATCCCAGCTGAACTCGAGCGTGCCCGACTGCATGAAGATCACTTCTTGCTCCGAGCGCGCATGCATCGGGATCGCCGCCCCGGTCTCGAGCTTGAGGCGGCGGAGGGCGAAGCCATGGTCCCAGTGGCCGACTATGGGGCCGGCCTTGAAGCCATCCCCGGAGCCGACGTCCCCGATGAGCGCATCTTCCTCGACGCCCGGACCGGCCAGCGGCGAATGCGGGTTGCCCCTCATGTCAGCGGCCTTGAGGGCGTAGTTCTTGAGCTCGCTCATCGGCGGGGTGGCGAGCTCCTTGAGCTTGGCCGCGTCGGGCGGCTGCTCCATCTCGGCACCCTCCGGCACCTTCTCGCCGAGCGTCGTGTCGATGAGCTTGCCGCCTTTCAGCAACTTCAGGCCGAAGTCTTCAGCCATCTTGAACACGGAGGGAGCCCAGACGACCTTGCCCGGATCGTCATGGCCGAGCACGACGGCCAGGAAGCCGGTGCCTTCGTCGCGCTTCTCGAAGCCGCGGAACATATGGGTTGGGACGGTCGCAACGTCGCCCGGTTCGACGTCGAGATAGCCTTCGTCCTTGTTGGCACCGAACACGAAGCGCCACTTGCCGGTATGCACAAGGAAGGTCTCGGCGGTGAGGTGACTGTGCTGCGAGTTGGTGCACCCGAAAGGCTGGCGGGCGGCGCCGAAATTGAAGCCGTGTGCCTCGGGGATGTGCACGACCTGGGCCGGGTTCTCCGAGACACCCGGCCCGATAATGGTGAAGTTCTCCTTGCGATCGGAGCCCGGGGTGCGGGCATCGATGAAGGCGTTACGCAGGCCCTTGAGATCGGCGTAGCGCACTAGGCGCTTCTCCATTGCCTCCTGAGTCCATTTGGTCATCTCACTGTCCTTTCCACTCAATTTGCATTCGTATGCACAGCGCGCGCTGCCCAAAGACCGAAAGGTCAGCGTGTACCGGGAGGTTTGTAGAATTTCACTCCATCGCGCTCGACGATGCCCTTTCTTGGCAGGCGAGCGGAGGTGCGGACGATGAGCTCGCCCGGAATCATCTTGTGTTGCGGTTCAATTTCGCCCGAGGCGATCTGATCCATGAGGATGTCGACCGTTGCCTCGACCATCGGGGCGATCGGCTGGGTCACCGAGGTGATGCCGTAGCTTGGCCAGCGCGCCGGCCCGACATCGTCATAGCCCACGATCGACAGATCGTCGGGGATGGAGAGTCCGAACTCATAGCGGGCGACGTCCATTGCAGCGACGGCCATGTGGTCGTTGGCGACAAAGATCGCCTGCGGACGTTTCTTGAGGGAAAGCAGCTCGCGGGTCGCGGCTTCGGCGTCGGCGCGGTTGTAATTGCCGGTGCGAATGTCGATCTTGTCGATCCCGGCGGCCTTGAGCCCGTCACGGAAGCCGGCGAGGCGATCGCGGTTGGTCGAGGAATTCTCGAGCCCGGAAATATAGCCAAAGCTCTTGTGGCCGCCGGCAACGAGGAAATCGGCGAGCAGACGGCCGCCCTCGCGGTTGCGTGTCGTCACGGAGGACGCGGCGTTCTTCTCGGTTGTTCGATTGAAGAGAACGACGGGAATGCCGGCGACGGTGCATTCCTCGCTCAGCTGCGAGCTCAGCGACGTGGACGCCAGGATGATGCCGTCGACCCGGTACTGCATCAACTGGTCGAACACCGGATCGGAATCGCGGTCCTTGAAGCCGGTGAACAGCAGCACGTGATAGTTCTCGGCAGCGAGGCGGCGGCCGAGCTCCTCGAGGACATCGGGGTAGAACAGGTTTTCGAGGTAGGCCATCACCACGGCGATGATGCGTGACCGCGACGTGATGAGCGATCGGGCGATGGCATTGGGGCGATAGCCGAGTTCCTTGGCGGACGCCAGGACCTTGGTGCGTGTCTTGGACGAGATCGAGGCACCGGGCGTAAAGGTACGGGAGACCGCCGACTGCGAGACGCCGGCGTGCTCGGCGACCTGTGAGGAGGTCACGGAAGGCTTCTTGCCAACTACTCCGCCGTCCATCCGCCATCCACCATCAATGCCGAGCCGGTCATCAGCGAAGACGCGTCCGACGCGAGGAACACCACCGGCCCCATGATCTCTTCGATCCGCCCGAGCCGGCCGAGCTTGATCTTGCCCAGCACCCAGGCCTTGAAGGCCGGATCGGACAGACTTTTCGCAGAAAGAGCCGTCTCGATGAAGGTCGGACAGATCGAGTTCACCCGAATATTGTGCGGCCCGAGCTCGATGGCCATGGCCTTGGTGAGGCCTTCAACCGCGTGCTTGCTGGCCGCGTACACGGCGCGGCCCGGGCCGGCCACGTGGCCCATCTGCGATGAGATGTGGATGATCGAGCCAGGCTTGCTCGCCGCGACGAGCTTGCGGGCAACGGCTTGCGACAGAAACAGCGTCGCGGCGAGGTTGAGCTCGAGCACCGCGCGATAATCGGCCTCGGTGATGTCGAGGAAGGCCGCGTGGCGGGCCGAACCGGCGCTGTTGACGAGGACATCGTAGGGGGCGCGGTCGTTGACGAAGGCGCGGGCGGCAGGGTGATCGGTGACGTCCATCGCATGGCCGTCGATGCGGTAACCGCCTGCCTCCATCGCGCCAACGACGGTGTCGACATCGGCTGCGCTGCGCGCGACGACCGTGACCGCGGCCCCGGCATCCGCCAGCGCGACCGCCGCCGCGAGACCGATGCCGCGCGTGCCGCCCGTCACCAGGGCGCGCTTGCCGTCAAGTCTGAAGCTGGGCGTGCGCGGCAGGTCCATTTGTCATTCGCTGTCGGTCATTCGGCTGCGACTCTCGGGGTCGCGGCGGTGGCATAGGGGATGTTGCGGCCGCCATAGCGGCGGACGCGGATATTGGCCTGTTCGGCGTGGCCGGCAAAGCCCTCCAGCATGCACAGGCGCGAGGCGTATTCACCGATCATCGCCGAGGCCTCGTCGGTGGCGACGACCTGCCAGGTGCAGGTCTTGAGGAATTTGCCGACCCACAGGCCGCCGGTGTAGCGCGCCGCCTTCATGGTGGGCAGCGTGTGGTTGGTGCCGATCACCTTGTCGCCGAACGCGACATTGGTGCGCGGGCCGAGGAACAGCGCACCGAAGTTGGTGAGGTTGTCCCGGAACCAGAGGTCGCGATCGGTCATCACCTGCACGTGCTCGGAGGCGATGCGATCGGCTTCGGCAAGCAGTTCGTCGTAGCTGTCGCAGACGATGACTTCGCCGAAATCGGTCCAGGATTTGCGGGAGATCTCGCCGGTGGGGAGGATGCCGAGCAGGCGCTCGACCTCGGCCATGGTGTCGCGCGCGAGCTTCTCCGAATTGGTAAGCAGGATCGCAGGGGAAGTAGGGCCGTGCTCGGCCTGCCCGAGCAGGTCCGTGGCGCAGATTTCGCCGTCGACGGTTTCATCGGCAATAATCAGCGTCTCGGTGGGACCTGCGAAGAGGTCGATGCCGACGCGGCCATAGAGTTGGCGCTTGGCTTCGGCGACGAAGGCGTTGCCGGGGCCGACGAGCATGTCGACCGGCTTGATGCTTTCGGTGCCGATGGCCATCGCGGCGATCGCCTGCACGCCACCAAGCACGTAAATCTCGTCCGCTCCCGCCATATGCTGCGCCGCGACGATGGCCGGCGCGGGCTTGCCGTGGAAGGGCGGGGCCGCTGTGATGACGCGGCCGCAGCCCGCGACCTTGGCAGTCAGTACCGACATGTGGGCGGAGGCGAGCAGAGGATATTTGCCGCCCGGCACGTAGCAGCCGACGGCGGCGATCGGGATGTGGCGATGGCCGAGCGTGACACCGGGCAGTGTCTCGACGGCGAGCTCCAGCATCGTCGCCTTCTGCTTCTCGGCGAAGTTGCGCACCTGCGTTTGCGCGAAAGCGATATCGCTAAGGTTCTGCTCGGAGAGTTCGGCCATGCAGGCCTCGATCTCGGCTTGGCTCAAGCGGAAGTCGGGACGATCCCAGCCGTCGAACTTGCGGGAGAGATCGCGCACCGCGTCGTCACCGCGCTTTTCTATATCGGCGAGGATCGTCTCGACCGTCGTCCGCACCTGCCGGTCCGCTTCCGCCCGCGCCGCCACGTCCTTGCTGCGCTTCAGCCATCTCGCCATCGTATCCTCTGTCGCTTTGGAAGGCGCCGGATCCAGCATATTGCATACGTATGCAATGATGTGAAGCGGTCCCGCCGGGATTGTGCCTTTTCAGGCGGTATTGGTAGTCGGACCAGCCGCGTGCGGCGCGACGAGATCGGCAGTGCCCGCCACCTGCTCATAGGCGTCGCCCAGCTGGCAAATGAGCGCCTCGTCGAAGTGCTTTCCGACGATTTGCATTCCCATCGGCAGGCCAACGTCGCTGAGCCCGATGGGCAGCGCGAGCACGGGATGGCCGGTGACATTGAAGCCAATCGTGCGCATGGGTGTCCATACTGAAGACCTGCCAAACGCAGACACCGGCAGCGCGGTGGTCAGCGTGCAGGCCGTCACGACTGCGTCGACTCGGTCAAGCACCGCGTCCAGCTGTGTACGCAGAGCGGCGCCAGCGCGGAGCGATGCCTGATATTCCGCGTCGGTCAGCGCGATGCCGGCGGCGAGAGTCTGGAAGGATTGGCGGCCATAGGCATCAGGGGTGTCGCGAAGCGCGGAGGCGTGCAGCTTGAACGCTTCGGCATGGAGGATAGCCGCGCCGGCCGCTTCGAAGAGTTCGTAGTCCGGTAGCTCGATCTGCTCGACCATGGCGCCCAGCAACGAGAGCTGCGAAATCGCCGCATCCATCGCCATCACGATAACGGGCATGGCCTGCGGATCTTGGGCAAACCAGTTGCGGGCATAGCCGATGCGAAGGCCCGCGATCGTCTCGCCCAGCCGGCTCGCCGCAGAATCCGGCCCCGAGCGCCGGGCGATGACGTCGAGGGTGAGCGCCGCGTCGGCTACGGTCGCGGTCATCGGGCCGAGATGATCCATGCTGGGCGCGAGGCCAATTGCTCCGGTCTTGGGGACGGCACCGTAGGTCGGCTTGAGGCCGACGGCACCGCAGTAGGCGGCGGGACTGCGGAGCGACCCTCCGGTATCGGAGCCGATGCTGCTGCGCACCAGCCGGCCCGCGACCGCGGAGGCACAACCCGAAGACGAGCCGCCGGTGATGTAGTCGAGGTTCCAGGGATTAGTCGCCGGCGGATAGAGGATATCGAACGCCGGACCCACGGTGCCCCATTCATAGGTCGCGAGTTTGCCCAGGATGATCGCTCCGCCATCGACGAGGCGCTGCACCACTTCGGCGTTGGCCTCGGCAATCGCATTCTTCCGTGACGTCGACCCAGCCGTTGTCGGCAGGCCGGCCACGTCGATCAGGTCCTTGATGGCGATCGGTATGCCGTGAAGCGGCCCGCGGTCCTGTCCGGCAGCAAGCTCGGCGTCGGCCCGTCGTGCGTCCTCGATGGCCCGCTCTTCCAGTACGCTGTAGAAGGCCTTCAGGGTGGCGTTGTGATCCACAATGCGCCTGAGGTGCGCGCGGGTGAGCGCAACCGACGTGAGGCGGCCGTCACGCAGCCGGCGGCCGGCTTCGAAGATGGTGAGATCAGGCGCCGTGCTGGCATCGAGCCCGGCCTGGGATGGCGCAGCAGGCTGCACGTCGGCGAGCTTCGCGATGCCGCTGCTGAGCCAGTTGGCGAGACTCGCAACGCTGGCCGCTTCGTCGGATGACAAGGCGATGCCATGCGCATCGAGCGCCGCCTGGAGGGCGGTTGGCTCCGGCGAGGCATTCGGCTTGCTGCCCTGCGCCGAACTTTTTGCCATCAGGCGGCGATCCTCACACCGGTCTCGCGGTCGAAGAAATGGCAAGCCCTGGCAGGCACCGACGCCGAGATGGTCGAGCCGATGTCGGCGGCAAAGTCCTTGCTGGTCTTGATCGAGACCAACTCGCCGCCAACACGCATCGACACCATTGAGGCCTCGCCCAACAGCTCGAGCGAGTAGATCGGCGCATTGATCTCGCCGCCTGACCCGGTGAGCGCGGCATCTTCGGCGCGGAAGCCGAGGGTCACCGGACCGTCCCGCCGCTGCACGCCGTCGATGCGGATGTTTTCGCTGGTGAAGGTGCCGGACTGTACGGTGCCCGGCACGAGATTCATCGCCGGCGAGCCGATGAAGCCGGCGACAAACGTATTGGCGGGCGTGTTGTAGATTTCGCGCGGCGTGCCGATCTGCTGCACCACGCCGCGGTTCATCACCACCACGCGGTCGGCAAGAGTCATGGCCTCGATCTGGTCGTGCGTTACGTAGATCGTCGTGGTGCGCAGCGTATGGTGGAGGTTCTTGATCTGCGCCCGCGTCGAAACACGCAGCTTGGCGTCGAGATTGCTGAGCGGCTCGTCCATCAGGAACGCATTGGGCTCGCGCACGATGGCGCGGGCGAGCGCGACGCGCTGGCGCTGGCCGCCGGAGAGGGCAGCGGGGCGACGATCGAGGAAATCGAGGAGTTCGACCATACCCGCCGCCTTCATCACCCGGTCGTGATGCGTCTCCTTGGGGACTTTGCGCACGCGCAGCGGAAAGCGGATGTTCTCGTACACCGTGAGGTTTGGGTAGAGCCCGTAGCTCTGGAACACCATCGAGATGTCGCGATCCTTGGGCTCGAGCCTGTTGACCATGCGGTCCCCGAGCCAGATCTCACCCTCGGTGACGTCTTCGAGTCCGGCGATCATGCGCATGGTCGTGGTCTTGCCGCAGCCCGACGGGCCGAGCAGCACCAGGAACTCTTCGTCGGCGACGTCGAGCGTGAAGTTGTCAACGCCGACAAAGCCGCGCCACTTCTTGGAGACGTTCTTGAGGCGAATTTCGGCCATCGGATTTCCCTGGGCTAGCCCTTCACCGCACCAGCCGTGAGGCCGGACACGATCTGGCGCTGGAAGAACATGACGAGAATGAAGAGCGGCACTGTGGCGGAGACGACGGCGGCCACCGCATACATGACCTTGCCGGTCTGCTCGATGGAGCCGAGGAAACTCGCGATCCGTGGCACTATGGTCTGGTTGTCCTCGCTCAGGAGCATCGAGGTCACGGCGAAGTCGTTGTAGGCGAGCAGGAAGCTGAACAGTCCGGTCGTGATCACGCCCGGCCACATCACAGGGATCACGGCGAGCCGGAAGGCCTGGAAGCGGCTGCAGCCGTCGACCAGCGCGCTCTCATCGAGATCCTTGGGGATCGACAAGAAGAACGAGTGCAGCATCCACAGCGTGAAGGGCTGGTTGATCGCGACGAGGACAATGATCGCGGTGGGCAGCACACCCCACACATTGAGCTGGAAGAAGGGCAGCAGGTAGCCCGAGACCAGCGTGATGTGCGGCATGGCGCGGAAGATCAGCGCGACGATGAGGATGAAGAACGAATAGCGCCGGCCAGAGCGGGCGAGGGCGTAGCCGCCGAGCGTGCCGAAAGTCAGCGAGATGACGGTGACGAACAGCGTGACGACGATCGTGTTGCCGACGGCGCGCCAAAGGCCGTCGGTCACCCAGGCGCCGTAATAGCCGGCCCAGGTGAAGGGCGAACCTGTCTGCAGCGTGGTCTTCACGCCGAACACCGCGTTGAGCCAGGTTTCGCGCGAGAAGAAATCGCCCTCGACCTTGAACGAGCCCCATACCGTCCACAGGAAGGGGAAGGCGGCGATAATCAGCCAGACCACGACGAATGTAGTGGACGCAATGCGAAGCCAACGGGGCTGGTGGTGTGCGACGGAGTCCATCAGGCGGCCTTCAGGTTGAATTCGCGCCAGGTCCGCATCAGCACCGGTATCAACAGGATGATGACGCCCAGGATGGTCAGCATCGAGGTCGCGGCGGCAGAGGAAAACAGCTGGCTGAACTGGCCGTTGAGATCGGAATAGATCGAGTAGCTCAGCGAGCTGGCGTTGGCCTGCGCGTTGAACCCGACGATCGGCTCGAACACCCGGAAATTGTCCATCAGCTGAACCAGCGCGACGAAAGTCGCGAGCGGCGTGAGGTAGGGCATGACGACGAAACGCACGCGCTCCCAGCGGTTGGCGCCGTCGATCATGGCGCTCTCGAGCGTGTCCTTGGGCACCATCTGCAAGCCGGCATAGAACACCACGAAGGAGAACGGGCCATTGGTCCACACACCGTAGCAGAGCAGCACGATCCAGGTGAGGACAGGCGATGCCTTGAGGTAGAGATTGGGATCGTGGAACAGGTCCTGCAACGCCGAGCCGAGGATCGCGTCAGCGTCGATCATCCAGTAGACGATGAGCGAGCCGATGATCGGCGTGATGATCATGGGCAGCAGCGAAAAGAAGATCACCGGCCCCTTGATCCATGGCGAGACCGCATTGACAGAGAGCGCGATGACGAAGCCAAGCAGCATCGCCAGCGGCGTCACGACGAACGTATAGACAAGCGTGAAGGACAGCGCGCGGTAGAAGGGCAGGGCGTAGATGCGCACCGCGACATCCCCCAGACCGGAATTGTCCGACAGGATTGCGCCGATTTCGGCGAACGCCAGGTGGTTGCGGTCGGTATAGGTGCCGAGGCCGTTGAACTTGCCCAGCGGCTGCTGCTTCTGCAGCGCCTCGGTGGCTTTCGTGTCGACATGCACGTCAGTGGTGCAGCCGAACGGCCCGCAGCTCTGTACCGAAACCATGACCTTGTCGTGGGCGACGAACAGCGACTGTATGGCGACGGAGACCACCGGCGCTGCGATGAACACCAGCATCGCCAGCAGCGAGGGCAGAATGAACATCAGGAATGTCCGGTGTGGCACGGGCTGTTCCTTCCTGCTGTTCGGGGCCCAGGAAAAGGGAGGCGGCGGACCGCCTCCCAGTTCGTCGTTCGGGAGAGCTTAGAGGAAACCGCCTTCCTTGGCAGCGGCGTTGTAGGCGGCCTCGATATCGCTGAGCGTCTTGGCCTCGTCCTTGCTGCCCTTGAGGTAGTCGCCGATCTCGTTGCTGAGCGCGGTATGAAGCAGGCCCATGTAAGGCAGCATCGGATAGGCTTTGGCCTTGGGCGAGGAGGCGGTCAACATGACGCCGACCTGCGCTGGGCCCGGCTTGAACCCCTTCATCAGCCACGGGGCGGCATCGGGATGCGCCGCGGCGACCGACGGATCGAGTGCGTGCATCATTGCCTGGAACGAGGCCGTCGCATCCTGATCCGAGATGTTCTTGGCGATCGAGAACCCGTCCCACCACAGCGAGGCGGCCGGAATGCCGTTGTCGCCGATGGTCGGCGCACCGGCGAGCACGGTGTTGGAGGCGATCTCGGGCGACGAGCTCTTGGGGTTGATCACGTCGTTGGCATACGAGCCCCAGCCGTCCATCATCGCGACCTTACCCGAATTGTAGGCGGCTTTCATGGCGTCGGCGTCGTAGCTCAGATAGTCGGGCGGCATGTAGGCCGTGAGCGCCTTCATCAGCTTGAGCGTGGCAACGCCCTTGTCGTTGGTGATCGCGAGCTTGGCCGAGCCGGGCTCGAAGAAGTCGCCGCCTTCGCCGATGTAGAGGTTCACGAACTCGGCGCCGAGATCCCAGCCGGGCTTGTCGGCGGCCGCGAGCGGATACTGCATGATGCCCTTGTCCTTGATCGCCTTGGCGGCAGCAAGGACGTCCTCATAGGTCTTGGGTGGCTGCACGCCGGCCTTGTCGAGGATATCCTTGCGGTAGAACAGGTGCTGCGAGTTGGCGTCGAAGGCGATGGCGATGGTCTTGCCGTCGACCTTGATGAGCTGGTTGGGCTGCAACTCCTGGCCGTATTTGGCGATGAGGTCATCGAGTGGACGGACGAGATCAGCAGACAACAGCGGCGCGATCGAGTTGTTGGCGACGAACGCCACCGTGTACTGCGCCGGGTTCACGGTGAGCGCCGGAACCTGCAGGTTCTTGTGCTCCGTGGTCTGGTTGGCGGTGACCGTCACCTTTTCGTTGGCGCATTCCTTGGCGGCGTCAGCGAGGACGCGCAATGCCTCGAAGTCGTTGGACAGAATGGCAACCTTGCCCGAGGTGATGCCGCAGTCCGCGGCAAGGGCAGCGCCACCCATCAGGCAGAAGACAGCAAGCGAAACGCCGGCTCCCATTAGGTGTTTCATATCGTTCTCCTTGTCGGCGAACCGCCCTGTCCGGTTCGCGCTTGTTGCTCTGCACAGCGCATGCTGGTGACTTGCGATCGCCCTGTGGCCCTCCCGTGAAGCCTCCTACGCCCTGCACGGATGAAGCGTAGACCCGTTTTGCATACGAATGCAATTTGATTCTGCATGCGTATGCATCGGCACCTTCCGTTGCTGTTTTCTTAGGATGCGAGCGCTCGTATTCGATGCGTGAAGACCTGCACAGCGCTCATGTCGAATGCGAGGCGAGGCAAGACCGGCGGCGGCGCTCAGCGATTGAGCTGATGGCGAGTTGCCAGCGCACGGCTTCGATGCGGCTGCCCACGACGACCATCGCCTTGGCTTTGCCGTCGAGCAGCGGCTGCACGGTGGAGCGGAGTGCTCGACGACCACCGCGACCTTCTGGCTGATGTTGTAGTCGTGGAGGCGAACCCAGCGCATTAGAGACTTCACGGCCTCGGAGCGCTCAACCTCGGTATCGTCCAACTCCTCTCCGCCGCTCGCGAGTTTGAAGGCGAGGCTATAGGGCGTGTAGTTCTGAAGCACGTCGAGGATGAAGCCCTCCTCAATGGCCTGCCGCATCGAGTAGACGTGGAAGGGCTCAGGGACGTTCGTCTGGCTGGCGGGCTGCGTCGGGTCGGGAACGCGCCCGAACAGCTCCAGCGTCTTGCCTTTCGGGGTTGCAGTGAAGGCCACATAGGTGATGCCCTTGTCGGCCGCACGGGCGGCCATCTGAGCCGCAAGTAGATCCTCGGTGCTGACCTCGCCGCCATCGCTACCGAAATCAGCAGACTAGGTGGGGGAGAATAATCGATGCGAACTCTCAATTCGGTTACAAACAGTAACCGCTTGGATCGAGAGCAGCATGTAGGTGAGCTTTCAAAATGCCGGCTCACCAGCCGCTAAGCCTTTAGCCGATATCCCGTCCGGAAGATCCAAGCCACGATGCCCAGGCAGATCAACAGAAAGCCCAGCGTCGCGCTGAGGCTGATCCCGACGTTCACGTCGGAAATGCCGTAAAACGCCCAG
>Ga0207667_10008583_pt1 | contig 12128 bp, 9 predicted proteins | sample KBSCornC52_FD_184301 | JGI IMG/M metagenome (GOLD analysis project Ga0207667, IMG submission 184301) | Corn rhizosphere microbial communities from Kellogg Biological Station, Michigan, USA - KBS Corn C5-2 (SPAdes) (version 2) | ecosystem: Host-associated > Plants > Roots > Rhizosphere > Soil ...
TTCGCCGTGAAAGTGATTTTGCAAAGGTCGGCGTTTCCGCTGAGCTTTGCGCTACTCTCTTCCGGCGCCTGCGTGGGAGTGTTCTTTTCGCTGCTGTTTCTTTTCGCGATTCGCGAGCCGAACGGCACGGTGGAAGACGATGCAGTGCGTTCCCGCCTCCCCGAATTCATCCGGAGAGCTTTCCGGCTGCTTCGGGAGAGCCCGCGCCTCCGGACACTGCTCGCCATCCGGTTGCTGCTCGACGGCGGCTGCATGGCACTGCCATTCTACGTGCTCTTCGCGGAGAAGGACCTGCGGGCGGGGCTGCCGATGGTCGGGGTCTATGCCGTAGTGCAGAGCGCGGGCAAGCTCTGCGGCGGACCACTCTGGGGCTGGATTTCGGATCGTTCGGGCCCGATTGCGGGGTTGAGGGCCGTCGCGCTGTCCGTCGCCGTAATCCCGGTGCTCGCCCTCTGCGCCTCGCATGGCGTGCCGTCGCTGATGCTGGCGGTGTTCGCGCTCATCGGCGCCGTGCAGGACGGAGTATGGATGGTGGGTTCCACAGCGCTGCTCGCGGCCGTATCGGCGGAGGAGAGGCCGCTGGCTGTCGGTATCGCATCGGTGTGCCAGGCGCCGGGGTCGCTGTTCGGCCTGCTCGGCGGGGCGCTTGCCGCGGCGACGAGCTACCCGGTGGTGTTCGGCTTCGCCCTCGCACTGGCCGCGGCCGCCGTCATCCTGACCTGCGCAACGGCGACCGGGTCCGGCGCGACCGGATTCGGACCGAGCCCTAGCGATACTACGGTGTCGGCGGAGGCTGTGGAGCGGTCGGAAACGACGGCATCCTGCCGCTGAGCATGGAGAGCGCGTTGAGCGCGAGGCCGAGCTCTGAAGTGTCATAGGGCGCGGCAAAGTAGCCGTATGGCTGCTGTGAAGGCGGACGGTTTCCCGCCGCCGCCCCGGCGCCCTGCCCCGGCCAGGGAAGGATGCGCGACGGAACGAATCCCGGAAACGAAGCGTCCGGGCCGGGCGGTCCGTAACCGAGGACCGTCATCGGAATAAGGGCGAGGCCCTCGCGAGTTCCGCCAAAATTGAGTGGAGCAAGCCCGATGGGAGACATCGAGAGCATCTGGTAACCGTGCTGCTCCAGACCGACTCCCCGTGTCGCCGTCACGGGTGAGTCCGGGGTAATCGGCGTGGCGCCGAGCACTTCGGTCGCGCTGAGGGAGAATATCGGCAGCGGCTGGGGTGCGGCTGCGTACTCCCGAGGCTCGAACAGAAGCACCGGTTGCAGAACGTTCGCCACGATGATCCCCCCGCCGCCCGGTCCTTCGGACATCCGCTCAGCTCCCATAGGCGCCGCCGGCCGGCCAAACGACTCCGCTCCATAGGCGGGCGATATGGCATAGCCATTGCTGTACGACGAAGCGTAGGAGTTGGCGTATGTGTTTGCGACACCATTCCCGCCCTGCCTGCCGTTGCCTGCCACAGGTTGATACGAAAGAAATGGCGACGTAACGGGGGGCGCGAGAGGGCTGACCGACGTATTCGGAATCACGGACCCGACGCTTCCATTTGCCGCGGATGGCAGCACAAGGGAGCCCGCCGGCTGCCCGAGCTGGGGTCGTACGGGCGTGATCGGCTGAAGCGCCAGGCTGGGCAGGACGAGAGGCGCGAGCCTCGGTCCGCCTTGCTCACCGCCAGCTGGCGGTGCGACCTGCGCCGGCCCTCGTTGCGCTGCCGCGGCGCGCCGTGCCGGCGCAGCGGGATAGGACGGCACAGCGGGTGCGGCAGGACGGGGAGGATAGTATTGCGCGGTCGCCGCACATGCCGCCAGCGTACACGCCGTGCCGGCCGCGATACCGATCAATCGTAAAGCCATTCTGCTCATCCGTCCCTCCACGCTTTGACGCTCACCGATGCAGGTCCGTCTGCACAGATTGTGCCATACCTGCCCGGCTTTGTCGATTCCTCATCGAACTACCTATCGCGCACACCGGAAACCTACCGGAAGAATGTAGAACATGTCAGGCGGCGACGGCGGCTGGAGTCGACCGCGACGTACAATCGGCCCACGATACCGAATGTCCTTCGGCGGATTCTGCGCGGGTATCAGGATGGTTCCATTCGTTGCCGGGGGATAACCGAGCTCGCGCGTGAAGTGCAAATCACCGGCGGCCCAGGGATATGTCTTGTTCATGTGCGGCCAGATAATCTTAGACGCAGGTTGATCGCCAAACGTCGTCTCGACCCGCCCCACGTCGACGCTCTCCGTCGTCTGCCCAAACATTCCGTTTGCTACAGTCCCGATCTCGTACAGCGAGCCGCATTGCAGCGCCCAGCCGCCCAGAGGCATCGTCATCCGCGACATCGTGTTCAGGTTGTCAACGAGAAGGAGGAAATCCATTTCCACTGGCGTCGGTGGCACAACGCCGCGAGTGGGAATCGGCACCCATCCGCGTCGGTCCCATGGCTCAGGCCGATACTCGACCCGGGGAATCATCGTCCGCTTGTAAAGCCGGGAGAGTCTCACTTCAGACCACGGCCACGGCAGTCCCCACTTATGCCCAGGCGGAAGCTCGATCGTGTTTCTCCAAGGGACAAATGGCTGTGGACGCCACACATCATTATAGGCTGTATCCCACTCCACCGCCAGATAGCGGGGCGCGCGAAAGACGGGGGCCGCCGGATTCGGCTGATAGAGCTCCCAGGCGTTCAGCAGCATGTCCTGCGCGCCGTACGGGCTGACATCATAGGTGCGCTCCCCAACCGGTATCACCGACGTCGGATTATGCCATCCGTCGATGAGCTCGGAAATGATGTGTTCCGTCGCCTGGAACGAGAAGAGCCTCTCCGCGGCGTAGCCATTCCGCAGGACGACCCAGGGAAGTGTAAAGAACTCCTCGTCGAATGCGGGAATTGGTTTGCCATTATCATCGATCGGATGCCGCGCGAACTCCAGCAATCCCGAGTTGGACTTAAGGTACGCCGCGTGAATCCGGCAAAGCTCGACCCATGCCTGCTGCCGCTCCAGGATATAGCGCTTTATCCAGTCCGGAGTTTGTGTCTCGCCCTTCGGGCCGAGCGCCGCCTTCGCCCACTCGTAGGGAGTCGGCAGCCGCTTGCCCTGCGACTTCGCGTATGCCTCCGCGCCTGGCAGCGGCACGCCAAGCACCGGCAGACCGGCGATGGAGTTGGGAAATGGCTCCCCGACTGGCGCCCAGCCGAGTGGATAGAGCGCCTGGCGGACCGCTGGATTGTTTCGCTGTTTCTCGTCGAGCGCGTTCCAGAAAGCCAGATACTCGCCGTTCGTCACCTCCAGCCGGTCGATCTCGAACGGAGCGACGCACGCAACCGGCTCCCCTTCCATGTCCGACTGGTCCGCCAGCATCGCCTTCGGCACGATAACGGGCCCGCCCGGCACGTGGACCATCTTCGAGCTGGTAGTGCTGGCAGCCGGTTTGTCCTCGCCCGCCACCTTGACCGGCTGCGGTGAAGATAGGACTTGAGCGTCCTGAAAGAGTGTGTCCGGCGTCTTGACGGCCCCCGCGCAATTGGTCACCAGAGAGAGACTGGCGAAGGAGACGAAGCTGTCCCGTCTTGCGGGCGGTCCGCCGCCGGGAATCACTCCGACCGCCTTCTCTTCCGGGCCAAGAACCACCGCGCCGGCCGGAACGCCGTCCAGCGGCTCCGAAAAGCGGATGCGGCCCGGATGGTCGGAGCTCTCCTCCGCCAGGCACTGCCAGCTCACGCCCTCCGGTTTGGCGGCGAGCCGCGCCGGCTTGCGAACCAGATCGCCGAACTTCCCCGCGCTCTCATCCCAGGCGCGCCAAACGACCTCCACGGTGTCGCCCGGCTTGAGTGTATCGGGAAGAAGGCTGCGGAGGGCGGGCACGTGGACCGCGCCCTCCGTCCTGAATACCGTGAATCCCATACGGCGCATGTTGTCGATGAACCAGCGGGAGCGGCGCCCCATCGTGACCTTCTGCTCGCGGTCGCTGCCGGGGCGAAAGGTAACGTGAATCGTCTGAGTCTCGGGGGCGGAGGGCGTACTGTCAGGCGAGAGATTGAAGAGGTCGAAGGGGACGACGAGGAACCCGTCGCAGCGGAGAACGAAGCCGTTGCCGTATCGCGGGGCCATCGGCGTGCCGTTGGACTTCGTGCCGGTCACGCGGATTCCGACGAGCGCTTCGTCGACGGACCCGGTGTGCGGCAGCTTTTCCAGACTCTGGAGCAGCGCTTCCGTGACCGGCCCCCTGGGAGTTTGTGTCCGCTTCTCCTGCGCGGTCGCCTCGATGCAGGCCGCGAAGAGCAGAAGGCATATGCTGCCGATGACGCCAGGCCGGCGGACAGCTCGCTTGTGCATGTCCCTCCCTCCCCTTCATGACGAATCGAGAGACGCATCCAGGTGTCGAAAGCACGTAACGGTCGCGAAGGTTACCGCGCGCAGCGAAATCCGACGGGCAGCAGCCAGGTCAGCGCCGAATTCTCCGGTCTCACTGAATCACCAGGCTCAACGGGTGGAATCGGCAGGTCGAGCGCGTGCAGCGCCACGGTTCTCCCGGTTTCCGGCGAGTAGTCGCGCGGAACCTGCTGCCACACGCCGAATCCATCCCGCTGGTAGGTCCAGAGCCGGACTCCGGTCGCGAGATAGCGATCCACAGCATCCAGTGTGGAGGGCTTGAGCGATCCGCGCATCTCCATCTGGCTGCCGATTCGCAGCGTCCATCCGGACAGCGGGACGAGGAGAGCCGTCTGCTCCTGAAGCGAAGAGACCGTGTACGTGATATTGGCCAGCGTGAAGCCGCTCGGCTTATCCTGCCGGTACGTGCAGCTGACCAGTCGATTCAGCGACCGGTCCGTCAGGCTGCTCAGCAGCGTGGGTGGCGCGGCCGGGAAGAGGCCCGGTTCCAGCCCGGGAGTCCAGTCGTCCGTGGGACGCGCGAGGAGCCAGTCGACCCTCCAGTAACGGAGCGCGCCGCGGGCCGGCGGGGCGGGCGACGGCGCGAACATCTCGGCTGCATCGAGAATCATGTCGCGCGCGCCACAGGGGCTCACGTCGAACGACCGGGAGCCCCGGGCAAGAATCCTGTTGGGATTAGCCCATTCGTCCGCGATCTTCAGGGTTTCGCGTTCCACGACCGATTTCGACAGGGAGGCGACGCCGCGACCCGCCGCGGTGCGAGGGATGAACGGTATCTCATATCGCCGGGCAGGCGGCGTACCAACGGACTGCGGCTCCAGCTCTCGATTCATGAATTCCGCGTTGTCCCTTGCGAAGACGGCATGCTGCGCTCCGATTGATTCCCACGCCCGCCTTCTCGCCTCCAGATAGCGCTTGACCCATGCGGGAACGCTCGCCTCGCCGCCCGGGCCGAACGCAGCCATCAGCCACTCGCAGGGCGTGGGCAGCCGCTTGCCGCGCCACCTCGCGTAGGCGCGCGCTCCCTCAATCGACACGCCGAGCACCGGCAACCTGGCTATCCCATCCGGGAAGGCCGGCTCGGATGGAGCCCACCCAGCTGGATAGAGCCTCTGCCTGCCATCCGGCAAATCGCGGGTCCGTGGCGGGAGGGAGCGCCAGAAATCCAGATACTCCGCGTTGGTGACTTCGAAGCGGTCGATTGCGAATGGCGCGACGCTTACCTCGCGTGCGCCGTTCATGTCGGGCTGCTCGCGGAGCAGGTCGGAGGGAATGGACAGCCGCCCGCCGGTCACGGGCAGCATCCGCTGGTCCGCCGGGAGCGCATCCTCCGACTTTCGGAACGATTCGTCCGTCGTCGGGACCGGCGTGACACAGTTCGTGACGCGATACAGCTCCTCAAAAGAGAGGTATCCCGTCGCCGTCCCCTCCATCGATCCGGTGACCATCCCGACGGCCAGTCCGTCCTCACCCAGCACAATCGCACCGGGCATCGCGTCCGGAACCGGTGTCGCCAGGTCCACGACACCATTCCGCGCGGCGCCGGTCGCGGACTTTACAGGCACTGTCTTTGCCGGAATTCGGAGAATCGGGCCATATCGCGAGCCGCTCCACGGCGCGCACACGAGAGTGACGGTCTCCGGTCCACTCAGCAGGCGCGTGCGTAGGGCGGGCGCACGGACGCCGTTGACTCGAAACGCGACGTATTCCGAGGCCGCGGCGACCAGGAGGCGCGGAATCGCGAGGTTGTCGAGCCTCTTCACGTGGTCCGTTCCCGGGTGGAGGAGGACCGACATTTTCTGCGAGACCGTATCGGCGCTCTCCGCGAACACGTCCATCGGGGCGAGGAGGAACCCATCGGAGCGGAGCACGAATCCGTTGGCGCGCCGGGTCGATTCGGGTGCGCCTGTCGCGTGGTGACTCACGACCTCGATGGCGGCGAGCGCGTCGTCCACCGTGCCGACATACCGATCCTCCTGCGCCGCTCCGTGGGACGACAACAAAACGAAGCAGGCGGCCGCGAGGGTTATAAGCACCCCCGTCAGCCGCCTGCGATTGAATCGCATGGTCGCTTCAGACCTTCTTCGCGATGTTGACCCATGTGTGGACGTGCGGCGCGCCGCGGAAGTGCCACACAAACGCCGGGCCTTCCAGCCGCCAGATATCCCAGACGCCGTCATTTCCGAGGTCATCCTGCTTGTAGAAGGCGAGGTGCACCGCATCGAGGCCGCCGCTCGCCTTGAGGTCGCGCAGCACGTCGTCCACGTCCGACTTGCGGTAGGGCGACAAGACGTCCTTCATCACGGTCTCGACATGCGCCTTCTGGTCATGCGAGAGTGCACTTATCGGCACGCCGGGAAGCGGCTGGCCCGGCTTGCGGAAGGAGATGGCGCTCTCCTCCGGCGCTAGCGCGATGAGCGCCTGCTGTCGCTGCTTCCCGTCCAGCATCGTGTAGACTTCGTTCGCCGCCTTCGCCTGATACCAGAAGACATTGCCGGGATGACCCGGGTCCTCGTTAAACTTTGTCGCGTGCCCGTAGAAGATGGGCCCGCCGAATGCCATGTTGTCCGCCGGGTCGCCGCCGCACCGCATGGTGACGTGGCGGCCGGTCAGCACCCACTCGGTCTTGTCCGTCTTGTCGTCGTGGAAGAGCGCGACGTGGTAGTTGCCGAGCCCGCCGCCATCATCCTGCATCTGCTTCTGAAACTTCGGGTACCACTCTTCGCTCGTAACGCCCTTCAGGATTGCGCGCACCATGTCCTGCTGATCCGCTGTGAAGGTTTCGGCGATGGTGGGCTTGACGATCTCCCAGTTCGCATTCACCATCATCCGCTTCTCGTGCGCCCAGGGAAACGCGACAGCCGCCTTCTGCTTCTCCGTGAGCGAGTTGTAGAGCGTCCTGACCGCCGATTCGGGCACTCCGGTCTGCGGCAGCCGCGCAATTCGGGGCGCTGCATAGGCTCGTATATCGGGGAGAACGACGGCAGCGGTCGCCGCCAGCGCCGCTCCACCCGCCGCACGGAACAGCTCCCGCCGCGTAACAGGGTCTCCCGTGGCGGACTCGGCCGCCTCGCACTCCGGACATCTCGCCTCAATCTGGTCTGCCATGATCGCTCCTCCAAAGGTCGCCTCACGATATGCTGCACACGGTTCGCGCAAGGCGAATTCTTTTCCTGCATAGGGCATTATTCGCCGGATGTCGATGCGGACTCGGCCGGAGGGCTGGCGAGCGGAGTCTTCCGATAGAGGTCGGAAAGCGTCAGAGAGACGCCAACCGATTCGAGCTTGAGCGTATCCGCCAGGTGGGAGTAGATGGTGATGTTCCACTGCACGGCAGATTGTCGGGCGAAGTGCGCCGCCTCAACCTTATCCTGCTCGATGAGGAGGTAATCGACGACGGATGCCACCTGCCGATATTCATTGAACTTATCGTCGCGGTCGTTCGACGCAGTAGACGGCGACAGTACCTCGATTATTAACGTCGGGTTGAGCAGTGCAGGCGGATTCTCGTCGGTGAATTGCGCATCACCGCAAAGCGCGGAGACGTCGGGATACCGGTACTGGGTTGGATTCACGCGTACGCGAAAGTTCGCCGTAAATGGTTTGCACGGGCCATCTCCGAACGCGGTCGCAAGGCGAAGTAGAGCGTTGAGCGAGAGACAGTCATAAACAGGCGAGCCACCCGCCATATCGATGATCTCGCCATCTACATATTCGTGACGGGTCTTCGAAACGCGCTCCATCTCCAGATAATCCTGGACCGAAATCCTGGGCGGCGACGCGGGAGCGACAGGCTGATGCGGCGCGGTATGCTCGACGGGCTGGGGAATCGTTCGCGCGGTCATTCGGACGAGGTCCTCCCAACTCCATTGTACAGCATGGCGGCTGCCGCCACCAATCCCGCCCGAATCGCGTCGGGTACAATGTCCCTGACGCAGCACAGGAACGACCATGTTCACAGGAATCGTAGAAGAGACGGGCAGGCTGACGGCCATTCGACGGGGAGACCAATCTGCCCGCCTGACCATCGACGCTCCCGTCGTGTCGGAGGGCGCGCGCGTCGGAGACAGCATTTCGGTGAGCGGCGTCTGCCTCACGGTGGTTGCCATCGACGGAACGCGCCTCAGCTTCGACGCGATACCGGAGACGGTCAGCCGGACGAGCCTTCGCGCGCTCACGGCAGGCGACGGCGTCAACCTGGAGCGCGCCATGCATGCAGGCGGTCGGTTCGGCGGCCATCTGGTGCAGGGGCACGTGGACGGAACGGGAACGCTGCTCGCGATTCGCGAAGAGGAGAACGCCCGCGTCCTCCGCATCGCCGCGCCGCCTGACCTGATGCGCTATATCATTCCGAAGGGCTCCGTCACGCTCGACGGAATCAGCCTCACGGTGGTCGAGGTCGGCGCGGACTGGTTCACGGTCTGGATCATCCCGCACACCTGGTCGAACACGACGCTGCACCAGCGCAAGACTGGCGACCCGCTCAACATTGAGAACGACGTCATCGCGCGCTACCTGGAGAAGCTTCTCGAAGCGCGCGGGCTCGGGCAGGCCGGATTGTCACTGGACAAGCTCGCAAACGCAGGATTCACGGAGTAGAGATACGTGGGGCGATTCAGCCGAATCGAAGAGGCTATCGAGGCCATCCGTGAAGGGCGCATCGTGATCGTGGTCGACGACGAGGACCGCGAGAACGAGGGCGACTTCATCATGGCTGCCGAAAAGTGCACGCCCGACTCGATGAACTTCATCATCAAATACGGGCGCGGAATCCCCTGCGTGCCGACCACGTCCAAGAGGTTGCAGGAGCTGGACATTCCGATGATGGTCGGCATGAATACGGCCAAGCTCGGCACTGCCATGACCGTGACGGTGGATGCAAGCCACGGGACGACCACCGGCATCTCCGCCTACGATCGCGCGACCACCGTTCAGGTGTTCGTTGATCCAGCCGCGAAGCCGTCGGATCTCGCCCGCCCCGGCCACATCATCCCGCTGCGCGCGGAGGATGGCGGCGTCCTCCGCCGCGCCGGCCACACCGAGGCGACGGTCGATCTCTGCGTGCTGGCGGGGCTCTATCCGGCCGGCGTGCTCTGCGAGATCGTCTCCGACGACGGTACGATGGCGCGCGTGCCGGAACTGATGAAGATTGCCGAGCAGCACGGCATGCCGTTCATCACCATCGCGGACCTGATCGCCTACCGTCGCCGAACCGAACGGCTGGTGACACGCGTGGCGACGACCAAACTCCCGACGGCGCGCTTCGGCGAGTTCACGGTACACGCCTACGAGTCATCGGTCGACCCGAACCCGGCCATCGCGCTGGTGAAGGGCGACCTGACCGGCGACCCGCCACCGCTCGTTCGCGTCCACTCCTCCTGCGTAACCGGGGACCTCCTCTCTTCACTTCGCTGCGACTGCGGCGAGCAGCTCCACATGGCGCTCCAGCGAATCACGAACGAAGGCCGAGGCGCACTCATCTACCTCGAGCAGGAGGGCCGCGGAATCGGAATGGTCAACAAGATTCGCGCTTACGCGCTCCAGGACGGCGGAGCGGATACCGTGGAGGCCAACGAGAAGCTCGGATTCAAGGCGGACCAGCGCGATTACGGCATCGGCGCGCAGATTATGGTCGATCTCGGCCTGAAGAAGATCCGATTCATGACCAACAACCCGTCCAAGAAAGCCGGAATCGACGGGTACGGCCTGGAAATTGTCGAGTGGGTACCGCTATTCGTGAAGCCGAACCGCCACAACCAACGTTATTTTGATACCAAGCGCACCAAAATGGGCCATATCTTCCCCGAGAATGACTACCCGCCCGAAGGCGAGGAATACAGGGAGGAAGGATAAAGGACGTGCCAAAAACGTACGAGGGCAAGCTGGTTGCGCAGGGGCTGCGATTTGCAATCGTGGTGAGTCGCTGGAACTCTTTCTTTACAGAGCGGATGCTGGAAGGCGCGCTCGACGCACTGGTCCGCCATGGCGCCGATGAGTCGCAGATCGAGATCGCCCGCGTGCCCGGCACGTGGGAGATTCCGGTCGCCGCGCAGCGGATGGCGACCACGCGCCGATTCGACGCCGTGGTCTGCATCGGCTGCCTGATCAGGGGCGCGACCCCGCACTTCGACTATCTCGCGAGCGAGGTGACGAAGGGAATCGGCGCGATTACTCTCCAAACCGGCGTCCCCCTCACGTATGGCGTGATTACGGTTGAGAACCTTGAGCAGGCGGTCGAGCGCGCTGGCACGAAGGCCGGCAACAAGGGCGCGGAAGCCGCAATGGCCGCCGTAGAGATGGCCAACCTGCTGAAACAGATTGAATAGGCCGGTTAGTGAGTGACGCGTGATTCGTGATGCGTGAACGGTACAGTAACGTTCGGGGATTCACCGAGGCGATGCTCGCGCCCAAACCTTTTGTGCGATTCACGAGTCCGACTGCACCGTTCACGCATCACGAATCACGCATCACGAGTCAAGCATCACGCATCACCGCTGACCCCGGGAGTACTTATGCGTAAATCGGCCGGATACCTCGTCGTATTCGTGGTTGGACTCGGCCTCGGCTATGTTCTGCTGAGGACGATGGGCGCGTTCACGTTTTCCGGAGGCGAGCAGGCACGCCGAAACGTTCTCGCGGTTCTCGATAAGCCGGTCGCCTCATCCGCGGTTGCCGACACGCCGCTCGTGCGGGCGGCGGCCAGAATCGAGCCGGCCGTCGTGAATATCGACACGCTCGGCACCCGCCGCGAGATCGCGACCAATCCGTTTGGAGAGGAGTTCCAGACGGCCCAGCGGTTCCAGGGCAAGGGCTCGGGGGTGCTGATCAGCCCTGACGGCTACATCGTGACGAACAATCACGTCATCGAGAACGCCAATATCATCCGCGTTACCACGACGACCGACCGCCACTACGATGGCCGACTGGTCGGCGCGGACCCGGACGCGGATCTGGCTGTGGTGAAGATCGACGCCACGAACCTCCCCGCCGCGGACCTCGGCGACTCCTCCGCGCTAAAGGTCGGCGAGTACGTCATCGCCATCGGAAACCCGCTCGGCGTCGGCACGACCGTCACGCACGGCATCATCTCCGCGACGAACCGCCGCAATTTGCCGGTCGCCGAAGGGCGGATCCTTAGTCAGGCACTGCAAACGGACGCGCCCATCAACCGAGGCAACTCCGGCGGCGCGCTCGCGAACATGAACGGGCAGCTCATTGGGATTAACACTGCCATCGCTTCGGCGGACAGCGGCGGAGGCAACATCGGAATCGGTTTCGCCATCCCCATCAACGCAGCGCGGGACATCCTCAAGAGCCTGATCGCCCGCGGCCGCAGCCTTCCTCCGCAAGGCCCGGGTCTGCCCTTCCTCGGTATCCGCTTCGCCCCGCTACCCGACGAGTATGCGCCACAGTTCAGCCTCACGCCTGGCCAGGGCGTGGTCGTGGAATCCGTTGAGCCCCTTACAGCCGCGGCCGACGCCGGACTGCGACGAGGCGACGTGGTCTCCGAAATCGACGGCCGCCCGATCATGCACGCGCAGGACGTCCATGATGTCCTGGTCAAAAAGAAGGTCGGCGAGCAGGTGACCCTCAAGACAGTGCGCGGAGACGGGTCGAAGCAGGACATCAAGGTCACACTGGGCCGCCGCCCCTCCGCCATGCAATAGCCGCCCGCCACGCCCCATCCTCGTCCGGCAGGACGATCGGCCGCAGGCCCACCAGCGAGGTC